>Ga0209292_1000300_pt1 | contig 66294 bp, 55 predicted proteins | sample GOMGulsemesocosm_2_FD_184634 | JGI IMG/M metagenome (GOLD analysis project Ga0209292, IMG submission 184634) | Methane-oxidizing microbial communities from mesocosms in the Gulf of Mexico - GOM9C Gulf of Mexico (SPAdes) (version 2) | ecosystem: Environmental > Aquatic > Marine > Cold seeps... | reverse complement strand
TCTGTATTTGAGAGATATAATATTTCAGTAAGTCCCAAATAGGCTTTTGCCACAGCAGTATCACTTTTGGCATTCTTGATAACAAGATTCAATGAATCTATGTTCAATTTTTGTTCTTTAGTGATTTGCCCCAGTAAAATACATGGTAATAACCCTAGAACAATAAGTAGTATGTAGAAGACCTTTTTCATTTCAATTTTTTTAATCAATCTTTTCAAAAATAAGTTTATAAACTGTTCCTACCTGCTCCAAATGTTCTAGGGTAGCATTTAGTTGTTTGGTGAAAATTTGAATTAATTTGGTTCCAATTCCTGTAGATTTTTTTTCTTTATTATATCATACACCATTATTTCCTATAATCATTTCATATTTCTTATACTCAATAGGTTTAAGACATTCTATAACTCCCCCTTATTCTTATCAAGAATAAGCATATTGAGTATTTGTGGCTCACCTATAGGTGCTATTTTGAGATCAGATGTATTAGCTAAGTAGGTAACGACAGGTTGCTTTAAGCTTATATTGTCTTGAGATGTTAAAATAAAAGGGCATAGTAATAACGCAAGTAATATTATGAGTATCCAAAAATGCTGCCTGGTACTAACCATCTAATTAGGATTTATTTAGTGCCATATAAATTTACAACTTATTCCAGCAACTAACTATACACACCCTTGTTAAATTCATTTTTAAATACTAACATTTACTTTAGCTCAAGGAATAAATGAATGCTATTCGAATCAACTCACATCAATCCTATCAAAAGTAAGTTTAAAAACAGCTCCTGGCTGTTCTAATTGCTTTAATGTTCCGTTTAATTGCCTAGTAAATACATCTATTAATTTAACCCCTATCCCTGTGGATTTTTTTACTTTTTTAATTCCTGCTCCATCATCTCCAATAATCATCTCATAATGCACTCCTTCAACATGCTTGATATAAACTGATATTACTCCTTCATCCCTGTTCTTAAATCCATGCTTCAATGAATTTGTGATCATCTCATTAATGATTAACCCCAGAGGCACTAAAGTTCGCATCATTAAATCAACAGAATCAATTTTTATATCCAATTTTATTTTTTTATCTACCGCATAACTTTTCACCAAATCTTCAACGAGTAGAGAAATATATTCTTGTACATTTATATGGTGTATATCGTCGGATCGGTACATTTTTTCATGCAATAAAGCCATAGACACAACCCTATTTCGTGTTTCCTTAAACATAGTAATAGCTTCTTCACTTTCTAATTTCCTTGATTGAAACTTTAATAAACTATTCACCACCTGAAGATTATTTTTTACCCTATGATGAATTTCTTTGAGCATCGCTCTCTTTTCTTCATTCTTTTTTTCTAATTCTAAAAGTGAATTTTCTAGTTTTTTTTCTATAATGTTTCTTTTTACAATTTCTCTTTGAAGACTTCTATTCCAAAGTAAAATAATAGCAATTACCAGTAACACTATTAAAAGTAATACTCCAGTTATGTAGACTATTTTTCTGACGTTTACACCGTACTCATACCGCACCTGAATCCAATCCGTCTTTATGGCATTGTGTTTTTCTAGAGGGATTGATTCAAAAACTTTATCAACTATACTCACTAACTCAGGCCAATCCTTTCTAACTCCAAAAGATAAATCAGAGTTTCTATACTTTGTTGGGGCTGCTATTTTTATATTTGTAAACCCTTCCTTATTGATGTAATAACTCACTACAGCAAGGTTACCTACAAAAGCATCAGTATCACCAAAACTAACGCTCTCAAGTGCTTCTTTAACATCATTTTTATGGTTGATTTTGATATTAGGAAAATCTCGTGATATCATTTCAGAAGTATAAAAACCAACGGGTAATGCGACTTCTTTTCCTATTAAATCATTTAATCCACCAATGAAATCATAATCTTTCCTAGTTACAATCACTAATGGGAAAGACATGTAAGGTTTTGTAAAATTTAAAAAACGTTTCCTTCTTTCATTGGCTGTTATCCCAGTAGCTAAATCTACTTCACCAGTTTCTAATTTCTTAATAGTTTCTTCCCAAGTTATATTTGGTATCGGTCTTAAATCAATCCCCGTTTTGTTTTCAACTATTTTTATATAATCTCCAATAATACCGGAATAGGTTGAATCCTTTTCATTATAAAACTCAAAAGGATGCCAAGTAGCGTCATATCCATGATAAATTATAGGATGTTCTTTTATCCATTCTTTTTCTACTGCAGTAAATTCAACTTCTTGAGCATTAACATTACCGAAAAAAGTAATGATTGAAAATATTAGTATAATGAGACCTTTATTCATTTTAAAAAGGATAGCATAGATACTATTTTTAAAATGAATGAATAATTACAAATTAAACACAACAAGCATTCAAAAACTTTATAAAATAGTATTCGTTGAATATATATTAAAGTTAAGGAAATATATGCTAATAAAGAAATATTCTACCTCAGCACAAAAATGATAACTTAAAGAATATGAACAGAATACAAACGGCTATTTAAAAAAAAACTAAAAGTTTAATTTTTATCTGCCAACATAGGAACAAAGCGAAACTCTCCAAAAGTTTCCTTTTTAAATTCTGTAGCAGAAGTTCGTAAGTACAAATGCATTACTTGAGGATCGTTACCGATAGGAATTACTAACCTACCACCTATTTTCAATTGTGCTAATAATGGTTTTGGCACAAAGGGAGCACCAGCTGTTACAATAATACTATCAAAAGGTGCGTATTCTGGTAAACCTTTATACCCATCACCAAAAATAAGCTGCTTCGCACGATAACCTAATTTTGGTAGAAACAATTTTGTTTTCTTAAATAACTCCTGTTGACGTTCTATTGAATACACTTTTACCCCCAACTCTAACAAAACAGCAGTTTGATATCCGCAACCTGTACCTATTTCAAGTACTACATCATCTTCTTTCAGTTTCATTAATTCTGATTGAAAAGCTACGGTAAACGGATGAGAAATTGTTTGATCAGCACCAATAGGAAATGCTTTATTTTGGTAGGCATGTGCTTCAAAACTAGAATCTAAAAATAAGTGACGAGGCACTTTATTCATGGCCTCCAATACCTTAACATCAGTTATACCTTTATTCTTAAGTAGTAAAACTAGTTGTTTTCGCAAGCCTTGATGTTTAAACGTATCTTTCAAATTAAAAATATTATTTCTCTGCCGTAAAAATATCTAATTTAAGGCATATTTCAACAAATAATCTTATTTTTGTTTGCAACTCAATAAATTCAATTTTTATATGTTAAAAGCTGGTGTTTTAGGAGCGGGTCATTTAGGAAAAATACACCTGCGTTTATTAAATGAATCAAGTAAGTACGAACTAATTGGTTTCTACGATCCTAATAAAGATTACGCGCAAAAAATAGCCGCTGAATTTGGTTATAAAGCTTTTGATACCATACAGGAATTGATTGATGCTGTTGATATAGTAGATATTGTTACACCTACCCTTTCACATCATGATTGCGCAGTACAAGTAATCAAATCAAAAAAGCATGTTTTTATTGAAAAACCAATTTCAAACACAGTACTAGAAGCTGAAGAGATAGTAAATTTAGCTAAGGAAAATAATGTAAAAGGTCAAGTGGGACATGTGGAGCGTTTTAATCCTGCATTTATAGCAGTTAAAAACAAAATCAAGAGTCCTATGTTTATTGAAACACATCGTTTGGCTGAATTTAATCCTCGTGGGACAGATGTTCCTGTAGTGTTGGATTTAATGATTCATGATATTGACGCTATCTTAAGTGTTGTACAATCAAAAGTTACTAATGTTTCAGCAAGTGGAGTTTCTGTAATTAGTGAAACTCCTGATATTGCCAATGCTCGTTTAGAGTTTGAAAACGGATGTGTTGCTAATTTAACTTCAAGTAGAATTTCTTTAAAGAACATGCGTAAATCACGCTTCTTCCAAAAGGACGCATATATTTCTGTTGATTTTTTAGACAAAAAATGTGAAGTTGTAAAAATGAAAGATGCTCCAGAAACACCAGGAGACTTTGATATGATTTTACAAAATGCAGAAGGTATTAAAAAGCAAATCTATTTTGACAATCCAAATATTGATATTAATAATGCAATACTGGACGAGTTAGAAACTTTTGCTGATGCAATTAACAATGACACTACACCAATTGTTACTTTAGAAGATGGTACAGAAGCTTTGCGTATTGCGCACCAAGTAATTAATTGCTTTAAACCCACCAGTGGGAAGAATTAAAAATAATCAAAACATTCGTTTTTAACTTCGCTGGTTAAAAACTTCATAATTAATAATAACAGATTCTCTTTTTCAAGGGAACTATAAATAAATTTTACAATGAAAAACGTAGCAGTAATTGGATCAGGAACAATGGGTAATGGTATTGCACATACTTTTGCACAATGTGGATATAAAGTTCAATTAATCGATATCGCTCAAGACGCTTTAGACAGAGGTATGGCAACTATAGCCAAAAACTTAGACCGTATGGTTTCTAAAGAAAAAATTACTGAAACAGATAAAGCTGAAACCTTAGCAAATATTACTACGTATACTTCTATAAAAGAAGGTGTAGCACAAGCAGGCCTAGTTGTTGAAGCTGCTACAGAAAACTTGAACCTTAAATTAAAGATTTTTAAAGATTTAGATGAGTTATGTCCTAAAGGTACAATCCTTGCGACTAACACCTCATCAATTTCTATCACACAAATAGCAGCAGTTACTTCAAGACCAGAAATGGTTATTGGTATGCACTTTATGAACCCAGTGCCAATTATGAAATTGGTTGAGATTATTAGAGGATACAATACTTCTGATGAAGTTACTAATACCATCATGGACTTGTCTAAAAACTTGAAAAAAGTCCCAACTGAAGTAAATGACTACCCAGGTTTTGTTGCCAATAGAATATTAATGCCAATGATTAATGAAGCTATTGAAACATTATACAACGGTGTAGCTGGAGTTGAAGAAATTGATACGGTTATGAAATTAGGAATGGCACATCCAATGGGACCATTACAATTAGCAGACTTTATTGGTTTGGATGTCTGTTTATCTATCTTAAATGTTATGCATGACGGATTTAAAAAGCCTAAATATGCACCATGCCCATTATTGGTAAACATGGTAATGGCTGGGAAACTAGGTATAAAATCTAAGGAAGGGTTTTATGACTATACAGAAAGCAGGAAAGCAGAAAAAGTAGCAAAGATGTTTGCTTAATTACTTATTATAAAATTAAACTTAAAACCTCATTGTCGTAAACAATGAGGTTTTGTTATACTAATTCAGTGACTATCTAAGTAAAAAATCATACTTTTAAGTAATCAATTGTAATTATGGCATCAGTAAAACCTTTCAAAGCAGTAAGGCCTACACGAGACAAAGCTAATTTGGTAGTTTCTCGTTCTTACCATATATATGATAAAGAAGGCTTAGAGTTTCGCTTAAAGAACAATCCATATTCATTTTTACAAATTTTAAATCCGGGGTATAAATTTGCTCAAGAAATATCTACTAAAAAAGAATTTAGTTTAGTTCGTAATCGTTACCATGAATTTAAAGACGAGAACTTCTTTATTCAAGATAATATCCCTAAATTTTACTTGTATAAAATGGTTACTCGTACTAATACTTTTATTGGAATAGTAGGAGCAACTTCTGTGGAGGATTATGATACTAATGTCATTAAGATTCATGAAAACACATTAGAAAAACGGGAGCAATTATTTAAGGAATATATAGATACTGTTGGCTTTAATGCCGAACCTGTACTACTTACTTATCCTAAAAATGAAACACTCGATAACTTGTTTAATAATATCATGAAAGATCGCCCTGAATACGAATTTTCTACAACGGATAGAATATCGCATTTTTTATGGTTAATTGATGATACAGAGAAAATAGCTACAATTCAAAACGAATTTAAAAACATAAATAGTTTATACATTGCTGACGGACATCACAGAAGTGCTTCTTCTGCCCTATTGGCAAAAGATTACAGTAATCAAGATGCTTCTCAAAAACACTTTATGAGTTGTTTGATTCCTGAATCTGATTTGAAAATATATGAATTTTACAGACTAGTCAAAGATTTAAATAAGCTTTCAAAAAAAGATTTTTTAATTCAATTAGATGCTATTTTTACTATTGAAAACTGTGGTTTACATCCAAGGAAATTATCTACCCAACATCATTTTAGCATGTATCTTGATGGCCAATTTTATATTTTACACCTTCGCTCTAAGTTTTTAAAATTTGAAAATGCACTTGAATCTCTGGATGCTCAAATACTTTACAAATTAGTCTTAAACCCTATTTTAGGAATAACTGATTTACGTAATGAAAAACGTTTAGACTATCTTCCTGGAACTAAAGACATGATCGAATTGAAACAAAAAATGGATACAGAAGGTTTCCAAGTCGCCTTCGGGATGTTGCCGATAAATGTTGCTCAGATGAAACAAATAGCAAACGAAGGCTTAACAATGCCCCCTAAGAGTACATATATAGAGCCTAAATTACGAAGTGGCTTAACTATATATGAATTTTAATATTTCATAATACTAGAATATACTAAATGAGTATTACACAAAACCTTAACCAAATAAAAAGTACTATACCAAAACACGTTACACTAGTTGCTGTCTCTAAAACAAAACCTTTTGAAGCCTTACAAGAGGCATATGATGCAGGTCAGCGTATTTTTGGCGAAAATAAAATTCAGGAAATGACTCAAAAATGGAATGAATTACCGAAAGACATTGAATGGCATATGATTGGAAACTTACAACGCAATAAAATAAAATATATGGCGGAATATGTGAGTTTAATTCATGGAGTAGAAAGCTTTAAGTTATTACAAGAAATTAACAAACAAGCAATAAAACACAATAGAACAATCAATTGTTTGTTACAAATTAAAATTGCTCAAGAAGATACTAAAGCAGGAATGACTACTGATGAAGCTAAGAATACTCTTCATTCAGAAGAACTTTCAAAATTAACAAATATTAAAATAACTGGACTAATGGGGATGGCTTCCTTTACAAAAAGCCAAGAACAAGTAAATACTGAATTTAGCTACCTAACTACTTCTTTTAACGAACTGAAAGAGATTAAAACCAATAATTGTGAATTAGAAACAATTTCAATGGGGATGAGCAGTGATTACGAATTAGCAATTAATTGTGGAAGCACTATGGTTAGAGTAGGAAGTAGTATATTTGGAACTAGAAATTATAATATTTAAGTTATTTACGCAATAGTAGACATAGAAACCACTGGAGGGAAATTCAATGAAGAAGGAATTACCGAAATTGCTATATACAAATATGACGGTCATGAAATTGTTGACCAGTTTATTTCTTTAGTAAACCCCGAAAAAGAAATCCAACCTTTTGTTGTTAATCTTACCGGTATCAATAACAAAATGTTACGCAATGCACCTAAATTTCATGAGGTTGCAAAACGCATAGTAGAAATTACACAGGATTGTATTCTTGTAGCTCACAATACCTCTTTTGATTACAGAATTCTACGTACTGAATTCAGGCGCTTAGGCTATGATTTTGTTAGAAAAACGCTATGTACTGTTGAATTAAGTAAAAAACTAATTCCTAATCAGGAGAAATACAAGCTAGGAACTTTAGTAAAAGCTCTAGGAATACCTATGACTGACAGGCACAGAGCATCTGGTGATGCTTTAGCTACAGTACATTTATTTAAATTGTTGTTAGACAAAGATACAGAAAAGACAATAGTAAACGAAAGCATCAAAGAGCTTACTGAAAAGAAGACCCCAGCTAAACTAGCCCATATCATTGAGGATTTACCTTCTAAAACTGGGGTATACTATATACGTAAGGCTGATGGAACAATCATCTATATAGGTAAGAGTAAAAACATTAAAAAAAGGGTTAATCAACATTTTTTAGGAACTAACAGGAAAGCTAAAAACATACAACGTTTAGTAAGTACGGTTACATATGAAGAAACAGGAAATGAATTAATTGCGCTGCTAAAAGAGTGCCAAGAAATAAAAACAAACCAGCCGATATACAATCGTTCTAAACGAAAAACTAATTTTCAGTTTGGAATGTATCAGAAAAAAAATGATAATGGTTATATCAGTTTGACTTTTGACAAGATTGACCTAAGAAAAAAAGCAATCACATCTTTTTCTTCTATTAGTGAAGCTAAAAGGTTCTTACTTAAAATAACTGAAAAATATGAGTTATGTCAAAGTATAAATAACTTATCTATAACAAACGGAACTTGTTTCCCATACAAAACAAGGGAATGTAAAGGAGCTTGTTGTAACGAAGAGCCTAAAGCTGGATACAATAAACGGGTAGCATTGTTTGTAGAAGAATATTCATATAAAAATGCTAATAAAATTATTATTGATAATGGTCGTACTCATAATGAACGTAGCGCCATTTTAATTGAAAATGGTGAATATAAAGGTTATGGTTTTTATCAATTAAATCATCAAATCAATAATATAGAAATTTTACGTGACATCATTACTCCAATGGAGGACAATAGAGATACTCAACATTTGATTCAAAGCTTTTTAAGAACCAAAAAAGTAAAGAAAATAATTCCATTGCCAATAGAAAAATAAATTACAACAACTTTGAAAAACAATAAAGAACATAATACTTGGAAAAGAAAACTTCATGAAATAATATATGAAGCTGATACTCCTGCAGGTAAATGGTTTGATATCATACTACTTTTCTTAATTTTAGCAAGTATTGCTGTTGTTATGTTGGAAAGCGTCGCAGAAATTGGTAATAATTATGCTTATGAATTAAACTTATCAGAATGGATTATTACTGTTTTATTTACTTTAGAATATTTTGCACGAATAGTCGTTATTAAAAAATCAAAGGAATATATTTTTAGCTTTTACGGTGTGATAGATTTCTTTTCAACCATACCAAAGTACCTATCATTATTTTTCATTGGCTCTCATGCATTAGTCGCTTTAAGGGCATTACGCTTATTACGAGTATTTAGAATATTAAAATTGGCTAGATTCATCGGAGAAGGAAACCAATTAGCAAATGCGCTAAAAGCTAGTAGAGCAAAAATTTCTGTTTTTTTATTAGCTATTTTTATGCTTTGCATAGTACTTGGTACTTTAATGTATATGATAGAGGGAGACTCCGGTGGAGGCTTTACAAGCATCCCAAGAAGCGTATACTGGGCAATTGTTACACTAACAACAGTTGGCTATGGTGATATAGCACCTGTTACCCCATTTGGACAGTTTATAGCTTCTATAATAATGATTTTAGGTTATGCTGTAATAGCTGTTCCTACAGGAATTGTTTCTTCAGAAATGACAAAAAAACATAAAAAAATCCATTTAAATACACAAAGTTGCTCCCATTGCTCAGCAAGCGATCATCGAGATGATGCTGATTTTTGTTATGAGTGTGGCTATAAAATAAATTAACTACTTCATTGTAGTCTAAGATAAATATTTTGAAACAAAAACATCTCATCTGTATTGTAGGACCAACTGCTATTGGTAAAACTGCTTTAAGCATCAAGCTTGCTAAATATTATAATACTGAAATAGTTTCTTGTGACTCCCGTCAGTTTTTTAAAGAAATGACCATTGGTACTGCTGTTCCTACCCCAGAAGAACTTGCTGCAGCAACACATCATTTTATTCAAAATAAATCTATTTTAGAAGAATACAATGTAGGAACTTTTGAGCTAGAGGCTATTTCAAAATTAAATGAACTCTATAAAAAACATGATGTTGTTATTATGGTTGGTGGCTCTGGATTATACGTAAATGCCGTTATTAATGGTTTAGACGATTTCCCTAAAGTAGATTCGTCTATTAGAGAAGAACTTACACGACAATTAGAATTAGAAGGAATAGAATATTTACAAAATCAATTAAAAGAATTAGATCCTGTTTCCTACGAAAAAATAGCAATTGATAACCCGCAACGCTTATCAAGAGCATTAGAAATCTGTCTCGGTTCAGGAAAGCCCTATTCTTCCTTTTTAAATATAAAAAAGAATAGCAGAGTTTTTAAAACTATCTCAATTGGCTTAACTGCTGATAGAAATTTGATGTACGACAGAATCAACAAAAGAGTTGATATTATGATGGAGAATGGTTTACTAGAAGAAGTAAAAACACTTTTACCACATAAAGAACTTAATGCCCTGAACACAGTTGGTTACAAGGAATTATTCAACTATTTAGACAATAAATGGGAATTAGATTTTGCTATTTCAGAGATTAAGAAAAATACCAGACGATTTTCTAAACGTCAAGTTACTTGGTTTAAACGAAACCAAGATACCACTTGGTTTGATTTTAAATACCAATTAGATGAAGTCATTAATCATATAAATTCAGAAGTAAAATAACTTCAATAAACCAAAAAAGCTCGAACATTGTTCGAGCTTTTTTAGTTAAAATATTACCTTGAATACTATTTAGCTATGTTGACAGCTCTAGTTTCTCTAATAACAGTTACTTTAACTTGACCTGGATAAGTCATATCAGTTTGAATTTTCTGAGATATTTCAAATGATAACGCTGCAGCTTTATCGTCAGAAACTTTTTCACTTTCAACTATTACACGTAATTCTCTACCTGCTTGAATAGCATAAGCTTTCTTAACTCCAGTAAACGCAAAAGCAATTTCTTCTAAATCTTTTAAACGTTGTATGTATGAATCTAATACTTGACGTCGTGCTCCTGGACGTGCTCCTGATATTGCATCACAAACTTGAATTATAGGTGCTAACAATGATTTCATTTCTACTTCATCATGATGCGCGCCAATAGCATTACAAACATCTGGTTTTTCACCATGCTTCTCTGCCAACTGCATACCTAAAATTGCATGAGGAAGTTCTGTCTCTTCTTCAGGAACTTTTCCAATATCATGTAATAATCCAGCTCTCTTAGCTAACTTAGGATTAATCCCTAATTCAGATGCCATCACACCACATAATTTTGCTACCTCTCTAGAGTGTTGTAATAAGTTCTGTCCATAAGAAGAACGATACTTCATTCTACCTACCATTTTAATCAACTCAGGATGTAACCCATGAATCCCTAAATCAATAACAGCTCTTTTACCAACTTCAGCAATCTCAGACTCTATTTGTTTTCTAGTTTTCTTAACAACTTCTTCAATTCTAGCAGGGTGAATTCTACCATCAGTCACTAATTTATGTAATGATAATCGAGCAATTTCTCTGCGTACAGAATCAAAACAAGATAAAATAATTGCGTCTGGAGTGTCATCTACAATAATCTCTACACCTGTTGCTGCTTCAATTGCCCTAATGTTACGTCCTTCTCTACCAATAATCCTACCTTTAACATCATCTGACTCTAAATTAAATACAGAAACACAGTTTTCAACCGCTTCTTCAGTACCTATTCTTTGAATAGTATTAATGATAATTTTCTTAGCTTCTTGTTGAGCTGTTAATTTAGCTTCTTCAACACTATTTTGAACAAATGACATTGCATCTGTTTTTGCCTCTTCTTTTAATGAACGAACCAATTCTTCTTTAGCATCTTCAGCTGACAAACCAGAAATCACCTCTAATTGATCAATTTGAGTTTTATGCAAACGTTCTACTTCGTCTTTCTTTTTTTCTAAAAAATCAAGTCTATAGTCATAATCTTTGCTTTTAGCCTCAACTTCTTGATTACTTTTTTTAGCCTTTGCTAATTCATTAGAAATTTGAGATTCTTTATCGCGAACTCTTTTTTCTACTTCCCCTAGTTTTTTATCTTTCGATAAAATAACCTTTTCATGCTCCGACTTCAACTCAATAAAGCGTTCTTTTGCTTGAAGTAATTTATCTTTTTTAAGAGATTCACCTTCTTTCTTAGCTTCTTTTAAAACTAATTTTGCTTCTTTTTCTGCAGAAGCTATTACGCTGGACGCGCTATTTTTAGCTAGTATTTTTGATATTACAAAACCTACTACTACTCCAACTACGATACCAATTAATATTGGTATAATCATGTTATCCATATCTGTCATTGTTTATATAAAAAAAACCTACACTAGTATGAGTTTTGTATAAACTCCAAAAAACAGGTTTAAAGCTAACTTGCTGGTCAAGGATCTGCTCAAGGGCAGCATGCTTTCAAAACAAAGACTCACTTTTTTTAATAGAAACTTGTTGAGTTTATCAAAAAATAATAACTAAGTGTAGGCAGTAATTTTTATGTTTATTAAAAATCTATATATACTTATCAAGAAGCTGCTGCATTGCAACAAGTTTCTCAGTAACTAAAATATCATCCTCTTGGTTGTCCAAACTTTCTTGCTCTACCTTAGAAGCAAACTGTAAAGCACACATGGCTAATACATCTTGTTTATCTCTAACGGCATAACTCTGTTCAAATTGCTTTAACAATTTTTCAATACTTTTTGCAGCTTTTCGCAAACCTTCTTCTTGTCTGGGGTCTATTGTTAATGGATAAACCCTATCGGCTATAGAAATTTTTATCTTTAGCTTTTCAGACATTTGTTTTTATTTTGAAAGCTGTGTAATGCAATGATCTATTTCTCTAATTAAAGCATTTATTTTAAGCTTGGTTTCCCTTTTATAATCTTCACTACCTAACATCGAACTTGTTAATTTTAGTGCTTCATACTTTTCTTCCCAATCAACCATGACTGCGTCTTGTTGTTTGTTTATTTCCTCTTTTAAGGCTAGTTCATGCATCAGTTGTTTGTTTATTTGGTCTTTTTCTTCCAAACGTTCAACAACACTATGCAACCTAACTTCTAAAGAATCAACAAGTTTTAGTAATTCACTCATTCAACAACATGTTCTAATGTGTTTGTCACAAAGTTAACATTTCAAAATTAATATCAATAGTTATTGTTATTTTTTTTTAACACAATTTAGCAACTCAATTTTGGCTTAAATTTTGTACTTATTTAAAAAATAATTTTAACTTTATAAACTACAATTGTGTCAAACCTCCACAAGAAATTATAGCATTTAAAACCATATATCATAGATGAAAAACATCCATTATTACATTCTATTTTGTAACTGCTTGATATCATTTTCACAGCAAAAATACCCTACAAATTATTTTGGAAACCCTTTAGAAATAGGAACAGTATTGGCAGGCACTTTTGCAGAACTACGTTCCAATCATTTCCATTCAGGTTTAGATATAAAAACACAACAAAGAGAAGGCTTAAAAGTATTTGCAACTGCAGAAGGGCATGTAAGCAGAATTAAAATTTCACCATGGGGTTATGGTAAAGCTATATATATTGAACATCCTAATGGATACACAACTGTTTACGGTCACTTAAAAAAATTCTCCCCCGTAATTGAAGCATATATTAAAAAACAACAATATAAGAAAGAACAGTTTGCAATAGAGTTATTTCCATCTAAAGACATTTTAGATGTTACTAAAAACCAATTGATTGCCTATTCTGGTAACACAGGTGGTTCTGGTGGCCCACATTTACACTATGAAATTAGAGATGCGAATCAACATCCAATGAATCCAATGCTTTTTGGCTTTAACGTTAAAGATACAACCAAACCAAATGTAAATTCAGTTTACGCCTATAGCTTAACAGATTCTTCTCAGGTAAATCACCATAATAACAAAGTCAAGATAAAGTTACTTAAAGGTAAGGATGGTAATTATTTAGCAGAAACAGTTTATGCCTCTGGTACAATTGGCTTAGGAGTTAATACTTATGACAAACAAGATTTGGCACATAATAAAAATGGCGTTTATAGCATTAAAACTTACATTAACGGAAAGCAGAATTACGAATTAGATTTTAAGAAATTTTCTTTTAGTGAAAGTAGACATTTGAATCAATTAATTGATTATAGTTATTTCAAGAAGAAGAAATCACGAATTCAAAAGTTATTTAAAAACGAAAGTAACCCATTAAGCATAATTAAAAAAGTTGAAGATTACGGAAAAGTCACTATACTTGAGGGGGAGCAAATTAACTATAAAATTGTGATTTCAGATTTTAACGACAATACAAGAACTATCACAATACCAATTGTAGGAAAAAAAGAAAAGATTACTCATTTTAAAGAAAAAATTGAATCACAACATTATATATATGCAAATGAAGGATTAAACCTAAGTAATGACAATAAACAGGTGTACATTCCAAAAAATGCAATGTATGACAATACCCCTATTCTTTTCAAAACTATAGGAGACACTATTCATGTAGGTAAAGAAACTTTCCCTTTACACAAAAACATTACACTTACTTTTAATACCGATAAATTTAGCTCTGATGACATCAGTAAATTATATGTTAGTAGTTTAGGTTACAATAACAAACCTCATTATATATCAACTTATAAAAAAGGAAAAAATATCATTGGAAAAACTAAATATTTTGGAAAATTTGCTTTAAGCGCTGACATTGATAGCCCCAAAATAAAACCAATAAATACACAAGAAGGAAAGTGGATGACTAAAGCTAAGTTTCTACACATGAAAATTAGTGATAAAGGATCAGGAATTAAAAAATATAGAGGCTCCATAAATGGAAAATGGGTGTTAATGGAATATGATTCAAAGAAGAGTTTATTGAGTTACAACTTTGCTGATAAAGTACATAAATCTGGTGAAAATAAATTCAAGCTTATAGTTATCGATAATGTTGGAAATAATAGTATTTTTGAAATGACTTTTTTCAGAAAAAACTAGTATGACATTTAACTACAAGATTCTTTTTAACCTAATCCTTTTTTGTATTAGTAACGTATTGTTTTCACAAACAGCTACAATTAGCGGGGTAATATTAGACAACACTAATACACCTATTGAAAATGCAACTATTACTTATGATAAGGAAGGAACTAAAACATCTAAAGACGGGGACTTTACACTTCAAATACCAGCAAATAAAAAAATTACACTTACATTTTCTCACATAAGTTTCAAACAAGTTGTACAGACATTCAATTTAAAAGAGAATGAATTTTATGAGTTCAACCCAGTTTTAAGCTACAATGAAGAACAATTAGGAACTGTTATAATCACTGGAGGAAAACGAGAACGAATTGAAGGGATAGTTACTATAGCACCTAAAATGTTGCGTAAAATCCCAGGAGGAAATGCTGGAGTTGAAAATATTTTAAAAACATTAGCAGGAGTTAGTGGTAATAACGAACTAAGCTCTCAATATAATGTAAGAGGTGGTAACTTTGATGAGAATTTAGTTTATGTAAATGAAATTGAAGTATACAGGCCATTTTTAGTTCGTTCAGGACAACAAGAAGGTTTAAGTTTTATCAATAGTGATTTAGTAAGTAATATCGATTTTTCAGCAGGAGGATTTCAAGCTAAATACGGCGATAAACTTTCTTCAGTTTTAGATATTACTTACAAAAAACCGAAATCTTTTGGTGGTAGTTTAGATGCTAGTTTATTAGGAGGTAGTGTAAGTGTCGAGGGAGCTTCTAAAAACAATAAACTCTCAGGTATATTAGGAGTACGTTATAGGGATAATAGTTTATTTGTAAACGCTAAAGAAACAGAAACAAATTACGACCCAAAATTTACAGATGTTCAAACATTTTTAACTTATAAAGCATCAGATAAATTAGACTTTAATTTTCTTGGAAATTTAGCTATTAACAAATATAATTACCAACCACAATCAAGACAAACTAATTTCGGAACGCTACAAGATCCTATTGCTTTATTGGTTAGTTATAACGGGCAAGAAAAAGATCAGTACAACTCTTATTTTGGCGCGGTAAAAGCAAACTACAAATTAAACGACAAAGTAAATTTAAAACTAATAGGTAGTGCATATCATACTATTGAAGAAGAGTACTTTGACATATTAGCACAGTACAGACTAGGAGAAGTAAACAGTAATATTGGTGATGAAAACTTTGGAGAAGTAGAGTTTTCAGAAGGAATTGGCTCTCAGTTAAACCATGCGAGAAATGATTTAGATGCTCTTATTTATAGCTTTGAACATAAAGGAGATTACACAAACGATAAAAACAAATATTCTTGGGGAGCCAAATACAATTACGAAAATATACGCGATCAAATTATTGAATGGGAAGTAATCGATTCCGCAGGGTTTTCTATTCGTCCACCTGGCTCAACTCCGAATAACCAACCTTATTCTCCATATTCAGGTCCTTTAGAACCTTTCCAAAATGTCCGCGCTAAAAATGATGTAACTATTAATCGCGTTTCTGCTTTCGGACAATACAATAGAGATTTTACTTTAGGTGAACACGAATTATTTTTTAACGCAGGTGTTAGAACTCAAAATTGGACAGTATCAGGTGACAACATTAAATCGACATCACAAATAGTATTTAGTCCGAGAATGCAACTTTCATTAAAACCAAATTGGGAAAGAGATGTGATTTTCAGATCAGCAGCTGGCGTATACCATCAACCTCCTTTTTACAGAGAGTTAAGAAGAGCTAACGGTACGGTAAATCCTGATGTAAAAGCACAACAATCCATACATTTTATAGTTGGAGCGGACTATAACTTCAAATTATGGTCTAGACCTTTTAAGTTTACTTCAGATGCATATTACAAGAGTTTAAGTAATGTAAACCCATATACGGTTGATAACGTAAGGATTCGTTATGCAGCTGAAAATAATGCGAAAGCTTATGCTACAGGCTTAGATCTAAGACTAAATGGTGAGTTTGTCCCTGGAACTGAATCATGGATTAGTTTAGGATATTTGAAAACTGAAGAAAATATAGATAATAGAGGTTTCATTTCTAGACCAACAGATCAACGCTTGAAGCTTGGAATATTATTTCAGGATTATATGCCAAAATTACCTCGTGTAAAAGTGTACATTAACTTAGTATACAACACTGGTGTACCCGGAGGATCACCTAGCTACACTGATGTTTATGAATATCAAAACAGATTACCTGCCTACAAACGTGCAGATGCTGGTTTCTCATATGTAATAGTAGACAATAACAAGCAATTTCAAAAAGGCCATTTATTTCATCATCTAGATGAATTTCAAATTGGTTTTGAAATTTTTAACATGTTTGATGTCCAAAATTCAATTACTAATACTTGGGTACGAGATGTATATACCAAACAACAATATGCTGTTCCTAATTATTTAACTCCAAGAATTTTTAATCTAAAAATGGGACTCAAGTTTTAAGTGATTTTATATTTTATCGTTCGTCAATTCTTATTTCGTCCTAAAAACCTACCTCTTAATCGATTAACTAACTGATAGCCATTGTGATAAAAATCTTAATCAGTAACTTTCAGTACAACTGATTAATTTTTATACATGAAAAATTTTATTATTGCTCTGCTCATTTTTCTTTTATGGGCATTTTTAGGTATGTGGTGGTACTACTCCTGTCCTATATGTGAAACTAGCCATAGTCAAAAAAATCAACAACTTAAACAAGAAAATACCAATGACGTAAAAGTGGTTGAAAAGCCTATCTTCAAAATAAACAATTCATTCCTAAATATTACAAATAAAAGGGGCAACAAAATTTTCTCCTTTCAAGATCAATTAAAAATATACAAAGACTCAGTTAGTGTCTATATTCCTGAATCATTACTTGGTATTAAAGATTCTATTTTTAATTACTTAAATAATAATCAAAACCAAGAACTTAAAATTACTGGTTGGTATAAAAAAGGTGAGACAAAAAACAATATTGATAGCTTAAATTTTGGTATTGATCGTGCAAATCACTTAAAACATACACTTGTTCAGTTCGGTTTAAATGCGGATAAGATAAATGTTTCTAGTAACAAACAAAATTACCAATATCATTCAGGAACCTATAACGGAGGTATTGAACTCATGTTTAAAGAAATATCCATAACTAAAGCTAAAATTATTAATAAAGGAATTACTGAGAAAACTTTATATACAAAATTCAATTCTAGAGCATTTATTCCCGATAATACCTTATTGACTTATACTGCTGATCTTAAAAATTATTTAATCAGTCATCCAAATAAAATAGTCAATATCACTGGCCATACAGATAGTACTGGAGAAGAATCTGATAATGAAATTATAGGAATTGACAGAGCAACCAATGTAATGAACCACTTCATTTACCAAGGTATTGACAAAACCAAATTACAAGTTTTTTCAAAAGGAGAACTTGCTCCTATTGCAAATAACACTACTAATGAAGGTCGCGCTAAAAACAGAAGAATAGAAATTATCGTAAACTAATTAACTAAAACAACAAACATGTCACATATATTTAATTCAGAAAACTGCATCAACTGGTGGTGCTTACTACTATTAATGCTATTGTCATTTTTACTAGGCTATTTTTTATCAAGATGGTTAAACGGAAAATCTTCAAAAGATGCTCTAGAACGCTGCCATGATGAGAATAAAAGATTAAAATTATTAGGAAGCAATACACCTAAAGAAGAAAACAAACATGCAATTTCTACATTTTCTACTAGAAAAATTAAAGCAAAAAAAACTATGGAACGATCTGGGAAAGCTGTGGAAAAAACCGCTTTAAACTTTTCCAGTTTTGGTACAGCAACTGAAGCTGACAAAGATGATTTAAAGAAAATTAGTGGTATTGGACCATTTATAGAGAAGAAACTAAATACAATTGGTATTTACACCTTTGATCAAGTAAGTAAATTTTCAGATGAAGACATCAAAAATGTAACCGATTTAATTGAATTTTTCCCTGGAAGAATTATACGTGATGATTGGCGTGGGCAATCAAACGCATTAAAAAACGGAGGAGAAACTGATTTTAGCAAACGAGTAGACAATAAAAATATTGATTATAACAAAGAATAATAATATGTTTTCAAATATTCTTACAAAAACCTCAAGTACTTCTTCAGGTTTTGTATTTTTAAACCATATGAAATGGAATAGCGCTTTAAAGGATTATAAACACTATTTGAAACTAGAAAGAGGGTTGTCAGAAAATTCTATTGAAAGCTATTCCTTAGATGTTATAAAACTAATTCGTTTTTTAGACGACAACAACATCAATACCACTCCGATTATAATAGACTCAAACACTTTAAAAGAGTTTATTTACCAAGTTGCTAAAGTTGTTAACGAACGCTCTCAAGCACGATTAATCTCAGGACTTAAAAGTTTTTTTAATTACTTGCTTTTTGAAGATTATAGAATAGATAATCCGTTAGAATTAATTGAATCCCCTAGAATTGGACGAAAACTACCAGACACATTAGCTATTGAAGATATTGACAAACTTTCTAATGCTGTTGACTTAAGTAAACCTGAAGGAGAACGTAATAGAGCTATCATAGAAACCTTATACGGTTGTGGCTTGCGTGTTTCCGAGCTAACTACTTTAAAACTATCTGACTTATTTTTTGAAGAAGGTTTTATTAAAGTTACTGGTAAAGGAGACAAAGAACGTTTTGTTCCAATTGGTCCGTTAACTCAGAAGTATATTACTATTTACAGAAAAGAAGTTCGGGTTCACATGAACATACAACCTTCCTTTGAAGACACATTATTTTTAAACAGAAGAGGAAAACAATTGACAAGAGCCATGATTTTTACTATAGTAAAACGTTTAGCTGAAAAAATAAGTTTAAACAAGAATATAAGTCCCCATACCTTTAGGCATTCTTTCGCTACACATTTACTAGAAAACGGCGCTGATTTAAGCGCTATTCAGTTAATGTTAGGCCATGAAAGTATTACAACTACTGAGATCTACATGCATGTTGACCGAAGTCATTTAGCAAAAATAATTGAACAGTTTCACCCTAGGAAATAACTCTTACTCACCTAAAATTTGAGCTGTATGAGCTTTTGTTTTCACTTTATCTATCACTTCTTCTATCATTCCTTTTTCATTAATTATAAATGTAATTCTATGAATACCATCGTATACTTTACCCATAAATTTTTTAGTACCCCAAACTCCAAAAGCATTAATCACTTCTTTATTTTCATCGGCTAATAAAGGGAATGGTAATTCTTTTTTGTCAATAAAGTTTTGCTGACGTTTTGCAGAATCAGCACTAACACCTAGTACATCGTATCCTTTCGCTAAAAAAGATTGATAGTTATCTCTTAAGTTACACGCTTGCATAGTGCATCCTGGTGTACTTGCTTTTGGATAAAAAAATACAACAAGTTTTTTCCCTGTATAATCAGTTAATTTCACAGTATTCCCTGCATTATCTAATGCTTCAAAATTTGGTGCCTTATCCCCTACTTTTAATGTATTCATTTCTATAATTTTTCTATTTTTACATTCGTAAAGATACAACTATGAATAAGCAAGAAAAAGTAAATTTTGTTATAAATACACTCGCAGAAAAGTATCCTGAAATACCAATTCCGTTAGATCATAAAGATCCGTATACTTTATTAATAGCTGTACTACTTTCTGCACAAAGTACTGATGTACGTGTAAATAAAATTACACCTCTATTATTTGCTGAAGCCGATAACCCATATGATATGATAAAACTATCGATAGAAGAGATTAGAGAAATCATTAAACCAGTGGGTTTATCTCCAATGAAATCAAAAGGAATTCATGGCTTATCACATATTTTAATAGACAAACATAACGGTGAAGTTCCAAGGACATATGAATACTTAGAGGAATTACCTGCTGTTGGACATAAAACCGCTGCAGTAGTGTTATCACAAGCTTTCGGAATACCGGCATTTCCCGTAGATACTCATATACATAGACTAATGTATCGTTGGAACTTAACTAATGGGAAAAATGTAGTCCAAACAGAAAAAGATGCAAAGCGTTTATTCCCAGAAGAAATATGGAACGATTTACACTTGCAAATTATTTGGTATGGAAGAGAGTATTCTCCAGCTAGAGGATGGAATTTAGAGGACGATATTATTACTAAAACTATTGGAAGAAAAAGTGTTCTGGATGACTATTATAAAAAGAACACTAAAAATAAATAAACAACCAAGGCACTTAAATGTGCTATGGTTGTTTATCTTCAAAAATATGGACTAAAGCTTGCTAATTCTTGTGCACTTCTATCAACATGTTTCTTGTTTTCACTATGTGCATTGCTTTAGAAAAATTTAAAATAAAATTAATTGTTTCTTGTTTCGGTTGTAAATTATTCATTTTTTTAGAACCTTGATCGTAAAGTTTTTGCATATACTAGTTTAATGGTTATAAACTGTAAACGACAAAAAACAGTTTTTATTGTTACTCTGTTAAAACAATATTATGTGCTACAACCAAACGTCTTAAATTAATAATTGCATAACGCATCCTACCTAAGGCTGTATTGATACTTACATTAGTATTTTCAGCAATCTCCTTAAAACTCATATCCTTAAACAAGCGCATATAAACTACTTCTTTTTGATCTTCAGGTAGTTCCTCAACAAGTTTTCTAACATCTGCGGATATTTGATCAACAATCAATTGTTTTTCAGCATTTCTACCAGAATCCTTTAACATCGAAAAGATATCAAACTCTTTGTCTCTAGACTCAAATTTGGGCATTCTGTTACTTTTCCTAAAATGATCGATAATTAAATTATGAGCAATACGCATTAACCAAGGCAAAAATTTACCTTCCTCGTTATAAGTTCCTTTTCTTAACGTCCTAATTACTTTAATAAAGGTATCTTGAAAAATATCCTCACTTAAATCCCTATCTAAAACTTTTGAATAAATAAAATTATATACTCTACTTTTATGCCTTAACACAAGTATTTCAAGTGCTCTTTCATTTCCATAAATATAATTTTTAACTAATACGGCATCAGAAGTGGTTGTATTCATAACATTACTTTTTAAGGTTAAACAAATCAAGATATGGGCTATCTTAAATAATAAATTTGTTAAAAGTAATGCTATTGTATAGGCCGTGTTTTTTAAATTGTAAACTCAAATATAATTAAAATAATGTATTATCCTACTTAAATTAATATAATTACTTGTGTTATTTCCTATTTATCATATCTTTAACATTGTGGAGTTGCTGCTTCTTTTTAATTTCTTCTGCTTTTAACATCCAATTATTTGCCGTTGCCTGCCAATTAACAATTTTTGTTTTTCCGCCAACTCTCCATCCAATTCCCAAGTAATGATTGTAAAATTTTTTAGCTTCGATTATTTGCCAATTTTCTTTTTAAAAAAAATCAATTACTTCATTTTCATTTTGAGGCTGATCAAGTTTATATATATATATATTCTTTTTGTTTATTTATGTTTGTATTAGATACCAGTACTTGTCTCTATATTAGTATGGTGTGGGTACAGCACTTGTACCAAAATTGGTCAACTTAACTTGACTCCCCTTATACGGATTACGAGATGGTAGATAAATGATGTAATCCCAAGTACTTAACTCCTTTATACACTTATGACACGTTGATTTTGAGCCAATTTTAGAAAACTGCATCACCTCATCACGATAAATATAAAACACCTATAAATCAATACGTTACCTGGAGTTTAGTTATCTTTTTTGAAAATTGAAATAGGTAACCGAATAGATATGCTATTTAATGTGTTTTTTTGATATATGACAGAAAAGTAAAAGCCCGTAAACATAACAAAACCCTTACAAATCATACGATTGTAAGGGTTTTTGCGGAGAAAGAGGGATTCGAACCCCCGGACCTGTAACAGTCAACAGTTTTCAAGACTGCCGCATTCGACCACTCTGCCATTTCTCCGAGTGTCTCATCAACTATTTGTTGATTGCGAGTGCAAATATAGGAGCTTTTTTTTGTTAAGAAAACTTTTTACATCACTTTTTTTTAAGTTTTTTTGTGCTTTATTCTAAATGCTTAAAAATGAGTTTTGTAGCAAATTATTTATTTTACAATTAAAATGTTTAGTTACAAATCAAAAACACTGACACCAATTTACTAGTTTAAAAACCATCTATAATACTCTTGAAAAGAATCCTATTCCTCTTTAAAATCATTAAATTTATAGAGGAAAAAACACAACTATGAATATACCTGATATCGACCTTCCACGAGTCATTATTATTGGAGGAGGGTTTGCTGGATTAAAGCTAGCTAAAAAAATTAATAAAGAACACTATCAAGTCGTTTTAATCGACAAAAACAACTACCACACCTTTCAGCCTTTATTATACCAAGTGGCTACTTCTGGGCTTGAGCCTGATTCCATAGTTTACCCAATACGTAAAACTTTTAAAAACCATAATAATTTTCATTTCAGGCTTGCCGAAGTAAAAAACATCAATCAGAAAAAAAAGTCAATCGAAACAAACTCTGGAAATATCAACTTTGATATTCTTGTTATTGCAACTGGTGCAAAAACAAATTTCTTTGGCATGAAAAACGTAGAAACTCACGCTATTCCAATGAAATCATTAGTAGAATCATTAGATTTAAGAAGTAAGGTTCTACAAAATTTTGAAAAAGCACTTTATTCAAACAACATAAAGGAGCAAGAAAAACTAATGAGCTTTGTGATTGTGGGTGGAGGCCCGACGGGGGTAGAACTTGCTGGTGCTTTAGCAGAACTCAAAAAAACAAGTACTACCTGAGGATTTTCCTGATTTGGATATCCGAAAAATGAAAATACACATCATTGAAGCCGCTCCTAGAGTATTAGCCTCCATGAGTGAAGATGCTTCAACCAAAGCCAATCAGTTCCTAAAGAAACTTGGAGTACATATTTGGACTAATACTCAGGTAACTAACTACGATGGTGAATTAGTGAGCACCAACGGTAAAATAAATTTTTATAGCAATACGCTAATTTGGGCCGCAGGAGTTCAAGGGGCTCCATTAAAAGGCTTAGATGCATCTACAATAGGAAGAGGAAATAGAATTATTGTTAATGAATATAATCAAATTAATGGATTTGAAAACATCTATGCTCTAGGTGATGTGGCACTAATACAAACCAAAGAAAACACAATAGGAAATCCTATGCTTGGTGCTGTTGCAATGCAACAGGGGCTTCACCTTGCTAAAAATTTAAATAAAATAGCTAAGAATAAAGAAAAGAAACCTTTTAAATATAAAGACAAGGGAAACATGGCTACTATTGGTAAAAATCTTGCAGTTGTTGATTTACCACGTTTCAAATTTCAAGGCTTTTTTGCTTGGTATGTATGGATGTTTGTTCACTTAATGTTATTGGTTGGATTTAGAAATAAAATAGTCGTATTTATTAATTGGGCATGGTCGTACATCCGTTCTGATAAAGGAACTCGTTTAATTATAAGACCCTACAATAATAAAGCTTCAAAAAAGGAACCCAATACTATACTTCATAAAAGCGCTTAAACAAAAAAGCTTACTAATTTATAGTAAGCTTTTTAATTTTAATTGGTATCTCTAACTTATCGCTCAAACAACGCTATTGTTTCAATATGTGCTGTATGCGGGAACTGATCAACCAGACTAATCTTCTTTAAATCATATCCTGCTTCAATTAACTGTTCTGTATCTCTTGCCTGAGTGGCAGGATTACATGAAACATAAATCATACGCTTAGCCCCTAACCTAATTACTTTACGTAAGGTTTTAGGTGCAATACCAGCTCTTGAAGGATCTAGTATAATTGTTTCTATCTTTCTGTTATATTCAGGATGTTCTAATAAAAACTTACCAACATCTGCTGTAAAGAATTTTACCCCTTCAATATTATTACGTTTTGCATTTTCTTTCGCATCTACAATTGAAGAAGCTATAATATCTACCCCTACAATTTTAGCATTATTACTTCGTGAAGCAACAATTTGACCAATAGTACCTGTACCACAGAACAAATCCATTACGACTTTTCCATCTACAGTTTCTTTTTTCTCTAACACATAATCAACTACTTTTTCATATAGTTTTTCTGCAGATTTCGGATTTGTTTGAAAAAAACTTTTCATGCTAATCTCAAAATTCAATCCTAATAAGTTTTCTACAATTTTCTCTTTTCCATAAACCAAACTTGATTTACCTGCTGAAGACAAAGTTCTATCCCCTACTTCATCATTTATAGAATGTAGTATTCCTGCTAACCTTTCTCCGAACAATTCTTTAAACAAGGCTATAAAGCCCTCCATATCAAACTCTGGAAGATCATAAGAAGTTGTTACTAAATTAAACAACAACTCATTACTTTCTATTGACTTACGAACAACCAGAAACCTAAAAAAGCCTTCTCTTTTTGGAGCATGCCATGGTGCTAACCCTGATTTCTCACAAAATTCACGAATTATTCTTAAGTTATCTTCTACTTGTTTATCAAATAACCCAGAATCTTTATCTAAATTTTCTGCACACCACCATGTTCCACGTTTCTTAAAACCTAAAGCAAATTCATCAACATCCGTTTTTAATTCATGATTATAGCGAATAGCTGAAAAACCGTATTCCATTTTATTACGGTAATGATGCACTTCTGGAGAAGTAATAAATTCATCAAATTTATCCTCAATATCCTCTACCTTACCTATTCTCTTAAATAGCTGTAATGTACTTTCTTTTTTATAATTGTGCTGTAAATCAATTGGTAACTTAATGTATGGCGCACCAGGAATTACTTGATATGGCACATCAACTTCATCATCAGAAGTTTGCAACACTTCTTCTAACTTACACTCAGCGTAGCGTTTACTTGTTTTATTTACCTGAGCTTTTACAAACTGTCCTGGTAAAGTGTTAGGTACAAAAACAACAAATTCTCCTTCTTCATTTCTAATACGTCCAATTCCCTTTCCTCCAAAGGCATAATCTTCTATTAAAATCTCAATAAACTGTCCTTTTTTAACAAACTTATTACGTTCTCTTCTTGGCATTTTTGATCTATATTTTTATGATTGCAAAGCTATATAATTTATTGAAGTTCTAAGGTTTCAAACTAATAATATTTATTGCTTTTTGGCTTCTTCCCAATAGACATCCATTTCTTTCAAAGTCATGTCTGACAATTCTTTACCTAACGACTTTGCTTTTTGTTCTAAATACTGAAATCTATTTATAAACTTTTTATTAGTACGCTCCAAAGCATTTTCAGCATTAATATTTAAGTGCTTTGCATAGTTAATCAACGAAAACAAGACATCACCAAACTCTGCTTCCATTTCATCATTATCACCTAACTTCACTTCATCTTGAAACTCCTGTAACTCCTCCTCTACTTTTTCCCATACTTGATTTGGCTTTTCCCAATCAAATCCTACTCCTGCGACTTTTTCTTGAATTCTACTCGCTTTTACTAGAGCAGGCAAGCTTTTAGGCACACCTTCCAAAACACTTTTATTTCCCTCTTTTAACTTCAGTTTCTCCCAATTTCTTTTTACTTCTTCCTCGTCTTTAACTTTAACATCACCATAAATATGAGGATGACGATGAATTAACTTTTCACAAACTGTATTCAATACATCGGCAATATCAAAATCACTAGTTTCACTACCAATTTTTGCATAAAAAACAATATGAAGCAATAAATCACCCAGCTCTTTTTTAACCCCCTGTAAATCATTATCTAAAATAGCATCACCAAGTTCATAGGTTTCCTCTATTGTTAAATGACGTAAGGTTTGAAGGGTTTGTTTTTTATCCCAAGGGCATTGCTCACGCAATTCATCCATTATCGTTAATAACCTATCAAATGCCGATAATTGTTGTGCTCTTGTATTCATATTAAAAACTGTAAAATTAATTATAAAGTAACTTCATAAAACAAAAAAACCTACAAGAGTATTGTAAGTTTTTTTTTTGTTTTTGTAATTTCAAAAAAAACTACTATTCTTCTTCTGAAGCAGCAACTGGATCAAAATTAACAATTCCTCTTTTATGTAATAAATTATACCATTGGATTACTTTTTTCATATCACTAGCATAAACTCTATCTTCATCATATTCAGGTAAAATTTCAGAAAAATATTTTTCTAATTCAACCTTAGGTACTTTATGACTTATAGACTCCCCCCCGTTTTCTTTCTCTTTAATATTATTAAAAATTTGTTTTAAAGGAACCTCTTCTGAATAGGTATATATAGCTATCTCATTCAAAACACTTACATTATGGCGCATCCCTACTGAAAGTTTTTTACCATCAACTAATGACTCTGCCAAAAAACCAGCTTTGGTTTGTGCTTTCAATTCATATAATCCAGGCTTTCCTGAAATTGCTAAAATTTTATCTAAACTCATAATCTATTTTTTATATCCAAATGGACTTAATACCTCTAACTAACTTTGAAAAACAAATATAAATTCTTTACAGAATTAAATGCTATTTATCGCTTCTTTTTTGCTTGTGGAAAGCGCATTCTATAATCTGCATTTACTTTCCCTTTGGTTATATTTGCTAACTTCCCCTTTATCAACCTCTTTTTTAAAGTAGATAATTTATCCGTAAACAACACACCTTCAATATGATCATATTCATGTTGTACAACTCGAGCTGCTAAACCAGTTAAAGTTTCTTTTTGTTTTTTCCAATTTTCATCAACATACTCAACAATAATTTGTTCTTGTCTAAAAACATCTTCGCGAACATCAGGTATACTTAAACACCCTTCATTAAAAGCCCACTCATCACCAGATTCTTCAACTATAGATGGATTGATGAACACACGCTTAAAGCTTTTCAAGAAATTTTGTTCTTCTTCAGCTAAATCATCATCATCTGCAAAAGGACTTGCATCAATAACGAATAAACGAATTGATAAACCAACTTGAGGAGCTGCAATACCTACTCCAGAAGCATTGTATTGAGTTTCCCACATATTAGCTATTATTTCATCTAATTTTAGATGATCCTTAGTTATCTCTTTTGCTACTTTTCTTAGTACTGGATCTCCGTATGCTATTACTGGTAATATCATTATCTTTTATTATATAAGTATGATTGTAAAATTATGGTTGCACTAATCTCATCAACTAGGGCTTTATTTTGTCGTTTCTTTTTACTTAAACCACTATCTATCATCGTTTGAAATGCTATTTTTGAAGTAAATCGCTCGTCTACCCTAATTAAAGGTATTTTTGGATATTTTTTTTCAAATAACTTTACAAATTTCTGAATATGAACTTCGCTTTCTGATGCTTCAAAATTCATTTGCTTTGGTTCACCCAAAACTACAGACTCTACATCCTCATTAGCAAAATATGTTGATAAAAACTCGAACAATAATTTTGTTTCTACAGTTTTTAAACCAGATGCAATAATTTGCATATCATCCGTAACTGCCACACCTGTTCTTTTTTGTCCGTAATCTAACGCTAAAACCTTTGCCATATGATAGTCACGATATTGTAACATTCTATTTTTTGACAAAAATACTATTAAAAATGTTACAATTATAAAAATGATATTTTTTTTAACATGAAAGAACTTATATTTACCAAAAAATTAGGATATAACAATGACCGATATACAGCAAATTATAGAAAGTGCTTGGGATAATAGAGATTTACTAACTGAGCAAAACACTCAAGACACCATAAGAAAAGTAATTGATTTACTAGATGAAGGTACACTTCGCGTTGCTGAACCAACTAATCGTGGATGGCAAGTAAACGAATGGGTTAAAAAAGCTGTTGTATTGTACTTTCCTATTCAAAAAATGGAAACCTTAGAGGCTGGTATTTTCGAGTACCATGATAAAATACCTTTAAAAAAGGGTTATGCTGAAAAGGGAATTCGTGTTGTCCCTAATGCTATTGCTCGTCACGGATCTTATGTATCTAAAGGTGTTATTATGATGCCCAGTTACATAAACATTGGAGCATATGTTGACGAAGGAACAATGGTTGATACTTGGGCTACTGTTGGTAGCTGTGCTCAAATTGGAAAGAATGTACATTTATCTGGTGGAGTTGGTATAGGTGGGGTTTTAGAGCCCTTACAAGCTGCCCCTGTAATTATTGAAGATGGTGCTTTTATTGGATCTAGATGCATTGTTGTTGAAGGCGTTAAGATAGAAAAAGAAGCTGTTTTAGGCGCTAATGTTGTATTAACAATGAGTACTAAAATAATTGATGTAACTGGTGACACCCCAATAGAGACTAAAGGAATTGTTCCTGCAAGATCTGTAGTGATCCCAGGAAGTTATACAAAGAAGTTTACAGCTGGTGAATTTCAAGTACCTTGTGCACTAATCATTGGAAAACGAAAAGAAAGCACCAATAAAAAAACATCTTTAAATGATGCTTTAAGAGAATATAATGTAGCTGTATAATTTAGAATAATGGAAAACTATACTAAAAGCATATTGTTACTTTTAAAACGTATATTTTATTTAATAATAACATATAGTTTACTAAGACTTTTGTTTTTAATTTTTCAATGGAAAACGTTTCAAGATATTACATTCTTAAATTTCATTGGAGGAATTAGATTTGACTTATCTGTAATATTTTACACTAACATATTAGTTATTATTGGCCATACCATCCCCGGTAATTTTAAATACTCTTTTACCTATCAAAAGTTATTAAAATGGCTGTTTTACATATCCAATATACTGTTCTTACTTACTAATTTTGTTGATTTCATATACTACGACTTTACTGGTAAGCGTAGTACTTATGGCTTAATTACAGCTTCTGGAATGCAGCAAGAAATTGGCGGGCTACTCCCCACTTTCATGAAACAATTTTGGTATATCTTTTTAATAGGATTCATTTTCACCTATTTATTTTACAAAATAATACCTAAGCTAGAATTTTATAAAGTAAGTAAAGCTTCTAAAATCAATATCAGCAAACAAATAGCTATCTTTTTGATAGCTATTGCTAGTTGTATTTTAATTGGTCGTGGCGGAACTCAACGTAAACCTTTACGTAGAGTAGATGCTATAAAATATGCTCATTCAAAAAATACTCCTATAGTTTTAAATACCCCTTTCTGTATTTTAAAAACTATCGGTAAGAAAAAAGAATTAAAGCCTTTAAATTATTTTTCACAAGAGAAACTAAAAGAACTATACTCTCCCGTAAAACACTTTAAAGATTCTATTCCTTTTAATAAAAAAAACATCGTAATAATTATCTTAGAAAGCTTTGGAGATGAAAACATTAGTTATTCAAGCCCCAAAACAGGGAATACCCCATTTTTGGATTCATTAATAACTAAATCACTTTATTTTAAAAATGGTTTCGCAAACGGAAGAGTATCTGTAGATGCTGTCCCCTCTGTAATCTCAGGTATTCCTAGTATTTTAGGAACACCTTATATTTCATCTACTTATGCTTTTAATAAGACAAATAGCTTTCCTGAGATTTTAAAAAAAGAGGGATATTATACTTCATTTTTCCATGGTGCTTTTAATGGTAGTCAAAATTTTGATCAATATGCTGAGATAGCTGGTTTTGATGATTATTATGGAAAAGATGAATACCCCGATAAAAACCCTGAGCATCAAGATGGTAAGTGGGGAGTTTTTGATGAGGAATTTTTAGCTTTTTTCGGGAATAAACTTAGCTCGTTTAAAGAACCTTTCTTCTCAAGTGTGTTTACCATTTCGTCACACATTCCTTTTACGATGCCTAAAAAACATATTGGTAAGTTTGATAAAGGAAATACTATTTTCTATGAAACTGTAGGCTATACTGATTATTCACTTAAGATTTTTTTTAATTACGCTAAAAAACAAAACTGGTATAACAACACCCTGTTTATAATAACTGCAGATCATTGTTCCGCAGCTAAAAAAGGTTTCTTCAAGTCCATCATTCAAGAATACTCTTTGCCAATTATATTTTTTGATCCATCTAACGATCAACTTAAAGGTGAGTCAAAAAAAAACATTCAACAAATTGACATTCTTCCAAGTACTCTAGATTACCTACATTATGATAAGCAAATAATTAGTTATGGAAATAGTTATAAAAAGGATGATGATTTAATCATTAACTATATAAACAACACTTATCATTCAATTATAAGTGATTACTATATTATTTTTGACGGAGAGAAAATTATTGAATTGTACAATTATAAGAAAGATATTTCGTTAAAGAGTAACCTAATAAAAACTGAGCAAATTATTATTAAGAAATTAGAACAACAATTAAAAGCCTATTTGCAGTCGTTCAACAATAACCTTATTAATAATTCTTTAACTATAAATTAGATAATGAAGGTATTAATCATACAGCAAAAAATGATTGGAGATGTACTAACCTGCTCAATTTTATGTGAATTGATCAAAAAGAAGCACCCAAATTATACTGTACATTATTTAGTAAATGCTAATACAAAACCTGTTGTTGAAAACAATCCATTTATTGATAAACTTGTCATATTTACACCTGAATACAGAAAAAGTAAAGTAGCATTTTTAAAATTTTTATTAAACACTCGAAAAGAAAACTATGACATTGTTATTGATGCATATTCAAAATTAGAAAGTAACTTAATTGTCGTATTTAGCGGTGCTAAAATTAAAATATCATACTCTAAGCACTACTCAAGGTTTATTTACACAGACCCTATTATTCAAAAAACTAAATCCACAACTAATATAGGTTTAGCTATCGAAAGAAGATTACAGCTATTAGAAACATTAAATATTCATAGTGATTTTTCTACATTTCCTAAACTATACGTAACAAACGAAGAACAAAATAGTGCCATCAATTTATTACAGCAGCATAATATAGATCTTACAAAAAAGACTATTATGATTAGTATTATTGGTAGCTCCGAGAACAAAACATATCCGCTTACATACATGTCAAGTGTTATAGATTATATCGCAGACTCTCAAGATTGTAATATCTTATTTAACTACATCCCTAACCAAATAGATCAAGCTAAAACTATCTATAATCATTGCTCAGAAACTACTAAAAAGAAAGTATATTTTGATGTGTTAGGTCGGGATTTAAGAGAGTTTATTGCCTTAGTTGATCAATGTAACTACATCATAGGTAATGACGGCGGAGCTATTAACATGGCTAAAGCTCTAAACAAACCTTCTTATATAATTTTTTCTCCATGGATTAAAAAAAGTATATGGGCTACCTTTGAAGATGGCATATATCATAAATCTGTACATTTAGAAGATTATGACCCTTCCCTTTTTATCAATAAAAGTGAATCCTATTTAAAGAAAAATTCAATTGAGTTATATCAACACTTTAAGCCTGATTACATAAAAGAATCTTTACTTTCTTTTATACACAATTTAGAACAAACAAACTTAGCATCATATAAACTCAATAAATCTATTATAAAAAATAAATCTGCTCCAATTTCTGCATTAGTACTTACCTATAATGAAGAACAGAATATTGATGCATTAATTGAAAACTTAAAATTTACTGATGAACTTATTATTATTGACTCTTTCAGTACTGATACTACCATAGAAAAAATAAAAAATCACAATAATATTAAACTTATAGCACATAAATTTACTAATTTTTCAGAACAAAGAAACTTCGCTCTAGAGCAAGCCAAACATGAATGGATATTATTTATAGATGCCGATGAAAGAATTCCACCAAATTTAAAACAAGAAATAATTGAAGCCACCAATAATACTTCAAGCAAGATAGTAGCTTTTGATATTTATCGAAAATTCTATTACAAAAAAAAACTAGTACACTTTAGCGGCTGGCAGACAGATAAAGTTTTTAGGCTATATAAAAAGAAGCATGTAGCTTATAAAAAGGATTTATTTGTTCATGAGTTATTAGATATCGATGGACAAACTTCTACTTTAAATCATAAACTTTTACATTATTCATTTGAAACTTATGATGAATATAAAAATAAAATGACTCAGTATGCAAAACTAAGAGCAAAAGAGTTATTTATAAAAAAGCTAAAACCTACTGTTTACCACTATTACTTTAAACCATTTTATCGTTTTATAAATCACTTTTTTATACGATTAGGTTTTTTAGATGGTAAGAAAGGGGCTATTGTTTCTTATTTAAGTGCTTACTATGTACATCAGAGATATATAGAATTGCGTAAATTATATAAAAATACGTAACTCTATTTTTTCCAAAATTTTAATTTCTTTTTTAAACGACGTTTTCTATGAAACTTTTCTTGAAACCTATTTGTTTCATCCCACATTATAGAAAATATTGTTTCGTAATTTTCATTTGTACATTTCGCATATTCATCACTCATAATTTCAATCATAAACTTATGAGTTGTTAGTTTTGCGAAATTTTTTATGCATGCCTCAATATTCAAAGGTTTAAATTCCATTCTATTTAAATCCACCAAAGCAAAATCATATCCAAATTCAGTTTTAGTAATTAGAGTATTACCTGGTGAGTGATCTAAAAAGTTAATCCCTTTCTCATGTAAATCAAAAGTAAAACGAGTAAAAGCTCTAAGTATTTCTTCATGATTTGGGTAGTTAAAATCTGTCGTTAACTCCCTATAAGTTAAATCATAATTTAAATGTTCACTTATATAATAACTCTTTTTAAATAGTAAAGTTGTTTTATTCTCATAATATGCAATAGGTTGTGGCGTTCCTATCCCCAAATTTGTTAATTTATTTGCATACTCAAAAGAACGCTGAGCTTTACTACTTCTAAAAAAACGATAAACAATTTGGTTTATAATATTTGGAACCTTAAACGACTTTACGTTTATTATAACCCCATTAAAATCAAAAAGTTTTAATGAATTTCTATCTTGATTTCCATAATCTTTCCCTTTAACAGCATAGTTTACTATAATATCATCAAAAAAAGCCCTTGAACTTATATATTCCTCATGATGTGTTGAGTTCATAAAATAAATATTTAATTCTTAATCATCTCAGTTCTGGTATAATTTTTTTCCAAAACTTAATTACTTTAGGTTTATTTACTCCGTGACATCCAAAAGGAAGTTTATTGTTATTTAGTTTTAAAGCAATTTTAGGTTTCCGATCAATTGCAAAACTCAGAGCTTCTTTATATTCTGGTATGTTGAAATGTCGATCAATCTTAGGTGCTTCAAAAGACCAAAAAACATCTTCCATCAACTTAAAATCATCAGAATCTCTTTTTAACTCATTATCAATTTCCTCTTTATTGTTTTTAGTTATGTTGATAAACTTCTGTATTCTCCTTAAAGAAAAGCCACCATTACCTACTTTATAAAATATCTCAGCCCTTCTCTTTTTTTGTGGATTATCAAATGACGTTAATAAAGTCTTTATTATTGTTCTTTTACTAGATATCCATGGCGCACCAATATAATCATACCCTCTATTACACCAAGAAAGTAATTCATCTCTAAAAACAAAACAATCCAATTGATATATAAGCATATACTCATACGATTTAAAACTACTATAAAACTCTTCAGAAAGCAGTAGTTTATTGTAGCCTAAAATCCCATTAAAATAATCGTTATTAAATTTTCGACTTTTAATTACTTTATTTTTATTTAAAGAAGATGAATCTAATTTTTCAGGTTCTACAAAGTATATATCGTAATTTCCTAATATTTTAAGGCATTGTTTCAGCGATTGTTGTTCTATCCTTGTTAAATTAGTTTTATATATGGGTATAATTATACATATATTTTTATTTTCTACTTGTTGAATTATATTTTTTAAATATTTTTCAACTCCATTAACTGTCCAATTTCGATTATTTTCAATCGTATTAATTTCTATACTGTCATTAATCTTTAAATTATCTTTAGAAAGTTCTTTATGCCAAATATGATAAACTATACCACTATATCTCAATCTTTTTGCAAATAATCCGAAATTGTGAAAACGCAATGCTAATTCAGAATCTTCACGGCCCCAGCCTTTAAATTCTTCGTTATAACCATTTACAGCAATAAAATCTTTCTTAAAAAAAGAAGTATTACATCCTCTATACTTTTTTGAAAACTGCTCGTTTTTTTTATAATTATCACTTAAAACTTTACAGTATAATGCTCTTGTTCTTTTTTTAATACCAGCAGACAAAAAATTGAAATCAACTTGTTGTTTCTCAAACAACATAGAAAGGTACTTCTGCTTTATATTAACTCTAGATCCATGCAAATAAACTCCTTCTTCAGATTTTATAACATGATCCTTTACAAATTTACTATGTAAAATACAGTCTCCATCAACTTGTATAATATAGTCTCCTGAACTTTTAGCTATAGCTTTATTTAATATTGTTGCTTTTTGAAAACCATTATCTTCATGCCAAACATGTATTAAGGGAATAGTAAATAATTCCTTAAATTTTGTAATAAGGTTTTTAGTAATAATACTCGACCCATCATCAGCTATGATAATCTCATTAGGTAATAGTTCTTGTTTTAAAACACTCTTCAAAACTAACTCCAGTGCTTCTGGCCAATTATATGTGGATATGACAAGAGATGTTTTCATTAATTATATTTTCCCATTAAAGCATCTTCGTAAACCGATAACGTATTCATAGCTAACTGTTTTGTTGTAAATTTATTTAAAACCAGAACATGTGATCTTTCAATAAAATCTTTTTCCAATTCTGGATATTTAATTAACCTACAAATATTATTTGCTAAATCCTCATAATCCTTTATATCAGAAAGAAATCCATTAACTTCATGCTTAATAGCTTCTGGAATACCACCTGCCCTCGTGCTAATTACTACTGTTTTTTGAAAAAAAGCTTCATAAATAGTTATCGGTAAACCTTCTCTTTCAGAAGACATAAAATAAATATCAAATTGAGGTATTAAACTGAATGCATTGTCTAAAAAGCCAACTATCTTTATATATTCTTCAAGTTTATATTCTTTAATCAAAGGAAGAAATTTTTCTGAATACTTACCTTCTTTACCTATTTGTATAAAACAAATATTCTTTATTTTTAATGTATGTACTAAGTGATTAACTGTTAATACAAAAGTGATTAAATCTTTAGCCCTAGTATGATTTGCAATATTACCTACAATTGTAACTTCACTAAGAATATTATACCTGTCACGGATATTAAATTGGTTAGCAATATGGGCTCTTTCTGTTTTTATGCCATCATACACTACCTCTAATTTATGATGGTTTTTGGGTTTTAACGTTTTTTTAAACGACTCTAAAACAGCTTTTGAAACACAAATTGTTTTTTTTATATTTTTATAATTGTATTTAAAAGCACTTAAGCCTTTTTTAGGAGAACTAATTCCTTTTTTAGAAAATACAGCTGGTACATTTAAATCTACCAATATATCCGAAACAACATATGTTGTAACAGAATCACTTGTATGTAAATGGATCAAATCTATTTCTAAATCTAGAATACTATGCTTTAACCCCCTACTCTTACTATAAGAAAAATTACTTTTATTTGCGGTGGTAATTACTTTTAAGTTATTATCTAAAGCATATTTTTCTAGTGGAGAATTTTTATAACAATAAACATAATTAGATATATTTAACTTATCTAATCCGAAAATAGTATCAACAAGTTGTTGTTCATTCCCCCCCCAACTAGTGGCACCTGAAATATGCAAAACATTCATAATAACATCTTCTTTTTTGTAAATGTAAATGTATTTTTTATTTTAGAAGGCGTAAGTTTGTTTTTTTAGAATAAATAGTTTTTTTTATGCATATTTTAATTATTGACATAACGAGTCAATTACCCGCTATATTGTACGGAGGTACGGAGCGTGTGATTTATGATTTAGGTAAAGCTTTGAATAATAAGGGACATAAACTCACTTATTTAGTCAAAGAAGGATCCGTTATTAATTTTGCTAATGTTATAATATACAACCAACAAAAATCAATTAACAAACATATTCCTAAGGATGTTGATATCGTACATTTTCATAGTTTTGTTGGGTTCGAGAAAGTTGATAAGCCATATATTTTCACAATGCATGGTAACGGTTCTATTATAGATGATTTTGATATTAATACAGTTTTTTTAACTGAAGACCACGCAAGACGTCACGGAGCAGATTGTTATGTATATAATGGTTTAGATTGGAATAATTACGAAATAACAAATCTTGAAGAAAATAGAACATATTACCACTTTTTAGGAAAAGCTTCTTGGAGTATTAAAAACTTACTAGACACATGTAAAATAGCTATAAAAGCTAAAGCTAAACTAATAGTAATGGGTGGCAAAAAATGGACTTTTAAAAACATTAAAAATGGGATGTTTTACAAGTTAAGTTCTTCTATTAAATATGTAGGAATGGTTGATAATAGGCATAAAATTAAAATCATGAGTAAATCAAAAGGTTTAATATTTCCTGTTTTATGGAATGAACCTTTCGGATTAGCTATTATAGAAAGCTTATATGCTGGCTGCCCTGTTTTTGGCCCAAATTATGGGTCAATACCTGAATTAATAACAGAGGAATTTGGCTATACAAGCAATTCTATATCTAAAATAGCTCATAAAATGACCGAGAGAAAATATTCTGCTAAAACATGTCATGAATATGCTTTAAATAATTTTTCATCGGAAGTAATGGCTAATGGATATTTGGAATGTTATCAAAAAGTATTAAATGGTGAAACATTAAATAAAAGTAAGCCCTTTACTAATGATACCAAAATTATTGTTTTAAACAAGTTTAATGACTAAACATACTCTTAAAAAAGGATAACAATCGCCTAGAGAACAACTTATCTTTAAAGTTATGATAAGTTGTTCTACTTTTTAATAATTCCTCATTTAACCTTTTAAAAAAAGCACTCCTATATTCTCCATCTAAGGATTCATATATTATTTCATTAGCATTTTTCCCGTTCAAAAACATCTTATCATTATCTTTTGACATGTTTGTTTTATGAGCTCTATATAGCGCTAATCTTTTATTGATAAAATACACTTTTGGGTCCTTCTTAAATAGTTCAATCCAAAAAACCCAATCCTCCTTGGCCTTTAATTTTTCATTAAAGAGTATTCCATCCATTAATTCAACAGAAAACAAACCCGAATGAATTGGTATAGTAAACTCTATATCCCAACTTAAAAGAATATTTTTATAATTAATTTGATAATCGTTTAAATTAAAATGATCTTTTTTTGATTTCCCATTTTTTGATTTGAAACGCAAGAAATTTGTAATAATTACTTCAAGATCATTATCTTTATTTGCTTCATTAATTGACAACTCAAATTTAGAATGTTCTAATTTATCATCCCCATCCAAAAATTGTATAAGATCCCCAGAATACTTTTTTAAGCCATAATTTCTAGCTGAACTTACACCTCCATTATTCTTATAAAAATATTGAAACCTAGAATCTTCTTTACATACTGCTAAAGCTATTTTTTCAGTACCGTCTGTTGAACCATCATTTATTATAATTGCCTCCCAATTTTTATATGTTTGATTAATTATCGACTCACATGTCTCCAATAAAAAATTCTCTTGATTATAGCATGTAACAATTACCGAGATTTTATTTTCCTTTACACTCATTTTTCAACAATAATATCCTAGTTAGAAATTTTTGATTCAAACCAGTTAATAAACTTATACTTATCTACAATTATCTTTTCAACTGGTTCATATTTAGATTTTATAAAACTCTCTAAGTCATCATGATTATCCTTACCTAAAATAAAAATATTCTCCGGTTTGTAAAAATCATATTTCAAAACCTCTTTATTATCTGTTATAATTTTATTTTCATGGCATAATGCCTCAAAAAAACGCAATGACAATCCTTTGTGTCCATCATTTCCTTTAATTCTAAAATCTAACACAACTTTACTAGATTTTGACATTTCTAGTGTTTCAGAATAATCTATTGGGTTTTTAAAAAAATCTACACCTCTATTCTCGTTCTTTTTAATTATTAATCTATTCCCACAACATAACATTATTTTAACATTAAGACTCATATTTTTGAGATGATTAGATAAACTTAAAAGTTCTTCATTTCTATTTTCTACATATGCTCCTATATAAAATACATCTGTTTTTGAGTACGACTTTAAAGGGATGTTGTTTTCAAAATAAAAATTACTTGTTAATCCTATATTTGAATACTTTTTTGAATATTTAGAAAAATCTTTTTCTTCAAAAACAAAAAACTTATCAAAAAAAGATATTCTTGTTTGTATTTCAGGGAAACGCTCCATCCCATCCCAATGGTAAGAAATGTTAAATTTACAAACTCTAATTATTTCTTTTACAACTGGTATTGTATAAAAATCCGCTCTTATAACTAGTGAATAATCAAAATAGTTATCAGGGTATTTCTTTAATTGATTCAGAAAGTCATTTTCGAAGTACTTTGAAAAAAGTCTTTGTTTATAAGTTTTATCTTTTAATACCGTTTTCCTATATATTTTTGTAAATCTATCTTTTAAACTTCTATATTTATTAATAGAATAAACCTTATATAATAATGGGAATACCTCATAATTATTTGCTTCTAAATCCCAAATTATATTTTTATATATAGCTGAATATTCATGCTTCGCTATTAATACTTTCATTTTTATTTTTATTTAACTGTTACAACATAAATTAAAACTATAATCAACAACACTAAAAAAACACTATACAAAACGATTACACTATTCTTCCTCTTTTTCTCTTTTCTATATCTTTTATAATAATACTCACTTTTACTCCTCTCTTCCACAAAGTTAACGGCTACCTTATTAAAAAACAACTCCTTGAATTTTTCAGAAAGGGTTGAATATATAAATCTATAAACAGCTTTGCTATTCTCTTCCATGTGACTATTATCTTTACACATATTAGAGTTATGTAACCTATACAAAACCAAAGGTTCGTTTATAAATAAAACTCTAGGTTTTTTTTTCAAAAAACTTAACCAAAAAAACCAATCCTCTTTAGCTTTTAAGTCTTGGCTAAATCTAATATCACCCAAAATTTTAGTTGAAAAAAGACCACAATGAATTGGAATTGAAAATTTCACATCCCAGTCTAGAAGCACATTTTTATAAGAAAATTCGTTTCCTTCTAATTGACAAAATGGTGCTCTTTTTTTTTTGTTAAGCATCATAAAATTAGTAATCATCAAATCTGACTGCTTCTCTAATGATTTCTTGAATTTATTCGGCTCTAATAAATCATCTGAATCTAGAAACTGTATATAATCTCCCGAAGCATTATCTAATCCTAAATTTCTTGCACTGCTAAGCCCTCCATTTTCTTTATAATAATATTTAAACCTTTTGTCTTTATCACATATTTCTTTAGCCACACTTTCTGTAAGATCGGTAGAGCCATCATTAATAATTAATACTTCCCAATTAATATATGTTTGACTTACAACAGATTCACATGTTTCTTTTAAAAAAACAGCTTGATTGTAACATGGAATTATAACTGACACCTTCATTTATTCATGTTTTATTACAAAAATAACTAATATAAATATTTAGTTATTTTTGTATTTTTTTTATTCCTCTTATAAATAATTCTAGTTTTACTAAAACTTTATAACTTATAGCTTTTTTTATTCTTTTCAATTGCGTTTTTTTTAAAAACATTACATTTTCGAGTTCTATTTTTGAAGCATAAAGATAATCACTCTTAGTTTTTTCACCATACAAGTCTTCAATTAGCCTATTAGAAAATAATTTTACATCCTCTGGATTAAGTGAGTTAAAAATATGTTTTACTGTAATAATAGACTTATTATAAAATACTTTTTTATTTTGAGTTTTACTATTTTCATGAACCCTATAAAAAGCTAATTCTTCATTAATAAATTTGACTCTAGGTTTTTTCTTAAAAAAAGCTAACCAAAAAACCCAATCCTCTTTTGTTTTCAATTTTGTATTAAATAGAATATCGCTTATTGCTTCTTTTTTTAATAATGCACAATGGATTGGAATTGAAAAATCTATATCCCATTTTGTTAAAATATGAGAATAATCAAAGGTAACTTTAGATAAATCACAATAAGGTGGTATACGAGTATCTATTTTTTTTTCAAAAAGATAAAAATTTGATATAATTATATCTGAACCCTCATCTTGCTTCAATGACTCTTCAAATTTTATTGGACTAATTTCGTCATCCGCATCGAGAAATTGAACATAATCACCTGTAACCAATTTTAAACCATCATTTCGTGTTATAGCAGAGCTTTTATTTTCAGAATAAACATATGTAAATCGAGGATCTTTTAATACTATTTCCTTCGAAACATCTCTAGTATCATCTGTACTAAAATCATCTATAATAAAAACTTCCCAATTCTCATATGTCTGGTCAATTACAGACTGGCAAGCATTTTTTAAATACTCTCCTTGATTGTGACAAGGAATAATAACTGATACTTTTTTAAACATAATTTTATTAACTCTTATAGTTTTCTAAAGGCTTATTTTTTAAATAATTGATTATACATATTTTAGTGAATTTATAATTTTCTTTATCTAAGAATAATCTATTTTTCACCCCCCAATTGTAAATAAACCTAATAGTTTTTTTAATGTTCCCATCTTGTAAATATGCAATTAATAGTTCCCTATAATTATAGTTTACTTTATAATTTGCATCGAAAACCACTTCTACATCACCCCTTTTAACATAGTATTTTTTTAAATAATAATAAAACAAGACACGATGCTCTATCTTTTTTAATTCATTTATCATACTCCACACCCCTGTAACATGAACCCTATACATAGCAGGGGTAATAGCCTGTATATATTTTCCTTTTCCATACTGACCTAGAATACTAATTAAAAACGTATCTCCATTAATTACCTTATGAATTTCATATGGAAATTCCTTAATTACATTTCTAAAACACATACTAAGCGTCAACAAATGAGCTCCCTTTTTCAATTCTAATTTTGAATATGTTTTATCTTCGAAAAGTTCTGGTATTTTAAAGTTTTGTATATGTTTATTATTGTTGTCAATAATTTTTGCGTTATGACTACAAACTACATACTCTTTATTCTTCTCCAAAAAATCAACTTGTTTTTGGAGTTTATAAGAATCTACCCAATAATCATCACCATCACACATAGCTATATATTCACCAGATGATTTCTTAAATGTACGTAAAAAAACCCTTTCTCCCCTTGAATATCTATTATGATCAGGAAACAGAAGTATTACTTTAAATTTACTGCGTTTTTTATATTCTAATAATAATTCTCTTGTATTATCAGTAGAAAAATCATCATGTATTACAACCTCAACCTCAAAGTCTACTATTTGAGATTCAAAACCTTTTAAACAATCTAAAATAAAATTAGAATGATTATATGTTATACAACAAATACTTAACTTTGGTTTTAACATTTTACTTAAAAATTTTAATCAATTACCACTGGTATTAAATCTTTAGTAACTAGCACATCTTTGTCCATTTTTAATAAGTTATAGTCTGTTTCTTTACCTTCTAACCAATTAATAATTTGTTTAGGAATATTTACTCCTGCCATATGTGCAATAGGATAATGCCCAGAAATTCTACAATTCATTTCAATCACATATAACTGATCTTCTTTTTTAAAGCAATCTACCGACAATATTGCTTTATGGTTAATTTCTAAACTTAACTTTTTAGCTAATGACTCAAATTGAGTATTAGAATGCGTTTTCCCTACATCAGTTTCACCTGCCCTCATTGAAACTTTTTCTTTGACAAATGTTTCAATATAATTCCCTTCTAAATCATTTAGAACATCTAAACCATATTCTGTAGCTTGAATAAATTCTTGAAATAAAATAGCATTATCTGGTGTTATTGAAGATTCATATTTCAGGTGCGATTCAAAAATTTCTCGCTTACATTTTTTATAAAAAACATTTAACTCTTCTTCATTAATGACCTTGAAGACTCCTAAAGAGGCCATTCCCCATCTTGGTTTTAAAATAATAGGGTAATTAAGATTTTTAGCAGAGATTTCTTTTTTAACCTCTAATATATTAACATATGTTTTTGGCGTTAGAATATTATGTTTCTTTAAGAAAAGATATGTTTTCCATTTATCATTACAAATTTCTACCTTATCTACAGAAGCTAAAATTAACTGTATATTATTTTCTGAAAATTTATATTCATTTTTAGCTAAAATTAATAAATCAATATCAAAAACTGACAATACGGCTTCAATTTTATTTTCAATACAAAACAAAATTAGAGAATCAATATAATTCTCTTCATAAATTAAAGGAGATAAAAAGTAACCATCAGCTAACTGTGTTGCTACAGTAACCACTGAGTTTGATGCAAAAATTTTTCCTTTATTAGCTAGTGCTTTTTTAAAATATTGAACTAAGTAAGTTCTTCGCCCTACTGATGTTAATAATATATTCATAATTTAGAAATCTTATCAATACTATTTGAAATGTCTAATGAATTAAAAAGAGTAAATGCTTTTTTTAATTTATCTCTTGGTAAGTCCCACCATTTCAGCAATAGTAATTTTTCAATAATGTCTTTTTCAAACCTATATTTTAGTATTCTACCAGGGTTCCCCGTTATAATTGCATATGGAGGAACATCCTTAGTTACTATTGTATTTGCCCCTATAACTGCTCCATCACCAATTACCACCCCTCTTAACACAACAACATTAGCCCCAATCCAAACATCATTACCAATCGTTATATTTTTTTTAAATCGATTATAACCAATTTCTTCTCTAGGTTTTATATCATAAAAATTATTATATAAAAAATCGTGTGAACTTATCATATTGTAGTCATGTTCTCCTGGGCCAATAGTTACATTCCAAGAAATAGAGCAAAACTTACCAATTCTAGCCCTCATTATGGTTGTACGTTGTCCTGTATAAGTATACCCCCCTATAAATGAATGATATATTAAATTATTCCTGTCCACCTTAACATATTCATTACATTCCGATTCTGTTAATCTAGAGAAGTCTCCTATACTATTTTTATAACCTAAAATAGAATTAATTATTTTCGAATCTCTATATATGATTATTTCGTCGCTTAATGTACTATTTTTCAGTACTGCAGATTTGTCTATATTTTGTTTATTCTTGCTCATTTAATAACAAACATATTTGTAATATTAATTCTTCTGATAAATCATAGTACATAGGTAAACACAAAATTCTTTTAGAAATATATTCAGAAATTGGCATTTCTTCTCCGTTTACATATTCAATAGTATTCAACGATGGGTAGAAATATCTTCTAGGGAAGATCATCTTTTCATTAAGCACCTCCAAGCTTTTTAAAAGTACCTTTTCTGATTTAAACAAAATAGGCATATAACTAAAATTATATGTAGTATCTAAAGTTAGTTTTTGAAACAAATAATTTCCATTCAAATTCTTTAAATACATATTATACATACACTTTCTTCGCTCAACGATAGAATCGAAATAAGGAAAAACTGCCAAACCCATTGCTGCCTGTAATTCACTCATTTTTGCATTAATCCCTTTTCCATAAAATTTATCAGATCCGTTATGTCCAAAATTATGATGATAAAATAACTCTTTATACAACTCAGTATTTGATGTAAACAAAGCCCCCCCTTCGCCTGTATGAAAAATTTTAGTTGCATGAAAACTACATGTACTTAAATCACCATATTCAAAAATTGACTTTCCTTTATAACTAACGCCAAAACAATGTGCTGCGTCATATATAACCTTTAAATTATATTTTTCTGAAATTTTAGAGATCATTTCAACATCACACGGATTGCCAAATACATGGGTCGCTAAAATAGCAGAGGTTTTATCTGTTATTTTTTCTTCAATTTTTAAAGCATCTATATTTAAGGTTTCTTCATCAATATCTACAAAAATGGGAGTGCACCCTTCCCAAATAATACTAGATGTTGTAGCAATATAACTAAAAGGAGTGGTTATTATTTCTCCTTTTAATTTTAAAGTTTTAATAGCTATCTGTAATGGTAATGTTCCATTAGTAGTAGCTATCATATTTGTGATATCAAATTTATCTTTAATTTTTTTTTCTAATTTTTTTACTAATTTACCTCTATTCGTTATCCAACTATCACCCCATGCACTACTAAGAATTTCATTATATTCTTCCTGAGGAGGCAAAAATGATTTTGTTACAAAAACAGGTATAGACATATTTGATAATGTATATTATATTAATTGATTTTAATAAGTTCAAAAGTAAGAATAATATCTATTTATAAATTGATTTATACTGATTAAGATTAATTACATTTGCCACTATTATATTTATACTTCATGAAAAATTTAAAAAAATTTTTAAAATATTTATACCCACATAAAAAGTATTTAATTGGGAGCTTACTTTTTAATGTCCTATATGGTTTATTCTCTGCTATATCAATGCTTACATTAATACCGATGATGACGGTTTTATTTGACGATTCAAAGAAAATAATAAAGAAACCAAGCTTTAGTGATTCTTCTAGTTTAACTACATATCTTGAAAACTCAATGAACTACTTCATTTCTAACAACCTAGAAACAGAAGGCCCATTAAACACTCTATTGTGGATGGTTGTATTTGTATTATCAGCATTTTTATTAAAAAACTTATTTAGCTACTTAGCAATAGTTTTTATGACTATTTTAAATAACAATATACTAAATGACTTAAGAAATGATGTCTATCAAAAAGTAATTAGTTTACATACTTCGTTTTTTACAGGAGAACGAAAGGGAGATTTAATGGCAAGGATGACTACTGATATCAACACGATAAAAACTTCTTTTATGAGTGTGATTATGCTCGTTGGGAGAGAACCTTTTACTGTTGTTTTCACACTTATTAGTATGTTATATATCAGTTGGAAATTAACCATTTTTGTATTTATCTTTATTCCTATTTCTGGATTATTAATTTCTAAATTAAGTAAATCAATTAAAAGCCAATCTGGAAATATTTTTGCTTTAGAAGGACAATTATTATCTACAATAGAAGAAACCTTAGGTGGTATTAGTATTATTAAAAATTTCACTTCGGAAAACTTTTTCTCCTCTCGTTTTAAAATTTTCACTAAAAACATTAACGAAATAAATAATAGTTTAGGCATAAGAATGGCACTTGCAGGGCCCACAAGTGAGTTTTTAGGTATATTAGTTATTTCTGTATTGTTAGTTTTTGGAGGTACTTTAGTTTTAGTAGATAAATCACTCACTGGTTCGCTTTTTATTGCATATATAGGTTTATCCTATCAAATACTAACTCCTGCAAAACAAATGGCCAAAGCTAATTACGCCCTTGCTGGAGGAAATGCAGCATCAGATCGTGTCCAATTCATTTTAGATGCTGAAAACCCATTAAAAGACAAACCAAATGCTGAAATTATTTCAACATTTAATAACGAAATAAAATTTAATAATATTTCCTTTAAGTACGACAATGAATATGTTTTAAAAAACTTCTCTTTAACTCTACCAAAAGGAAAAACTGTAGCTTTAGTCGGAGAGTCTGGAAGTGGAAAATCTACTTTAGCCAAGTTAATTACTCGTTTTTATGATGCTAATGAAGGGAATATTACTTTTGATGGTGTCGATATTAAAAATGTTACCACAAAGTCTTTACGACAACAAATGGGTATCGTTGCACAAGATTCTATTTTATTTAATGATACCATAGCAAATAACATTTCATTAGGCATAGACAACACCAATAATGAAGCTATTAAGCAAGCAGCTAAAATCGCCAATGCCCATAATTATATTTCTGAGTTCCCAGAAGGCTATAATACTAACGTAGGTGATGGTGGTAGCTCTTTATCAGGAGGGCAACGTCAGCGTGTCGCAATTGCACGTGCCGTAATGAAAAACCCTCCTATAATGATCTTAGATGAAGCTACTTCTGCTTTAGACACTGAATCTGAAAAAGTAGTACAGGACGCACTAGAAAACATGATGGAAAACAAAACATCTTTAGTGATAGCTCATAGACTATCTACAGTAAAAAATGCTGATTTAATTGTTGTAATGAAAAAAGGACATATCGTAGAACAAGGTACTCATCAAGAATTATTAAACATGAATGGTACATATACCAACCTAGTAAAACTCCAATCATTGGAAATTACGAACATTTAATAGCTTTGATTTTTTTTATAAAAACGATAACAAATATTGGCTATTGATATATGAAAAATAAAATTATCATAAATTTTTGTCCAACAGGTATGATTCCTACTAAGGACATTACTCCGCATGTACCAATTTCTCCACAAGAGATCATTGAGCAAACTCATGAAGCTTATGAAATTGGTATTACTTCAGCTCATTTACATGCTCGATTAGAAAATGGAGTTCCTACCTATAAAAAAAGCTACTATAAAACCATTTTTGAAGGTGTTCGTAAGCACTGTCCTGAATTAGTTATTTGCGGGAGTACTTCTGGAAGAGATTTCCCTGAGTTTGAAAAAAGATCAGAGATTATTGAACTTAAGCCTGATATGTGCTCACTTACTTTAAGTAGTTTAAATTTTATGAAACAAGCTTCAGTAAATGCACCTGATATGATTATTCAACTTGCTGAAAAAATGAAAGAATATGGTGTGACTCCAGAATTAGAGTGTTTTGATTTAGGCATGATTAATTACGGAAAGTACCTAATTAAAAAAGGGATAATTAAAGGCCCTACGTATTGGAATTTACTTTTTGGAAACATCGCTGGTTTTCAGCCAAATTTAAACCAAATGGGAACAGTGCTCTCTGAATTATCAGAATTTAAATACATTAGTCTAGCAGGATTAGGGGAAAATCAGCTGCCTGTAAATGCTACTGCTATAGCTCTTGGTTATGGTGTTAGAGTTGGTTTAGAGGACAATGTTTGGTGGGATAACAAACGAACAGAGAAAGCTACAAACATAAATTTAGTTAAACGAATTCATAGCTTAATTGACCTAAATCAAAAGGAATTATTTACTACCAAAGAATTTGGTGATTTAGGCTTTTACAACACTAAGAAATAACTTAATGACCAAAGCATACCTTTTAGGAATATCTCAAGACACTATTGCTGTTGTTTTTGATTTGATTTTTGAGATCAAAAACAAATCACGCTTTTTAATATACCCTAATATAGAAGCTAGTATCACCCCATTAACACCTCATAAAAAAATAAATTATGAGATAATGTCTTTGAATGCAGAAATCCCTAAAAATCAAACTGTTTTTTTTGGACTAGCAAGCCCAAAAAACAAAGTATCGGTTTTCAACTATTTTTTTAAGAATAATGACATAAAAAAAACTCAATACGACAAAATAATTCACTCCACTGCTTATATCTCGTCTTCTTCATTATTAGACAATGGAATACTTATTGAACCTAATGTTGTAATTAGTTCGCAATCAAAAATTGGGTTCGGTGTTTTTATTAAAAGAGGTAGTTTGGTAGGACACCATAATGACATTGGTGCCTTTACAGATATAAACCCAGGAGTGACTATTTCTGGCAAAGTAACCATTGGAGAATGTTGTACTATCGGATCAGGAACAGTTATTAAAGATAATATTACTATTGGTGAAAACACAATAATTGGTATTGGAAGTGTTGTCACTAAAGATATTCCTGCAAACTCTATCGCATATGGAAACCCTTGTAAAGTAATAAAAGAGAATACTCAAAACTAAATAAATGCACCAAGAACTCAAAAACTGTATTACTCATTTAAAAAACGGAGGACTCATCCTTTACCCCACTGATACACTTTGGGGAATAGGTTGTGACGCAAATAACATTGATGCTGTTAAAAGAATATACTCTTTAAAAAAACGCATTGATAGCAAATCACTTATATGCCTTGTTGCTGATGAAAGAATGCTATCTAGATATATAAAAGATATTCCTGAAGTTGCATATGATATTATTGAAGTTTCTGAAAACCCAACGACAATTATTTATGACAACCCGCAAAATGTTGCTACAAATTTAATAGCTACTGACAATTCAATAGGTATAAGAATTCCAGATGAAGAGTTTTGTTTTCAATTACTTCGGAAATTTAACGGAGCAATCGTTTCTACCTCTGCAAATATCTCCGGACTACCTAGTCCAAAATCATTTTCAGAAATAGGTGATGAGATTTTAAAAGGTGTAGACTATGTTGTAAATTTGCATCGCGAAAAAATAGCATCTAAACCTTCATCAATCATTAAATTAAGTAATGATGGTTTGGTGACAATCATTAGAAAATAATGCCACAACAAAAAAATTTTAAGGAAGCACTTACGCATCCTATTTTCAATACTATTCAAAAAGCAGCAGCTATTTTGAATATTGACTCTTATGTTATTGGAGGATTTGTTAGAGATTTTATTTTAAAAAGAGGTGATGCAAAAGATATTGATGTTGTAGCTGTAGGTAGCGGTATTGAACTAGCTCAAAAAGTAGCTTTACTCTTACCCAACAAACCTAAAGTTCAAGTTTTTAAAACTTATGGAACTGCTATGTTAAGGACTGATGATATTGAAATTGAATTTGTTGGCGCACGTAAAGAATCTTATTCTAAAGATAGTAGAAACCCCATTGTTGAAAATGGAACTTTAGAAGACGACCAAAACCGAAGAGACTTCACTGTCAACGCCCTAGCTTTAAGTATCTCAGAAAATAACTTTGGTGATTTATTAGATTCCTTTAATGGTATTACTCATTTAAACGAGCAAGTTTTAAAAACACCTTTAAACCCTGATATTACTTATTCCGATGATCCGTTACGAATGATGCGTGCCATTCGATTTGCAACACAGTTAAACTTTAAAATTGAACTGGAATCATTACAGGCAATTTCAAGAAATAATGAACGCATCAATATTATCACTAAAGAACGTATTATTGATGAGCTGAATAAAATAATGAATAGCCCAAAACCTTCGTTGGGTTTTTTGTTATTAGAAGAAACCGGGTTACTAGCACATATTCTTCCTGAATTAATTGCCTTAAAAGGAGTTGATGAGGTAGAAGGGCAATTACATAAAGATAATTTTTATCACACTTTAGAAGTAGTTGATAACATTTCCAAAACTACTGATAACCTTTGGTTGCGATGGGCTGCTTTATTACATGACATAGGAAAAGCTCCAACTAAAAAATTTAGCAAAAAAGTTGGATGGACATTTCATGGCCATGAGTTTGTAGGCTCTAAAATGGTCTATAAATTATTTAAAAGATTAAAAATGCCCTTGAATGAAAAAATGAAATTCGTTCAGAAAATGGTATTAATGAGTTCAAGACCAATTGTTATTGCAGATAACAATACTACCGATTCAGCTGTAAGGCGTTTAGTTTTTGATGCTGGTGAAAACATAGAGGATTTAATGACGCTTTGTGAAGCTGATATTACAACAAAAAACCCTAAAAAATTTAAACGTTATCACAACAATTTCAAAATAGTACGCGATAAAATAGTCGAAGTAGAAGAGCGTGATCAAGTTAGGAATTTCCAACCTCCTGTTACTGGAGAAGAAATCATGGAAACATTCAATTTAAAACCATGTAGAGAAATTGGACAAATTAAAGAAGCAATAAAAGAGGCTATTCTTGAAGGAGAAATCGCAAATGATTACGAGGAAGCAAAAGCTTTAATGTTAAAAAAAGGATTAGAAATTGGTTTACAACCTGTTAAAGCTAAAAAATAATCTTACACCAATATTCTTTGAAGAGGTAAATAAAATATCAATGTATTTATTATTTGAGCGGCTTTTAAGAGAATTAATTTTATATGAAAAAAGACAATAAAAAAGTAATTTACTGGCTACTTACAGGATGTGTTTTAATTTTCATCATGGTAGTTGTAGGTGGAATCACAAGACTAACACACTCAGGACTTTCTATTTCCAGTTACAAACTTATAAGCGGTACCATACCTCCTATTGGAGAAGCTCAATGGCAAGAAGCTTTTGAGTTATATCAGCAATATCCTGAATATCAAAAAATAAATGATCACTTTTCATTACAAGACTTTAAGGATATCTATTTCTGGGAATGGTTACACAGAGTTATTGGTCGTTTTATCGGATTAGTATTCTTATTACCTTTTGTCTATTTTATAATTACAAAACAACTCACTAAAGCAACTATAAAAAAAGCCATACTATTACTCATTTTAGGTGGTTTTCAAGGGTTTCTAGGTTGGTACATGGTAAAAAGCGGATTGGTAGATAAACCTGATGTTAGTCATTACCGACTTTCTGCTCATTTAACAACTGCATTTATCACTTTTGCATACACTTTTTGGGTTGTCTTAGATTTATGGTTTCCTGAAAGAAAGGATAGTCCTAAAAAACTACGGAATTTTATCCGAATTGCACTACTGATATTAATTGTTCAAATTATATATGGAGCTTTTGTAGCTGGGTTAGATGCTGGTTTTATACATAATCATTGGCCATTAATGAATGAAGGAAAACTGATACACGAAACCGTATATATAGAACAAAACCCATTATACAGAAACTTCATCGAAGGGAAAAGCGGAGTGCAATTCATTCACCGTACATTAGCCTATATTGTTGTAGTCCTTATATTTTTAATTTGGAAAAAAACACGCGAGCTACCAAAAACTATTTGGCAAAAAAGAGGCATAAATAGTTTGATTATATTTGTAGGATTACAATTTATATTAGGAGTACTAACCCTACTATTAAGGGTTCCAGTTTGGCTAGGTGTCTCCCATCAAGTAGGAGCATTTTTCCTACTATCATCAATGACATTCACCCTTCATCGCTTCAGTAAATAACTACTTAAAAATAAATTCACCAACATAAATAAAAAAGGGAAACCTACTTGTAGGATAAAATAATTGTCGATTTTTGCATTCTAATAAATTACTACTACAATGATATACCGTTTTAGAGTTATACTTGACGATAAAGAAGATGTGTTTAGAGACATTGAAATAAAAGCAGATGCTACTGCAGAGGATTTTCACAACTCAATTGTTCAAGCTTTTGGGTTTGATGGTGGTGAAATGGCCTCTTTTTATGTAAGTGATGAAGAGTGGAGCCAAGGAGAAGAAATTGCCTTATTTGACATGAGTGAAGGAGGTGATTCAGTTCGTATGATGAACGAAACTACTTTAGATGATATTATTACTGAACACAAAAGAAGATTGATATATGTATATGATTTCTTTTCAATGTGGACATTTTTAGTAGAGCTTGCAGAAATCGCTGAACCTATCGAAAGTACTAGCTATCCTAATTTAATGTACAGCCACGGCGTGCTTCCCGATAGCCCACCAGAAAAAGTTTTTGAAGCTGAAAAGGACGAACAAAACGGGGATGCAGACTTTAATGATTATCAAGATTTAGAAGATAATTCTTTTGATAATTATGATGATTTATGGAACTAATCATCATATATTTATAAAATAACAAAAGCCAACAGCTGGGGAGTTTTACAAACCAATTCAATTACAATGATTAACTTATACCAAACCAACATAGAAAGCTTATCAATTCATAGAGTTGGTAACAAAAGTAAAGTTGAAGGCGCATTTTTATCAAAAGAACCATATCAATTGGACGATGAATTAATGCCCTTATTAAAAGACTTTTTCTTTAAACCATTTAGAGAAAAAGAAGAGAATTATTTTCAGTTTGCAAACGAAGTAGACTTAGAGTTTAATGAATTACACAAAATTGCAACAGAGGTATTCTTAAACCCAAGCACTATACATGAAGCCTCACAAAAAATAACAACACATTTGTACGACCAATCTATGCATCCGCATATTAAAAACGGTGAGGTATATGTGGCTTATTTAAACAATTTAGTTATTGACAATCAAAAAGTTGACGGTATAGGGATATTCAAAAGTGAATTGCAACACGATTTTTTACAGTTTAAAGAACAAGATGAAAGCTTAAATGCTATTTTACAACAAGGGGTTAATCTTAAAAAATTAGACAAGGGCTGTATCATTTTTAACATCGAAAAAGAAAATGGCTACAAGATTCTTTCTGCTGATTCTAATAAATATGACACTAAATATTGGTTAGAACAATTTTTAGGAGTTGACGCTTTGGCAGATGACAATTTCATGACAAAAAAGTACTTACAACTATGTCAAAACTTTGCTAAAGATGTTGTTTTCCCTGCAGAAGACAAAAAAGAAGAAGTTATGTTCATGAACCGCTCTATGGATTATTTTGCCAAGAACGATAATTTTGAAGAAACCAATTTTTTGAATAGTGTTGTTGACAATCCAGATTTAATTCCAGAATTCAAGCACTACAAAGAAGAAAAGGGGCAAAAATTCAGCGTAGAAGATTTAACTGAATTCCCAATTTCAAATACAGCTGTTACAGCATCTAGAAAGAAGATTAAAAACGTTATTGATTTAGATACAAATATTCAAATCAAAATGGATTTCATCAATCCTGATTCTGCTGAAAAATTTGTTGAAAAAGGTTGGGATGAAGAAAAACAAATGTATTATTACTTAGTTTATTTCAATAAGGAACAAAAAAGCTAAGCCCCTTTAAAAGGTAATTAATTTATACAAATACTCAATAAAGCTATATCACTTTTTAAGGAACAGGTCAATACCAAAAGCCAAAAAGGCATCCTAATAATTCAGGATGCCTTTTTTTATAGGTTACATTATACAACTACTCCCTTTAGTAATCCATTGGGGCTTAAGCTAATATCCTCATAGCAGTATGATGTGTAATTATTAACCTAAAGATAAACACAAAACAACTGACTACAAGGTAGTTACGTTAATTAAAATCAATAATTTCGATTAAACACTAAATAAGCAGGTTAAATACCCCCTATGAACTTTATTAAACTGAAAAAGCACCCTAAATGCTTAAGATGCTTTTTTTATAAGTACATATCATACTACTCTCTTTAGGTAAGCTTATGGGGCTGTAACTAATGTCCTCACAGTAAGTTATTGTAATTATATTTCAAATATACCAAATTTATCAAACCATCCAAGTATTTTTAAAAAAAAATCAAGTTTCATTTTAAAACAATCAAAATTGTAACAAAATACCAAGTACTGCGTCTTGTATTTATAATCAATCAAAAACATGTCAGAAACAATTTTAACAATCAAAAACCTGAATAAAAACTATGGATCACTTCAGGCAGTAAATAATTTATCTTTCACGATAAAAAAAGGGAATGTTTACGGTATACTAGGCCCAAATGGTAGTGGTAAATCTACTACTTTAGGCATCGTTTTAAATGTAGTAAACAAAAGCTCAGGTGATTTCTCTTGGTTTAACGATACTGTAAACACACATGACGCTCTAAAAAGAGTTGGAGCAATAATTGAACATCCAAACTTTTATCCATACATGACAGCTTATGATAATTTAAAGCTAGTATGTAAAATAAAAGGAATTCACACAAAAGCTATTACTGAAAAACTAGAATTGGTAGGGCTGATTGACAGAAAAGATAGTAAGTTCAGAGCTTTCTCATTAGGAATGAAACAACGCTTAGCTATCGCTTCTGCCCTATTGAACGATCCAGAAATATTAATTTTAGACGAACCTACTAATGGACTAGACCCACAAGGGATTCATCAAATTCGTGAGTTAATAACTAAAATTGCCAGTCAAGGAACTACGATCCTGTTAGCTTCGCATTTATTAGATGAAGTTGAAAAAGTGTGTTCTCATGCAGTTATATTACGTCATGGAGTAAAAATTTATGAAGGAAGAGTTGATGAACTTATAGCCTCAAAAGGTTATTTTGAACTGAACGCTACTAAGAAAAATGAATTATTAGCATTTTTAAACACACATAAAGCATTTGGAACTATCAAGGAAGAAGAAGGTAAAATAATAGCCATTTTAAATGAAGTTCTAAATGCTGAAGAGTTAAACAAAACACTACTTGAAAAAGGAATTTACCTCTCTCATTTAGTTAAAAGAAAAGAGAGCCTAGAAAATCAATTTTTACAACTAACCAGCAACAAATAATTCTCATGAAACGTTTACTACAAATTGAATTTCAAAAATTATGGCTAAATAAATTGAGTAGATTCCTTATTCTCGCTTATTTTTTTCTATTAACCTCCATCGCATTAATTGCAGCTATAAAGTTTGATATAGGCCCTATAAAATTTCACTTAGCGGAACAAGGTATTTTCAATTTCCCTTATATATGGCACTTTAATACTTTTATGGCTTCATGGTTTAAATTATTTTTAGCCATTATAATTATATCCATGGTCGCTAATGAATTTAGCAACAGAACTCTAAAGCAAAATTTAATTGACGGGTTAAGTAAAAAGGAATTTGTGTATTCAAAGTTTTTAATGGTAGTAGTATTTTCTACACTCTCAACTCTATTTGTTTTTTTTATATCCTTAATATTAGGACTTGTATACTCTGATTATACTGAAGTTGGAATTATTTTTTCTGATTTAGAATTCATACTCGCTTATTTTATAAAACATATTGGCTTCTTTTCATTTTGTTTATTTATCGGTATGCTTATTAAACGATCAGCCTTTGCGTTAGGATTTTTAGTAATATGGAATTTTATCGAGTGGATTATTTATGGACTTCTTTTTTGGAATTTCGGAAAAGGAAGTACTATACCTAATACCATATTAAGTTTTTTTCCATTACGCGCTATGAGTAATTTAATTGACGAACCTATCTCTCGATTATCAGCTGTAAAAGCAGTAGCCAATCAAGTAGGAGAAAATTTGAACTATGACTATGCAGTACATTGGCATGAAATAGCTATTGTAGCCATATGGTCATTCCTATTTATTTACGGATCCTATAAACTACTATTAAAAAGGGATTTGTAAAATATTGTTTATTAATATCACAAATACATGAATAACACTTTAATTCATGTATTTGTGGCTTATTTTTTTTCATATCCATAAGCCTAAAAATACCAATATTATAATTATTTTAAAATAATTGTTTTTTTTTGGGTAACATTTTTAATCAACAAAGAACTTAGTGTTAAACAGGAGAATCTGCTCTTTTTTTAACCTAAACTTTTATATTATGAAAAAAAATGTATTCATCATACTCTTATTGAGTATGATAACCACTAACGCACAATTAGAAAACAGTAATTGGGTGTTTGGAAATAACGATATCCAGAGAAACATCAATTTCCCAAACACCATATTGCCCCCCTCCGTTACAACTACTACAAGCAGTCTTTATAACTCCATACAAGCTTCTGCTGCAGTATCAGATGCTTCCGGACAATTGTTATTTTATTCTGAAGCATCCAATGTTTATGACAATACACATCAAGTAATGGATAATGGTGATGGCTTATTATCTCACGCGATTTCAACTGCTATAATTGTTCCAAAGCCTGGTTCTAGTACAATTTATTATTTATTCACTGCCAGTGCAAATAATACTAATATTCCTGGAAGAGGGTTTCATTATTCAATTATAGATATGAATGGAAATAATGGCTTGGGGCAAGTTTTACAAAAAAACATCCCTTTAAAAGATCATTTTGGTACACCCATTAACATTGCTAGTGGAAATCCAAGTTTTTCTAAAAAACTAACCTCTATACCCGACGACAACTGTGGAATTTGGGTAGTTATTCAGCATCGTTCATTTATATATTCCTACAAAGTTGATTCTTCAGGAGTTACTACTACCCCAGTAAAGAGCGATACTCCTCAGGTAAACGATACAACTTACAAATCTTTTGGCGCTATGAAAATTTCTCCTAATGGTGAAAAATTAGCTACTGCATATGGTGGTTATGGTTCCGCAAAATCCATATTTCTTTACAATTTCAACATTGATGATGGTAAGGCCACTTTTAATACCGATATTTTTAATGGATTCGGAGGTACGGAATCCCCTTGGGGAGTTGAATTTTCACCTGACAGCAGTCAATTATATTATACTATCCATGGTGACTTATTCCAACTTCGTAATTCAAACACTAAGCAGTCTCCAAAAAGTAGAAGGCGTAAAACTAAAGGTGTTTTCCAATATAACATAGCTGATGGACTCAAAACCGATATTTCCAGCCTTGGTGCTACATTTGGTTTGCAACGTGCAATTGATGGAAAAATATATGTTGGAAACCCAACCAATTATAGCTTACATGTAATTAACAATCCAAATGTTCCTGGAGTTGGATGCTCTTTTGTCCCTGATCAAGTAATATTAGATACTCACTCTCCAAATGATTTAACGCAATGGGTGTACCACATCAAAGGATCTAACAATCCATGGGCGCTTAATTTTGGAGAAATTAGTAGTTCAAGTGGATATGTAGTTAGAAAAATACGTGATATTGAAACCGATTCTGAGGGAAATACGTATATTTTTGGTACAAAATTAAATCAACAATCAACTGAATTAACCAATTTAGCTAATGGAACAGATTTCACCTCAACAGGAGAATCATTTGTTACTAAATTTGATGCTTGTAAAAACTTAGTAGCTTTCTATAAATTTCAAGATGGCTGGCAAGATACTTATGGACAAATCCATATAACTAATGATGATTCAATATATATAGAAATAAGTCAAGGTGGCGGTTTACATAAACTAAATAATCAAAACTTAACTCCTGAGTGGTCTGCAAATCATAATACTAGTTATAAGGAGTCATTTTTTATTGATAAGGTAAATAATAATATATACCTGAAAAATGATTTAGGGGTAATTTCTAAAATCAACTCAAATGATGGTACTATCGAAAATAATTACACTATAAGTCCATCAGTAATTGGCGGTGTTGCTAATAATAACATAATATACATTGCAAGAGGCACATCACAAAATACTGCAGAAATAACTAAATTAGTGTACAACAACGGTACATACACACCATCAGGGACACAACAATTTAATATTAACACGACTTATTCTGATAATGTTTTATTACGATATTCTGAAGCATCTAACTTAATTTCTGTAACTCTTGCTGCGAAACAATTGCCAAATGATGTAAATGGATATAATTTTGCCAACTATAATTTTGAAGTACATACATTTGATACTAATCTAAATTTGGTTTCAACAATAAGCAATAGCGGGATTATTTCAGACATAAGATATAATGGTACTAATGATGAATTGTTAGTTGCAACTCACGCCAATAATACAGGAGCTAGTTTCTTACGAAAATACAAAACTACTACAGGGAATTTAGTATGGCAAGCCAACGAAACTTTTGGAACGGGCGAATTTATTATTTCTCCTAATATATCAACTTTTGACAATAAAATTTTAATGACAGGTCTTTATCAAAACACATCCAGCTTTTCACAAACAAATTTACCTAACAGTATAAATAACAACGTTGATCTTTTCTCCCTACAAATAAAGGATTTAGGGACAACCTACGGATACCGAGCTACTACAAATAATAACGTTATTGGGTTAGCTTCAGAAGAATACAACAATATTACAACTTCTAGTAATAAAGAGGACGTATTTACCGTTTTTCCTAATCCGTTTAACAACACATTAAATATTAGTACCAATACAGCTAAAAACAGTAGCTATACAATCAGTATTAGTGATTTTGTAGGTACAAACAAACTAAACACTACATACGACACAACTTTACAACGAAGTGCAATTATTAATACTTCGTTATTAGTAAAAGGGGTATATGTACTTCGTATTATGGAAAATGGAACAGTAATACATACTAGTAAACTAATAAAGTAATTCATCTAATAACACTTATTTAAAGGCTTCCAGAACATATGTTCTGGAAGCCTTTTTTTATAAAATAACATATCCACACTATTTTGTGCTATTTAACGTTTTTTTTTGCATTTCAAAGGTAGGGTATTTACCTTGCTAGCTGTTATAATACAGTAATGACAAAACCAAATCAGCACATGTTTAAAAAAATTACCCCCTTAATCGCACTATTTTTACTACAATTTTCGTTTTCACAATCTATAGATGTTAACCCTACTGGAGCACCTGAATCAAATTTTGATTTAACACAACTGGTTAATGAAGTATTAACCGATAACTGTTCACAAGGAGAAAACATATCAGCTGCCCATGCAAATGGAAATGCTAATAATACAGCAATAAATCAAACAGGTAACAGTTTCGGATACTTTACATATACCCCTCCAGCTGGACAAGTAGCTGACGAAACTAATTTTCCGTTTGAAAAAGGAATGTTATTAAGTTCAGGAAGAGCACTAGATGCAGAAGGACCTAATAATTCTGGAAATATTACTGGAGAAGCAATTGGTGGTGCAGCAAACTGGCCAGGAGATAATGACTTAACAGAAATACTAAACGAGCAGTTTGGTGATACAAGGGCAACAAGCAATGCTACCGTTTTGGAGTTTGACTTTGTTCCACTTACTGATAAAATAGAATTTGATTATATTTTTGCTTCTGAAGAATGGGAAGTTTCTACTTTCGAATGCCCAGATGCAGCAATACAATTTCTTGATGGATTCGCTTTTATTATTACCGGGCCAGGGATTACTCCTGATATAAAAACAGATGGTACTCAATTTGCACATGGGGGTAAGAATATAGCTTTATTAAGAGATAGTAGTGGTGTATTAATCTTAGACGCAAGTGGCAATACCATACCTGTAAGTGCTGGTACAATTTTTGATAATAATCAATGTAATCCCAGCCAATCACACCCAGACGAATACGTCTCACAAATGACTGGTATTGCTCAAATAGAGTATAGTGCTCGAACAAAAAAACAAACGGCATTAGAAACTGTTACTCCTGGAGAAACTTATCATTTAAAATTAGTTATTGCAGATAGAGGAGGAGATACAGCAGCTCCTGATCAAGCATATGATTCAACTGTATTTTTAGACTCAGGAAGTTTCACCACAGCACCAGTACTTACTATTGGTGGTGTAGAAGTTGGTGAAGTACAACCAATATGCCAAGGAGGTAATGGAGCTGTAACTATAGATGGTACAATGAACTTACCTGGTTTAACAGGTGCTGTAACCTACCAATGGTCACACCAACCTATTGGAGCACCTGCTGCTATAGATATGACTATAGCTAACGGATATGCGCAAGATGAAAACAATGCACAATTAACTACAAATGTTAACGGAACTTATACATTAACTGCTACTCTACCTTTATCAGGGGGAGCTTGTGACACTGTAGATTCCGCTACCATAACTTTTTTACCTGACACTACTATTGCTACAGTACCAGATATACGTGCTTGTGAAACTACAGTAGGCGGCGGAACAGCAAGTTTTGCGATAAACACTATAAACAATAACGATACGGTATTATTAAACGGGCAAGCCCCTGCATTATACTCTGTAAGCTACCATGCCAACCAAGCAGATGCTGATTCTGGAGCCAATCCTATCACCCCCCCTTATGTTGGTGTTTCTACTGAAATATTTGCAAGAGTAATACTTACCGCTGATCCAGCTTTTTGTTTCGCAACAAGTTCATTTAATGTAATTGTAGATACTGTTCCAACTGCTACACAACCTGCTAACCCTATTATTCGTATTTGTGACGATTTAACAAATGGTGCAAACCAAGAATCATTTGATTTAACACAATTTGAAACAGAAATACTAAACGGACAACTACTTACTGATGTAAGCGTAAGTTATTTTGACAATTCTACTACTCCACCTACATTAATACCAACAGCTAATGTAGCTGCATACCTAAGTGGTACTAAAACAATAGGAGTAACTGTTTCTAACGATGCCAACACAACTTGTATAGCAAGCACAACATTTGAAATTATAACAGACTTAATACCCGTAGCTACTCAACCAACAGAAATGAGGGCTTGTGATGATGAAGATGCTGCTACTGGTGATATTTTTGGGGAAGAAACATTTGACTTAACTACACAGAATGAAACTGTTTTAGGAGGCCCTGTAGCTGCTGGTGGTTTAGATCCTGCTTTATATACTGTTAGCTACCATTGGGTTGACAATACCAATCCTGCTGCTCCAGTAAACATAGCAATTACTACACCTACAGCATATGTATTAAATGTACCTTTTCCTGCTTTTTCACAAGAAATATTTGCTACAGTAACAAACAACATAAACAACACCTGTAGCACTACCACTAGTTTCTTTATTTTTAGAGATGCTATTTATACAACTGCTACACCTGTCATAAACCTTGTTGAGTGTGACGATAACAACCCAGGTGATTTAGTAGAGGTCTTTAATTTAAACGCACAAATACAAACAATATTAGGTTCTGGCGGTGTAACTCCTGCAGAGGCTACTGTTACTTTTTACACAACAGAAGCTGACGCTATAGCTAACACTGTTGCAAATGCTATTTCAATTGCAGATGCAAGTAATTACACATCAAATACTAACATAACTACTGGTGGTCAAAACCCACAGACTATACATTACACAATTAGTAATAATAATAACATTACATGTTTCTCAACTGGATCACTAACGTTACAGGTTGATGCGCTACCAAATATTGTAGCACCGACAACTGCTTTTAAAGCGTGTGATTTAGGTACAATTGATGGCTATACTGAATTTAATTTCATAAGCACTACTGCTCTAGCTATTATTAATGAAATTACTCAAAATAATACCACATATGCCGTAAGCTTTTTTGCTAGTGTTAATGACGCACAAAATAACACAAACGAATTACCTACTGTATACACAAATACTACACAAAATGCTCAAACTATACATGTAAAAGTAGTTGATACTATAACAGGTTGTGCTACTTATACTACTTTAAATTTAGAAGTTGTTACAGCTCCTCAAGCATTTCCATTTACAAATCCATTGACGTATTGTGATACGGATAATGATACTTTTGGTTATTTTGATTTAAATTCTATTGTGTTAGATCTTACTGGGAATATTCCTGGAGTTATAGTTGAATTTTTCGAAACAGAAGAGGAAGCAAATTTTAGCGCCACAAACACAAGCGTTGGGGTAATACCTACCGATGTTTTATATGAGAATGTAGATACTGATGGTGATGGTACTGGAAGTACTCAGACTATATACGCACAATTATCTATTAACGGATTAGATTGTGTAACATTAGTAGAGGTTAATTTAGTAGTAATTAATAGTCCTGAATTACCAAGTATTGATTTAGTTTATGCACAATGTGAAACAGTTGATGATCCTTTAACCGATCCTTTTAATGAGAGTTTGGATGGATTTGTTTCATTTGATTTAACATCATACGAGTTAACACATTTATATACTGAAATTATTGCAGCTGGAGGTGACCCTGCAGAATACACAGCAACATATTACGAAGAGCTAGATGCTTCAGGAAACCCAGTTCTTGGATCAATAATCCCCAATCCAAATGGATATACAAATGAAGAAACACCAAATCAGGTTATTTATGTAAGTGTAGCACATACTGGTTCAGTTGCAGTACCTGCTACTGGATGTTCAACTATAAAAGCAATTACTTTACACGTTGATTTATTACCAACAGCAAATTATACACCAATTGAAGTATGTGATGATAATGATGTGAACGATCCGAACAACAACACTTCTGATGGACAAATTTCTTTTAACTTAACAGACTACATCAGTTTAATTACTGATGGAGCTACTGGAGTAGATGTAGAATTTTACACTACTGAAGTTGCAGCAGAAGCTGGATTAGGAGCAGCAACTATACCTTCTGCTAATTTTATAGCTACACCAACTGCCTATGAAAATGCAATAAACCCTCAAGCTATATTTGCTAGAGTGTTTAATCCTAGCACAGGGTGTTATGCGGTTGCAATTGTAGCATTACATGTTAACCCAAACCCAACACCTTTAAGTAATCAGCAAATTGTTGATACATTAGGGAATCAAGGTGTGATGGAAGAGTGTGATGGAAACGTTGATGGATCTGGAGATATTTCAGAACAAATTGCAACATTTGATTTAACTCAATGGGAAACAGCAATTCTTAATGGAGAAGATGGAGTATCTGCGGTATACTACGCAAGTGTAGGTGATGCAGCAGCAGGAGTAAATGCAATTACAAATCCAGCAACATATAACAATATTGCTAACCCACAAACTATCTATGTAAGTGTGGTGAATGATGGATTTGGAATTAATCCAGTTACAAATGGTACAGGATGTACTACAGTTGTCACTTTTCAATTGTATGTACCAGTACCAACTGTTCAAGTTTTTCCAAGTGCAACAGTAATTTGTATTGATGCTAATGGAGTTCCGTTAACAGATATCGCATTACCTGTATTAACTGCAACAGCAGGTCCTTCTCCTGCAGCAGCTTATAATTATCAATGGTCATTAAATGGTTCTGAAATACCAGGAGCAACTAATCAAACATATTCAGTAACTCAACCAGGAGATTATACTGTTACTGTTTCTGGGCCTACGGATTATGACTGTATCAATACATCATCAGCAGTTACTATTGAAGTATCAGGAGTCCCTGATAACTTTGATGCTAATGTAACTACAAATGCTTTTGCAGAGTCTCATCAAATAGTAGCTACAGCAACCTCAACTATTCCAGGAATTGAATTTTGGTATAGTTTAGATGGAGCAGAAGCTACAACTAATGGAACATTTGATAATGTGTCACCAGGAATACATGTTGTAACAATCACAGACGGTAAAAACTGTTGGAAACATAATATTACAGTACCGATAATAGATTACCCACATTTTTTCACACCAAACGGTGATGGAATTAATGACACTTGGGCTATTATAGGTCAAGAAGGAATCCCTATTTCACAAATCTATATATTTGATCGATTTGGTAAATTATTATCGCAATTAGATCCTGATGGAGCCGGATGGGATGGGGCATATAATGGCAATCAAATGCCTGCATCTGATTACTGGTTTAAGATAATTTATATAGAAGGAAATGACAGTTCTCAAAAAGAACTCAAAGCACATTTCTCTTTAAAGAGATAGTCAGAATCTTCCATAACTAAAAAAAGCCTCACAATTTGTGGGGCTTTTTGTTATATATTTTTATGTAGCAAGATAATTAATAGGTGTTTAGACGATTAAATCAGCTGTTGGTCGATGAAGTTTTGTATGTATTAAACAATTGTTAATTTCACGTAAAATTACCCAATTAAGGGGGTAGGGTAAATAGATTTCTATGCGTTTCATTTACGGAACATAGAAGTTAAGTTAACAATTGTTAATTTCTGTTTTCTTACTTTTTTAAACTAATCAGTGTCGTTTTACAAACGATTTTAATAACCCAGAATATGAAAAAACACTTTACTTTTTTAACACTATTTTTTATGATAGTAACTGCCTATTCTTTTGGGCAGAATTTGAATACCCAGACTAATGGTAATGATAGATTTGAAATTATCAAAACAGGAAGTAAGTATTCGAATGAAATTATTACTTCAGCTTTAAACGAAGCGAATTTATGTGGAAACTTTTTTGAGTCTAAATCAAATGATATTGTATTTGATGATGGATCAGTTGTAAGGCTGTTTTCAAAAAGCCAAATAAATGATGCTAACCTTTCTAATGGTTGTTTTGTTGCCGACAGTTATAAATTCCAAAAAATAATTTGGGCTATACATGCTAATGGGAATATTAGTAAGGGTTATGAAACAGGTAGATATAAATCATATAAATAAGCTAAGATTATGAATAATATACTAAGAAAATTAGCTTTTTTAAGCTTATTGGCCTTTAGTTCACTTGTGTGGGCACAAGCGCCATCAAATGATGAATGTACTGGAGCAATTGACTTTGGTACCTTACCCGCACCTGGTGCCTGTGATGGTTCTATACAAGATGGAGCCGCAGTTACGATGAATAGTCAAACAACAGCTAATGCAACGGGAGCAAGTCCTTATGTTTATTTAACGGGTTGTTCCGGAGGAGGGGATATGCAAGCTCCTGCATTAGATACATGGTATAGTTTTACGGCATCAGGAAGTACTCTGAATATGGATATTTCTGGTTTTTCAAATGCCAGTATTGGTTTATGGGGAGGTACATGTGCTGTTCCTGTAGGTCAGGGGTGTGCTAATGTTGGGGGAAGTGGTAACGCATCCTTTACTTTTACATCTTTAACTATTGGTAGTACGTATTATATTCAAATAAGTGGAGGTAATGCTACAGCAACCGATAGTGACTTTTCTATAACTTTAGATAATGATATTGACTGTAATGACTGTTTAATAACAAGTTCATTAACAGCTTCACCGTTACCTGTTAACGGTACATATTTACCTGGGCAAGTAGTAACTTTTTGTTATACAGTATCTAACTGGGTTGAAACAAACCAAAATTGGTTTCACGGAGTACAAGTGACTATGGGAGCAGGTTGGGATGGAAATATTACTAATTATGTAGCTCCAGCTGAATGTGGATATAACCCACCAGGTCCAGGAGCACCAACAGGATCGTGGGATTATTATAGTTCTGTAACTAGTGAGGTTACAGGTCAAGTTTTTGGAGAAGGGTTTTATTTTGATAACGATTCTCCTGCAAGTAGTGACCCAGGTTTAACAAATAGTTTTGGAGATGCAACTGGAGGAAGTTGTTCTTGGACATTTTGTTGGGACTTAACTGTTGATGCGACTTGTGTAACTGCAGCTGATTTAAATGTACAAATAAATACTAGTGGTGATGGAGAGTCAGGAGGATGGACAAGTGTAGCTTGTGCTCAAGATCCAACTACAAACTTTGCCGCAATTATGACTTGTTGTGAAATACCAACAACTGTTCCTACAAATGAAACTTGTGTGGGTAATGCTGATGGTCAAATTGTAGCAACTGGTTTAGGTGATAGTCCTTGGGATTATGTGTGGACAGATTCTTTAGGGAATACCTTACAAACTAATAACAATGTAGCTGGAACAGATACTCTTACAGGGTTGGTAGCTGATACTTACACTGTCACAGTTACAGATAATAATGGTTGTATTGCATCTGCAGATATTGTTATAGGAACAACAGCTGTTCCTGTAACACCTACTATTAATACAGTAGCACCAACCTGTGCTGCTGATGGAAATAGTACCGTAACAAATTACAATGCAGCCTTAACATATACATTTACCCCAGCAGGTCCAACAGTAGGAGCAGCAGGAGCGATAAGTGGTATGACTTTAGGAACAGCGTATACGGTTGTTGCCGTAGATGGAACTTGTCCATCAGTAGCCTCAGCAGGATTTACAAATCTAGCAATGTTGATTACACCAGTAGTACCTACTATTAATACAGTAGCACCAACCTGTGCTGCTGATGGAAATAGTACTGTAACAAATTACAATGCTGCTTTAACATATACGTTTACCCCAGCAGGTCCAACAGTAGGAGCAGCAGGAGCGATAAGTGGTATGACTTTAGGAACAGCTTATACAGTTACCGCAGGAAATGCAACATGTACATCAGTAGCTTCAGCTGGGTTCACGAACCTAGCAATGTTGATTACACCAGCAGTACCGACTATTAATACAGTAG
>Ga0209292_1000297_pt1 | contig 66893 bp, 59 predicted proteins | sample GOMGulsemesocosm_2_FD_184634 | JGI IMG/M metagenome (GOLD analysis project Ga0209292, IMG submission 184634) | Methane-oxidizing microbial communities from mesocosms in the Gulf of Mexico - GOM9C Gulf of Mexico (SPAdes) (version 2) | ecosystem: Environmental > Aquatic > Marine > Cold seeps... | reverse complement strand
AACTCTAATGGTGTAAACTTTAATCCAAGTATTGGTTTAAATGGTACTAATGAAGACATTAGCATTGGCGGTGGTATTTTCGGAAACACCTCTGGTGGTGCAGATGATTACAACACCTTATGGATCTATGCTGTAAGCTCAAGAAACTCAGGTGATGCAAATGTATTCAGTCATCAAGTAGATGGCCAGGTTATGAATTTCCAAGCACCAAATGGAGGGAACTTTACATTTGATCCTGGTACAGGTAACAACACCAATAATACTTGGGGAGGAACAGATAGCAAATTTCATCTTTGGAATGCTGGATATGACAATAACACAGGTACTCCTCCTTCTGGACAAAATACAACACAATATAGAGATGGTCTGGAGTTAGGAACAACCAATAATAATACTGGTGGTTTTGACGGTAATGGTGGTAATGCAACCATTGGTAGTAATTTAGGATCCACATATATGGATGGTGAAATTGCTGAAATAATGGTATATACAGAAATCCCGTCTTCTGCAAGACAACAACAAATTCAAAGTTATTTAGCATTGAAATATGGAATTACGCTAGATATGACTGATAATGATGGAAGTATTAGTGAAGGTGATTATGTATTAGAAGATCTATCTACAATGGTTTGGGATGAATCAGCAAATAGTGCTTATCATCATGATGTAGCTGGTATTGGTAGAGATGACGGCATGCTATTAACTCAAAAACAATCTAAATCTATTAATAGTGATGCAACAGTTACTATTGGTTTAGGAAGTATCGCTTCTAATAACTCAAGCAATTCAAACTCAATTAATAGCAATAAATCTTTCTTGGTTTGGGGTAATAACGGTGCCTCATTAACAAGCTCTTCTAGCAAAACATTAATTTGTGCACCAGAAATACAGTTAGATAGAGTTTGGAAAATTGTAGAAACAGGTTCTGTAGGAACAGTTCAAATAGCAATGACAGAAGCAACCGTTGGATCTTTTAATATCAATACAGTATTAAACACAGCCAATACGGTTAAAGTTTTAAAAGTTGCAGATGATCCCGCTTTTACAAATAATGTTAAACATTTACCTTTAACTTCTGTAAATATAAATGGTACTAATCATTTAGTAGCCAATTACGATTTTGATGGTACTAAATATTTTACATATGCCGAAATAAATGGGATTTTCTGGAATGGTGATGCTAATGCTTGGACAGGTGGAGCTGGTACAAATGGTGCTCCAAGTACCAATGCAGCCGACACGGATAAAGTATTGGTTATTGACGCTGAAGCTTCACTAAATAATGCAACAATGTCTGCAAGTGCAAATGTAGAATGTACATGGATTAAATCTAATTCTAAGTTAGTAATTAACAATACTAATTATTTAGAGTTTGATGAAGATTTCATATTAGATGGAGAAATAAAACTGGTTGGCGATGCACAATTAGTGCAAACTCATGTTGGTGTTTCAAACATACAAGGAAATGGAAAACTATATAGAGATCAAAAATCTTATCTACCAAATGGGTATCGTTATAATTATTGGACTTCACCTGTTACCGCTTCTTTAGGAGCTACGACTTATAAAGTTGCAGATGTAATGAAAGACGGTACAACTCCAACTTCTGAAAAGTCTGTAATAAAAGATATTGTATTTAAACCTTATACACAGTTTAGTGATTTAAATGGAGAACAAACTGATCCTATTAAGATTGCTAGTTATTGGATTTTTTCATTCTTTAATGGTGCCAATAGAGATGATTGGGTACAAAAAGGTCATACTGGAAGTATCAATGTTGGAGAAGGATATATTATGAAAAGCTCTGGAAGAGCTCCTCAAAATTATACTTTTGTTGGAACACCAAATGATGGTACAGTTACGAAAACGGTCAACCCTGGAACTTCTTCCTTAGTTGGGAATCCATATCCTAGTGTATTAAATACACAACAGTTTATTCAAGACAATAGCGCTGTCCTTGATGGAACTTTATATTTCTGGGAGCATACAGGAGAAAGCACAACAACAGATGTTCAAGTTGAAGGTCATGGGAAATATGGTTATGAAGGTGGGTATTCTCAACGTAATGAAGCCATGGGTGTTGCAGCGAATTCTATTACTGATGGTACATCTGGATTAGGAGAAGCAACTTACACTGCTCCTCCACAATATATTGCAGTTGGACAAGGGTTCTTTGTATCTGCTCCATCAAACAAAGGAGGTACATTTACTTTTGAAAACTCACAAAGAACTTACAGTGCAAACAACCATTTTTTCAAAGGAGAAAGCAATCAAGTTACTATTCCGAATTTTAAACTAGGTTTTGACTATACAAACAATACCAATGCTAAAGTGCATAGACAATTAGGAATTAATTTTAAACAAGGGAACACTTTTGAGTACGAAAGTGGTTTTGATAGTCAAACATTTGACCTGCAAGCTACAGATGTATATTGGAACTTCCCAGAAATAGAATCAAACCTAATAATTGCTGGTGTTGGTTCAATTGATACACAACTTCAAATACCTTTAGGTGTTATAATTGATTCTGATGAACCTGTTAAATTAATGATTGACGAAAAAGAAAATATGGATGGCTATACAATCTATTTAATAGATTTAGTAACTGGTCAAATATTTAACCTTGACACTCCTAAAGATTTAAATTTAGCAAAAGGGACTTACACCGACCGCTTTGTTCTAATCTTTGGCGGTACAGCTCTAGGAGTTGATGATCAAACAATACTTGACAAACTAATTGTATATACTGATAATTCAACCAAAGAAATTGTGATCAAAAACAACAACAATAGAACTATTGAAAAAGTTGAAATGTATACTATTCTTGGTAAGAAAATACAAACTTGGAAAAACAGTGCTGCAAATTTTGAAAATCGTTTATCAATACCAGGTGTAGCTTCATCTATATACATTCTAAAAGTTTTTACTGACAAAGGAGTTCTTACAAAGAAACTATATATAAGAAACTAATAAACAATTAAGTACACTATAAAAAACTTCTGTTCTACAGGAGTTTTTTTTTGCTTAAAACAAAAGTTATTTAATCAAAAAATATTAAAATACTGATTTCCAAATAAATATTTCATATTTTTATTCATTCCCCCGTTTTTTTTATTGCTAAAAACGAATAAAATTCTTATTTAAAGTTAACATGTAACACATTTTAACTTTTATAAAATGAGATTCATTGTTAAAGAAAATCATATGGGAGAAAAGTTACATTTCAAGTTTAAGGAGTTATTATTTATAATCTCTTTTATTTTATGTTCTACTATTACTTTTAGTCAAACTGAAATAATACAACCTGGGTCAATAATAATTGATATGGGTGTAACCCCTCAAACTGAAGGAAACGCATTAAAACCATATGGTCTTGTTTTTAAATTAATATCAGAATTATATACACCTGTAGTTTGGTCAATAAACGCCTCAAAAACGAAAGATGGGATTGATTTCTCTGTAGATGGGTTGGATTTTAAAGGAGGACCATTTATTATTAAATCTCAGTATGTTACTGCTCAAGTATTAGCTGAGGTTACTACATGGGCAAATCTAGGAGTTGTTACACACACTACAACAAATACAATTATAGTTCCTAGTTATAAAAATTTAGAATTTTTTGCAAATTGGGTATTGGACACAGATAACGGCCCACTACTTGAACCTGTATTAGAATCAGCTGGAATCCCCTTAGCCGCTTGGAAAATTGCCTTACCTACTGCTTTAGGTGAATGTGATGATTTATTTGCTATGCCACATGCAGACCCAACATGGACAGATCATGGGCAACCTCTTTATAATTGGACAAATTCTTTAGCCAACGGAGGTGAAGAAGGCTGGATTTGGTCTGCATGTCATGCAGTATCTGTTTTAGAAGGTTTATCTGGAGATGATGGAAGCGGAAACACTGTAAGAACAAATTTTTTAGCTACTGCCCCAACAACAATTCCTCCTGCTGCAGAAGGTTATTCTTTATTGGATTTTGACTTTCATGATGATGCTTCTGGAGGAGCCAATTCATATGCATATCCCACACATCCAAATATGCAGTTTATTGGTATAACTGATGACTCTCACACCAATGGTTCTGAGCAAGTATTTATGCCAAATCCAACGAGTGCATGGAGAGCTTCTACTAAAATTGGGTCTTGGGATCCAAATCAAGCAAATGTTTTAAATGGAGATTCGCCTGGTGAAGCAATAACTATTGCCTTTGGCCCTGCTTTTGGGGATATAACTAGGGGTTCAGTTATGTATCAAGGAGGACATAGATTAACACGGGGTGATCTTACTGATCAAATTGCAGGCCAGAGAGCTTTTTTAAATTTCTCTTTTGATGCGCCACAGAAGAAAAAACCAACCTTTGTAGATTTATCTACAACAATACCTGTAGAAATGGTTGCTGGTCAAACTGTTGAGTTTGATGTTATAGCATCTGCTTTTAAAGCAGGTAATAATGGGTTAGATATGCAATATACCTGGGTTTCTACATGTTCTGGTAATTTTGATGAAACAAACCCAACTAAACCCGTATTTACTGCACCAACTGTTACCTCAGATGAATCATGTATTGTTTCTGCAATTGCTACAGATTACTGTGGTAGATCTGCAATTATAAAATGGGTAATTACTATTTTAGCACCACAATCACCTCCAGTAGCAGTAGATGATAATATTATTGGTTTTAACACACAGACAGTAAGTTTTAACATCTTAACAAATGATACAGATCCTAATAATAATATAGACCCAACTTCTGTAACTTTAAGCTCAAACAATCTAGACCCTAATGATTTAGTCATTCCAGGGAAAGGAACATTTGTAGATAATGGAAACGGAAATGTTGCCTTTATTCCTGAAGCTGGTTTTTCTGGAAATGCATCAATAACATATACAATATGTGATTTAACACCTGTAACTCCTCTATGTAGTAATGTTGGCACAATAACCGTTAGTGTTTCCACCCCGCCCATAACTTGTGGACCTGGACAGACTACTGTTGTAAATAATAACACAACGTATAATACATTATATGCTACAACTGTTGAGGAATCTGCAGGTGTAAAAAACCCGAATAATATATTAGGGAATACTCCCGGATCAAAAGCAGAAATTGAAGAGAATGAGTTTTTAACTATTTCGTCTTCAAATACTAATCCTATTCTTACAGGTTCTAGTTTTACTCTTTACTGGGAAAAAGCAGATAATAACACTGCAAGAATTGAAGTCTCTTCAACACTAAATGGTTCTTATACAAGTCTTGGAGATTTTTCATACACAGATAATAGCAGCACAACACTCACTTCCCCAATAGACTGGAACTACCTAAAGATCACAACCTTAGACGATGGTAATGGAGGGAAAAAGAAAAAAACAAAAATAAAATATGTTGAAATAACTGAAACTATTATTACCACTGAAACTATTTGCATAGACGATAGGGATGGTGATGGAGTCCCGAATTCTGTAGATTTAGATGATGATAATGATGGAATATTAGATGTAGAAGAAGGTGCTGCAGCAGACTGTAACCAAGTAGAAGAAATCACATTAGTATCAACAGAATTAACAACTGTTGGAGACATTACAACATTATATGATGAGACTTTAGTTCAGCAAAATTTCTACTTAAATCTACAAGCATTTTCAGCAGAAAGTGAAATATTTAATATTACATTTAGTCAGCAACTAATCATTACTGAGTTAAAATTCTTGCTTAACACTTTAGGTAATAACAATTCTTTTCTTGGTGCAGGGGTTCAATACAAGGTACAAGGTTCTAATGGTATTGGCTGGACAGACATTACCGGAACATTAACCGCAAGTGGAACCGTTACTAATGAAGAAGAAGTAATTGACTTAAGCAGCAACACAAATTCATATATAAATTATAGACTACTTTGGTTAAGTGGAGGTTCAGTTAGCTGGGATCCATGGATTGAAGAAATACAATTTACTGCGCAACCTTGTGTTCCAACATCAAGTAGGGATACTGATAATGACGGAATCCCAGATTATTATGATTTAGATTCAGATGGTGATGGTATACCAGATAATATAGAAGCACAATCTACACACAGTTATATTTCACCAAACGGAATCTATGATGCTACAGGTGTAGATACTGCCTATACAGGTGGACTAACCCCTCAAAATACAGACGGCACAGATAATCCAGATTATTTAGATTTAGATTCTGATAATGAAGGAGCAAATGACACAACAGAGGCGAATTTAACAGGTGTTTTAACAGGTACAATAGGCACGTTGACTGGTTTAGATACCGGAATAGGCTCAATTGATAGTTATGTTTCGATACGAGGAGATTATTTTGACAATACACAAACCGATAACTTCCCAGATACAGATGGTGATGTAAACGGCGGTGGTGATGTAGATTGGCGTGACGATATTGGTGGTGCAGATACTGATGGTGATGGTGTTTTAGATTCAGTAGATATAGATGATGATAATGATGGAATATTAGATGTAGTTGAAGGTATGGGAGATAGTGATGGAGATGGAATTGCAGATCAATTTGATTTAGATTCTGACGGTGATGGAATTCCAGATAATATTGAAGCACAAACTACATTGGGATACATTCCTTCAAATCCAGATTCTCCAGCTAATTACACAACTAACGACGGAGTAAATTCGGCATATTTAGGAGGTTTAACACCTGTGAATACCGACACTACAGACCTTCCAGATTATTTAGATTTAAATTCAGATAATGAATCTGGTAGTGACACTTTAGAAGGTGGTTTAATTTTATCTGGAACCATTGGGATTAATGGTATGGATACCGCATATTCTAATGGAACGTATAGTGATGTAAACGGTACATTGGGTAATGACCAAGTAGCCAATTTCCCTGACTCAGACGGTGATGTTTTAGTGGGTGGAGATGTAGATTGGAGAGATAATATTGTTGGTGCAGATAATGATGGTGATTTAATTTTAGATAATGTTGACTTAGATGATGATAATGATGGAATTGTTGACACCTTAGAATATGATTCACAAAACTTACCAGACCCGCTTGGTGATTTAGATTTTGATGGAACTTATAATTATTTAGATTCTGATTCTCCTGGTTTTGTTGACACTGACGGAGGAAGTAATGGAGTTGATGACAGGTATGATTATGATGGAGACGGAATTATCAATCAATTTGATTTAGACTCAGATGATGATGGTTGTTATGATGCTATTGAAGGTGGTTCTACTTTTTCCGAATTTGACATTGATACTAATTTTAGACTTCTGGGAGGTGTCAGTACAACATCAGGCACAAATACATACGGAATTCCTCTTGTTGCAGGTACAGGTCAATCACTTGGTACGAGTCAAGATGAAGGTAGTTTATCGCCATTATGTAATATTGGAGATGCAATGATTACACAAGTATATCATTCATCTACTCTAGGAAGAGTCATTGAAGTTACAAATATTCATTCTCAATATAGTATCCCTGCTAATGTATTAAAAGTATCAATTTTCACAAATACTTCAGGTAATCAATCTAATAAAGAAGTAAATGGAACACATACGATCACTACTGAATTATTACCAGGTAAATCTGTTTTGTTAAAAACGGGTAGCTTATCAGGAATTATCATTATAAACTCCCCTACTCAAGTTACAGAATCAAACACAACTGTTTTTGATGGTGGAAATGATATTATTATTTTATCTACTACCGATGACAATACTTCATGGGATAATAGATATGATGTTGTACAAAGTATCTCTAACAACACCAGTTATGTTAGAGTAGATGAAACATTAAAGTCTAACAAAAACTACACTACTAGTGAATGGATTGCTTTTATAGATGACAATTTAAATCCATATAGAGATTTAGCACAAGGTGGCCCACAAAGGCATCCACATGATCCATTATTATCTGAAATCAGTCTTGCAAACCCCGAAGCAAATTTAGGATTAGGGTTACATCGCATAAATTTGACTACAAGAACAAGTGGAATATGGGATAATGGATATCCAGATAGATCAAGATATGTTGTAGTTAATCAAGATTACAATCATAGTTCAGCAAGGTTAAGTGCTCGAAAATTAGTTGTGAGCACTGGTAAAAAACTAACTGTTACAAATAATTTATTAGTCGTAACAAACGACATAACACTTTCATCTTCAAATGATGAAATTCGTTTATCTGGAACTTCACAATTGGTACAAACTCATACTTCACAGACTCAGTTTTCTGGTTCTGGAAAATTATATGTAGATCAAAAATCATTTGTACCAAGTAAGTACAGATACAATTACATGAGTTCTCCAGTTAATACAGCTGGTCAAAATACATATACAGTTGCAACTGTAATGAAAGATGGTACATCTCCTACAACTGCAACATCATCACCACCAAGTATAAACTATATTAGTGGTTATGACGGTAATTTTGATAACAGTCCAATTAGTTTAGCTGAGTATTGGATTTACACCTACGCTACTTCTGGTAATGGAAGATCAAATTGGTCACAAAAAATGAGCTCAGGATCAATTCCGCAAACTGATGGATTCATTTTTAAAGGGCCTGGCAGAGCACAAAATTATACATTTGTGGGTTCTGCTAAGGATGGAAGTATGACTACTAGTGTTGGAGGAAGTCAATCATACCTTCTAGGAAATCCTTTTTCTTCTGCTATAAATTCCAAAAAATTTATTGAAGACAATATCAATTCTATTGATGGAACCTTATATTTCTGGGAACATGTAGACGAAAAATATACAGATCAAGGTTCAGCTGGTCATAATTATGGTGGGTATATTGGAGGTTATTCTACAAGAAATTCTACGATGGGAATTTCTGCAAACAATGTAGGCTCAAATAATTCCGAGGATAATAGTGGAACTCCAACAATAGGAGATGGAACTTTTAAAGCTCCTTTACAATACATAGCTGTTGGACAAGGATTCTTTATTGGTGGTGATGCCAATGGTGGCCCAATTGTTTTTAACAATAGTCAACGAGAATTCAAACCACTAGGAGGTGAATCTGTATTCTTTAAAAGTAAATCAACTTCAAATACACAAAATCTAATTCCAATAATAAAATTAGGTGTCGATTTTAAATTTGATGATAATTCTACCCAACATAGACAATTAGGTGTATCATTTACAGCAGGTAGAACCTTTGCTTTTGAAAAAGGATATGATTCTCAAGTTATTGATGTTGCAACAAATGACGCGTATTGGAAATTTCCAAATGTTGATATAAAATATGTTATTGCTGGTATACAAAAATTAAATGAAAACTTAGAAGTTGGTTTAGAGGTTGTTCTTGACGCTGATGGTGAAGTAACTTTTATTGTAGATGAATGGCAAGAAATTAACACCGATGTATATATCATTGATAAACTTACAGGGAATTATTTTAAAATAAATGGAGAAAAAGCAACCTTCAATCTAACTAAAGGAACCTATTCAGATAGGTTTGCAATGACCTTTAATAGCGGTACATTAAATGTAAATGATGAAATTATTTCAAAAGATATTTTAGTTTACTTAGATAATTCTACTAACAATATTGTTATCAAAAGCAAAAATAATCAAACCATTAATAAAGTGGCCTTGTATAATATCCTAGGGCAAAAAGTACACGAATGGAAAAATTTAGAAGCAAAATTTGAAAATAGATTATCGACCAACAAACTCCCTTCATCTATTTATATTGTAAAAGTATTTACTGATCAAGGGACTCTTTCTAAAAAGGTCATCATTCAGAACAACTAACCAAAATTTAAAAGAGCTACTTAATTAAGTAGCTCTTTTAGATTTAATATGGTTGTATCTATTTCTTCTTTGGTGGTGTTTTTACTAAAGGAAAAACGTATCGAGGTTTTCTCTGCTTCTTTTTCAAGTAAAATATTTTCTAATACATGAGAGCCTTTACTACTCCCACTTTGGCAAGCACTTCCTCCAGAAACCGCAATTCCTTTTAAGTCTAAGGTGAAAATTAGCATATCATTTGCGTTGGCAAATCGTGTACTCAAAATAGTGTAACTGCTTTTCTCTAATTCTGCTGAATTTCCATTAAACTGAACATCTGAAAAATTAGTTGTCAATTCTGAAATAAAATAGCGTTTTAAATCGGTTAAATAGCTCGTGTCCTTTTCAATATTATTCACAGCAATCTCAAGGGCTTTATCCATGCCCAAAATACTATGCACATTCTCTGTACTAGAACGAGCACCTTTTTCTTGATTTCCTCCATGTAATAGTGGTTGAATTCCAAATCCTTTTTTGAAATAAGCAAAACCCACACCTTTTGGGCCATGAAATTTATGGGCACTAGCAGCAATAAAATCTATTGGAGTTTTTTGTAAATCTATTGGATAATGTCCAATTCCTTGAACAGTATCAGAATGAAACAAGGCATTGTGTTTTTTACAGATACTAGAAACTAAATTTATTGGTAAAATATTTCCAATCTCATTATTTATATACATTAACGTAACTAAACATTTAGACGAATCATTCTCTGACAATAAACTTTCTAAATGCTGTAGATCTACTACTCCATGCTCATCAACATCAACATATAAGATGCTTGTATTATAGGTCTTATTTAGGTAATCTGCTGTGTGTAATACCGCATGATGTTCTATTTTTGAAGTAATAATCACTTCTATACCTAAATTTGTAACAGCACTTTGTAAAATCAAATTATCAGCTTCTGTACCACCAGCTGTAAAAATAATTTCACTGGCTGATACATTAAAATGCTTCGCTATATTTTTTCTTGCTGTTTCTACAGATGACTTTGCTTTACGACCAAATTGATGGATTGAAGATGGATTCCCATAGTTTTCTATCATTGATTGATAGATTACATCAATCACTTCTTTATCAATTGGCGTAGTAGCTGCGTTATCTAAATAGATTTTTTTCATGCAACAAAAGTAAGTATTAATTAGGGTTTTGAAAAATGTAAACTTCGGTAGCTCCTAATCCGTATTTTTGATAAGAAGCATCATAATATTTTACTGGATATTTATTGAAAAGATACTGCAATTCTGTTTTTAAAACTCCTTCTCCAACACCATGAATAAATACAATTTTTGAAATTCTCTTTTGTATAGCATACTCTAATTTTCTTTTAGCTGTATCGATTTGTAGGTTTAACATATCGTAATTATCCATACCAACTGTAGAATTAACTAATTGATTGACATGCAAATCAACTTCAAAAACTACTTCGTTTTTCATCTTCTTAAACACTGATTTATTCTTAGAGAATTCAGCTGATTGTTTTTCTTTTAAATGATGGTTATTAATATCATTATACTTAGATAACTCTTGCTGGTTCTCATCAATTTTCACCAATTCTGATGGCAAGTATTTAAACTCCATATCTGTGTTATCCTGAATAAAAATATAATTTGCTTCTATTTTAGTAACAACACCTTTTACTACATCATCTAATACAGCAACAAAATCTCCAATCTTAAATTTCATTATTTAACCTAAATTTAATTATAAAGTCAACGATTTAAAGTAATTTTACTGCAAAAATAGATAGATGATTTTAGAAGACACACTAAAAATTAAAAAATTCTTTGAACAAACAGCTTCAGTAGGTGTAATTGACGATGAAAGAATTATTCTTTTAAAATCTATTGCGTTAAAAATTCACGAGGTAAATCAACAAACAAAAGATGCTACTTATTTAAATTTTATTTGCACTCATAATTCTAGAAGAAGTCAATTAGCACAAGTTTGGGCATATTTTGCAGCTTCTTATTTTGATTTACCAACGATAAAGGCCTATTCTGGAGGAACTGCTGTAACTGCCTTTTTTAAAAACACAGTAAAAACATTACAAGCTGCTGGGTTTCATTTTAACGTTGAGAAGTTTAATCATCAAAACCCAACATATGCAATTACTTTTGATGATAAACATAAGGCTTTATTAGGATTTTCAAAATTGTACGATGACAAAAGCAATGTAAATCCATTTATAGCAATTACAACGTGTTCTAGTGCGGATGAAAATTGTCCTTTTATTCCAAATGCAATCTTTAGATTTCATTTACCATATAAAGACCCAAAAGAGTCAGATAATACGAGGTTTGAAGCGGAGGCCTATTTAAAAACTAATAGCCAAATAGCAGCAGAAATATATTTTCTATTTCAAGAAATACAAAAATTGCACCTAAATTAACTATACTTTAATAGTTGTGTCATAAGGAATTTGCTTTAAAATATAATTAATTGCATTAATTCTCGCTTCTGTTTTTCTATTTGCTCTAATTACTTTCCAAGGAACTTTCTTTGTATTTGTTTTTGAAAACATGGCATCTTTATAAGTTGTATAATCGTCCCATAAATCTTGTGCTTTTTCATCTACTTTGGTCATTTTCCATTGCTTTAATGGATCTGATTTAATATCAGAAAAGCGTTTTTCTTGTTCTTTTTTAGAAATAGACATATAAATTTTCACCAAGTAAATTCCAGATTCAGTAATCATCCGTTCAAAATCATTTACCTGATTCATAAATATATCATATTCTTCTTGTGTACAAAATCCATTTACTGGTTCTACTACTGCTCTATTGTACCAACTTCTATCAAAGAAAACCATTTCTCCAGCTTTAGGTAATTGGTTTATATAGCGTTGAAAATACCATTGAGACTGCTCACTTTCTGAGGGTTTAGAAAGTGCAACAATACGCATATGACGAGGATTAATACGTTCTGTAATTCTACGAATAGCACCACCTTTACCAGCTGCGTCTCTTCCTTCAAAAATTACAATAATTTTCTCATTATTATCTATTGCCCAAGTTTGTAGTTTAATTAATTCTACTTGTAATTTTACAAGTTTTTTTTCGTAATCTACATATCTTACAGCCCTTTCTGGACTAATTGGCTCTTTAGATAACAATGCCAAAAGACCACTTATAGAGTTCAGTTTCTTTTCTATTAAAGGTATATTTTGATTCTCCATATAATTAATCAATTTGATGAGCAGATCTAAAATAACGCATTACAACGTTTGGATCTGGTAAGATAGTAGTTGTTGCTGAATTCTTTCCCTCATAATCAAACTGAGACAGCACATGTCTGATACATTCTAATCTTGCTATTTTCTTTTTATTTGTTTTTACAATCATCCATGGACTATACGTAGTATGAGTTTTACTAAACATTTCTTCTTTATAAAAAGAGTATTTACTCCATAATTCTTGTCCTTTTTGATCTACTGGGCTAAATTTCCATCTTTTCAATGGCGTTTCTTTTCTTGCTTCAAACCTACTTAATTGTTCTTCTTTTGATATTGATAACCAAAATTTTATAATGATTAAGCCATCTTCATATAACATATGCTCAAACTCTGGTACTTGTACTAAAAAATCTTTATACTGACTTTCTTCGCAAAACCCCATAACAGGTTCTACAACTGCTCTATTATACCAACTTCTATCAAAAAACACAATTTCTCCTGGGTTTGGTAGCTCTTTAATATATCGTTGAAAGTACCATTGTCCTTTTTCTACATTTGAAGGCTTATCTAAGGCTACTAATCTTGAAGACCTAGGATTTAAATGCTCCATAAATCGTCTAATATTACCTCCTTTACCAGCAGCATCTCTCCCTTCAAAAATGATAGCTACACGTTTTTTTTCTTTTGCAACCCAACGTTGTAACTTTACCAATTCTATTTGCAAATTGCGTAACTCCTCTTCATATAAAAGCGTTCTTTCAATTTTTTGAAATGGAATCCCCTTTTCTTTTATTGCTGATATTAACTGGCCTCTAGTTTCGATATTTTTTATCTCTTCTAGCGTTAGCATCTCTTTTTTATTCATGCTGTAAATTAGATATTTATTACTACTTAAAGTTATAAAACTTAAGTTAATTTTAAACTAAAAAAGAAAATATTAAAATACAAATTTTATATTTGTTGTTATGCGCATTTTTACAATTCTACTTTTTTTTAGCTTTTCATTTTACGGTTTTACACAAAACAGTTATTCTAAAGAATTTAGCTTACAGTCAGACAATGACTTATACACTTCTATCTATAGAGATAGATATTACACAAACGGTTTGTTTTTAACTTTTAGAACTGTTGCTGAAAGTGATACTACTAATTTAATAAAGAAAATTCACCAATTTCAAGTTGGTCACATGATGTTTACACCATTTAAAGCAACGTTACAATTTTCTAGCTCTCATGACAGACCTTTTGCTGGGTATTTATACGGAGCCTATAGTTTAAATAGATTTTACAAATCTCAAAACATGTTTAGTACAGAAATTCAACTTGGAGTTATTGGCCCAAGAGCGAAGTCACAGGAGTTACAAAATTTTATGCATAGCATCTACAATTATCCTGAAGCTACAGGATGGAAATATCAAATACAAAATGCAATGGCAGTGAATTTAAATGCTAAGTATCTCAAGTATTTCCCAAAAGTAAGTTCGTCAATATTTGATGTTAGCAGTTATAATTCGTTAAAAATAGGAACAATTTTCACAAGTTTATCTACAGGAATCTACTCTAGAATTGGGCTTAAAAAGCTACAGAAGTTCTCAAATTCTGTTGCTTTCAATTCAAACATTAATAAAACGTCTCAAAGTTTCAGTGAATCTTTTATATTTATAAAACCCATGCTTACTTATGCGTTTTATGACGCAACTATACAAGGTAGTTTTTTAAATGAAACTAGCCCAGTAACATTTAGCATAAACCCTCTTTATTTTTCTTTAGAATTGGGATATCGCTTTTATAAAAATAGATTTCAATACGGGTATACATATTACTTTCACACCAAAAAACTAAAAAGTGTGAGAGTAACAAAAACAAATACTTATGGAAGTATTTATATAGGATATTATTTCAACTAATTATCGAAATATTCGTCTTTAAAACCTATCAAATATAATTTTTCTTGTGCTCTAGTAATAGCTGTATACAACCAACGCAAATATTCTGTTGAAATTCCTTCTGGCAAATATGGTTGCTCTATAAAAACATTTTTCCATTGTCCACCTTGTGACTTATGACAAGTCATTGCATAAGAAAATTTCACTTGTAGTGCATTAAAATATGGGTTGTTTTTAATTGCAAGTAGTTGCTTGTATTTTGATTTTTCTTGAGCGTAATCTTCTCTAACAGCTTGGTATAACTGATTTGATTCTTCATAACTTAATGATGGAGATTCGCTTGTTAACGTGTCTAATAACAAAACAGTATCGAATGACTGTTGATTTGGGTAGTCTATCATTCTTATAGAAACTTCTGCAAATCTAAATCCGTACAATTCTTTTATTGCATTTAATCTCATAACCTCACAAATGTCACCATTAGCAATAAACCCAGCTTCAGAAGAATCTTTTAACCAATAGTAATTATTCTTAACTACCATCACATAATCTCCAGCAGAAATTTCGTTTTCTTGACCTCTTATTTTCGTTCTTATTTGTTCATTGTATTGATTCGCACGTTTATTAGAGCGCACAATAAAAGCGGTATCTTCTACTCCAATGTTATCATAAGTAGTTGTAATTGCGTCTTCAATATCATATCCGTCTTCCAATCTAATGATATCAGGAAAATTTAAATCGAATTGAAAATCAGTAGCATGATTGTCTATTAACATTCGTAAATGCGTTGCATTTGCTAAAATTCCAGAATTTTCATGCTGACGCATTACCTCATCCAATTCAAGTTCAGTGACATCCTTATGGTACTCTAATTCTAAAGTTGTTGCCTCTAAAGCTGGACTCACATTTAATTTAACCGGTGGTAATTGAGCCGTATCTCCAATAAAAATGATTTTACAATTCTTACCAGAATATACATATGAAATTAAATCATCTAATAATGAGCCTGTTTCAAATAGCTTTGCATTACTTGGTTTATCTGGAATCATAGATGCTTCATCTATAATAAAAATAGTATTTGTATGCTTGTTTGGTTGCATCACAAACTCTACAGAACCATTCTTTTGCTTTTTTGGAAAGTATATTTTCTTATGAATAGTAAGCGCTTTCTTTTTAGAATAAACAGATATAACTTTTGCTGCTCTACCTGTTGGCGCTAACAAAACTGCTTTTTTCTCTGCCTTCCATAAAGAGTTTACAAAGGTACTAATTGTAGTTGTTTTCCCTGTTCCAGCATACCCTTTTAATAAAAACAAGGCACGATTATTGTTGTCAAAAATAAAGATTGCCAACTCATTCAATAATTTATGTTGTTTAATTGTAGGCTCAAAAGGAAACTTCTGAAGAAGTTCTTTGTAAAATTCTGTTGTTGTTTTAATCATAGAAATTCAAAATTCAAAGATAGGAATTGATTTATGCTTAAAAATTTTTATCATTAAAAAAAAATTGTAGATTTGCGAATAATCATTTTAAAAAAATTATACTAATGTTCATTACTATTATTGCTGCTGTTATTGTTATTGGTGCTATTGCATTTATTATTGTAAAATTTTTACCGTTGAAAATGAGACCCTTAGTGTCAATACTTTTACTTGTTGTAGCTGGTTTCTTAACTTGGAAAATTTATGATGGTATTATGAAGCCTATTAATTTTCATAAAACCAAACAAGAAAAATTTGCAAAAGTAATTTATAATTTAAAAATGATTAGAGATGCAGAAGTTTTTCACAAAGAGGTTACTGGAGAATATTCTAGTGACATTAATAGTTTAGTACAATTTATTGACACAGCACAATTAGCATTAACAAACACAACAACTGTTGTTGAACAAGTTAATAAAGGAACAAGATACCAAAAAATTATGGTTGATGTTGAAAGAAGAGTTACAGATACAATTGGTTACGAACCTGTATTAAGTAAATTTACAGGTAGAGATTATAAAAACATGGCAAAAGTGCCTGGAACTAATAAGGTTTTCACAGTTGAGTTAGGTATTGTTGAGAAAATACAAGGATTAAAAGTGAAAGTGTTTTTAGCAAAAACACCAAAAATAGACGTTTTAACAGGAATGGATGCCTCACTTGTTAAACAAGAATTAGAAGCAAATACTACAGATGAAATTAAAGGAGAATTTGTTTCTGTTGGTTCATTAAGTGAAGTTTCAACTGGTGGTAACTGGCCTCCTTTTTATGACAAAAATGATCGTGCAGAAAAAGACGATAAATAATATTATAAAAGACAATTATAGAAAAGCACTATCCATCCAACTTAGTTTGGATGGATTTTCTTTTTGCATCTCTAATTCATTTACTAAAGAGATGCAACATTTTACGGTATTCACTTTTGAAGAAACAAGTACTACTCCAGAACTTTTACTTTCTAAAATTGAAGAAATATTTAATGATTCTACTCTTTTAAAGCAAGATTTTGAAACTGTAACGGTTATACATCAAAATAACCTATCAACTTTAGTGCCTTCTCCGCTATTTAATGAAGAAGAATTAAATCTCTATTTAGATTACAATGTAAAAACCCTCACAAACGATTATTTAGCTTTTGATAGCCTATCTCAATTAGATATTAAAACTGTTTATATTCCTTATGTGAACATTAATAATTATTTATTTCAACAATTTGGTGAATTTGAATATAAACATCATTCTACTATTTTAATTGATAAATTAGTTTTGCATTCAAAAAACAATTCAGAAAAACAATGCTTTGTACATGTATCTCAGTGTAATTTTGATATTGTTATTATAGAAAACTCCAACTTATTATTTTACAATTCTTTTACTTTTCAAACCAAAGAAGATTTTATCTACTATATTCTTTTTACTGCAGAGCAATTAAAATTAAACCCAGAAAAGTTTCAATTAGTATTTATTGGAGATATCGAAAAAGAATCAGAGTTGTATCATATTACATATCAATACATACGAAATATTGATTTTATCAAATTAGAAAATTCATTTTTCGAAAATGAAGAAGATGTATCAAATCATTCACATTATATAACGCTACCATAAATAAATGCGAATAATTTCTGGAAAACACAAAGGAAAAAGATTAACAGCACCTAAAAGCCTGCCTGTTAGACCGACTACAGATATGTCTAAAGAGTCTTTATTTAACATTCTAAATAACTTGTATTATTTTGAAAATGTTGATGTAATTGATTTATTTGCTGGCACAGGAAATATAAGTTTTGAATTTGCTTCTAGAGGCGCTCAAAACATTTACAGTATAGATCAACACTTTGGTTGTGTTAAGTTTATTAATAGCACATCAAAAGAGCTAGATTTAGACATTAAAACATACAAAAGCGACGTGTATAAGTTTTTAGAAAAAACAGCTTTAAAAGCCGATATAATTTTCGCTGACCCTCCATATAATTTTGAGGAAGAACAATTTTTAAAAATTGCCAACCTTATTTTTGATAATGGGATTTTAAATAAAGAGGGACTCTTGATTATTGAACATTCAAAGCATACAGATACATCATCTCATCCAAATTACAGCTATTCAAAAAAATATGGCGGAAATGTTTTTAGTTTTTTTGAGCACCTTGACAAGCCTTAACCCAATTACACAATCATGAAATACAATAAAAAGTTAAGTAGCATAGTAATTATTTTATTATTTCTAAACGTATTTTGTGCAAATTCCCAACAAGCAGAAAAGCCAAAAGAAGAAAGATTAGCTTGGTTTAAAGATGCCAAACTGGGAATTTTTATTCATTGGGGAATTTATGCTGTTAATGGCATCGACGAGTCTTGGTCGTTTTATAATAACTACATCTCCTATCCAGATTATATGAAGCAGTTAAATGGATTTACTGCACATAACTACAATCCGAAAAAATGGGCTAAACTTATTGAAGAATCTGGCGCAAAATATACAATCATTACAACCAAACATCATGATGGTGTTGCCCTATGGAATACAAAGTTTGGTAAATTAAACACCGTACAACATACGCCAGCAAAAAAAGACCTAATAACTCCATTTGTAAAAGCAATTAAAAAAAGAAATTTAAAAGTTGGATTGTATTACTCATTATTAGACTGGTCGCATTCAGATTATCCAAATTTCACAAGAACTAAAAAGCGCTACACAGAAGATGATAAAAAATGGGAGTCATTCACTAAATTTAATTTTGGACAGCTAACAGAATTAACTTCATTCAATCCAGATATGTATTGGTTTGATGGTGATTGGGAGCAATCGGCAAAAAAATGGAAAGCCAAAGAAATAAGAAACTTATTATTAAGTAGAAACCCAAATGCTATTATCAATTCAAGGCTACAAGGTTATGGTGATTATGCAACACCTGAACAAGGAGTTCCTATTTCTAAACCTTCAAGTATTTTTTGGGAATTGTGTATGACCATGAATAATTCTTGGGGATATCAACCAAATGACAAAAATTACAAGTCTATAAACCAAATTATTAGAATTTTAGTAGACTGTATAAGCATGGGCGGTAATTTATTATTAGATATTGCCCCAAAACCTGATGGTACAATTCCACAAGAACAAATAGCAATCTTAAAAGGATTAGGTAGATGGACAAAAAAACATAAAGAGGCTATTTATGGTACAAGAGCCGGAATTCCAAAAGAACATTTTAATGGGTATACCGCATTGTCTAAAGACAAAACTATTTTGTATTTATATGTAGACAATAAACCCAATGGACCTTTATTAATTAAAGGCTTAAAAAACAAAGTTAACAGAATTTGGGTTGTTGGCAATGGAACAAAATTATCTCATAAAGTAGTTGGGAAACAATATTGGAGTTCAGTTCCAGGGTTATTATATATTGATCTACCAGAAAAGGCTCAAGATAAAGATGTGACAGTAATTGCGGTGCTTTTAAGAGGAAAAGTAGACTTGTTTAGGGAAGAAGTAAAAGCGATAGAAAGCAATTAATTACAGCAAAGAAAACAACCAACTTGCTAGTAAAAAGGAAACTACAAATACTACAATTGCAATTATAATTAGTTTTTTAGATTTCATATTATAATATTGAGGTAATTATTTGACTAATTGAAATTCCTTCTGCTTCTGCTTTATAATTTTTCACAACTCTGTGTGATAAAATAGGAATTGCTACTGCTTTCACATCTTCAATATCTGGAGAAAATTTTCCATTAATTGCTGCATGAGCTTTTGCTGCCAAAATTAAATTTTGTGAAGCTCTTGGTCCTGCTCCCCAATTCACGTAATTCTTTATAAATTCAGTTGCTTTTTTATTATTTGGTCTTGTTTTACTAACCAAAGACACTGCATATTCTACTACATTATCTGCAACAGGAATTTTTCTAATTAATTGTTGAGCTGCTAAGATTTCATCAATAGAGAAAATAGAATTCACTTGCTGAGTCTCTACAGAAGTTGTGTTTTTCACCACTTCTACCTCCTCTTCAAAAGTTGGGTATTCTAAATTGATTGAAAACATAAAACGGTCTAATTGAGCTTCTGGTAAAGGGTAAGTTCCTTCTTGCTCAATAGGGTTTTGCGTAGCCAAAACATAAAAAGGCAACTCTAATTTATAATGATGACCAGCAACGGTAACAGATCGCTCTTGCATCGCTTCTAATAAAGCTGCTTGTGTTTTTGGCGGAGTTCTATTAATCTCATCAGCCAAAATAATATTGCTGAAAATTGGGCCTTTTATGAAGGTGAACTTTCTGTTTTCATCTAAAATCTCACTCCCTAAAATATCTGAAGGCATTAAATCTGGAGTAAATTGAATTCTTTTAAAATTCAACCCTAAAGTATCAGAAACTGTTTGAACTAATAATGTTTTTGCTAAACCTGGAACACCTATTAATAATGAATGTCCACCACAAAAAACAGATAGTAACACAAAATTAACAGCATCGTGTTGACCAACAATGATTTTTGATATTTCTTTTTTTAGTAGTTTAGTTTTTTCTACTAATTGTTTAATTGCAGCTACATCAGACATAAATGACTAATTTTCTTTTCTCCAATTTTTATCGAACTTACATTTGTATTTATCACTAATCTTAATGTAAGTATCTACTATTTTTTCTTTAGACCATTTTGTAATATTCTCTTCCTTTTTCTTTTGCAAAGCAAGTTTTTGAATCTTCACATAGTCATTTACTATATCTGCTTTATGTGTTAAAGTTCTATCTTTCATAAAGATGATTTTATACATCTTTTCACCTTGTTCGGTTTCATCATAGTAAGGTGCGGTAATCTCACCTTTTTTAGTGTTTATTACTCTTGCATATAAAGAAGGATCCATTCTTGTTAAATCAAAACGGGCTTCACCAGAGAATGGGTTTACAATTAACCCTCCATTAGTTTTTGTCTCTTTATCTTCAGAATGTTTTAAAGCTGCATCTTCAAAGGTGATTTTCTTTTCAAGAATTTCTTTTCTAAGCTTTTCAATCTTCTCTTTTGCTTCTTGAACTTTAGAATCTAATATTTCTGGTTGAATTAATATATGAGAAACAATTCTAGATTTACCTTTAACAGCATTTAATTGAATAATGTGATAACCAAACATCGTTTTAAATGGTTCTGAAACTTGATTAATATCAAGAGAAAAAGCAACCTCTTTAAACTCTTTAACAAACTTACTTCCTTTATCAATACTCATCTGACCACCATTTTGAACAACGGTTGGGTCATCTGAATTTAAAACAGCTTTCAATCTAAAACTTGCACCACCTTCAATATCTGCCTTAAGAGCAGCTAGTTTTGCTATAACTCTAGCAACTTCTTCTTTTGTTGGTTGTGCATAGATCACAATTTGCGCCATTTCTATTTCAGATTGAAATTCTGGCAATTCGTTTTTCTCTTTTAATCCGTTATAATAAATACGAACTTCTTCAGGAGTAATATCTATACCTTCATTAATTTTTGCTTGCTCTTTTCCAACAAGGGCATTTTCTTTTTCGATGGTATATAGTTCCTTTCTAAAATCCTCTAAATCATTAAAACCATACTTTTTTACCATGTTTTCCACTGAACCAAATTCTTTGGTAAAATAAGCAATGTTTCTATCCACTGCTGTATTAACCTCTGTATCTGTCACTAAGACACTATCAACAACTGCATGGTGAGACAATAGTTTCTGTAACATTAATTGCTCAAGCATTTCACAATCAGATATTTTAATTCTCCCCTCGCTTCGTTGCTCAATATCTAACCTAAACTTTGCGATATCTGAGTTTAAAACCACATTCTTACCTACAACAACATCTACACCATCAATCTTGTTCATTTGTGCTTGAGTAATAATCGTAAATAAAGTTAGCACAAAAATTAAAATTGATGTTTTATTCATGCTCTTTAAATTTTTTATTTTGTATTGCATCGTTAATTAACGTTTTTTCTATATCTCTAATTAATTCTAGTTTTCTTTTGTGTAAAATCATTTGTTTTATGGTTGGAGTGATATAATTTAAAGGGGCTATATCATTCCTTTTTAAAACATTTTTTACAGCGACCAAATATAACCCTAAAGAATCTTCTTTTTGTATGAATTTTGTTTTTTTTAACAATATTTCTCTCGAATCTTCTCTAAATTTTGGAATTTTTAACAAAACATCTTCTACTCTAATCCAAGTAGAATCATTTAAGTTGATTGCTTTAAAATTTAACTCCTGATTTTCTAAAGAAATTAAATCTTCATATTTAGTTGATTTAAATTGTTTAGTTATCTTTTTTTGATCTAACAATTCCTTTCCAAAATGGAGATATTTTATTTTAATCAATTCTTCGTTGAGCCTAAAATTTGCTTTATTATCATTGTAATATTTCTCAACCTCCTCATCAAAAATCACAGTATCTAACTGCTGTTGCACCAATCTTTCTTTATAGCCATTAACTAACAAACTTTGCTTATAATCTTGCACCAGTCTTGCATAGGATTCGTTCTCTTGCTTCGATAAATTTTCTTCGGCTTTTTTCTTAAACAATTGTTGAATTGCCCAATTATTAATAATGCTTTTTACGATTAAAACACTATCAACTTTTGATAATCCTCTTGGTATTAAATCTATGATATCTCTTTTAAATAAACTTGCATTATAAACAGTAGCTAGCGGTTTCTCTGTGTGATTTATTTTCTTTTCCAAACCAAAAAATTGACATGAAAAAAAAAGCACTAAAAGAAAAATATACGCAACAGTTTTATTCATTAGAATGGTATTGTTTAACTAGTTTTTTAATGACTCTTTTTCTTATAGTAACTTTATATTTTTGCTGTAAAGAGTTCATTAATTCATTTTCTAAAAATGTTTGATAATCACTCATTACTTTTCCTTTATTATCTTTTAATTCAGTAAAATTATAATCTGATTTATGATTAGAAAAATATTCTTGTAAACCTAAAGTGTCGCTTGTTGATTTTTGCCAAATTTTTTGCTGCATTAAATCAAATACTACGATTCCGTCTTCATATTCTTTTAATGTTTTTGCAAATTCTGGTTCTGTAAATTTTAAATTTTCTTTGAAATAATTTAGCACTTCTTGATCTCTAAATTCATTAAAAAGAACAGCTATTGATTTATGTCTACGATTTCTAATATAATCAAAAAAAACATCTTGCCTTATTTTCTTCTTATTAATTGATAAAAGTGTTTGTTGTAATATGTCTTTTTTTAGCCCTCTTATGCCTTTTCTATTAAAGAATTCTTTTGCTTTTTCATTAACTAGTATTTGATATTTATTTTTTAGTTTATTAAGAACAACCAAATCAGACATTCTTGCTCCACCACTAGCTTTCACTTTCTTTGTTAATTCAGTTTTCATTTCTGCAAAAGATGTAACTGGAAACTTCTTCAATAACTTAATAATATGCCAACCAAATCGGGTTTTAAATGGTTTTGTAATTTCATTTTCTTTTTTAATTTCAAAAGCATGATCTTCGAAAGGTTTTGGCATCCTTCCTATACCAAATTTAGGGAGTTTACCCTTACTCGACACTGAGTTTTTATCATTTGAATACTTTAATACTAATGTATTAAAATCTGCACCTTTCATTAAACCTTTATAAATACTATCAATAACAATTTTACCTTTTAAGGATTTATCTGTTATTAAAATATGTGCAACTTCTATTTCTCCTGCTGATAATTGTAAGTCGTTTACCTTTACAAAATGATATCCAAAACGAGTTCTAAAAGGCTTAGAAATCCCTCCAACTTTAGTTCTGTAGGCTGCATTTTCAAATGGATACACCATTTTAAAAGCAGTAAAAGAACCTAGGTTCCCGAAATTATCTTTTACAGATTGATCGTCAGAATATTTTAAAGCAACTTTAGAAAATGAGACTCCTGATAAAACCTCTTCTCTTGCCTTACTAATCTTAGTATAAAATTGTAAGGTGTCTTTTGGCAAAACACCCTTTGGGATTTTCACTAAAATATGACTCGCATTAACCGTAAACTTTGTTCTATGATATGCATCTTTAACCAACTTAGATATAAAAACTGTATCCAGTAAATATGGTGCTATTAGTTGGTTTTTATAGGTTTCTATTTCTCTTTTATAAGCCCTTGTTGTATCTAGCTGTAAACGATAGGCTTCTTTTAGTTTTAGTTTATACTTTATAAATAAATCTAGATAATTATGTACTCCTTTTTGTTTATCATCAGATAAAATATCTAAGTTTTTCTCGTAAACTCTTTTAAACTCTGAAACGAACACAGGTTCTCCATCAATCTTAAACAACACATCACTATTCTTTTGTGAAAACAATGACGTTGAAACTAAAAGAGAAAGAATAACAATTTTTTTAATCCTCATATTTATTACTTGATACATTTAAAATTATAAAGAAATAATTCCTTCTATTTTCTCTGCTTTCTTATAATAAGAAATTACTTCGTTAGAAGACACCAATTTAACATTTATTGATACACTAATATACTTTCCTGTTTTAGACTTTTTAGTAGAGATTTTTACCTGTCTCCCTTTAAATAACTCTTCAATTTCTACAACTTGACTCCCTCCTGTCGGAACTATAAATTTATACAAATAATCTGTCGGGAATTTTGTTGTGTTATCTAATCTGTCTTTTAATTTAACGTAAAAAGCCTCTTTATCACTCATTCTAAAATATTTTACTTTTTTATTGCAGCAAAATTACACTATATTATTATTTTTATTATCAGAATCCATTATTTTTGCAACATGCAACAAAAAATAGTTATCATTGGAGGGCCAGGAACAGGTAAATCTACTGTTTTAAATGAATTAATTTCTAGAGGCTTTCATTGTAAGCCAGAAATATCTAGAGAAGTTATTCTTATGGCTCAAAAAAAAGGAATAGATCAGTTGTTTTTAACTGATCCTTTATTATTTAGTAAACTTTTACTAGAAGGTAGGGAACAACAATATATAGAAGCTGATAAATGCAAAGATGAAATTGTGTTTTTTGATAGAGGAATCCCTGATGCTCATGCATATATGAATTATTCCAACACAGAATATCCAGATTATTTTATAGAAAAAAGCAACAATTATAAATACCAAAAAGTATTTATGTTACCGCCATGGAAAGAAATTTTTGTGTCTGATAACGAACGTTACGAAAGTTTTGAAATTGCTATTGAAATCAATCATCATTTAAAAAAAACATATCAAGAAATTGGATATGAGATCATAACAGTTCCTTTTGGTACAGTTAAAGAAAGAACAGATTTTATTTTAGATTCGCTTTAGCTTTACACATGGCAAACCCATTACAAATATTAAAAACATATTGGAATCACGATTCTTTTAGAGCACCTCAAGATAAAATAATTGAGGCTGTTTTGAATACAAAAAATGTGATTGCTCTTTTACCTACAGGTGGTGGTAAATCTGTCTGTTTTCAAATTCCGGCATTGGTAAAAGAAGGTGTTTGCATTGTGGTTTCTCCATTAATTGCCTTAATGCAAGATCAAGTAGACTCTTTAAATGAAAAAGGGATTAAAGCTTTAGCACTCGTTTCTGGTACTGATCAAGACGATTTAATTGCACAGTTTGATAACATTAGGTTTGGTAATTATAAGTTTTTATACCTATCTCCAGAAAGACTACAATCAACATTCATTCAAGAAAAAATTAAACAGCTACATGTAAATTTAATTGCAATTGATGAAGCGCATTGTATCTCTGAATGGGGGCATGATTTTAGACCCTCTTACAGAAATATAAAGGTTTTAAAAACATTAAAACCTGATGCACCAATTATAGCTTTAACAGCAACAGCAACTAAAAAGGTAATAGAAGATATTTCTGATAGTTTAGAATTAAAAGGTGTTTCAATATTTAAGAAATCATTTTATAGAGAAAATTTAGCTTATCAATTTTTTAATACTGAAGACAAATTACAACGGTTACTTCAGATTTGTACAAAAACAAAAGCGCCTATTATTGTATATGCTAGTAGTAGAAATAGAACAAAAGAAATAGCCAATTTTTTAAACGCAAATAATTTTAAAGCTAGTTATTATCATGGCGGATTAACACCTAGCCAAAAGCAAGCCTCTTTTGATAATTGGATTTCTGAAAAAACACCAATTATTGTTGCCACTAATGCTTTTGGAATGGGAATAGACAAAAGTAATGTTAGAGTTGTTGTGCATATTGATTTACCTAATAGTATTGAAAACTATATTCAAGAAGCAGGAAGAGCAGGAAGAGACGGTAAAAAGGCTTTTTCAGCTGTTTTATACAATGCTAATGATATTAGAATTTCTTTAGAGAAAATCAAAAATGCTTTTCCTTCTATTCAAGAAATTAAAAGTATTTACAAATCTCTTTTTCAAAATTATCAAATTGCAAATGGAGAACTTTTAGAAGATAGTTTTGAGTTTAACTTACTCGAATTTTGCAACACGTATACTTACAACTCTCCAAAAGTAGATACTACGTTAAGATTATTACACAATAATGGAATTGTAGATATTTCTAATAATTACAATAAAAAATCTACCGTTCAATTTTTAGCTACCAGTAATCAAGTACTAAATTATTCAAAAGCAAATAACACATCTAGCAAATTAATAAAACTATTATTAAGAAGTTATGGTGGCATTTTTGAACAGGAAACAAAAATCAACGAGTTTTGGTTGTCTAAAAAAGTAGGTATCCTCTCTTTTAAAGTAGTCGCAATTTTAGAACAGTTACATTCAGAAGAAATCATTGATTACAAGAAAGCAACTAAAAATGCTGATTTGTATTTCTTGATTCCTAGAGAAGACGATAAAACAATCAATAGTATTTCTAAAAATATTACAACCTATATTCAACAAAAAATAAAAAAATCTGAAGAGCTGTTACAATTGGTAAAGAATGATGAAGTTTGTAGAAGTTCTCAGGTTTTAACCTATTTTAATGATGCAGCTATTGCTACCTGTGGAATGTGCGATGTGTGCTTAAAAAACAAAAACTCATACACGAATATTTCCTCAAACATCATTACATATTTAAAGAATCAGCAACAAGCAAGTTCACATCAAATCTGCAATCATATTTCTTCTACTGAAGCAAACGTTTTAGTAAATTTGCAGCAGCTTTTATCAGAAGAGAAAATTAGCATTAACAATTTCAATCAATATTATATAAACTAATGAGAGATTTACGAATTGTATTTATGGGAACACCAGATTTTGCTGTAACCATTTTAAAACATTTAGTAGAAAATGATTATTCTGTAGTTGGAGTTATAACTGCTCCAGATAGACCTGCTGGTAGAGGAAGAAAGCTAAACGAATCTGCGGTAAAAAAATATGCAGTTTCTCGAGGTTTAAATATATTACAACCAACAAACCTTAAAAATCAAGAATTTATTGATGAACTAAGTTCTTTAAACGCCAATATTCAAATTGTTGTCGCATTTAGAATGTTGCCTAAAGTAGTTTGGAATATGCCAGAATATGGAACCTTTAATCTACATGCTTCTTTGTTACCAGAATACCGTGGGGCTGCTCCTATTCATTGGGCCATCATAAATGGAGAACAAAAAACAGGTGTTACTACTTTTTTTATTGATGATAAAATTGACACTGGGGAAATTATCTTACAAAAAGAGTGTAGGATTAGAGATGATGAAACAGTTGGCGAACTGCATGATACTTTAATGCATCTTGGAGCCGACTTAGTAATAGAAACTGTAAAACAGATAGAAGAAGATACCATTACAACAACTAGACAACCAGAGTTGGAAGAAAAAACTGCTTATAAATTATTTCCGGATAATTGTAAAATTGATTGGTCTGATACTTTAGATAATATATATAATAAGGTAAGAGGTTTAAATCCGTTTCCTGCTGCTTGGACAACACTACACAATAATGGTGTAGAAACAAATGCCAAAATCTATAGTGTTTCTAAAGAAACGATTACTCATTCAAATCCTATTGGTAGTTTAGTTATAGATAAAAAATCTTTAAAAGTTGCTGCAGATAAAGGCTACCTTATTATTAATGAAATAAAACTTTCTGGAAAGAAGAAAATGGATATGCAAAGCTTATTGAATGGTTTGCATTTTTCTTCAGACGCTAAAATGGCTTAAACCCCTTTATTGATACGGTTTTTATGATTTTTACCGTTTTTCTGCTTTGGTTATTAACAATTTGATGTCATTTATTAACAAAAACAGGTTTTTTTAGGGTCAATATTTGCACGAACCCTTATTCCTGCTATATTTGTTAAGCTTAGTTAAGCGAAATATTAGATCAATTAATTTTTAAAATTTACAAATCATGAACAAATCAGATTTAATCGATGCAATGGCTGCTGACGCAGGAATTTCAAAAGCTGCTGCAAAGGCTGCCTTAGACTCTTTAACATCTAACGTTACTAAAGCCTTACAAGGTGGAGAAAGAGTATCATTAGTAGGATGGGGAACTTGGTCAGTATCTAACAGAGCTGCAAGAACAGGAAGAAATCCTCAAACTGGAAAAACTATCCAAATTGCTGCAAAAAACGTTGTTAAGTTTAAAGCAGGTGCTGGATTAAGTAGTTCAGTAAACTAGAAATACAAAAAAATTGTATTTAAAAACTCTCCTAATTTAATAGGAGAGTTTTTTTATTTGTAAAAAGTGCTTATATTTAAACATGGCTATGTTAAAACCAAAAAAAGGAAGATTATTAATTGCTGAACCCTCTATTTTAAATGATGATTCATTTAATAGGTCTATTATTCTATTAACTGAGCATAATAAAACAAACTCTATTGGGTTTATATTAAATAAACCGTTGAGTTTTACTGTTAAAGATTTAATCCCTGAAATTAATTGTTCTTTTACCATATATCAAGGTGGACCAGTTGAGCAAGACAACTTATACTTTGTACATAAAGCGCCACATTTAATTCCTGATAGTATTGAAGTAGATAACGGTATTTATTGGGGAGGTAATTTTGATTCTTTAAAAGACTTATTAGATAACCAAGAATTAAAAGGAAGTGAAATTCGATTTTTCTTAGGATATTCTGGTTGGGATTTTGACCAATTAGAAGACGAATTAAAATTAGACTCTTGGTTTATCTCAGAAAATGATTTCCCTAATATATTTGCTACAGACAATGCAAATATTTGGAGAAATAAGTTATTGCAAAAAGGTGGTAAATATAAGATTTGGGCAAATGCCCCTGGTGATATTCAGTTAAACTAATTTCTAGCTATTACTTGCTGTAGTCTAAGATTTACAGCCAACTTCGCTCCTATTTCAGTTTTAAACTCTTTCTTTCTATAATTAGTTACCGGCTGAATTCCAATAATTGAATTTGTAATAAATATCTCATCCGCTTTTTGCATTTCAAATGGAGAAATAGATGTCTCTAGAAGCGTATATTCTTCATTCATATTCAAAATATCTATTACCTTTTTTCTTACAACTCCTTTAATACATCCTTCTTCTAGTGCAGGAGTTTTAATTTCATTTCCTTTTACGACAAAAATGTTTGCATTTGTTGCCTCAACAACTGCTTTATTTTCATTTAATAAAATGCAATTGTCTAACTCATTTTCTTGCATAAAAATACTTGCCAAGGTATTTAGCATTCTGTTTGATGTTTTTATTGTTGAAAGTAATCCTGAATAGTTGTAAAAATCTTTGAATAAATCTATTCTATATTGACTTTTAGTAGTGTAAGTGTTTTCTGAAAACTCAATTAAGTAATTAATTTCGTTTGTTTTTGGTGTGTACAAACCTCCATCTTTTCTAAAAATCGTTAATCGTACTCTTGCTTTTGAAAAATTATCTTGAGTAGCGACAGTTTTTAGAATTTCTTGCTCTAAAAACTCTAGTGTAAACTCCATTGGAATTTCCATTCGCAACATTCGCATAGAAGCCATCAATCTAAAATAATGGTCTTCAAAAAAGACAACCGTATTATTTTGAATATTCAACGTTTCAAAAACGGCATCTCCATATTTAAATGCTCTATTATTAGATGAAAATGAAAATTCTTTTGGATCGATTAGTTTACCGTTGAAATTCAACATAGGAATAGTTTAATTTAATGTTGCACAAAATTAAGAGAAAAGTTATAAATAATCGATTATTTTAAGAACTATTAAAACTAAAAAAAACCTCATTTATATAAATGAAGTTTTTAAAATTGATTAACTGTTTTATTAAGCGCCAATAGTATGTTTTAATTCTTCTATTTGATTTACCCATAACATTTTTGATTCTTCAACTTCGTCTTCATCATCAGCAAAATCTGTTATCATTAAAGAAACATCTTTCGTTAGAGCATCTACTTCTATTCTAAACTCAAAATAAGTTTCATCATCTTCACTTTCTACCCATTTATATTTAATTTTTACGTCATTTTTACTGGATAAAATTGTAGCTACTTCTTCTGCTTCATCCCAGATAAAAGTAATCATTTTACCTCTTGAATTCACCTTGTCTGCAAACCATTCTTCTAATCCTGCGGGAGTTGCAAAATAAGTATACAACATACTTGCAGAAGCGTGAATTGGAAATTCAATTTCAAATTTAATTTTTGACATTAGTTTATTTGTTTGGAAGCAATATAGTTAATTATTCTATTCTAAAAAAATTAAAAACTTACCTTGTATAAAAACAAAAATATACTATATTTGCAGCCGCTAATATGGCGAGGTAGCTCAGTTGGTTAGAGCGCAGGATTCATAACCCTGAGGTCACGGGTTCAAATCCCGTTTTCGCTACAAAAAAACCCAAAACAATTGTTTTGGGTTTTTTATTTTTTTAAAACACTACAATTCAAAAAAAACTTCTAATACTGGTATTAGAAGTTTCTTAATTTTCAATCAATGTCCCCCCGAAAATTGATTGATTTATTTCTCTTTTATTTTTTTTTTTCGTTTTCTAACTCAGAAATTCTATTTTTATATTTTTCAATTAACAATAATGAAATAACACCATAAATTAATACAACTAGAACTAAAATTTTTTCTAAACTTACCATATCCCATTCTTTTCTTTTGACTTTATAAATATATATTCATTATTATTTTTATTTAAAAATATTCGTTTAAATGTGTTTTATTATTGGTGAATGACAGGTTTTATTTAGCTGATTAACCAGAACCTGTTTATGTACCCTTTATAAAATGTCAATATTATACTTTACCTAAAGCTGTATTTGAAATAGCACAATTCAGTTTATCAACACTTACTTTAGATACCCTCTTTTTATTTTTGCTGTATACAATAGCTATTTTTGCTAATTGCCAGATAATTTTTATTGAATCTTTCATTGATAACTTAGATCCATCAACATGCACCCATCTTTTTAAAGGTTTTTCGCAAATCATTTCTCTTGCTTTGCTAATTTTAAAATGCTTTTTCATTCTCATAAATATTTCCACATCAAACAACCATTTTGTAATAAACCTCTCTCTAAAAAGTAACTCAATCACATCTTTATGAAAAATTTTAGCACCACATTGCGTATCTTTAAATTGCATAGACAAAATCTTTCTAATAACAAAATTGATACTAAGGCTGATAATTTGTCTAGCAGATTCTTTGGTTATATTGGCTCCCATTCTAGAAATTCTAGATCCACTAACAATTTTATATTTTGAGTTTTCTATTGTTGATACTAAATCATCAAAATCAGATAAATCTGTTGATAAATCTGCATCTAAAAAACCTATATAATCTAAATCCTGATATGTAGCCATATGTAACATCCCCAACCTTACAGCTTCAGCTTTCCCTTTATTTTTATTACAATCATACACCGAGATATAATCTTTCCTACCTTTTCTAAGCGCTTTTAAAACCTCTAAAGTTGCATCTGTACTTCCATCATTTACAAAACACAAATGATATCCCGAGTTTGTCTCGATAAAATTTAAAAACTCTTTGCTTAATAACCTTTCTTCTTCATTATAACAAGGAATTACCACTCCTACACATCTTTGTTGTATAATTACATTACTTACTTTATTTCTATAATTGCCTATTTTTGGCACTCCAATCAATCGTTTTGTTCTTGCACAAATTTCATTTAAACTCAATGGTTTTTTCATATAATCATTCACTCCCAACTCAAAACTCCTAGTAATAATTTCATCATCTACATTACCAGACAATACCATTATAGGTATTTGTGATTTTCTTCTTTGTCTTATATATTTTATAATTTCTATTCCTGAAACACCAGGCATATTAATGTCTACAATTACTAAGTCTGGGGCAAAAGAATCGTATAATTCTAAGCCTTTTAAAGAATTTGTCTCAGCTTTAACTGTATACCCTAATTCTCTTAGTTTCTTCTTTAATGGCAGCAATACTAATTGTTGGTCATCTATAGCTAATACTTTCATAATTTTCTATTTAAGCGATTGTATATGGATATAAAAGTATCCCCTATATGTGGATAAAAAATCTTATTTTGTTAAATCATACTATTTGATTAGACCAATGAACATTTTGTAAAGATGACTGAATACGTATTTGCCTTTTAAATTATCTATATTTACTGTATATAAATTTCTATGTTTTAATGAATCAGAAATCAAACAAATACTTAGTTGTTGCATTATTAGTTGGAATAGCCTTTCATGGTGCTTCCATCTTTTTTACATTAGAGACTACTTATGATGCTTTGATTCATGTCTTTTTTGCAGATCATTACGCAAGTAGCTGGTTTGAGCCATGGAATTATAAATGGTACACAGGTTTTACATCAATGAGCTATCCGCCATTAGTACACCAATCAATTGCATTATTTTCTTTTATTGGAGGGCTAAAATTCGGACTTTTCTCTGTCGCTATACTAAGTGTTATTCTTTTCATTACAGGCGTTTATCGTTTCTCTCTAGTGATTACGGCTAATAAAACGGTTGCTGGTTATGCGGCAATACTTGCTACATTATCTTCATCCTTTTTAGAAACATTACATATTTTTGGACAACTACCAAGTATTATAGGGATTTCCTTCTTAATGCATTCAATGCCACAAATATACTTATGGTTGAAAACAGGAAAATACAGGTATCTACTAACGTCTCTTTCTTTAATTGGTCTTATTGTTGTTTCACATCACGTAACAATCATTTTCGGAATGATTTTTTTTATTTTCCCCTTAATAGGCATGGTAATTATGGATGCTTCAAGAGAACAAGTAAGTTCTTTTAAAAAAGTAAACCTTAAATTATTTATTACTACTTTTTTCAGGCACTTTAAACGCATATTAAGTTTTAGCCTTCTTACACTTATAATAATTATTGGAGCCATATTACCTTATTGGATAAATAGCAAAAACAATCCTATAACTCAAGTTCCAATACCTCATGGGTCTAGAGATAATTTTTTAGAAATAACTTCTTCAGGGTTGGTTTTTTTCCTTATTCCTTGGGGAATCTTGTTATTTATTCTCCCGTATATTTTTTATAGATATTATAGCAAACGATTTTTGTTTTTTGGACTCTCTATAAGTATGTTAACATTATTAGGAACTGGAGGTACTACCCCATTACCAAAAATGATTTTGGGTGAAAATGCTTATAGCATTTTAACTTTAGATCGATTTACGCTCTGGGCTTCCATTATGTCATTACCTATTTTTGGTGAGTTTATCTATCGTTTAGCAGAAAAAGATTTAAAAGCACTTCTTCAAAAACATGTTGGAGCAATATATCCTCGATTGATCGGAGGAATACTTGCCTTATTGTTTTTATTTATGATTGTGTTTACAATGAGCCTTGGGTACTTTAGACCTACCCAACCTCAAAAAATTAAAATGCTTCCGATTGTAAACTTTTTAAATCAGGATCAACACGATCATTGGCGATATTTAACCTTAGGCTTTGGAGATCAAATGGCTTGGCTTGGGTCTCGAACTAATGCATTAAGCGTAGATGGAAATTATCACTCTGCAAGAAGGTTACCTGAATTAACTACACGAGCTATAGAACGTTTAGAGAATTCAAAATTTAAAGGCGTGGAAGGAATAGGTTCTTTACAACAATTTTTAACTGTACCTGAAAAATACAATCTAAAATATATTTTTTCTAATGATAAATTTTATGATCCGATATTGTATTTCTGTGGATGGCAAAGATTACCACAACTTGAAAATGGAGTTATGGTTTGGGAAAAGTTAAACGTTCCTCCTTTATCCTCAATTTTACCCAAAGAAGATGTTGCTAAATGGCAAAAAATAGTATGGGGAACTATTCCTTTATTTTTGGTATTGTTGGCTTTTATCATTAATATCCAACTTGGATGGATTCGTAAATTAAGAAATATTTCTAAAATAACAACAAAACATTTTATCGAATGGATTCGTAAATCAAAAAACATTTCTAAATCGACTACTAAACCTTTCATTGAAAAAAATGACTATAAAAAATTCTCTAAAAATCTATTAACATTTTCCTTTTTCTGGTCTTTATTAATTTTTTTCTTTATCTTTTTTGGCATCTATCAGTTCTATATTAAAAACGAAGCCCAACATTCACCAAAAAATGCAGTACTAGCTTATTATAATGCCTTAGATTTTAAAGAATTTGAAGCCGCGTATAGTTTAATAAATCCAACTAGTGGTGTAAATTTAGATCAATACATGCTTGAGATTTCTGTAACCGATGGCTTATTGAGCTCCTATGCGAAATTAGATTATATAGAAAGCAACATCACTATTAAAAATGATAGTTCTGCCATTGCTACGGTTTTAACAAAATGGGTTACTCCTCTAGAAAACATTAATAGAACATTCTATAAAACTCTTATTAAACATAAAGGAAAATGGTATCTAAACCCAGAAAAGCTAGATACTGATATTCCACCTGATCAATTGTATTCAAATAATATTACTAAATATTTTAATCAAGGTAGGCGAAGAATTACGACAGAGCAAACACACCATGAAGATGTTCTTAAACAACCGGTTTTAGAAATCGTCTCGGCTAAATTAGTGAAGTTTCAAGATCAATATGCCATAATTGGTGAGATTCAGAATATTGACAATGTACCCGCAGATATCGTTTTAAAAGGAACTCTTTATAATGATAAAAATGTAGAACTAGCCACATTTAATGCCAAATATCATGTTAAACATAAATTGATGCCAAAAGAAATTACTAGTTTCAAAATTAATTTTGAAGGCATCGCTTGGTCAAAGATTGAGGACCCAATACCAACAACTTTTAATCCAAATGAATTTACTCCTGTTCAGTTAAGTGAACAGCCTACCAAGTTTAATTTACAAGCGGCAGGAAACGTTTCTGGATCAGATTTATACAAAAATTTAACTTTAAGCAATCTTTCTATTAATAAAAACAACATAAAGGGTACGTTGTTTAATAGTGGACTAAATGAGGTTACCGTTCCTCAACTTTTAATCACGTATTACACTAAAAACAAAACCCTGCTTTGGGTAGATCATCTTTTTTTAAATGAAGGAATTAGACAGCAAAGAAAACTTTCTTTTAACTATACATTGATGAGAGAATCTAAAATTGATATCATTAGTGATGATATGTCTAATTGCTTTGTAAATGGGTTACCAAATAAAAGCATTGCTGATGATATTGTTCCAAATAGAATTATAAATCACACAAAGCCTGAGTTACAATTTACAAATCATACCATGTATCCTTTTATTAAAATAGAATTAAATAGTTATATTGGAAATCCAAATTGATGCTAAGAAAACAAACATACTTGTATTTATTTTGTTTGATATGTATATCATACATATCACCTGGTCAAAACTCAATAAAAAAAACTGACAGTATTCAGTTGATCTCCCTTAAAACTCATTTTGAAGCTGGAAGTAAAATTGTACTGCGTTTTTCTTCTTTGGGTAAAAACAACCCTGTCTTATATTGTTCACATAATTATGGTAGCACTCTAATTAAACCTAATATTAAATCGCCAACTGTTCTTTCTTATGAAATTCCATCACATCTTAGTAATAAATCTGGAATGATAAATTGGAGTTTATCAAGTAATAACTCCTCAATTTCTGGACAATTAAAGATCCGACCAAAAACTAAAGTGCATCGTATGGAAACCTATCTTGGTCCACCAAGTATTGAAGCCGGAGGACGTGATTTCACCATGCTCGTTGTTATCCCTACAGACAACCTAGACAACCCTTTAAAACCAGAAACTCCAGTACTCGTAAAGCATCAATTTTTAGCCAATGAAACAAGTACAGAAATTAAAACAGATCAATTAATTGCTTTTAAAAATATTTTTTCTCCAAATATATCAGGGAGGATGATCCTATCTTCTGAAAGTTTTGGTAAAAACTCTAAAGAGTACGACGTTAATATTGTACCAGCCATTCCTACAAACTTCACTATTTCTGTTAAAAGAAATCATGGTTATGCAGATGGAAATCAGATTACATCTTTTATTACATCAATTATAAAAGACTCTTTAGGAAATACTGTTAGTGATGGTACTTATGTGTCTTTTTTTATCAGGAATAAAAAACAAGCCATACTAAAAACTTCAGGAACTACAATATTAGGAGTTGCTACAGCTAAAATGATTCATCCAGATCAAGAAGCATATTGGACAATCAAGGCATATATTCAAGGGATTTCTGAAAGCAATACTATAGCTATAAAATACACGCAAGTAATCACAGATTTTGATATACAGTTTTCGACAAATAACAGAACAATAACAGTGGGGCCATTAACTAGTTTTATGGATCAAATGATCCCGGATGGTTTACATGTGCACCTAGTTTTATTAAAAGGAAAAAAAGAAATAGGAATCATTACTAAAACCTCAAAGGATGGTTTTGTTAAATTCAATTTAGCACCGGGAATCTATAAAAAGGATACCTACAATTTTCAAATTCGAGCAGCTGGAATCACAAAAAATAGACAAGCTAAAAAAATATGGTAAAAAATAGAAATATTTTAAGAGCACTAATACTTCTTTCCTATGTTGCAATTACATTGTTTTTAGTGTATGGCGTTGGTGCTTTGTATAGTTATTTAAATACCGGAGCAGATAGAAGTAAAATGCTACATACCGAGTTAAAAAAAATTGAGCAATACCTTCCAGAATTAACTTGGGCTCCCCTAAAGAACAAAGGAAGACAGATGGATGACCAAACACTTTCTGAAATTGAAAATGACTATTTAGATGCTTGGTATGTAAGACATGTTGCATACAAAACAAATTTAAAAGCGGGTATTGATGATTATTATACAGAAAGTGCTAGAAAAAATATTTTCAGCATCATCAAACAAAATAAGTTAAAAAAAATAACGATTGATGGAACTACATTAGCACATCATTTAACTTTAGACTTTTTTAGCGAAGATGGTCAATTAGTTGTATTAACAGATAAAAATGTTCTTGAATATAAACGCATATATAGTAATAACACTTTTTTTCTTGAAACCTATGAAACTGCTACGTATAAAATAATTCTTTTGTTAGAAGATGGTTTTTGGCGTGTTAGACATTTAATCAGAGAGGATGTATCTAAAGTCAATAGATTTAATACCAGAAAAATTGACGCTACACTTGACATAAAAGGAATTAATTATTACCCTCAAAAAACACCATGGAATATGTTTGGTAAAGAGTTTAATGACACAATAATTGATGTTGATTTTAAAATTATTAAGACTGCAGGATTAAATACGATTAGAATTTTTATTCCATATGAAGATTTTGGAAAAGCAAAAGTAAATTCAGAAAAATTAAAAAAATTAAAACAAGTTTTGGATGTTGCTCACACCAATGAATTGAAAGTAATGATTACGTTATTTGATTTTTATGGTGATTACTCTGTTTTGAATTGGACACTGAATCAAAAACATGCAATTGAAATTGTATCTCGTTTTAAAGACCATCCTGCTTTATTAGCTTGGGATATTAAAAATGAGCCAGATCTGGATTTCGATTCTCGAGGTAAAATCAACGTTACAAGTTGGCTTAAAAGAATGTCTGTTGTAGTGAAGTCAATAGACAAAAAGCATCCTATTACTATTGGTTGGTCAAATGCAAAAAGTGCTGTGATTTTAAAAAACAAAGTCGACTTTATCTCTTTTCATTACTATAAGAAAAATGTGAATTTCAAAAACACGTATGCTTCTTTAAAAAAAGAAATTTCTTCGAAACAAATTATAGTAACTGAATTTGGAACTACCTCGTACAAAGGTTTTTGGAAACCATTTGGGAGTTCTGAAGACAAACAAAGTAAGTATTATAAATATATGCAAGAACAATTAAGTGAACAGGGTATTTCGTTCATGTCTTGGACACTATATGATTTTACTAAAATCCCCAAAGAAGTAGTTGGAAAACTTCCTTGGAGAAGAAAAGCCCAAGAGTATTTTGGTTTTATAGATAAAAACGGGAAAAAGAAACCTTCTTTTAAATACATTTCTAAAGATTAATTCACTAGATATGTAATGTTTTTTTTATGCTTCATATTCTTTGTAATATTATCAAACGTCTCCATGTATATATCTGTGATTTTGGACATTGGATAAGCTGTTGCCGCTTTGTAGTTTGCAATTCCTAAAGCTATTCTATACGCTTCGTTTGTTACAATTTCTTCAATTGATTTAGCGAGACTTATTACACTAGTTGGTTTAAAAAACTCTGCTTGATATCCCTCTTCTTTCACTAACAATGCTAAATCACCTAAATCTGGCATAATTACAGCTTTCCCATAACTTCCTGCTTGATGTAAAACTCCAGAACTACCTGTAGTTGAGGTATATGGAAAAACTACAACTGCACTTTCCTTAAATAATTTAGACACATCTGATTCTTCAACATATCCAGTAAATATTAACTTAGGAACATATGCAAATCTTCTTTTAACATTTTCTAAATACCCAGGTACGTTTGGATTATCAGTCCCTGCTATAACAATTTCTAAATCCATCCCTGTAGATTTTCTAACCTTCTGAACAGCTTCAATTAAAAGCTCCACTTTTTTATAAGTACCAAATTTCCCAAACGTCATAATTTTCAATGCTCCTTTCGGTAATTTATATGTTGGTTTTTTTAAAACCTCAAAAGTACCATGTGGTATTGCTATTACATTTTTTACTTTATATTTTTTCTCTAAAACTCCAACATATTTTTTCATCGTTACTGCAACAATATCTGCTTTCAAAATTATTCTTGTTAGTGTATTTCCAATAAAACCATATATTTTCTGTAATATTTTACTAGATGTAAACCCTGCTTTTTTCAAATCTACTTGTTCTAAAATATTGTGTAATAAAACAATTGTTGGTATGCGTTTAATTTTACAAACTAATGGCAACAACAATCCAAGAGCTGCAGGTATTTTTTTATCACCAAACTTCATAAATTGCAAATTAAACAATACGCTATCTGGCTTTGTTTCATTCAACGCTTTTGTAACATTAAAAACGTTTGCATAGCCATTAAAAGACCAACATTCTTTAATCGTTATTTTACATCCTTCTTCTACAAAATCTAAGGTTTTCGATCCTTTAGTTGTATCTGTTAATAAAATAAGTTCTGTAATCTCTTCTTTTTGTCTAAATTGTTTTACCAAATGATAAGCGTATTCATTTAATGTCACTTTACTTGGTGGATAGGCCGTTATAATTGCTAGTTTCATAGGTTGATGGTTTTATGTTTTCTTGATGTTAACTTGCAATACTATATTCCAAGTTTTATGCTAATAAATCATTTATACAATACAATGCTTTTTCTATAAGCTGAGTTTCATTACCCATATCAATACCATAGTTTTCATAGGCATCACTAAATTCTTCTAAAGTGCTTTCTAAATACTCTTTTATTTTCTTTTAAATTTTTCTCCATGATAGTTTAATTTCACATTAATGTTCTTAAAAAATGCCAATAGAGAATAAGTTAAATTAGCTCTAAAGTAAAGATCAAAAAAGAATGTAAAATTTCATAATTAATTTAGTTAGGTCGCAAAAAGATGTCGATGAATGTTCTATTTTAATAGAAGAATGATTTTTTAGATTTTATCTTAAAACTTTATTTTCAGATCTTAAGATTGCTCCGTAAAATAGTAACTGCATTATAAGTAATAAGAACATTGCAATAATTTGCACATGCACAACTTGCTCTAAGGATTCGTGAAACCAAACAATTAAAACAACTTGTAATAGTCCGAAAATACCAGAAATAATCACTGGAACATATTTGTCTAAAGAAAGATAGTAATAGGCAAAAATGTTTGAGATTGCAAAAATAGAAGTAGCCAAAGCATATTTCCACAATAGAGAAGAAATATCAAGGTAGCTTTCTCCAAATAACACATGAACGATAACTTCTGGAAATAACACACAACTTGTAATAATAATGCATGATAAAAGTGTTATGTATCCTATATATTTAAATAAAACACCGCTCGTTTTTTTACCTTCTTTTTTTAAATGTATTACTTTAGGGAGCAATAACATTACAAACATCCAAGCAATAAAATAGACCATTCTTCCAATTAAAGCCAAAGAAGCATATAAACCAGCATCATAAGAAGTAAAATAATGTTTTACTAAAAGTATATCACTATTATTAATAATAATTTGAGTAAACTCATAAAACGCAGTTAATATAAAAAAGGCTTTTATTTGTTTTTTATAGGTTGCTCTAATACGTGTATTTCGTTGAAGAGAAAACAACTTTGATTTAAAAGGAAACATTCCAAATACAAAAGAAATTATAATTCCTAATGCAATTATTACAGGAGATTCTATACCGAAAATTAAAAGAAGAGCAAGCGTTATAAACAACCTACTAAGCATTTCTGTTTGATATGTAATAGACAAAGATTTAAATTCTTTTTTTCCTTGAAACACCCCTCTGTTAATACTCATAAGGAAATATACCGGAACACCAAGTCCAAAAACAACAAACATTGATGATGTTGATGTATTAAATATCTGCTGCAATTCTGAAGCAAAAACAATAATTAAAACCCCAAAAGGCACACCTATAAAAAGGGCACTTTTATACATTGAAGAAACAAAACGTTTAAATGTTTTTACTCTAAATAGTATTGAAAATTTTGCAGTGACCAATTGAAATGTCATAGCAACAAAAGACAACGTCAATAGAAATGTTATTAAAATAGCCGCATCGGCAAATAAAGCTGGCCCCAATATTCTTCCAAGTAAAAGATTATAAAGATAGTTCCCTCCATTTACAACCAAAGCACTAATCATAAATAATTGCTCAGATGTAATTTTCTTTTTCAATGAATTAATTATAATCATTTTTAAAAATATATGAGATGTTAAAAACCTTAAACGCATTCTCTATTGTTGTGTTTTTTTTTCCAAGAACAAACAACACTTTACTTCTTTTAGCTGCTTTTCTGTGTATAAATTTTAATACATCAATTGCAGATTCATCAATCTTATTTATTTTATTCAAACACATAACAACTTCGTAATAATTATCAAGTAGATTGTTAAAATATTCTTTCACTTTTCCTTTATTTTCTGAGGTAAATTCTCCACATACTTCAAAGATTCCTTTATTATTTATAATTTTTAGTGGCATAATTAATAGATTTAGTAGTCATTATAAATTTATTTGTTTATTAAGCAATGTTCTGATCTCTAAAGTGGTCGTACATGTCTTTACTACCAACTCCAGTAATTGTAAAAATCTTTTTTGTTGATAAAGCATTTAGATATATTTTAGTAAGTGCCACAACTCCATCCAGGTCAATTTCTGTTACTTTACTGATGTTTATAGTGACATATTTTCTCTTTTCTAAAACATACTCTAGATGCAGTTTCATTGCTAGCACATTATCACATGTGATTTTACCTTGAATGTAAAAGTTTCCGTTGTTTTCTAATATTTGTAAAGCCATGATAAATAGTTTTAAGTTTATAAGTAATTTCTATTACAAATATCATTTAAGGATGCATTTAAACATCTTAGATTTCGATGAGAGGAAACTTTGTATAGGTGAAATATTGAATATGTTTGGATTTGATTCATTAACTTGCAGAAAATGAAACACATGAAATTGAACCCAAAACTATTATTTTTCTTCATCTTTTTTTCAACTTTCTGTACAGCTCAGGACATGAAAGAAGGATTTACATACTTAGAAACAGGGAAATATAATAAAGCAGAAGTTTTTTTTAAAAACATTTTAATTGAATACCCAACAAACAAAACAGCAAAACTTTGTTACGGAAGAGCAATTGGTCTAAGCGGAGATAGCAAAAAGTCTGTTCAAATTTTCATTGATTTATTAAAAGCATACCCTCAAGATTTCGAAATTAAATTGAATTATGCTGAGTCTTTATTGTGGAGTAAAGATTTTAATAAAGCAAAAGGATATTATCAAAGTTTAGTTAAAGAAAACTCCAAAAGTTTCCCTGCACTGTTAGGCTATGCTAATACTCTTTCTAATTTAAAAATCTATGACCAGGCACTTGAGTTTGTCAATAAAGCATTACTTGTTTCTCCTGGTAATTTAAACGCGTTGACTTCAAAAAAGTATATACACTTAGGGTATGCAAATCAATATGTGCAAAAAGGAGACTATAAAACTTCGATAACATTATTAAAAGAAAACTTGCTATTATTTGAAAGTGATACTGAAACACTCCAGAATATAGCAAATGTATATATTACCTCTGATGATTTTTCAAAAGCTGAAACTACCTACCAAAAAATTGGTGCTTCTTCTCAAAACAAATTAATTTCTTTAAATGGACTTGCATTAGTATCTCATTTAAAAGGAAAAGAAAAAGAAGCATTAAAGATTAGTTTTAAGGCAATGAGTTCAATTAATAAAGAAACGAACAAGTTACTAGCCCAACAAACAAAAGAACGTCATGCACAAGCTTTAATATGGAATAGAAAGTATATTGAAGCAGCAACACTAATTAAAACGCTTAATGAAAAACATCCAAATGAAAACTGGGTTCTTTCTCTTAGAGCAACATTAAATATCTATAAAAGTAATTTTAAAAGAAGTATCACTGATTACAATCGTATTCTAATAAATGATTCAATCTCTTTTGATGGAAATTTGGGGAAAGCAAACGCATTGAAAGCTTTAGGACTATATAATGATGCGTATAAAACAGGTAATAAGGCATTAACATTTTACGACAATCAAAAAGATATTGTCACTTTCTTGAAAAATTTAGATAAAGAATTTACCCCATTTATAGAAACTAAAGTTACTTATAGTAGTGACAATGGAAATAATGAAGCGACTTCTTTTTATTCTGGTCTTACATTTCCTATTTCTACTAAATTAAAATTCAATACAAATTATACCTATAGGACTACTCAAAATACTACTTCAAACAAAGAAGCTACATCTCATAATTTTCTTGGGGGTATTTCCTATCAATTATCACCTACAATTGTTTTTAATGGGAATTTAGGAATTACTACTGCCTCAGCAATTACTACAGATTACTCTCAGTTTCTCACAGATATTTCATTAAATATTAAACCCTACAAACTACAAAATTTAGTTATTGGTTATAAACGAGAGCTTCAAGATTTTAATGCCGATTTATTAAGCAGAGAAATTGTTCAAAATAATTATTATGCTAACTATAGTTTAAATACTAATTTTAATTTTGGATGGTTTACTCAGTATTATTACACTTCACAAAATGATACTAATACACGTAATCTGGTATTTACTTCTGCCTATTATACAATCTTAAATAGTCCTATTTTAAAAGCTGGATTGAATTATCAATACATTACTTTTAAAAACCAAGTACCAAGTATTTATTTTAGTCCAAAAGAATTTAACGCAGTAGAAGTTTTTATCGATTTGCTAAGAGACGAAAACAGTATCAAAAATAATCAATGGTTTTATGGATTAAATGCAGCTACTGGTTTTCAATTTATTGAAAAAACTGAAAGACAAAACACGTATAGAATTCAAGGTAAATTAGGATATAAATTCTCTGAAAGAAGCATTGCTAACTTATTTGTTAATCATAGTAATATTGCCTCTGTAACAGCTGCTGGGTTTAAATTTACAGAAATTGGTTTTCGATTTAAATGGTATCTTACACAAAAGCCATTTTTCTTAAAAAAACAGAGGTGAAAATAAATTTCCACCTCTAAACTAACTAACTAACTAACTAACTAACTAACTAACTAACCAAACAATCTAATACACAACAAAGCTCCCTTTGTATTTTTGTTTTCTATCGTCAAAAAACAAGTACCTATAAATTCCTGTTCTCAAATTTTGTGGAGTGGAATATATGGCTCTTTTGTTATTTGCCCTGGTATTAATTCGTTGCTTATCTACAATTCTACCTAACACATCAACAACCTGTATATCTATATATTGACTTGAATTCACCAATTTAATAGTAGTTTCATTTGAAAATGGATTTGGATAATTAATAACTTTTGTTTTTTCGAATACTATATCATCAACAGTCAAAACTTCTGGAGCTCCAAAAGAAACATTGTTTAATTCTAAGTCAAAATTCTCAAAGTTTGTATAATTACCTCTAACAGAGAACACAATTGTTTTAATATCATCAAGTTTTAATGAATTTCCATTCCCATCAACAAAATCTTCAAAAGGAATGTTATATGCTGTTTTTAAACTATTAATTGCAATTGTAGTACGCAAACGATTATTCCAGTCAGATAAATTTTCTGGGACTAATATAACTTCAATAGGAACATTATTTTTTATCTCAAATTGAATTGCACCATACTCACTAACGGATAATGTTTGATCACCAGGTAATAAATGTCTAAACAAATTCATTGTCCCTTTTACTTGTCCAGAAATACTAGGATTTCTTTCTATTTGGTATAAATTTTCATCTATATCTGTTGCTCCTTTTTCAACATTAAAATTGTCTATCGATACATAATCATCTAAATAATCTATACCCCAAGGTCCGTCTGCTAAATATAATGCATCTTTTTGAACAGATACACCTGTAGATATAGATAAACCAATATCAAATAGTGTTCCAGTTGCAATAGTTAACGATTCGTACCATTCTCCACTTAAAGCAATAGTTGTTGTCATTTGGGTAGCTGGTGATACTTCTGTTTCAGAAATATTTGCATTAAAAGTGATTGACCTCGATCTACTTTTATTAACCAAATTTAAATGTACCTCTCCTTTATCATAATATCCAGAATGGACAAACACAGAAGGGATGTTATCATCAACATCCACACTAATAAATGTCTTTTCTTCAGTAAATTTATCTAAAATATGATTTGCTATAGTAAACACTTGTGAAAATGAGCTTCCCCATATTTGAAAATTATAATAATCCCCTTCAGGATATTGATCAACATTCCACAAACTAAACAACTCATTACTTGCGGTTCCCAATTTTACTGAAAAACTCAAGGTATATTCAATTTTAGAATCGGGTCTTTTAATTTTTGAGCTAATAATTTTATGGCCTCTAACTGTAACGGATCGAACATCTTCTAAGCTAGAATTATTTAATCTATCACAGATTGCTTTTGAGTGATCATAGACATTTTCTTTTGTAGCCGTTGCTAACACGGCAGAAACTCTTTTATCTCCCTTATACATGTCTAAAGAAAAGACTTCATCTGCATTTGTGATTTTTAATAAATCTGTTGGACTTGAAATATGCGCTACTTCATCTCCATACATTCCTGTTTCAGGCAAATAATTTCGAAGTTGAGAACTTGATGTTTTCAATTTTAAAGAGTTCGATTTGCTATATAGTAGTTGCCCTTCTCTTTGATTTAATATTATTCCCGATTTTTTACGGTTAAAATTTCGTTTTGCAATTAAACTAGCTAATTTACCATTGCTTTCCAATCCACTACCACTAGCAGAAGTAACATCATCTGTTGCACTACCTACATCTGCATAGTTTGTTGTTGTAATTGCAGAAAATGGATTTGCTGTTACATAAAAAATGGCATCGTTAAAATCATTATCACAAAAGCCATAATCACGTCTAATATCTTCAAAACCTAATAATATTCGTTCATTTTCTGGGTCTGCTAATAAAACATTGTGATGTCTTAATGTAGAATCATATTCTGGATTGAAATCTGTATTAGAATACAATTTCCAATACCCTGAACCTACTGCTCCTCCTTGCCATCCATTTGCTATTAATACCCAACCTATTCCTGTGCCAGCTGGAAAAGTCCCAATTTTAACTTTGTCTCCCATTTGCAATCCACCACCACTTCCTAACGCTGAAACATTAGGAAATATAATAGTAACTTCTGAAATTAAAGGTGCCGTAGTTGGTGGGTTATTTATATCATAGGTGTAAAATCCTAAAACATTTCTATAACCCGCTCCTTCTGATACAAATGTAACATATACATCTGCTGTTTCACTTAAAGCCAAGTCTGTATCGTATCCAGATGAAATGTAATGTGGGTTATAATCAGGTACAGGAAAACTTTCTGGAAGTGCATTACTAATTAATTCTTGTGTCGCGACACTAATAACATCTCCCACTGTTTCCAAGTAATTTGGTGTTCCGTTTGAAGTGTATGTTCCTAGATAATTATATTGTCCGTAAGCAGAAAGTGAAATAATTATCAATAAAGAGAGTAGTGATTTTTTCATGATATGTTGTTTTTATATCACAAAAATATCAGTAGACAGTACTCCAAATTATATTTTTCGTTAAGTCATTCTTAAGTATAGATGAACGGTTTTATTGCGCCGATTAGCTCAACAATTACAATAGGTTAAGGCGTTTCATTAATTCCCCTCTATTTGATCTACTAACGGGAATTACATCTTTTTTAATCAATACACTATTGTCTTCAATATCAATAATTCTATGAATATTAATAACATAAGATCTATGTACTTTTAAAAACATATCAGAAGGTAATTTACTCTCTATTTTTTTTAGTGTAGAGTGTACTATGTGGTTGCTACTTTCAGTTTTTATTTTAATATAATCTCCTTTAGCCTCAATAAGATAAATATCTGGAATATTAATTTTTATTAATCTTCTATCTATATTAACATATAAATCATTCACAGAAGGCTCTGAGGAAGGTTTAGCATCATTAGTCTCCCCATTTTTTTCAAAAATAGATAGCTTATCAATAGCTTTTTTAAATCGTTCTAATTGTATAGGTTTTACTAAATAGTCTATTACACAACTATACTCAAAAGCATCCAATGCAAAATTTCTATCAGAAGTTGTTAAAATAATTTTAGGTGGGGCTTTTAGTGTTTTAATAAAATCAAACCCAGAAAACGAAGGCATATGTATATCTAAAAAGATGACATCTACTGTATTAGAATTTAAAAATTTAATTGCCTCTATAGCATTTGAAAACTCCTTTACAACTTCAATATCATCAACGCTAGTACAGAGCTTGTTTACAATTAATCTTGCAGTTGCATCATCATCTATAATTAAACATTTCATATATGGGGACTTTAAATAGTATTTAAATATACAGATATCTCATTCAAAATTTTTTCAAAAGAAATTTGTTGAATTTTCATCCCACTTTTTAATTCTTTTTCAAATTTAGAAGCTAATTGATATCCTTTTTCTAGCCCTAATATACTAATTTTATGCTTTAACTTATGCACATTTTCAGCAGTCTTTAAAAAATTACTTGTATTTATACTATTTTGGTATTCTAGAACCTCTACAGGAAACTCTTTTTTGATAATTGATATAATTTGATTTTCAAATACAATATCACCATCAGATAATTGTTTTAAATATAATTTATTTGGTTTTTCCATCATTATTTAAGCAATGTAAAATAAAATATTGTTCCTTTATTTTTTGACGATTCTAACCATATTTCACCTTTGTATAAATCTATAATTTTCTTTACAATAGAGAGACCAACTCCAGTTGAATCCCCTCCCTCATCAAGCACTTGAAACACTTTGAAAATTTTTTTAAAATATTTCTCATCAATACCTACCCCATTATCTTGTACACTAAGCTTCCAGTAAATGCCCTCAGAAACACAGTCAAGCACTACTACACCTTGATCTTTATCAATGTATTTTATTGCGTTACTAAGTAAATTTTGAAACAATTGTTGCAGTCTAAACTTATCCCCTTTAACAATTGGAAGTTTCTTTTTAACCTCTATTTTTATGTGAGAAGGAATAAATATAGTCTCTAAAATATCTTCAACAATAATATTTAAGTTAATGTTCTTAACTTGTTTTTGTATTTTATCTACACTTGCATATTTTAAAATCCCATTAATTAAATGATCCATTTTATCAATCTTTTTGATTAACATGTCAAAATGAGTATCTTCTACTTCTTTTAAAAACTCAGAATAATCTTCTTGCATCCAAGTAATCAGAGCATTCATACTTCTTAATGGAGATTTTAAATCATGAGAAACAACGTACGCGAAATCTTTCAATTCAGCATTACTTTTTGTTAAATCTTCAAGTACTTGCTCTTTTTCTTTTTCTGCTTTTTGTTTCAATTCTAAACTCAAGGCATTTTTAAGTTGCGTAGCTGCAAGGCTTGCTATGGTTTTTAATGTTTTTAAATGGTCTGCTGTGAAAAAATTCTTACTAGAATGCTCAGAATCTATTACTCCTATAATTTCTCCTTCTGCAATTATAGGTACGGAAATCTCAGAATAACGAATTTTATCATCTACAATATAACGTGCATCTTTACTTGTGTCTTCTATAATTTCTGGGATACCTGTTTTTGCAACTGCTCCAACAATACCTTGCCCTAGAGGGATTTCAATTTGATCAATAACAATACCATTGGATGATTTTAAGTTTCCAAATGCTGCTATTTGATTTAAAGAGTTTGTTTCCTTGTTTAAAAGATAAATAACACAATCTTCAAACCCTAATAAACCAATTGTATTTTTAGTGATTTCCCAAGCAATTTCATGAATACTGGTTTTCCCTAAAATAGAAGCCATTAAACTATTTAAAGCTTCTAATAAAGCTCCTTGCTTTAGCTCTTCTGTCAAATTTTCTATCAATGCTACTTGATATTTTATTTGTCCATTTTCATCTCTTACTCCAGCAACACTTGTTCTTGCCCAGATAATCTTTCCTCTTTTTGTTTTATATCTTTTATTTATTGAAAAACGCTCAATTTCACCTGAATTTAACTTTTGCATATACTCATACGATCTTTCTTTATCTTCTGCCAAAGAAACATCATTCACTTCCAATTGATTTAACTCTTCTTCAGTATAACACAGTGCTTTTTGTATTGCTTTATTTGTTTTTATGATTCTTCCTTGCTCGGTTAAAACAATACCAAATGTTGAGTTATCTACAATAACACTCAGTTCTCTCTTTTGTTGGTTAAAAATTTCTTGATTTATTTTTTCTTGTGTAATGTCTCTTACAATACCTTGTGCAAAAACGGGTAATCCATCTGCGTCATACACAAGACTACAATTTATTTGCACCCATTTAACTTCTTTAGATTTTGTGTAAATACGTGACTGGAAATTTCGAAAAATTCCTTTTTCAAATAATTGTTTGAAAGAAGTCATTGCATATTCAATATCTTCTTCATAGATAATATCTACAACATTAAATTTTTCTTTTGCACTATCAAAGCCAAAAAAGCTGATCGCCGCTGGATTCATTTTTAATACATTCCCGTATAAATCCATTAAAATATAGGCATCCAAAATAGTTTCAAATACGTCTTCTAGTTGGACCGTTTTTTCTTCTACTACTTTTTTTAAATTATTGTTTGTGTGTTTTAATTCTAGGTTTATATTATATAAGTCTAATGCTTTTCTCTCTAGAATGTTTTCTGCTTTCTCTCTTGCGACCTTCTCTGTTGCTAATTTTTTTTCTAGTATTTCAATTTTTTTCTCAACCATAGAGTGATACACTTTTCTTTAGTTTATCAATAATTAGATCTTTGATCACTGTTCAATACATAAGCTTATAAACACTTAAGACCTTATGATTAATCTATTGATAATTCATTATTACTCCAATAATTTAATAAAGATACGATTCTATTGGAATAATCAGTAAAATGTAGTGGTTTTATAATATATCCAGAAACACCAATCTTATAACACTCTTTTACATCTAAAAAGTTGTCAGAGCTAGACATAATAACAATAGGAATGTATTTTAATTCTTCATCTGATTTCAAAATATTTAAAAACTCAATCCCATTCATTTTAGGCATGTTTAAATCTAATATAATGATATCTGGTAATGATTCCTTGTTTCTTAGTAAATCAAGTGCTAATTCCCCATTTTTTGCTTCTTTAATAATATGTAGATATCCGTTTTTCTGACAGACTCTTTTAAATTTCATTCTTTCAATTTCATCGTCATCGATAAGAAGTAATGTCATTTTTTTCATTTAGCTAAAAATTAAAATTCTACGTAAAATTCGTTCAAAATATGGAAAGCATAAATTCGATTAGATGAAATTTGATTTGGCTTCGACGAACGGTCGTCTAAAGTCGATAAACTGTAAAATGAGTCGTTTAAAGTTAGTATTATATAGGTTTAACTATAGATAAACGGTCGTTTAAAAGCGATAAGCTGTTCAATAACACCTTTAAAACTAATTCAAAAAAACGTAATTACTTCTTTTTTAAACTTTTATAAATAGCCGTTACAATTCTCTTTTCTGTAATCCATCCACTAAAAGATTTGTATGTTGCTGTTATTGCTTTGTTCGCAATCACTTCTTTCAAGGTTTTATCTTTATCAACTTCAGCCTTAACTCTACTTTTTAATTCTTTAAGCATTATAAGATAGGATTTCAATTCAGATTTTTTGGAAATTTTTCCGTGGCCAGGAATAATCTGGGTATCGTCATCAGATATCATAATAGCTTTTTGTATTCCAGCAATATAACCATCAATACTTCCTCCTGATGTTAAATCGATATAAGGAAACTTTCCTTGAAAATAAGCATCTCCCATATGTAATACGTTGTTTTTTGTAAAGTACACCAAAGCATCTCCGTCTGTATGTGCATCATGGATATGAGAAATTAACACATCATCACCATTAAAATGGTACATCATATCTTTGGTAAACGTAATTATTGGTAATGCTTCTTTTGTAGCTCCTTTTCTTTTTTTACCTCTCACTACTTGATCCATGCTCATCCTTTTTCTGACATTTTCATGAGAAACAATAATCGCTCCTTCTTTTGCCATATTCTCATTTCCGCCTGTGTGATCACCATGCCAATGCGTATTTATTAAATAGTTTACAGGTTTGCTTGTAACCGTTTTTATTGCTGCTAAGATCTTTGGAGTTAAAGGTGCAAACTGGTCATCGATCATAAAAACGCCGTCTTCACCTACAAAAAGGCCAATATTTCCTCCTTGCCCAGTTAACATGTATACACTCTCTGTTAGTTTTTTTACTTTGATTTTTACTTCTTTATTTTGTGCTGTTGCATTAAAAACAAAAAGAATCAATAATAACTGTATTGCTTGTTTAATTTGTTTCATAATTGTTGACTTATTATTTTATTTCTTATTTACCTTTGCTAAAAATACAACTTAATGGTCATAGATATACATCCAATCGAGAAAGAAGATATTTTAGATATTATTCCATTACTACAAATAGCAAATACAAAAACACCTCATGATATATTAAAACAACGCGTTTTAGAAATGGCAAAATATCCAAATTACGAATGTATAGGGCTTTTTGATGATAAAAAATTAATTGGTACAACTGGCTTGTGGTATAGTATGAAACACTATATCGGTAAAAGTGTAGAGCCAGATCATGTGATTATAGACCCAAATTTCAGAGGTCAAAATATTGGAAAACAACTCTTTAACTGGATTTATGAATATACAAAATCTAAAGGTTGTGAAGCTGTTGAATTAAATACCTATACTGGCAACACAAAATCACATAAATTCTATTATAACGAAGGCTTTAACATCTATGGCTTTCATTTTCTGAAAGTTATACGAGATGATGAAAAGTTTTATTAAATTTTTATAAAAAACCCTTGTAGAACCAAAGAATGCTGCTATCTTTGCATCTCTTTACCACGCGAAAGTAGCTCAGTTGGTAGAGCGTCAGCCTTCCAAGCTGAATGTCGCCAGTTCGAACCTGGTCTTTCGCTCAAAAAAAACCGAAACATTTGTTTCGGTTTTTTTATGTTTTATAATTCTCTAAGTTTACTTCCAAAAAGAAGTAATAATACAATTGGCACCGCTAATAAACCAACCATTACTAAGTTTTCAGTTATTAATCTTGGAAACAACAATAAAGTGATTCCAAATCCTCCAATAGCACCACCTAAATGCGCTGAGTGCCCAATGTTGCCTAATTGTTTTTTCATACCGTAAATAGAATACAGCAAGTATCCTACACCAAATATATAAGCAGGAATTGGAATTGGTAATGGAAACAACATCAATGTCATATCTGGATACAATAAAATTGCACTGTATAAAATTCCAGAAACTGCACCAGATGCTCCAACGGCACTATAATATGGTTCTGATTTATGATAAAATAAGGAGTACATATTCCCTGCTAGTAAACTCCCAGCATAAATTATTAAAAAACTTATATTTCCTAAAACCCCCGCAACAACATCTCCAAACAAATACAATGCATACATGTTAAATATTAAATGCATCCAATCAACATGTAAAAAGCCAGAGCTAAACATTCTTACTTTTTCACCGCTCAATATTTTTCCAATCTGAAATTTATACTTATCCAAAAAAGAGTACTCATTAAAGCCTTTCATAGACATTAATACATTCATTATAATAATCCCTAAAACAAATCGATTCATTCTTTATGCTATATTTACTTACAAACTTAACGTAAAACTAACTAATAGATTGGCTTCTTTATAAGAAAATTATATCCGATATTTGTACTTCATAAATTTACATGCATAAATTAGTATTTTATTTATCCTATCCTATTGTTTGGTTGTTTTCTAAACTTCCATTTAGAGTACTCTATATTATTTCTGATGCAATATATCTTCTGTTCTTTTATATAATTGGATATCGAAAGAAAGTAGTTTTAGACAATTTAAAATTAGCCTATCCTAATAAATCAGATAAAGAAACCCGAAGAATTCAAAAACTTTTTTTTAGACATTTTGTTGATACTCTAATTGAAGCGATCAAAGCCATTACCATTTCTGAAATAAGTATTAAAAAAAGATATACCTATAAAAATATTGAATTAATTGACAAGCTGTATGGTGAAGGCAAAAGCATCATTTTGGTTGGCGCTCATTATGGAAATTGGGAATGGGTTGTTGGAATGCCTTTAAGTGCTAAAGTTGATTGTTATACTTCATACACTAAAATTCAGAATAAAAAATTTGAAAACCTAATTAAGGATTCAAGAAGTAAGTTTGGAATGATCTGCTTAAAATCATCCGATATTATTAAGGGAATTGTAAAAAATACGAAGCAACAAAAACAAGGTTTGTATTTATTGGTAAGCGATCAATCACCAATGTTACAGAAAAATCAATATTGGTCAGAATTTTTAAATGTAAACGTTCCTATTTTTACAGGTGCAGAAACAATTTCTAAAAAGTTTGATTTTGCAGTAGTAAACATGAATACTTCAAAAATAAAACGTGGGTATTACGAATCTGAATTTGAATTGATTACTGATACGCCAAATGAATTAAACACAAACGAAATTACAGACACGTATTTACGTCTAACAGAAAAACATATTGCCAAGCAGCCTGAATTTTATTTATGGTCGCATAGGCGCTTTAAACATAAAAATAAAGTTCCAAAATAAAAAAGCCTTGAGAATTTCTCAAGGCTTCTTTATTAGTTAGAAAACCATTGTTTCACCAATGATTTCTCTATTGAATCGTGTGATTTATGTCGGTAATCGTTTTGTATGGCATCGTATTCATAATCTTGCTTCCAAGCGTCTACATTCCTACAAACAGCTATTAAACCTTCGCAAATAAAGTCTACTTCTTCATCTTTAATTGTTGGATGAATTGACAATCGAACCCAACCTGGTTTTTCTACAGAACAACCCTCTACAATTTGTTTTTCTATCGCTTCTGACGTTTGCTGATCTACGTTTAACAAGAAATGCCCGTAGGTCCCTGCACAAGAACAACCTCCACGAGTTTGTATTCCAAATCTATCATTTAATAATTTTACTATTAAATTAAAATGTACATTGTCTACATAAAATGAAAAGATCCCTAATCTATCTTTATGACCTTCTGCTAAAATATGCAGGTTTTCAATAGACTCTAAACAAGCAAATAACTTCTCATTAATTTCATCTTCACGCGCTTTAATTTTATCGGTTCCCATTTTTTCTTTTAACTGCACACACAATGCAATTTTAATGGTTTGCATAAAGGCAGGCGTGCCACCATCTTCTCTTGTTTCTACATCGTCAAAATAATCGTGACCTCCCCAAGGGTTTGTATAACTCACTGTCCCTCCTCCAGGATTATCTGGAACTATATTTTTATATAGTTTCTTATTGAAAATCAATACTCCAGAAGTTGCTGGTCCACCTAAAAATTTGTGCGGCGAAAAGAAAATTGCATCTAAATATGCATCTTTCTCTGCTGGATGCATATCAATATCTACATATGGTGCAGAACAAGCAAAATCTACAAAACACAATCCGTTATGAGCATGAATCATTTTTGCAATTTCATGATATTTTGTCTTAATTCCTGTAACATTAGATCCTGCTGTAATTGAAGCTATTTTTAATTTTCTATGTTGATGCTTGTCTAATAATTTTTGAAAACTCTTTAAACAAATCAATCCTACTTCATTACAAGGAATCACTTCTACATCTGCAATAGTTTCTAACCAAGATGTTTGATTAGAGTGATGTTCCATATGAGACACAAAAACTATTGGTTTTAAATCATCAGGAACATTTGTATGTTCTTTTAAGCTATCACAAATCTTTAATCCTAAAATACGTTGAAATTTATTGACAACTCCCGTCATTCCAGAACCTTCAGTAATCAGCACATCATCTTCACTAGCATTTACATGTCGTTTAATAATGTTTCTAGCCTCGTGATATGCCAATGTCATGGCTGCACCACTAGTAGATGTTTCGGTGTGGGTATTGGCTACAAATGGGCCAAAATCATTCATCAATTTCTCTTCTATTGGTCGATACATTCTTCCACTAGCAGTCCAATCTGTATAGATTAACCGTTGCTCTCCATAAGGAGATACAAATGTTTGATCTACTCCAATGATGTTCTTTCTAAATTGACTGAAATATTTTTCTAATGATTCCATATGCTACTAAATTAAAATAATCTAAATCTTCCTCCAAACACAATGGTATTCTCTATAAAAGAAAAGCTTTGTGAGGCAGAGTCAGCTGTGTTTTTTGTTGTTCTAATATTTGACATATTAATATACCCTGCTTTTACATCAGACTGTATAAAAAAATGTTTTAAGAAAGTGATGTTTACACCAACACTAGCAGATATTCCCCAACCAGCAGTATGAAATTCATCATAACGTTCTTTATTTAATAATTTTACATTTGACTTCGGGAATAAGATTCCCGCTCCTATTCCTTCTGTTAAATTTATTTGTAGGTTTTTAGAATTCAAACCAATTAAGTGGCTAAAATCATCAAAACGTTTCACTTCAACATTGATGTAATTTAACCCATCTGTATGTTCAAAAGTTAAAAAGTCTTCTATTAACTTGATTGTTTCATTAGTATATATTTTATCAAAAGCAGAACCTGTATTAATAGTTCCATTAATGAGTACATTTTGATTTGCATTCATCACGTATTTCATATGATCTACCCCAATAGAAACTGTGTAATTTTCTTTAAAAAAATACCCAATTCTATAATTTGTTTGTGGAATTGTAATTCGATCTAATCTAAAATAGGGGTTAAATCCAAATTTTGTAGGTCTATCATTTGCCGTTACATCAGACAAAGTAAAATCGTAGTTCTCTCCTTTAAAACGGATATCCGAATCAGAATAGGATCCTCTATTCCAGCCCCAATACACATAAAATTTCCCTTTATTAGTTATTTTTTCCTCACTTGGTTCTTGAGCAAGCGTTTTTCCACTTACCAATAACAATATCAGTACCGTTAAAATAGTTTCAATCTTCTTACGCAATAACATCTTCAATCTCTTTAATAAATCGTTTTGCCAAGGTGTCGGCTTTTTCTTGAGATGTACTCTCTGTATAAATTCTAATGATTGGTTCTGTATTTGATTTACGTAAATGAATCCATTCATTCGGAAAATCAATTTTAACGCCATCAATCATATTTACATTCTCATGTTGGTATTTAGTAGCCATTGTCTCCAATACCTCATCAACATTGATCTTTGGTGTTAATTGAATTTTGTTCTTACTCATAAAGTAACTTGGATACGAATCTCTTAGTTCTTTACAAGACATTTTCTGATTTGCTAAGTGTGATAAAAACAAGGCAACTCCAACTAAAGAATCTCTTCCATAATGAGATGCTGGGTAAATAATTCCGCCATTTCCTTCTCCACCAATTACCGTATTGGTTTCTTTCATTGCGATGACAACATTTACTTCTCCAACAGCACTTGCGGTATAAGATCCGCCATGTTTCTGGGTAACATCACGCAATGCTCTAGATGATGATAAATTTGAAACTGTATTTCCACCTCCTAATTTACCGAGTACATAATCTGCACAAGCAACCAAAGTATATTCTTCTCCAAACATAGAACCGTCTTCACTAATTAAAGCCAATCTATCTACATCTGGATCTACTACAATTCCGAAATCTGCTTGTTCTTTCACAACCAGTTCAGAAATATCTGTTAAGTGTTCTTTTAAAGGCTCTGGATTATGAGGAAACTCTCCGTTAGGTTCACAATACAATTCAACACATTCAACATTAAGCTCTTTTAATAAAGCCGGAATGAATATGCCGCCAGTAGAATTTACGCCATCAACTACTACTTTAAAATTGGCTTTTTTAATTGCTTCTACATCTACTAGTTCTAAGTTTAAAACTTCTTGTATGTGTTTTTCTAAATAGGTTTTATCTTTTGTGTAGGTTCCTAAATCATCTACATCTGCAAAATTAAAATCTTCATTTTCTGCTTTTGCTAAAATAATTTCTCCTTCTGCTCCGTTTAAAAACTCTCCTTTTTCATTCAATAGTTTTAAAGCATTCCATTGCTTTGGATTGTGAGAAGCGGTTAAAATAATTCCTCCATCAGCATTTTCTAATGGCACAGCCACTTCTACTGTTGGAGTTGTAGACAATCCTAAATCTATCACATTAATTCCTAAACCAACTAAAGTATTAGCTACTAAGCTAGAAATCATTTTACCAGAAATACGAGCATCTCTTCCTATAACAACGGTAATATTCTTCTTGTTTTTATTTCTTTCAATAATAAAAGCTCCATAAGCAGATGCAAATTTTACTGCATCAATTGGAGTTAAATTATCTCCTGTAGCTCCACCTATTGTTCCTCTTATTCCTGATATTGATTTTATTAATGTCATTGTCTTTTTTTATAAGCCGAACAAAGATAAATTATATTCTATGATTTAAAGATGAAATTGCAGAGTAATCCCCCCTTTTTTAACATAAAAAACTCATAAAATTCTTTCTTATAGGTAAACAAAGGGTTATTCAATTTCCCTATAATTTCTATAGGTTATTAGATTAAGAACAATACAATAACTAAAATAAGCACAAAAAAACGTCGTTGATTGGCTGAAATAAATTCAACACTAATCAACGACGTTTTAACTATAAATTAAGAAATCGTTTTATTTACCTTGCTCTTCTTTCAGTCTTTTCATATAAAGAACAAAGAAAATAATTGTTACAATAAAAGCAGCTATAGAAGGTTTTATTTCTCTAAATACATCTTTACCGCTTTTCAGGTTATCCCAATTGATTTCCCTTAAATAAATTACAAGAATCATACACATGATAATCATGAATATAAATGCTGCTTTTTTTGAAATTTTTATCATAATATGATGAGTTTTATTCTTTAACCACAATAAATTTAATGATTCAATCAAGAACTCACAATCGAAATACTAAAATCAGGTATAAATGCGCATAAAAAAACGTCGTTGATTTCTCAACGACGTTTTAAATATGAATTAAGAAAAGGTCTTATTTACCTTCTTCCATTTTCTTTTTTAATGCTGCAAGACCACTAATATCTCCAAGAGTAGTTTTTTCTGCATCCGCTGCTTTTTTAGTAGCAACTTTTACATTTTTCTTCTCTTCAGCTCTAAATATTGCTGAGTGAGATACTACAACTCTTCTGTATTCTTTAGAAAATTCTAAAACTTTAAATTGAGCTGTATCTCCTTTTGCTAATTTTCCACCGTCTTCTTTATCTAAATGACGACTTGGTGCAAAACCTTCAACTCCATCAGCAAATGCTATGGTAGCTCCTTTATCGTTCTTGTCAGAAATAGTTCCTTCATGAACAGAGTCTATAGCGTATGTTGCTTCGTGAGCATCCCAAGGATTGTCTTGAGTTTGTTTGTGTCCTAAGTTTAACTTACGACCTTCAACATCTAATTCTAATACTTGAACTTCTAATTTATCACCAACAGTAACAAAATCTGATGGGTGCTTAATTTTCTTAGTCCAAGATAAATCAGAAATATATACCAATCCATCAATTCCTTCTTCTAACTCAACAAACACACCAAAATTAGTGTAGTTTCTTACTGTACCAGAATGCGTAGAACCAACAGGATATTTAGTTGTAATATCTGTCCAAGGATCTGGATGTAATTGTTTCATTCCAAGAGACATTTTACGCTCTTCTCTATCTAAAGTTAAAATTTGTGCTTCAACAGAATCTCCAACTTTTACGAAATCTTGTGCAGAACGTAAGTGTGTAGACCAAGACATTTCAGAAACGTGAATCAATCCTTCAACACCTTCAGATACTTCAATAAATGCACCGTAATCAGCTAAAACAACTACCTTACCAGTAATGTTATCTCCAATTTTCAAGTCAGTATTTAAAGCTTCCCAAGGATGAGCAGATAATTGTTTCAATCCTAATTGAATTCTAGATTTGTTATCATCAAAGTCTAAAATTACAACGTTTAATTTTTGATCTAATTCAACAATCTCATTTGGATGGTTGATTCTAGACCAAGATAAATCAGTAATATGTACTAATCCATCAACACCACCTAAATCAACAAAGACTCCGTAAGAAGTAATGTTTTTCACAACACCTTCTAATACTTGTCCTTTTTCTAATTGACCGATGATTTCTTTTTTCTGTATTTCTAAATCAGCTTCGATTAATGCTTTATGAGAAACTACAACGTTTTTAAATTCGTGGTTGATTTTCACAACTTTGAATTCCATTGTTTTCTCTACGTATTGATCGTAGTCACGGATAGGTTTTACATCTATTTGAGATCCTGGTAAGAATGCTTCGATACCGAAAACATCTACAATCATACCTCCTCTAGTTCTACACTTCACAAAACCGTTAACGATTTCTCCTGTTTCATGTGCATTGTTAACTCTATCCCATGCTTTAATTACACGAGCTTTTTTGTGAGATAATACTAATTGACCAGAGCTATCTTCTCTTTTATCAACTAATACCTCTACAGTATCTCCTTCAGCAAGACTTGGGTTATAACGGAATTCGTTTATTGAAATAACTCCTTCAGATTTAGAATTGATGTCAATAATTACATCTCTTTCTGTTAATCTTACTACAGTTCCTTCAATTACATCACGTTCGTTTACGAAACCTACGGTTCCTTCTAACGCTTTTTCAAATTCAACTAATTTAGATTCATCTACAGCTTCAATACCTTCTTCGTATTTGTGCCAATCAAAGTTTGCTAAAAATTCTTGTGGGTTTACTGTCTCAACAGCTACTGGTGCTACTGCCTCTTCAGCAGTGTTTTTTGTTTCTTCAGACATTCTGAAATCACTTTGTATCTTATTGTTATTCAGATTTTTAACGATAATAACTTTAAGAGTTGTTTATATTATATAAATTTTCTTAATTCCTTTTATAAATCTGTTCTCGTAAAAAGGAGTGCAAATGTACAAAATCTAATTGAAACTAACGGGTATAAACTACTGAATTTTAAACACTAAGTTATTGAGGCTCAAAAGGCAAAAGAATAAACCTACTGAATAAACTCTTTAAACTGTTTTACACGCTCTCTACTCACAATTATTTCGGCTTCATTATACGTGTTTAAGATAATTTTTAAGCGACTATTTGTGTAGGCTATAATGTCTTTTATGGCATTTATTTGCACTATAAATGTTCTGTTAACCCTAAAGAAATTTTCTGGATCTAATTCCGTTAGCACTTGCTCTAAAGCGCCATCTAACAAATAATTTCGATTGGAATTTGTATGCAAATATGTTGCTTTGTTTTCGCTATAAAAACACTCAATATCGTCAGAAGAAATTATTTTTAAATGCTGTCCAACTTTAATCGTATACCTCTTCTTAAACTTCCGGTCGATTGGATTTACCAATAGTTTTTTGATGTCATCAAAGTTTAGCTGAACATCTGGCTGCTTTGTATATTGATTTTTATACTTATTAACCGCTGCCTCTAATTCATCTTCATCTATCGGCTTCAATAAATAATCAATGCTATTTAACTTGAAGGCTTTTAACGCATATTCATCATAAGCGGTGGTAAAAATTATAGCACTTGAAATTTGAACATGTTCAAAGATTTCAAACGATAATCCATCTGACAATTGAATGTCTAAGAAAATTAAATCAGGATGTTCATTTTCTTGAAACCAAGCGATTGACTCCTCTACAGAATGTAGCATTTCATTTACTTGCACTCCTAAAGCATCTAACATTCTGCTTAATCTCCTCGCTGCTGGCTTTTCATCTTCTATGATCAATACGTTCATAATTCCTTCTTTAGATTTCTTTATTTTTATTCATTTCTTCTTTAATTTTTCGCTTTTCCCAATCTTTATTAAACAAAAAACTAAATCGATATACCTTTAATCCATGAACAATTACTATCAGCCCCCACCAAAAAAACAATCTATAATTGCTAACATCTGTAAAAGCTTCGATAAAAGTATCTCCATATTCTATATCATGGAAAATTCTTCTACCAATAAAAAAGCCATTAATTACTATATAAAATGCTACATGCTTGTAGAATTTTTTTAATTCATCAACTCTCTTTTTTGCACGCTCAAATTTCTTTGCTTTATTTATGACTTCCATAATTTAATTGCTTTTATTTTGACTCATAAACTCTTTAATCTTTTTCTCTTCCCAATCTTTATCAAAGCCAAGTATTTTTACTCCGAATACTTTAACCCAATGAATAAAAACCCCTGCTAATATACCTATTGTTGCAAACCAGAACCAATGAAAATCAGGAGAAAACATTAAGTTTGAACTTATTATTGTAGCAAGTAAAAATACCGTAACAATAATATGAATGTAAAACCCTTTAACATCTTTTATTCTTTTCTGAGCTTTTAAATAGCGCTCCTCTTTGTTATTTTTTGAATCCATCTGGTCTATTAGTTAACTCATCATTGTCCATTATCTCTTTCAACTTATTTTCTTCCCAGTTTTTCCCGAATAATGAATTAAACCCGAACACTCCTAACCAGTGAAAGAACACTCCAATTCCCCAAAAAATCCAGGTAGAATACACTCCAAAGTTTGAAATAGCTTCATTAATAGTTTCACCATCATCAGAAGTTATACCATATATAATAACAGAACTTAACATTAAGTTCACCACTATATACACTCCAAAATGAATGTAAAACCCTTTAATTTTCTCTACCCTTTTCTTAGCTCTTATGTATTTTAATCCTTCTATTGTTTCTTTATTTTCCATTTTAATAATGTATTAATTCCAATTATTATTCTTTCTATCTTCGTCCATCAATTCTTTGATTTTCTTATCTTCCCATCCTTTTCCTAAAAAAGGATTGTACTTGTAGGTATCCATTGCATGGAAAGTTAAGCCCATTCCCCATCCAAAAATAGGAAACCAGAACCAATAAAATTGTGGTGAAAATCTTAAATTGATAAAAATTAAAAACGGAATTACTAAACAATAGCAGATTAGATTTGCATAGAAACCTTTAATTTTATCTACTTGCTCTTTTGCTTTTAAATATTTTTGTTCTTGTTGATAATTTGATTGCATGACTTTTAGTTTTTTATTATTCTACATTACTCCCAATTAGACGTATCGTCTTCTTCATTCATTAACTCATTGATCTTTTTACTTTCCCAGTTTCTTCCTAGAATAGGATTGTAGCTGTACACATCTAATCCGTGAAATAAAATTCCGATTCCCCAACCAAACATTGGAAACCAAAACCAGTGAAAGTCTGGTGTTAATTTTAAATTAATGAGCACTAAAAATGGAATAATTATACAATAAGAAATGATGTTTTGATAAAACTCTTTTAATTTCTCTACCTTCTCTACAGCTTTAACATAACTAGAATTTTGTATATCTTCAGTGTACATACTATTGTTGTTTTTTGTTAATAGCGGCAAGCTTACTTTAAATGTTCTTTTATCATTTATGATACTAACATTTCTCTTTGTAAGTAATCTATACCTGTCTGTTATATTTTTTAATCCTACTTTAGTACTCTTCCCAATCGCTTCTTTATGATTGACATTATTTTCTATAATTAGCACGCCACCTTCTTCAAATATTCTAAGAACTAATGGCTTATTAGAAGAAACTACATTGTGTTTTACTGCATTTTCTAATAACAATTGTAGCGACAAAGGCACAATTTTTAATTCTTCATTTGAAGTTTCTGTTGGGATCTCAAACTGAATTCCTTCTTCAAAACGCATTTGTAATAATTCCATATAGGTTCTTGCAAATCGCAACTCTTCTGACAACGGAATCAGTTCTTTATTTCGTTGCTCTAACACATATCTATATACTTTAGATAATTTTGTTGTAAATCTTTCTGCTTGTTTTGGATTCTCTCCAATTAAAGAAGTCAATACATTTAAACTATTGAATAAAAAATGTGGATCAATTTGATTTTTTAAAGACTCGAATTTTGCTGTTTCCGTCTTTGCGACAATTTCTTGTTTTGTGCTTTCTTTTCCTACGGATGCTTTCCAGTTTATCATAAAACCTCTAGCATGAAAAAACGTTGCAATTGCTAAAGAGAAAAGAATGTAGAACGCATTTATCCACATAATTTTACTACTAAAAAACAAAGAAGAATCTACGCCTTGGATTACAATAAAAGTAAAATAATTGATTCCTAAAACAACCGGAACTATATATAATATAGTGCATATTATTCCAGCAGTTACTCGTTGACTTGTTTGCTCAATCCAATCCCACTTTACGCTTAAATAATCGTTTAAAAAACCATTCCCAAATCCAATTCCATAACTATACATTGCAGAAATTAAGAAAGTAATCCAAATACCTTTTATTGAAAATTGTTGGAAAATTAAAATAAATAGTACCGCGAAAATGATGGTCAATTTTAAACAAGCCCAAAATGCTTTTTGCAACTTTCCCCAGGTAATTACTTTTTTAGTTTCCATACTTATATCTTGATTAATTAATCGAATGCGCTTTCTTAAAATTTAATTTCTAAAGTTACATCTTTATCAGCAACTTCAAACTTAGCTTCATCATATTGTGGTGGTCCAAAACTCATAGGATTGTTTGAAACACCGTAGCTCTCTAAAGGCATTCCATTTCCTTCAAAATCCATTTCATTATTGTTATTGGCGTCGTGAAAACAAATAACTGCATATTCACCTGGCTCAACATCTACAAAGATTACTGTACTCTTTTTTCCTTTAACTTTACTTGATACTGATTGTAAAGGTTTTTTCATGAAATCTTTTTTGTTATACAAAGCGTACCTTACTTCTCCTTCATTGCTTGTAACATTAGGTACAGTTACAGTAATGGTTCTTTTTTCTGTTGTTTTGATTGTAGTTGTTGATGTTTGAAAAATAACTACTAATGCAAAAATGGCTGCGAATACTTTCATAATTTCTATTATTTAATGATACTGAAACAAATTCAGCTCTGGTTAATTATACAACAAAGATGCAGCAACAATTAAATACTAGAAATTAAAAGAAACCGAGTTGTACTTTTTTAAGGACGAATTGTAAAAACAATGGTTAAACGGTATTAATTCAATAAATGCTTAGTAATCTTTTTACTCAATGGCTTTGTTAAAGAGAAGTAATAATCAAGAAATTCACCATGCTCATCAACCAAATACTTTTGAAAATTCCATTTTACCGATGAATTTTTCTGTCCATTCAATTCTTTTTTGGTTAGCCAAGCATACAATGGATGTTGATTATCCCCTTTTACATCTATCTTTTCTGTAATTAAAAAGGTAACACCATAATTGATTTTACAAAAAGATTGAATGTCTTCTGAAGTTCCTGGCTCTTGTTTTCCAAACTGATTACAAGGAACACCAATAATCATCAATTTCTCTTTATAGAGGTCATATAATTTTTGTAACCCTTCATACTGTGGAGTGAATCCGCATTTAGAAGCAACATTTACAAATAATATTTTTTTGCCTTTATAATCTTCTAAGTTAATTTCTGAGCCAGAAATACTATGAATCTTAATTGAATATAGTTTTGAATTTGAATCCATCGTTTGTGAATTTAGAGATTGTGTTAATAATAAGATGAACAACATTAATATATGTATTCTCATAAAGTTTTATTTCAAAATAAAGATACCGCTTTTACTTAAAAAGGAAACAAAAATAATCGTTGTTTATTCTGTAACATTTTCTATTTTTGACCTACTTATAACTTGAAACTAACAAACTAAAGAGTGCAGAAAGATTTAGAGGCTAAATTTTTATTGGATTTTGAGCAAAATCAAAATATTGTTCATAAGGTGTGTAGAATATACACAACCAACCAAGATGCACATAATGATTTGTTTCAAGAGGTTGTTATTCAGCTATGGAAAAACTACAGCAAGTTTAGAGGCGACTCTAAATTTAGTACATGGATGTACAGAGTAGCATTGAATACCGCAATTTCTTTATACAGAAAATCAACTAGAAGAATTAAAACTCAAAATATAGATGACTTTACCTATAAAATAAAGTCAAGTGATTATGATGACACTGAAGAGCAGCAATTAAAATCGCTATACAGTGCCATTCATCAATTAAACGATATTGATAAGGCATTGATTTTCTTATACTTAGAAGACAAGCCTTATAAAGAAATATCAGCAACTTTAGGAATTACATCAGTAAATGCTAGAGTTAAAATGAATAGAGCAAAAGAGAAATTAAAAAATATATTAAACCCATAAGTTATGGATTTAGAACACTATAAAAAGACTTGGGAGAACCAGCCAGAAGAAGCCAAAAAGGTTTCTAAAGAGGAGATTTATAAAATGTCCCAAGCAAAGTCAACATCAATAGTAAAATGGATTTTTATTATTGGCGTCTTAGAATTTGCCTTTTGGCTCATTTTAAATTCTTTTACCTCAAAACTTGAAGTAATGGAAATTTATAAAGAACTAAAGCTCATGGAGCTACTAGATGTCGTGTACTATATCAACTTTATTGTTGTTGTTGCTTTTCTGTATTATTTTTATAAAAATTACAGCTCAATTTCAACTATTGATTCGACAAAGGATTTAATGCGAAAAATAATTAAAACCAGAAAGACGGTAAAGTACTATGTAAATTACAATGTATTGGCTGCCGTTTTATTAATGATTGTATTTAACGTTAAAATTGTAAACACACCAAACGGTATAGAAACAGTACTTGAAATTGATAATATTAACTTTGATGAATCAAATTTAATGGCTACCTATCTTATAAGTCAAGCTATAGCTGTTGTAATAATGATACTATTTCTATTCTTATTTTATTATTTACTTTATGGAATCATGCTTAAAAAGCTAAAGAGAAACCATAAAGAACTCGATAGATTAGAAAAATTAAATTAAAACAAAAACTCCAGCAAATTTGCTGGAGTTTTAGTTTTAAAATGCTTTTAATTCGAGAATGAGTTTATCTAACATTTCTTGAGTAAAATCAAGATGTGTTACCATTCTTAACTTCCCTTCTCCCATAGAAATTAATAATATCTCCTTCGATTCCATTTTAGTTATAAAGTCCGCTGAATCAATTGTATCGTTTACATAAAAGATAACAATATTGGTTTCTATTGGTTCTACTTTTTTTACATAGGAACACGACTCTAAGATGGCTCCAATCTTTTTTGCTCTTGCATGATCATCAGCTAATCGCTCTATATTATTATCCAATGCATAAATTGCTGCAGCAGCTAAAAACCCAGCTTGTCTCATTGCTCCTCCAAATATTTTTCTAATTCGTAATGCTTTTGCAATATGCTCTTTTGCTCCAATTAAAACGGACCCTATTGGCGCACCTAATCCTTTTGACAAGCAAATTGAAATGGTATCAAACAGTTCTCCGTATTGCTGAGGAGTTTCATTTTTTGCTACTAAAGCGTTAAACAATCTGGCCCCATC
>Ga0209292_1000296_pt1 | contig 67276 bp, 56 predicted proteins | sample GOMGulsemesocosm_2_FD_184634 | JGI IMG/M metagenome (GOLD analysis project Ga0209292, IMG submission 184634) | Methane-oxidizing microbial communities from mesocosms in the Gulf of Mexico - GOM9C Gulf of Mexico (SPAdes) (version 2) | ecosystem: Environmental > Aquatic > Marine > Cold seeps... | reverse complement strand
AGCCATATACACAACGAATGCGATAGAATCACTCAACAGTGTTATTCGAAAGGCTATTAAAAAACGTAAGTTATTTCCCTCTGATGATTCAGCGAGAAAAGTAGTTTATCTTGCGATAGATGCAGCATCCAAGAAATGGACGATGCCGATAAGAAACTGGAAAACGGCCTTGAATCGATTTATGATTGAATTCGAAGACCGTTTAAAGGACTTTATTTAAATTGGGCAGTTACACAAAATCTGTTACAGGCTCGTATAAGTATGTTGATTAATATCAGTTTCTTCAATGAACAGGCTAAAAATTTCAATGGCTTTATTACAGATTATATTACCATCATGAGCAGCACCAGAGATTACTTCCAAATCAACATTTAACCCATGCTTGGTAAAGTTTTCAAAGAGTGACTTACATCGATCAACTCTAGTTATACCGGCGGTATTTGCATCCTCCATCCAATACCTTCCACTTGGGGAGTGGGTTATTTCATGAGTACTTAAGTCTTCTTCGCCAACCAGTAATTTTATTTGTGGTATTTTAAGTGATTCAATATTAAATTTTATATCAAACCTCTCTTCTATGTCTCGTAAACCAACCCACCAATCCTTATCAGTGTCAATCAGTGTTACTGAGCCGGGCGAAGCAATAATTAAATAGGAGAGTTTATCTGGATGAAGATAAAAGAATCGGTGTGCAAAATGAGCGCCACCCGAAAAACCGAACATAAAATAATTGTCAATTTCAAGATGTAGTCTGTCACTCATTTCATCTATCATTGCTAGTAGTACTTTATCGTACTGCACTTTATCTGTCGTAAAGTACTTATAGCTATCTCTGTCATTACTATCAGTGATTCCACAAGGAAATAACGGTGACAATAATATGTAACCAAAGCGATCGGCAAAAGAAATGAAGCGATCTCTTACTAATTGATGATTGCGACCAGAACCATGGATCACTACCAGTAATTTGTTACGCATACCGCTGTTTTCTGCAACATGTGCAGGTATATAAGTACTATATGAAAAGCGTTGGTCATATTGACAAGAAAAATCGGCTGACTTTCCTATGTCGTAAGCTGAGATTAATTTGTTGCTCATTTTGTCTCTCCTAGAGTAACTTCAAGCATTGCTAATATTTATGATTCATTATGGAAATGCTTATTGCACCTTCCTTTATTGTGATAGTAGCCAATATACGCGAATAAAACCAGTTTTACGAGTGTATTTACTTAAAAATAGCAATATATTTCATATTTAAGTAGGGTTTACCTACGTTTCAGCTGGTTTTTATGACTTACTCTTAGCGTAGTTTCGATTTAGTTGCTTGTTTTTTATGTGTTTAATTTTATTTTTATATTAAATGCAAATCAGTGTTGAAAATGGATTTTAAATTGGCTACTATTAAGTGGAGGAAAGTAACTAAATATAATAAGTATTATCTAAGGTGGATATCTAAAATGAATAAGCATAAAACAATATCAGCCATTGTTGGTTTAACTTTTGTTGGGACAAGTGTTTACGCCCAAGAAAGTGATAAAAACGACGCTGTCGCTGAAAAAAAAGAAGAAATAGAAGTGATTAGGGTCAGCTCATCTAGGCTTGCAACTACGTTATCAACAATGCCAGGTTCGGTCACTGTTGTTGATCAAGAGGAGCTTGGAAAACAACTAGCGGTAACAAATGACTTAGCTTCTATACTAGGTCAACTGGTTCCTGGGATGGGAACCTCTTCGGCTTCACCTGCAAATATTCAAACATCTTTGCGTGGTAGAAAACCGGTGTTTTTCATTGATGGTGTGCCAATTACGCCAACGTTGAATGATGTAGGTCGTGAACTTAGAATGATTGACCCTGGTGTAATTCAAAGAATTGAAGTCGTACGTGGTTCTTCTGCCCTGTATGGTAATAGTGCAGGAGCCGGTTTTATAAATTATATTACCGGTCCTGGAGAGAAAGGTCCTGTAGAATTTGGTCTTGAATTAGGTTCACAATTTTCACTTAGTGAAACGGGAGAAGGATTTAGACCTTCAATTCGATTATCAACAACAGGTGGGAGTGATGCGGTAGATTATCGAGCTGTTGCCTATTTTGAAGAAACTGAAAGTTTTTTCGATGCTGATGGTGACAGAATAGCGCCAATTCCAAATGGCTTTAGTGGCTTAGCTGATTCTAGTATTTCTAGCTTTTATGGCAAATTAGGATTCGATCTAGAGGAAGGGCGTATTGAGGTAAGTGCTAATACCTATAAGCAAGAACAAGATACAGATTACACCTTAGTGAATGGGGATGTTGAGAATGGAATAAAAGCAACTGCCGCTAAAAAAGAGCCCGACTCTTTTGAAGAGTCTAACCAATTTCACGAAAATCTTGTATTAAATTTGAGTTATTCACATCCTGATATTTTTGGCAGCAGCTTAAATAGCCAGTTGTATTATCAGGAGTCTAAAAGTATTTTTGGATATTCAGCGACACGTTTTACAAAAACAGAAAAGGCGTCGGGTCAATCGGATACTTCTTCTGAAAAAATTGGGCTGAGAATTGATTTACGCACACCGTTACCACAATTAAGTAAAGGGGCTGAATTATTATGGGGGTTTGATTTCTTAAATGATGAAACGCGTGCTGACTTAGTCGATGGCCGAACATTTGCACCAGCACAAGAGCTGAGTAGTAAGGCACTTTTTGCACAATTAATGTTTGAACCGTTTGAAAATTTTAACTTTACGCTTGGCGTTAGACATGAACGTTCAGCGCTTAAATTGGATGATTTCTCCTCACTGTTAACCTATGCAACATCATCAATTCAAAAAGATGATGAAGGCCACATTACTTATGCAGAACTATCAAACATTCAAGGCGGCACATTAGATTATGATGCGACACCACTAAATATTGGTGTAACTTATGATATTAGTGCTGACTTCAATGTGTTTGCTGGTTTTTCTCAAGGCTTTCAAGTTACTGGTGTAGGGCGTGAATTACGCAGCTGGCCTGAACATGTCAGTGTAGAGATTTTGAATCCAGATCCAAATCTAATTGATAGTTATGAAGTTGGTGTGAGAAAAAGCTGGGATAAAGCCTCAGGAACCTTTGCTGTATTTTACACTGAGTCTTCAAATGGTCTATCGTTTCGAGCAGATCCTACCAATCCAGACGTAGCATTAACCTCAAGATCAGGCGATAGAGTTTATGGCTTTGAAATAACGCTTGATGCTGATTTAACAGAAAGCCTCACCATTGGCGGAACTTATGCTTGGTTAGAAGGGAAAGCCGACAAAAATGGTGACGGAAGCTATGACGATTATTTGCAAAATCGTCGTATACCACCACAAAAATTAAGTATGTTTCTTGAATACGATACTGGTAACGATTGGATCACTCGCTTACAGGGGTTGTATTCAGGAAGCCGTGATAGATTTCCTGATAGCACAAACTTTTGGGAAGGAAAAATCAATAGTTTTACCACGATTGATTTGAGTATTAGCGGAGAAGTTGGCCCAGGAACCTTGATTATTGGTATCAGTAATATGTTAAATGAAGATTATTTCACTAATATTTCTGAATCAGCTCAACGTGATAATCGATATTCAAAAGCGCCAGGTGCAACTGGATCAATCCGATATAAATTTCAGTTTTAGTTAAGCCGTTTTAGTTAAGAGTGATGATTAGGTTAAGTGGAAGTCCTCGTAACCTAATCAAGTTTAATATTTGAGGAGTCCAAATGAATAATAGAAAAATTATTTTATCCATGCACCGTTGGATGGGGTTAATTTTAGGCATTTGGTTGTTACTTCAAGTACTTACTGGCGCGGTTTTAAACTTTGAAGATAATATTATTTCAGATGTTAAAAGCGGTGATTTAGTTAAAGTAGATGAGTCGCCTGTAGATAACATGCTTGCCATATTGGAAAGAGACTTCTCTGAGCATCAACTTCTTAGAATAGAATACCCTACGGGAGGTAAGACTAGTTTTATTGTTAGAACACAGCACAAAAGCAGCAAACAGCAATATTACAGCAAGTATCTACCGTCTTCCAATAAATTAATTACATTTAATTTTTTTGAATATGCAACAGTTTGGTTTTTTAAGTTTCATGAAGAGCTATTGATTGAAAAAACAGGTCGTTATATTGTTGGTATATTGGGAATAGCATTGTTCTTATGGGTTATTTCAGGTCTTTATCTTTGGTGGCCCTCTAGTAAAATTAGAGCATTGAAGATTTGTTGGCAAGGTTCTTATCGAATGAAGTTGTATGATTTGCATCGCGTTACTGGCGTAATCGTTTCTGTTTTTTTGCTGATTATTTCAGTAACAGGAGTAGCTATGTCATATCGAACGGCGTTACTCGAAGCCTTTGATAGTGCACAAGTAATATCTTCAAACTCAATAAAGGAGCAAAATTTGCTTCACTGTTTACAGCATAAAAAAATAGATATCACTATTGATTGTTTCGCCAGTACCAAAGGCATATCTTCAGTAAAAGGTATTCGCTTTGATGCTCAGCGTGAGCAAATTAAAGTATTACTTTATGCTAGCGACCATTCCAGAAGCTTTGCTGTAGATACTGTCGTTTTATCGACAGCAGAGGCGTCAAAGTCGAAGGTGAATTTGGCAATAGAAGAAAATGATTATGAAACCGTTTTAAATTGGATGTATCCATTACATACAGCAAAAGTAATGGGTACCTTTGGTAAGTTTATTATGTTTATCGTTAGCCTAATGACAAGTTTACTCATTGTTATAGGATGGCTAATTTGGTGGGATAAAAAGAGAGGACAAAAGCATGCAACTAAAATTCGCACATAAATATTTATTAGCGACATTACTTTCAAGTGTTATTTTTTTGATGTCATTAACTGTAGAGGCTATTGAATATGATAGCGAATATTTTGATTCAGCAGAGCATCAACAGTTAAAACAAACTTCTGAAAAAGAAGCAGATTTACTGATTTATTCAAATATTGCTGAATATAATTGGGTTAAAATTTTAGATGATTTTAGTAAAAAATACCCATGGATGAAAGTGAATATACAAACGTTGGATATGGGGCCATCTGCGGTATTTGAACGTTATTATGCGGAACGTTCTGTAAATCAAAAAACGGCGGATTTAATCGTTACAGCGGCTCCAGATGCTTGGTTAAGATTTATCAAAAAAGATGGTCTATTACCTTATCAGTCACCTTTAGGTAAAGGGTATCCGCAATGGAGTAATCCAGAAGAAGGACTTTATACTTTTTCAACAGATCCTATGATAATCATTTACAATAAAATACTGTTATCTGAAAGTGAGAGACCAGATAGTTTAGCTAGTTTAATGTCTTGGGCAGACAACCCTAAACGAAAAAATAAAATTGCAACATATAATGCGGCAGGTCATGCTTTTGGCTATGGAATTCATTGGTTTACAAATAATTATTTTGATAAACAGGAACCAAATAATATCTTGTATAAGCAGCTTGGCAGTATCAGTCGTTTAGAAAATGGTGGCGCGATCATGGTGGATAAAGTTATTACGGGTGAGTATTTAGCGAGTTATTTTGTTTCAGGTATTACTGTTTTACCTAAAATGAAACAAAGAGGAAGAAGTAAAATTTTAGGTTGGAATTTGATCAAAGATGGTACGCCAGTATTTCTTCGGGGTATGGGAGTCACTAAAGAAGCAAGTAACCCCGGTTCTGCCAAATTGATGTTGAATTATTTACTTACTCATGAGGGACAGGTTTCAATTGGTCGGGGTGGTTTAACACCTTATCGAGAAGATGTGACTACTGCAGAAGTACCCTATTTTACTTACACCAACATAGCAGATGAAATAGGTGAAGATAACATTATACGAGTGCATTACGACCCTAGTGAAGAAAGTATAAAAGAAGAATTTCTAGATCATTGGACTAAATTATATCGTATAGCACATTAACTTTAACATCAGGTAACTAATGGTATAAAAACATTCAAATAACCTATATTAATTTAGCTTTTAATGTAGCTTTCAAAAAATCAACCCACTGATAACCTGTGATTTTATTGCAAGTTATTAATCGAATTTATATAAAACAATAACGTTAATGCCACCTTGGTTTCTTTGGAGGTGGCTGCTACTTAACTAAGATATTGCACTTATGAAGCTTATAAAATTTACGCATTTTTTAAATTATTTATTAATTAACATAACTAAGGGGGAAGAAAAATGAATGTATCAGCAAACCATGTAAAATCTGATAATCGCATTAAGTTAAACCGAGCAGTTTATATACAACATGGCGTAGCCATTCTAGCTTTTTTATTAGTAATAGCGCCTTTGTCTCCCATTCTATTTCAATCATTTTTAGGGAACCCTATTTATGAAGAAATTAAAATATTTACCTTTGCAAACTTTGAAAAGCTGTTAACAAATGCAAAGTTTTATAGTGCCTTATCAAACTCGGTTATTTTGGCAGTGTGCACTACTATAATCGCGTTAGTTATTGGTGTAAGCACTGCTGTGTTATTAGGGCGAACCAATGTACCTATGCGCAGAACATTTGGAGAAATGGTGTTATTGCCTATGTATGTATCGCACCTAGTCCTAGCGTTTGGCTGGTTTGTTATGTACGGTCCGTCGGGTTATATAACCTTGTTAGTTAAAGATTGGTTTGATGTTGAAGCATGGAATCTCTATACCATAATTGGTATGTCAGTTGTTGCTGGTGCAGCCCAGGCACCTATGGTACACCTGTTATGTTCAAGCTCTGCAGCCGCTGCTGATGCTTCTTTAGAAGATGCTGCCAGAACGGCAGGAGCAGGGCCATTTACCGTACTTTGGCGAGTAACTATTCCCTTACTACGACCTGCGATCATTTATAGTGCCACCCTTAATTTTATTGGTTCATTAGAAATGTTATCAGTGCCACTAATTTTTGGTACTCCCGCAGGTTTAGACTTTTTTACTACCTTCTTATATATAGAAGGGCTAGGTAAGTCCGTTCCTGATTATGGAATGATAGGTGCAGCTGCCGTATTATTACTTGCTCTAATAACGGTACTTATAACTATACAAGGCTTTTTGTTAAAGAAGAGTGGTCGATTTGTCTCTATTAAAGGTAAAGCAACACGAAGAAAACTGTTCAATTTAGGTGCCTATCGCTGGCCTATAGCGATAGCTATAGCTGCCTATTTCTTCTTTACTTTAATTGTTGTGCTTGGCGGTGTTATCTTACGATCGGTAACATCATTCTTAACCCCCTTATTGTCGCCATTGGAAACGTTAACTTGGGATAATTTCACACTGATATTTCAGTATGACGCTTATACAAGGTCGATCACCAATAGTTTGTTTATTGCAGGGGTTGGGGCCGCTATTGCTGTAGCAGTAGTAACATTAATTACTATCGTTGTGCACCGTTCATCATACCGATTTAGAAAGCCGTTAGAATTTGTTGCACTTTATCCTAGGGCTGTGCCTGGTATCGTTGCGGGCCTAGGTTTCTTTTGGGCAATGATGATTTTCCCATTCTTAAGCCCTTTGTATGGAACGGTATGGATACTTATATTAGCTTTTACAATGCGGACTATTCCGACCGCTTTTGGGGCTATTTCTCCGATGCTTTTACAAATAGGTAAAGATTTAGATCAAAGTGCTAGAAGTGTCGGTGCTGATTGGTGGACGACAACTAAAACTATAATTATACCGTTGCTTGTACCTGCAATATTTGGTGCTTATGTATTGTTATTTTTATCATTTTTAAAAGAATATGCTGCCGCTGCCTTTTTATTCTCCCCAGGAAGCGAAATTATCGGCACAACCATGTTGTCATTTTGGGCAAACGGTGATTCTGGTCCAGTCGCAGCACTCGCTGTTATACAAATAACGATAACAATAGTTTTTGTTGCTATTGCCAAGAAATTATTAGGAGTAAAAATTTATGAATAAGTTATCAATTAGTGGTTTTTGTAAAGAGTTTGATGGTTCGTTAGTTGTCGATGACATAAATATTACCGTTGAAGATGGGGAGTTCTTAACGCTGCTTGGTCCATCAGGATGTGGAAAATCAACCACTCTGTTTGCAATTGCAGGATTAGATAAGCCAACGTCTGGTAATATTAGCTTAGGCGATAGGACTTTTTTTGATGATAAAACAGATGTATTCGTAGAGCCAGAAAATAGAAACTGCGGTTTGGTTTTTCAATCCTATGCTTTGTGGCCACATATGACTGTTTGGCAAAACCTTGCTTTTCCACTCGATATTAGAAAAATATCTAAAAGTGAAAAAGAACGTCGAATTAATGAGGCTATTTCACTTGTTGAGTTAGATGGTTTAGAAAAACGTTATCCACATGAACTGTCTGGAGGCCAGCAGCAACGGGTTTCACTTGCGCGAACCTTGGTATATGAGCCGAAATTACTCTTGTTAGATGAACCGTTGTCTAACCTTGATGCCAAGTTAAGAATACGCGCGAGAAAATGGCTTAAAGAGCTTCAAACCAGATTAAAGTTAACAACCGTTTATGTTACCCATGATCAAGCGGAAGCGTTATCGTTAAGTGATAGAATTGCTATCATGAATAAAGGAAAACTTGTTCAACTTGATACTCCGGCTAATATTTATCGAAAACCAGCGAATGCTTTTGTTGCTGACTTTATCGGCAACAGTAACTTTATTCCGGGTAAAATAATTCATATCGATTCTGGTAGTTGCCAAGTTGATATAGGTAATAGCATTATTAAATCATCAAGTGATAGTCACTCTAAAGTAGGAGATGAAGTTGTGGTGGCTGTTCGTCCAGAATGTATTCTACCTCTTGCTGAATGCCCTTCTACAACATCGAATGTATTAGAAGGTAAAATTGTATCTCGTGAATATTTGGGATCTAATTTTCAGTATTTTATTGAGCTAAAAAATGGTGAAAGTATTCGTATGGAATCTGAACTTGATCTGGGTATTGGAGAAATTAATATTACCTTTGATGAAAATGACGCTATTGCATTTACTGCTTGAGGTGATAATGAATTCTTTAAAAATTGCATGTTTACAAACAAATACGGGTTCAGACCCAAAACATAACCTTGAGATGATTGAAGGTTTGATGTTACAAGCTAGCATTGAAAAAGCTCAATTTGTCGCTTTACCTGAAGCATGTGATTTTTTACATGAAGACAGTAAAGCGATGAGAAGCTATGCGAAATCTGTTAATAATCATTTGGCACTTAAACGTATTTGTGAGTTATCAAAAAAATTCAATTATTGGACACTTATTGGCTCATTAACTGTACGCCAAGATGAAGAGAGATTGGCAAATCGCTCTTTCTTAATCTCTCCACAAGGGGAAGTTGTCGCTTGGTATAATAAAATACACATGTTTGATGCTAATATCCCAGGTAATGAAGAGGCTAAAGAATCTGATACTTACATGCCAGGTAACAAGTTAACCGTTGCGGAGACTCCTTGGGGGAAACTAGGAATGAGTATTTGTTATGATTTGAGATTTCCTCATCTTTATCGGGCATTAGCACACCGTGGAGCTCACTTTTTAACTGTTCCTGCGGCATTTACACAATTAACGGGTCAAGCTCATTGGCATACACTTTTGAAAGCTCGAGCAATTGAAAATGCTTGTTTTGTTATTGCACCTGGGCAAACAGGTCATCATTATAATAAAAGGTATAGCTTTGGGCATTCACTCATCATTGACCCTTGGGGGGAAGTGTTAGCTGATGGTGGAGATAAAGTCGGCGTAGTAATGGCTGAAATTGATCTAGATAAAATAGGTAAAGCTAAAGCGATAATTAATAGTATTGATCACGATCGAGAGTTTACCTAACAGGCGTAAATAGAAAACCAGAGTAAGTTGTTGTTACTGCATTTAAAAAAATGTAATAACAACTTACTAATCTTTAAAGGGTAAAATTATTAAGGCACTAACTCTAGTGCTTATGTATCAAAACTGTTTTTTATCTTGCTATTGCCTTTACTTCTTTATTTTTATAAAAAGATTACTTTTGGCATTGATATATATCCAACTATTTACACGTATTGATTTCTATAAAATGACTCATATAGAGATAGGGCAAAGTGGTTGAAATATTGATCAGATAATTTTTATGCAGCGTTGAGGTCTTTTGCTACTGGTAATATATGGGTGAGCTAGCGCTTTATTAAACATTTATATTGAAGTAAGCCACTAAATTTAGATGTTTAATGGCCTATATGGAAGTTATTACCTATTGAGGTTTGTTTAGAAAAGAAGTCAATCCAGCATTAAGTATGGCTTGTTCATGGGTAAACACCAATAAATTGGCGCCAATATTGTATGCGAATTCCTGTTCTTGGCTACTCCAAGCAGGCATGATCCATGGTTTATCAGCCTTTTGTGCAGCTGCCGATATCTGTTTTATTATTTCTCTATCCATTTCATCAAATGTATAAGCACCTCGTCCTTGAGAAAGTGATAAATCTGTAGGACCGATAAAAATACCATCAACGGTATCAAGGGCTAAAATTTTATCCAAGTCTCGAAATGCTTCAGCTGTTTCTATCATGGGATAACAACGCGTTTTATTATTTTGATTTTCAAAATATTGGCTATTAGCTTTACCAAACTCTAACGTTCTACCACCGCCGCCACTCCGGCATCCTAATGGAGCGAATTTAGCATGAGAACAGGTTTCCTTAGCATGTTCTAGATTACCTATGTGCGGTATTATCACTGAGTCTGCACCAAGACATAACATCTGTTGTATAGGAGTCATTTCGGCGCATAGAACCTTGGCATGTACAGTTAAGCCCATCGATTTTGCCGTTAAGATGAAGGTGTCAGAGGTGGTGAGATCAAAAATCCCGTGTTCAATATCAATAACTATATCAGTTATACCATAGTGAGCTACAACTTCCAGCAAACCAATATTAGGTGTGGCGAACCACACCGCATTTTCTTTTAAATTATACATAACCTTTCCTTTTTAAATTGAAACAATATTTCTTAGGCATTTTATAAATATAACTTTAAATTGTCAAACAAATTGGCTACTATGTGATTCTGCATTATTTATAAGCGAAAACTTGTAGCTTATGGGGCAGCATTGATAATGAATAATAGGTGAACTCTATGGGACAGATAACAAGTACATTTTTTGATTTAACCGTTAGTACTATTGTGAAAGAAACTACTGAATCGGTGACAGTTTTTTTTACACTTCCACAATTGATCGTAGAACATTTTCAATGGGAACCGGGGCAATACGTTAAGGTTGAAATTTGCCTAAACGGCGTTACTTGCTTGAGAAATTATTCTATATCTGCACCTAAGAACGCTAACGAGATCAGTATTACAGTAAAGCGATTACCTGATGGATTAGTGTCGTCTTATTTAACCAAACAGTTGAAGCTTGGTGATATTGTTCGAATGACTTCTCCAATAGGAAACTTTACCCTCATTCCTAAAAGTAGTAGCGGTAAAAATTATTTCTTTATTTGTGCAGGAAGCGGCATTACACCTATTTTCAGTATGATTAGAAGCGTTTTGGCGATAGATAAAAGTAGTTTTGTCTATGTACTGTACGGAAACAGTAATGCCAAATCGACTATTTTTAGGCAAGCGTTATTAAATTTGCAAGAGATATATAATCATAAAATTGTCATCTGTTATTGCTACTCCACCCCTGCGTGGTTCGGTGTATTTTCTTCTGGACGTAAAGGCCGAATTAATGCCCAAACGATAAAACAATTTTTATCTAATCATGTTGTTGAACCAGAAAGTGCTGAATATTATGTTTGTGGACCTGGACGCTTTATTCCTATGGTAAAAACAACACTTAATCATTTGGATATTGAAGATAGTAATATTCATATAGAAAATTTTGGTACGAAAGAAAAATTATTATCGTCACAAAAAAACAATATGAAGCGGTGAAGTTAAACGTTCAACTGACGGGGAAAACACATCAGGTGTTGATTAATGAGAATGAATATCTTTTGTCATCTTTAAAAAGAAATAACATTAGCGCCCCCTATTCTTGTGAAAGTGGCACTTGCGGTACTTGTAAATGCCAACTTTTGAAAGGGGCTGTAGATATGGAAGAAAATTATTATCTAAGTCAACAAGAAGTTCAACAAGGTTTCATCTTGGCCTGCCAATCAATTCCTAAAACAGAAGAAGTGGCTATCAGTTTTCTTGATAAATAGTAAACCACAATACTCTTAACAATATCATTTTAAGAAAAGGTCATTATGAATAATAGTTTCGATTTCGATTTAAAATCTCTACAAGTTTTTATTCATACGGTTGATTTAGGGAATATGACCGCTTCGGCAGAAACTTTAGGTACTACTCAGTCGGCAATTTCTCAGAACTTATCGAATTTAGAGCAGTCGTTAAATATTAAGTTACTTGATCGTAGTGTTAGGCCTTTAACAGTAACAACGGCGGGGCGCTATTTTTATGACAATGCTTTAAAAACAATCGCTCAGGCCAGAAAAACCAATAGTGATATTAAGAAGGCTAATTTTGTTGACCTACAACACGTAAATATCGCCATCGTAGACTCATTAGTTACTGCCATAGGCCCTTTACTAATATCAGTATTGAAAAAACACACAGCCACTTGGAAAATTAATACTGGTTTATCACATTTACATGGCGAGGCGTTAGTAACAAAAAAAGTAGATATGCTGCTATCAGACAATGCTATGGAAGATCATCATAATTTACAACGACAAGTGATCCTTAGAGAGCCCTTTATTTTAGTACTCCCAAAAGACAAACTTGGCAATTGCCGTCTTCTGCAACAACAATTAACAGAGCTAGACTTCATTCGGTATGCCGAAGGTTCTCTTATAGGTGTTAAGATTGAGCGTTACTTAAAAAGGGCTTCAATAACCCCAAAAGTTAGCATGCGATTTGATAATACTTTTGCCATTTTATCTGCTGTAGCTCTAGGGCTAGGCTGGACAATATCCACGCCACTTTGCCTTTTTAATAATGGCATAGACCTAAACAAATTAGCTTGTTTCCCCTTACTTGAAGAACCTCTCTATCGTAATTTAACTTTAGTTTGTAGAGGTAATGAACAATGGAAGTTACCCAGTATTATTGCTGATAGTTGTAAAAAATCACTAAAAAATGAATTTACTGTTTATGTCGAAAATAATTTTTCTTGGATTAGAAGTGAAATAAAAATCGGTTAGGTAAAATGCAATATACACGCGTTAGCCATCAAGTTATTTTCTTTTCATTAAATTAATATTTACACATTACAAACCACTATTAGCTGAGCTAATGACATTAAGATAAGTAAAAATGATTGTCATTGAAGTATCAATTTTATGGTTTTAACATCTAATAAAATATTGTTTTGATATTTAATTAACCAACAACGTTAGGCGATTTTGAAATATATGCCTATCTCAAAAAAATAAAAGGTGCAGTATGATAGCTCCAAGAGAAGTAAGTTCCATTGAAGATGCGATAAAAATCGTCGAAGAACGTGGATTAAGTCATGTAAAAGTTGGTCTATTTGATATCGATGGCATTATGCGTGGTAAGTACATGAGTAAAGAGAAGTTTATTTCTTCTTTGTACTCTGGTTTTGCCTTTTGTGATGTTGTGCTTGGTTGGGATGCAAATGATCAATTATATGACAACGTCAAATATACGGGCTGGCATTCTGGTTATCCCGATGCACCAGTACGAATAATTCCTGAAACCTGTCGTTCATTGCACTTTGAAGGGGATATGTTGCTATTTATCGCTGAGTTTACTGACAAACCTGCATCATTATGCCCAAGAGGAACGTTAAATAGAGTCATTGAACGTGCTAAAAGTATGGGCTTGATAGCCAATGCAGCTTTTGAATATGAATTTTTTATGTTTAATGAAACACCTGAGTCGGCACGTGAAAAGTCATTTAAAAATTTAACGCCTATCTCTCCTGGCTCGTTTGGTTATTCAATGCTCAGAAACTCAGTTCATGCCGATCTATATCATCAAATTATGGCATTAAGTCAATCAATGGATTTTCCTATAGAAGCTTTACACACTGAGACTGGTCCCGGTGTTGTGGAAGCGGCGATAGCACATGACACGGCTTTAAATTCTGCAGATAAAGCCGCTTTATTTAAAACGTTCATCAAAGTTTGGGCGCAGCGTAATCAAATGATGGCAACCTTTATGGCTAAGTGGTCAAGCGAATTACCAGGCCAAAGTGGTCACATTCATATTTCATTGCAAGATACTCAGGGTAACTCAGTATTTTTTGACGAGTCAAAAAAGCATAACATGAGTGATACTCAACGGTACTTTCTTGCTGGTCAGCAAAAGTTTATGCCTGAATTATTAGCCATGATCTCACCAACAATTAACAGTTATAGCCGTATGGTACCTGGCCAATGGGCACCGCTAGATGCAACATGGGGTGTTGAAAACCGAACCACAGCATTACGTATTATTCCCGGGACAACAAAATCTCAGCGAGTTGAATATCGGTTAGGTGCTGCAGATGCTAATCCATATTTAGCTTTAGCTGCTGCTTTAGGTTCTGGGCTTAAAGGTATTGAACAGAAGTTAGAGCCTCAGCCACAAGTAACAGGAAATGCTTATGACCAAGAACATGATCAGTCTTTAGCACTTCCACAAAGTTTATTAGAGGCAGCAGGAAAACTTAAACATTCAACTGTTGCTCAAGAGTTATTTGGTGAAGACTTTGTCGAGCATTTTGCCGCTACTAGAGAATGGGAAGAACGGGAATATCGTAAACATGTTTCTGATTGGGAACTTTCTCGTTATTTCGAAATTATTTAAGGTTAACTAATATCATGAATAAAATTCAAGTCACACGCTCACCTATTGATGACTCATTATATGTTGAACGAGTACTCGCAGATAAAAATACTATCGAAAAAACACTTGGCCTAGCCAACCAAGCACAAAAGCAATGGCGTACTTGTTCAGTAGTAGAACGCGCTGACTATTGTCAGAAAATGCTTACAGCGTTTGTTGCGAATGAAGATGAAATTGCTGAACAGTTATCTTGGATGATGGGGCGACCAATACAATCCGCGAAGGGTGAAGTTGCGGGTATGGTTGACCGTGCTCGTGTAATGATAGCCAATGCAAAAGATGGTTTAGCGACTATCGAGTTGCCCCAAAAACACGGATTTTACCGATATATTAAACGTGAACCCTTGGGAACAGTCTTTGTTATCGCACCATGGAATTATCCATATTTAACGGCAATCAATGTTGTTATTCCCGCGATTATGGCGGGAAACAGTGTTGTTTTGAAGCATTCAGCGCAAACCCCTTTATGTGCAGAGCAGCTCGATAAAGCTTTTAAACAAGCAGGGTTACCTATTGGGGTTTTTCAATACTTACATTTAAGCCACGCCGATACTGAAATGATAATTAAGGATGGGCACATTGCCCATGTTGCTTTTACTGGCTCTGTTGCTGGTGGGCAAATGGTTGAAAATGCCAGTAGTGGTAGGTTTATTGGCGTTGGTCTAGAACTCGGTGGTAAAGATCCTGCTTATGTGCGTGCAGATGCTGAAATTAATCATGCGGTATCTACATGTATCGATGGTGCGTTTTTTAATTCGGGTCAATCTTGTTGTGGTATTGAACGTATTTATGTACATCGAGATATTTATGATGAATTTGTTGAGCAAGCCGTAAGCTTAGTTAATAAATACAAGTTGGGGCGTTCTGATGATCCCGAAACTAGCTTAGGGCCCGTTGTCAAAGCTTCAGCCGCCGATTTTGTTCGTGATCAAATTAGGGATGCGCTCGCTCAAGGGGCAAAAGCTCATATTAATGCCAGTGACTTTCCGTTAGATAAACTAGGTAGTGCATATCTTGCACCGCAACTGCTAACTGAGGTTGATCATTCTATGCGGATAATGACTGAAGAAAGTTTTGGTCCAGTAATTGGCATCATGAAAGTTGATGATGATAAACAAGCGATTACACTGATGAATGATTCTGAATTTGGTTTAACGGCCTCTGTGTTTAGTGGCGATATTGAAATTGCCACAGCCATTGGAGAGCAATTAGACACAGGTACCTTTTTCATTAATCAGTGTGATTTTCTTGACCCTGAACTAGCGTGGACAGGTATTAAAAACTCAGGGCGAGGTTGTACATTATCATCATTAGGTTATGAGGCATTAACACGACCTAAATCATTCAACGTTAAAATAAGTATATAGGAGGCAAATGATGGACAATAATTATTTTAATGCTAACTGGAATTACCCAACGTCAATTCGTAATGGTAATGGCCGAATTAGTGAACTCACGAGTGCTTGTGCCGAGCTTGGCATAACAGCGCCATTGCTGATTACCGATCCTGGCTTAGCAAACTTGGGCATAGTGCAAAACTGTATAGCTGATTGTTCACAGGCAGGACTAAAAATTGGCTTGTTCGCCAAAGTAAAGAGTAACCCAACGGGACAAAATGTCAGTGACGGCGTTAAAGCATATCATTTAGGTGAACACGATGGGGTTATTGCCTTTGGTGGCGGCTCTGCTTTAGATGCAGCAAAAGCGGTAGCATTAATGATTGGGCAACAAGGCAGCTTATGGGATTTTGAAGATGTTGGTGATAACTGGACTAAGGTAAATACTAGCGATATGGCGCCTGTAATCGCCGTACCTACAACTTCAGGCACTGGCTCGGAAGTAGGTCGTGCTTCAGTGATTACAGATGAAGACAATCATATAAAACGCATCATCTTTCACCCTAAAATGCTGCCAGAAATTGTAATATTGGATGCTGAACTTACTTTGAGCTTACCTAAGCTGTTAACCGCCGCAACCGGTATGGATGCATTATCACATGCGCTCGAAGCGTATTGTGCACCTGGTTATCACCCAATGGCACAAGGCGTGGCAATAGAGGCGATTCGACTTATCAAAAATTACTTGCCTCGAGCATGCGCCAATGGCGAAGACAAAGAAGCACGAACTCAATTGATGGTGGCTTCAACCATGGGCTCTATGGCATTCCAGCGTGGGTTAGGCGCCATGCACGCATTAGCGCATCCATTAGGGGCGTTTTATGACAGCCACCATGGTTTATTAAATGCGATTTTAATGCCTTATGTACTTGTCGCCAATCAATCAGCAATAACAGAAGATATTGCTCGCTTAAGTCGATACTTAGAACTAGAAGACACTAGTTTTAATGGCTTTCTTCAGTGGATAATCTCACTGAGGGCAGAGCTCGAAATTCCAAATAAGCTTAGTGATATAGGAATTAATACTGATAGGGCTGTGGAAATAGGCAAAATGGCATTCAGGGACCCATGTGCTAGTAGTAACCCTATTGCGATGAGTGAAAATATTTACCAGAAAATATTTGTTGCAGCAGTTAACGGCGAACTTTAGTTATTTAAAGGCGATTAATAATGAAACTTGGTGTTCTAGTTTGTGACCATGTACAGCCGCACTTACAAGCTGACTTTGGTGATTATGCTGCGATGTTTGCAGCGATCATTTCAACATCAGCTATCAAGGTAGAGGTACAATTTTTTGATGTGGTTAATGGTGAGTTTCCAGCGCATATCGATGTTTGTGATTGCTACATCACTACAGGGAGTAAATATGGGGTGAATGACGACTTACCGTGGCTAGCGCAACTAACTGAATTTGTTGTTTGTTTGCATCGTGCTAAAAAGGGCTTTGTTGGTATTTGTTTTGGTCATCAACTGATAGCACGTGCATTAGGTGGCAGGGTAGAAAAATCTGCTAAGGGTTGGGGTATTGGCATTGCTAAAGCTAATGTTGTCAAAAATAGTCAATGGATGGTGCCTAAAAGCGAAACAATAAACTTGGTAGTAAGCCATCAGGATCAAATTAGTACGTTACCTGCTAATGCAGAGGTGCTATTAACCAGTGATTTTTGTCCCTTTAGTATGTTTAAAGTTGACGAGCATTTTTTGGGGATACAAGGTCATCCTGAATTTACCCGTATATATTCTTACGCGTTAATGGACAGTCGTCGCGACAGAATTCCCGCAGGAATAATTACTACAGCGATACGCTCTTTATCTTGGCAAGCTGACGATATTTTGATGATGAAGTGGCTATTACAATTTTTACAGCAAAGCATTAAAAATTAAATATCACTTACCTATAAACAAAAAATAGAGAAAACCATGACACAAGTAACCAATATAATATTAAACAATGATTCGGCCACTGCTGGTTGGCAGTCAGAAAACCTTGTGCAATTTGTTGGTGGGGATATTTATATCTGTATAGAAGAAAGCGATCAGCAAGCTTTACGAAAAATACAAAAATCCGCACGCAGTATTGAAGAACTAGGCGTTACACATGTGCATTTACAGGGCGAGCTATGGAGTGAAAAAGCGCAATGGGTATTTGCATTAGGATTTACCTGCGTTAATAAACTCAGTAGTGTTGAATTTAGCGGTAATGAGCAAACAATCACAACGTTAAATAATAAGCTAGCGGTTTATGCCTGGAGTCGAGACCTTACCAATCAAACTCCTACTCAGTTATATCCTATGAAGTTAGCAGCAACCACCGCGGAGTATTTATCAGCGTTGGCACCTAACTATGTTTCCTCTACGATTATTGCCGGTGATGATTTATTAACGAAGGGTTGGGTCGGTATTTACAATGTAGGTAAAGGTAGTATCCATAAACCTTGTTTACTTGAAGTTGATTACAACCCTACAGGGGATAATAATGCCCCAGTGGCGGCAAGTTTAGTGGGTAAGGGGATTACTTTTGATAGTGGCGGTTACAGTATTAAAAGTAACATTGGTATGTTTGATATGAAATGCGATATGGGCGGCGCAGCAGTTGTTTCAGGTGCTTTAGCTTTGGCGATTAAAACGGGTTTAAATAAACGTATTAAGCTATTTTTATGTTGTGCAGAAAACATGATCAGTAATGATTCTTATAAACTGGGCGATATTATAACTTATAAAAACGGTGTTACTGTAGAAGTGGCAAATACCGATGCAGAAGGACGATTAGTGTTAGCTGACGGCTTAATTGCTGCATCGGCAACAGGTTCTCCCTTAATTATTGATGCGGCTACATTAACGGATGCTGCTGTTGTGGCAACAGGCGCGAATTATACGGCATTATTCTCTCTTGATGATGAGCTTATTGCACAAGCGAAATATTGCGCTGAACGAGTGAACGAACCTTTATGTCAACTTCCGTTAGAAAGTTGGCATAAAGACAATTGCCCATCAGCGTTTGCTGATACAGCGAATACTACAACACAAGAAAGTGGCGGAGCTGGCGATGCTAGTAATGCTGCGGGGTTCTTATCACGTTTTGTTGATAATGATGGTAAAGGTTGGCTACACTTTGATTTAGCTGCTGCGTATAATGTCAGTGCGAATGGCTTATGGGCAACAGGGGCTACGGGCTTAAGTATTGCTACCATCGCAGAGCTCATCAAGTGACTGAATTACTTGTGTTTTAGTTGTTGATGTTTGTAGATGTTCCTGTTAAAAAACATCCTGGACTACTGTTTTATGGTGTTGTTATTGGTAAAATATTGAGCGATAACTTGGCTTATAGGCTCTGTTTTTTGCCGTGTCAGTATTAACACGTTAAGCACATAACAATAGCGTCTTCGTAACCAAAACCGCGAGCACTTGGGTAATAACCAGTTCGACGACCCGTTTCAACAAAGCCTACATTCATATACAACATCTGTGCAGTAATGTTTTTAGCACGTACTTCTAACCATATTTTAACTGCGCCTTTCGCTTTCGCTTGACTAATAAACTGCATTAATAGTTTTTTACCTAAGCCTTTACCTTGAGCAACTGGCTCGACACAAATATCCATTAGTGTTGCTTCGTCAATAACATGCTCACCAATAAAAAAGCCAATAATGGTAGGTGGTTCGTTCAACGGTTCACTGAGCTTTTCCCCAAAGTAGCGACCACCAATGCAACTGCGAAAGGTTTTTTCGCTCCAAGGGTGAGAATGACATTCGTTTTCTATCTGCATTAATGGGGTTATATCGGCAGGAGTAATTGGCGTAAATATTAAAGAGTTATTCATATTCTCACATTAATGTTGCTATTTATAACAGGTTAGTCGTTATGGCTTGCCATAATTGCTTTTTTAAAGCATGAGATTTACGGATCGATTCAATGCTCGGGCTAATTAATTTATGATCAGAATAATGGATCGATGATGTTTCGTCTTGATCAGCACAGAAAAACCAATTAAATAAACCTAAATCAAGGTGATCTTTTTTGGCGGTGACTTCACCAATAGAAAGTTCAAGCGCGAGTAATATATCAGTAAAAAAAGATTGTTTAGATAACGTAGCTAAGCTTTCAATATTCTGCTGAAGGTAACAGACGTTATGTTCTGAATTAGTTTGACTGGGTAATTCATTCTGAAAGGTTTCTGGCTTACGTTGCCATAAACTAATGCCGATTTCAGATAATTGCTGATATTGTCTTTGGTTAATACTCATAGGGTAATAATGACAGACTTGGTTATTATTGAACAGCACTGGAAAATAAATGAACTAGAAATGGAAAAGAAAATGGCAGGGGTGGAGAGACTCGAACTCCCAACCATCGGTTTTGGAGACCGCTGTTCTACCAATTGGAACTACACCCCTGCAACAAAAATGAATTATACTGATGCCAAGGCAAAGGTAAAGGGAAAATAGCTAAAAAGTGTGAATTGGTTGACTGTTCGGCTATTTTATAAACAAAGGCATTGGCGAGCATCAGTATTGTTGCTCGCTATTAGTAGTTTTACTTACTTGCTTTCCTCATTTCACAAAATCTAAATTTATCAGGGTAAGGGAAAACATCTTCATAAATACCTTCAGCAACATTGTCCTGACATTGTTTCCAGTAACGTGCCGTTAATAAATCTTCATGATGTATTTTAAAGGCTTTCAGATATTTAGGGTTGGCAAGCGCGAAAGTGGCTAACTCTTCTGGAAACATATCTCCAGGTGCAACTGAATACCATGGTTCAGCCGCGTAAATTTGCTCTTCAGTGATTGCTTCCGGCTTTATTCTGAAATTAACTTCGTTCATGTAAGTGATTTCATCATAGTCATAAAAAATAACTCGGCCATGTCGGGTAACACCAAAATTTTTCAATAACATATCGCCAGGAAAAATATCGGCAGAAATAAGTTGTTTAATTGCTTTTCCATAACCATATAAAGCGTTTTCTATTTCTTCATCATTGGCTTTGGCCAAATAAAGGTTTAATGGCACCATGCGGCGTTCAATATATAAATGCTTAATGATAAGTAAGTCATCTTCATAACGAATGAGGGAAGGAGCAACTTTGTGTAACTCTTCTAACAACTCTTCATTAAACCTGTCTTTAGGAAAGGCCACTTCCGAGTATTCCATCGTATCGGCCATGCGACCAACTCTATCGTGTAGTTTTACTAATCGATACTTTCCTTTTACGTCAGCACGGGTCATGTTTTTGCTAGGAGAGAATTTATCTTTAATAATTTTAAAAACATAGGGGTAAGATGGCAGCGTAAATACTGACATCACCATGCCTTTTATTCCAGGCGCTAAACCTAACTTGTCATCACTGTTATCAAGGTGATTCAAAAAATCACGATAGAATTGGGTTTTACCCTGTTTGTGAAAGCCGATAGCAGAATATAAATCAGCCCTCGTTTTATGGGGAATTAAACTTTGTAAAAAGTTTACTAGCGCATAAGGATGCAAGCAATCAACAAAAAAATAGGCGCGGGCAAAACCGAACACTACCGCCATATCTTCACTTTTACTCAATAAGGCATCTATATATAAACCGCCTTTTTCATCATTGAGAACACAAACAATAAACGGTGTTTCACCGGCAGGAGAGATAACTCGGCCGATTAAGTATGCGCCTTTATTACGGTAGAAAGTAAAATTTAAAATATCAAATTGTAAATCTTCGAGCTTAAATCGGGTTTTATGCGCTTTGCGGCGAAAAGCTCGAATCAAAGTATCAACATCACCACTTAAGTCTGTAAAAGGAACCGTGCTTTTATGTGAATTCATAATATCGCAAACAGTTTCTTTTAAGCCTTTTATTTCTGGTTTATAAGAGGTGTAAATATTTGGTGTAGGTCTGTCATCAAGCCGCTGAGCTGTGCTTTCTACAAAAATATAATCGTTATGATAATACCTACGTTCAAATAATCGACAAAATACTGAATTATAGAACGTTTCAGCTAGTTCTGGCTGCATATGTTCGGCGAGTAACTCAATATAGTCACGTTTTACTTGAAGCCATAAATCATCATCAAGTGACTCAATGAAAAAATCTTCCTTGATGGTGTTATAGGTTTCTTTCACCCTTTCTTCATAAAAAGTGGTGCGGGCTTTAGCCGCTTTTTGTACTTCACTCCACTGGCATTGATGATAGCGTTGTTGGGCTGATTGGGTGATTTCTATAAATAGGTGAATATGGCGATCGAAGCCATTGATAATAGTTTTGGCTATTGCGCCAGCGAGATTCTTCATTAAGGCCTACTAAATTAATGGTTTTTCTAGGTATAAAAAGCATACGCTAAAATAATGACGAAGCGAGATTTTATCTGAAATTTTATTAAATACTGACTATAACTAGCGATAATATTGTTCAATATCAAATTATCAAAGTATCAACTGATAACTATCCAAGTAAATTTTCTTATTTAGCTTGCTATCAAAGGCATCGGGCTCTAAAATTACGCGTTTTTATCGTACTATTTTAACACTGAACAAGGCTATTTTTAATATATCATCATGCGTGTATCTGATTTTTCATTCGATTTACCAACTGAGCTTATTGCTCGTTTCCCTAAAACTGATCGTACTGGTAGTCGATTAATGCTACTTGAAGGGGACTCTGGCGCAATTACCGACCTTGGTTTTAAAGATATTTTAGCGCAATTAAATGCTGGTGATTTATTAGTATTCAATAATACCCGGGTTATTCCCGCTCGTATGTTTGGACAAAAGTCTTCAGGTGGAAAAATTGAGGTATTGGTTGAACGTTTAATAGATAAAAACACTGTACTAGCACACATTCGAGCCAGTAAATCACCAAAGGTTGGTGCTGAATTGTTACTTGAGGGCAAAGTAAAAGCCACTATGGTTGCACGTCATGGTCCTTTGTTTGAACTTAAATTTCAAGGTGAGCAATCAGTACTTTCAATATTAGATGATATTGGCCATATGCCATTACCTCCTTATATAGATAGACCCGATGAAGATAGTGACCGCGAGCGTTATCAAACGGTATACAATGAAAAACCTGGTGCTGTTGCGGCGCCAACAGCAGGTTTACATTTTGATGAAGCATTGCTTGAAAAAATTAAAAATAAAGGCGTTGAATTAGCGTTTGTTACCTTACATGTTGGCGCAGGTACTTTTCAGCCAGTAAAAGTTGATGAAATTGCTGATCACATTATGCATGCTGAATATGTTGAAGTGTCACCTGAGGTGATTGAGCAAATAAATAAGACTAAAACTAATGGTGGGCGAGTTGTTGCGGTTGGCACTACCTCAGTACGTTCACTAGAAAGTGCTGCTAAATCAGCTGAAGTAGCTGGTACAGAATTAACAGCATTTTATGGTGATACAGATATTTTTATCACACCGGGATATGAATTTAAGTTAGTGGATGCCTTGTTAACTAATTTTCATTTATCAGAATCGACATTATTAATGCTTGTTAGTGCTTTTTCAGGTTATGAAAATATTATGAATGCCTATCATCATGCGATTAATGAGCAATATCGCTTTTTTAGTTATGGTGATGCAATGTTTCTTACTAAACGAACGCCAACTAAGTAAATTACCGCTTCCTAGTTAAGAAAGATAAGTTTTAAGTACAACAACCATCAGCCTGTTTCGCTGTTAGGACACTTTATGAAAAATAAAATGAAATATGAATTAATTAATACTGACGGTAAAGCCCGTCGTGGTCGCTTAACCTTTGCACGTGGTGTGGTTGAAACTCCTGCATTTATGCCTGTGGGAACTTATGGCACTGTAAAGGGAATGAAAGCAGAAGAAGTGGAAGCAACGGGTGCTCATATTATCTTGGGTAATACTTTTCATTTAATGCTACGTCCAGGTACTGATATTATAGAACAACATGGCGGTTTGCATGGGTTTATGAATTGGGATAAACCTATTTTAACTGACTCAGGCGGCTTCCAAGTCTTCAGTTTAGGTAAAATGCGTAAAATTACTGAAGAAGGTGTTCGTTTTAGCTCGCCAGTCAACGGTGAAAAAATTATGCTTACACCTGAACGCTCTATGGAAGTACAGCGTAAGTTAGGCTCAGATGTGGTGATGATTTTTGATGAATGTACACCATATCCAGCAACTCATAAAGAATCACAAGTCTCAATGGAGTTATCACTTCGTTGGGCACAGCGCTCTAAAGATGCCCATGGTGATAATCTTTCAGCACTTTTTGGTATTGTGCAAGGTGGCATGTATGAAGATTTACGTGAAGTATCTATTAATGGCTTAAAAGCGATTGAGTTTGATGGGTATGCCATTGGCGGTCTATCGGTAGGTGAACCGAAAGCAGATATGATTCGCATATTAGATCATACTGCCCCCTTGATTCCCGAAAATAAGCCCCGATACTTGATGGGAGTAGGCAAGCCTGAAGATCTAGTTGAAGGTGTGCGTCGCGGAATTGATATGTTTGATTGTGTAATGCCAACTCGTAACGCCCGAAATGGTCACTTATTCGTTAATACTGGTGTGGTAAAAATTAGAAATGCGGGTAATAAAACAGATACTGGGCCGCTAGACCCAAGTTGTGACTGCTATACCTGTAAAAATTACTCACGTGCCTATTTGCATCATTTAGATAAGTGTCGAGAAATTTTAGGTTCGCAGTTAAACACCTTACACAATTTACATTTTTACCAAAAAGTAATGCAAGGTTTGCGTGATGCTATCGAGCAAGGTAAATTAGACGCCTTTGTTGAAGAGTTTTATGCGTTACGTGATTTACCAGTACCGCCATTAGCACAAGGTAGTAAGCAAGTTTAGCTTTATTCATAAAGTAAAAATAAGTTTAGTACAATCATTATCGAAGTTTAATAAATCTTGTGGCTTAGTATTTTACTGATGTTTCGTTCAATTGAGCGAAAAAGAAATAAAGTAAAAAGTCACTAACTAATTATAAAAAGAAGTAGAGGAATTTATGAGTTTATTTATCAGTACAGCCCACGCCGCAGCCGCTCCAGCACCCGCAGGTGGTGGTATGGAAATGATCATTATGTTAGCGGTATTTGGTTTAGTCTTTTTCTTTATGATTTATCGCCCACAAGCTAAACGCGTTAAAGAGCATAAAGGCTTAATGTCAGCATTAACTAAGGGCGATGAAGTGTTAACACAAGGCGGTATTGTTGGCAAAATAGTTAAAGTATCTGATGAAAAAGATTTTATTGTGGTTAGCATCAGCGAAGGTACAGAAGTTACTGTACAAAAAGGCGCAATCAACGCAGTACTGCCTAAAGGCACAATGAAATCTTTGTAGCACTTAATCACTTTGCTACTTGTTACTGTAGCGGCATCGAAAATACTCATTGACGTTCGTCAGCTCCGTGTTTTCTTTTTGCTACAGCAACAACCAGCTTCGAGCTTAAATACTACGATTTTTGTGTAGTTAAAAATTTTAGATAATGATAACTAATAGCTGTTTTATTTGGGTTTTCTTGAAATAAGTACCAGGCTAAAGCGCGGAGTTGACGACTGTCAATGAGCACTTTAAACGCAGTGGTTATAAGAAGAAAGCGCAAAGACAATAGATAGAGAAAGGACAAATTGTGTTAAATAGATACCCCTTATGGAAAACATTAATGGTGGCATTTATTGTTGCCTTTGGTGCGCTCTATGCCACACCAAACTTATATGGTGAAGATCCTGCTGTACAAGTATCAGGGTTACGTGGTGTTGAAGCGAATATGGCAACGCTTGATACCATTAAAGCCAAGCTCACTGATAATAATATTGCCTTTACTAATATTGCATTAGAAAAGGGTCAAGTGTTAACACGCTTTAAAAATACCGAAGATCAGTTAAAAGCTCGTGATGTGCTTGATGACAATCTAGGTAAAAAATATTCAGTGGCCCTTAACTTAACGCCAGCAACGCCTGAATGGTTGGCAGCAATTGGCGGTACGCCAATGAAGTTAGGTTTAGATTTAAGTGGCGGTGTTAGCTTCTTGATGGAAGTAAACATGAAAGAAGCCATTAATAAAGCCAAAGTGGGTATGGTCGGTGATTTTCGAGGTGACTTACGTAACGAAAAAATTCGTTATCGCAGTGTAAAAGAAGATGGTAATGCCATTGTTGTAAAATTTCGTAAACTGGCAGATCTTGAAAAAGCTCAATCGTTATTGAAAAAGCGCTACCGCGACTTATTGCTAAGTACGGACGATGATACATTAACACTAACGGCTCAAATGACGGACCAAAAGTTAAAAGAAATTCGTGAATACGCCTTACAGCAAAATATTACTATTATTCGTAATCGCGTTAATGAGCTTGGTGTTGCTGAGCCATTGGTGCAACGTCAAGGTAAAAAGCATATCCTTATCGAGCTCCCTGGCGTGCAAGATACCGCGAAAGCGAAAGAAATTCTTAATGCTACTGCCACTATCGAATTTAGGTTAGTTGATACTGAAGGCGATTTAAGCGCAGCATTAAATGGCCGAATTCCTGCTAGCTCTATTTTGTTAAAAGAGAAAGATGGCAAACCAGTTTTATTAAAAAAACGTATCATGCTAACGGGTGATCATATTACCGATGCTAAATCTGGCTTTGATGAATACTCTCGCCCACAAGTGAATATTTCTCTGGATAGTGCTGGCGGCAGTAAAATGTCTAACGGCACTAAAAGTAATATTGGTAAGCCGATGGCAACCGTCTTTATTGAATATAAGCCAACGGATAGACGAGATCTTGAAGGCAATATTATTTTTGAAAAAGTGCAAGAAGTTATCTCTGTTGCTACCATTCAATCGCGATTGGGGAAAAGCTTTAGAATTACTGGTGCGGGCTCACAAGCCGAAGCGCATAATTTAGCCTTATTATTACGCGCAGGTGCGTTAATTGCGCCTATTGCCATTGTCGAAGAACGTACTGTTGGACCAACGTTAGGTGCTGAAAATGTACAACTAGGCTTTGAAGCCATCATGATGGGCTTTGGTTTAGTCTTTATCTTTATGATTATCTACTATCGTGCTTTTGGTGTAGTGGCTAATATGGCGCTTGGAGCCAATTTAGTGTTAATCATTGGTGTTATGTCGCTTATTCCAGGGGCAACATTAACACTTCCTGGTATGGCGGGTATTGTGCTTACTGTTGGTATGGCCGTTGATGCCAATGTACTTATATTTGAACGTATTCGTGAAGAAATTCGTGAAGGCAAAACCATTCAACAAGCAATACATCAAGGTTATGATGCGGCATTTTCAACCATTATTGATGCTAACATCACCACGTTAATTGCGGCGCTTATTTTGTTTGCTATTGGTACAGGGCCAGTGAAAGGTTTCGCTGTAACCTTATCAATTGGTATTCTTACCTCAATGTTTACCTCAGTTGTGGGAACGCGTGCAGTAGTGAATGCTATTTGGGGCGGTAAAAGCCTTAAAAAGTTATCTATATAAGAAAGACGGGAAATTTAAACTTATGCAAATTTTACAATTAAAAGAAACCGTTGCTTTTATGAGCTATCGCAAAATTGCGATGGTTTTTAGTGCACTATTAATGATAGCGTCGATAGCATCGCTAACCACGAATAAACTAAATTTTGGTTTAGATTTTACTGGTGGTACTTTGATTGAGGTGGGTTTCGAGCAAGCAGCAGACCTCAAAAAAATACGCCAAGTAATGAGTGATAATGGCTTTGACGACGCTAAAGTGCAGTTTTACGGCAGTAGCCGTGATGTTGTTATTCGTCTAGGCTTACGTGAAGATGTGAAAGCTGAAATGCTAGGCAATGAAGTGCTAGCTATCCTTGAGTCAGCCTCTGGTCAAAAAGTAGATATGCGCCGTATTGAGTTTGTTGGTGCCAGTGTTGGTGATGAATTAGCAGAGCAGGGTGGTTTAGCTATGTTAACCGCGCTGATATGTATTTTGGTCTATGTGGCTTTTCGTTTTGAATGGCGCTTTGCAGTTGGTTCAGTAGTTGCGTTATTTCATGATGTGCTGCTAACGCTTGGTTTATTTTCAGTTTTACAGTTGGAATTTGATTTAACCGTACTAGCGGCAATACTAGCGGTTATTGGTTACTCCCTTAATGATACTATTGTGGTTTCAGACAGAATTCGGGAAAACTTTCGTAAAATTCGTGAAGGCCAACCTGAAGATGTTATCAATATTTCATTAACGCAAACGTTAAGTCGTACTTTTATCACCTCAATAACGACTCTATTAGTACTTGCTGCTTTGTTCTTTCAAGGTGGTGCCTTAATTCACGGTTTTGCCACAGCATTATTATTTGGTGTATTTGTCGGTACCTATTCTTCTATTTATGTTGCCTCATTAGTAGCATTAGCTTTAGGGGTTTCCAGAGAGGACTTGATACCTGAAGTGATTGAGAAAGAGGGTGAGGATCAAGAGTTAATGACACCGTAACGGAAAAGTCAGTTACGAGTAAAAAGTTACGAGCCGAGCAGCATTTGTTGTTCGGCTTTTCTATTTTTATAACGATATATGTTTTTTTTGCACTACACTTATACCAATTCCATTAAGCTTACTGTATGCTGCACGCCTTTTACTAGTACCAAGCTCGTTACTCGACATTCGATACATAAAAGTCGATATTCACCCCTGTAACTTCTTACCAAGAGATAATTTATGAGTTTAATTTCCGCAGATACTGCTGAGAATACTACTAAGATAAACTTTACCGATTTAGGTTTATCTGAGCCATTGCTTAAAGCAGTACGTGACCAAGGTTACGACACACCTTCACCTATACAGGCACAGGCTATTCCTGCGGTTATTTCTGGTCGAGATGTCATGGCGGCAGCACAAACGGGTACCGGTAAAACTGCTGGTTTTACTTTACCTTTATTAGAACGCTTATCTAAAGGTGGGCGAGAGCAAAGTCGCGTACAATCCAACAATGTGCGTGCGTTGGTATTAACGCCAACAAGAGAGCTAGCGGCACAAGTCAGTGATAGTATTGCTACCTATGGTAAGTATCTAAACCTACACTCAACTGTGGTATTTGGTGGCGTTAAAATAAACCCACAAATGATGCGTCTTCGACAAGGTGTCGATGTACTTGTTGCAACGCCTGGCCGTTTAATGGATTTATGCAATCAAAAGGCGGTGAGGTTTTCACAACTTGAAGTACTGATTTTAGATGAAGCTGATCGCATGCTTGATATGGGTTTTATTCGAGATATCAAAAAAATTATTGCCCTTCTACCTAAACAACGTCAAAACCTACTTTTTTCAGCAACATTTTCCCCTGATATACGTGCTCTAGCGAAAGGTATGGTGAATAAGCCATTAGAAATCTCAGTTAATGCAGAAAATTCAACCGCTGAAAAGGTTACCCAGTGGTTAACTGCTGTTGATAAAAAACGCAAACCTGCTGTCTTGACGCACTTGATCAAAGAAAATAATTGGCAACAGGTATTAGTTTTTACTAAAACTAAACATGGCGCGAATAAGCTTACTAAACACTTAGAAGCCGAAGGGTTAACTGCGGCGGCAATACATGGTAACAAAAGCCAAGGCGCACGTACCAAAGCTCTAGCTTCTTTTAAAAGTGGTATGGTAAAAGTTTTAGTAGCTACAGACATTGCTGCCCGTGGTATTGATATTGATTTATTACCACAAGTGGTTAACTTTGATTTACCGAATGTTCCTGAGGACTATGTTCATCGCATTGGACGTACAGCTCGTGCAGGTAATACTGGCCAAGCAGTGTCTTTAGTTTGTAATGACGAATTGAAATTGTTGTGGGATATTGAGAATGTAATACAACAACATATAGAACGTAAGGTCTTAGATAAGTTTATACCTGTAAATGAATTAGGTGAGTCTCGAGCTATTAGATCATTAAAAGCAAAAAAGCCGAAAAAGCCAAATAATGCTAATAAAACAAAGGTTGAACATAAAGATGGTCAACATTTAAGCAAGGCCCATAAGCCTCAATCAAACAATGGTAATAAAAATCGTCGTTCAAGGCCTAATAATAATAAAAATGATAACCGTTAAATATTAACCTTTGTAAGAGTTAGCTAGCCTTGGCTAACTCAGGTTTAACTATAAAATTATCAAATAATTCTACGCTTGCCCGGTGCGAACTGTTATTTCACCAATTTCTGTTATCAGTGTAATGTTACTCCTCAGCTATAAGTGATGATATATGTTCAGGATAATTTGATTCATCACGGAAGTATTTATCCATTATTTCATTGGTTTTTACTAATTGCACTACTCATGTTATATGGTTTTATGTTGGTGAAAAATAACCTAAATTAGTCATCTGTTGTGTTGAGAAAACATCAATAACATTACCAATAACAATTAAACTTGGTGGTTTAATTTTGTGTGATTTTACTAAGGCTTCTAAGTTACTTAAAGTGCCCTTCACCACTTGTTGATCCGCGTGAGTACCTTTGCGTATTAATGCCGCAGGAGTATCTTTATCTCGACCAGCACTAATAAGCTGTTCAATGATAATAGGTAAACTTTTTATGCCCATATAAAATACTATGGTTTGTTGGGTATCATTTAATGTATGCCAGGGTAAGTCTAGTGCACCATTATCTTGCACATTGCCGGTAATAAAGGTGCAACTTCGTGCGACTTGTCGATGAGTTAGTGGAATGCCGGCATAACTAGTACAAGCAGATGCCGCTGTCATGCCCGGTACAATATGACAAGCTACGCCATTCGCTAATGTGAATATTGCTTCTTCGCTGCCACGACCAAAAACAAAGGGGTCGCCGCCTTTTAGTCTCACTACTTTTTTACCTAGTTTGGCATGTTTAACTAATAATTGATTAATACCATCTTGTGGTACACGGTGATCTGCTTGCTTTTTGCCCACATATATCTTTTCACAAGTGCTAGGTAATAAATCCATAATTTCTTCACTAACTAGCCGATCGTAAATAACCATATCTGCTTGTTTAATAAAACGAAATGCTTGTATAGTTAATAAGTCAGCATCACCAGGGCCAGCACCAACCAAAGCAACTTCACCAGCAATGAAAGCTTGTTTATTTATACCAATGTTTTTCATCATCTATTACCATTTTAATTTATTATGCTCATTCTAATAAGAAGGAAAGCAAAAAAAGCGCCAATAGGCGCTTTTTAATATAAAGTATTCGTTAGCTTCTTGAATAGTTACTTACTTAAACCTTCACCTAGATGCGGACGAATATCTTTTAAAATTTCTTTTAATAAACGCGTGCTACTGGCAACAATGTTACCTGATCTTGTATGATTATGACCACCAGTAAAGTCAGTTACTAAGCCGCCAGCTTCAATAACTAATAGTTCACCTGCTGCAGTATCCCAAGGTTTTAAACCAATTTCAAAGAAACCATCTACTCGTCCTGATGCAACGTAAGCTAAATCTAGTGCGGCAGAACCAGCGCGGCGCATATCAGATGATTTTTCAAAAAGAGAAGTGAACATGGCCATGTAAGCTTTGGTATGTTGCTTGTGTTTAAAAGGGAAGCCAGTAGCCAAAATAGTCGCAGATAATTCTTTATGTGCCTTGACTCTAATTCGCATATTATTTAATTGAGCACCTTTACCTCGACTTGCTGTAAATAACTCACCACGAATAGGATCGAAAATAACAGCTTGATCAAGTTTGCCTTTCACTTTCAATGCAATAGAAACTGCAAAGTGAGGAATACCTTTAATAAAATTAGCCGTGCCATCTAATGGATCTATTATCCATTGATAATCATCGTCACTGCCAGTTAATACACCCGACTCTTCACCTATTATGGTGTGATTTGGGTATGAATTACGAATAGTCTCAATAATTGCTTGTTCAGCAGCAATGTCAGCACTAGTAACAAAATCGTTAGAGCCTTTTGATTCAATTTCAACTTTATCAAGTTGCTCAAAAGAGCGAACAATAACTTTTCCTGCATTGCGCGCAGCGCGCACGGCAATATTTAGCATGGGATGCATAATAGAGTACCTATTTGTAAATGACTTTTAAAAGAACGATGTTGATCTAAGCACCATATAAAAATAAGCGCTAAATCAAGCGCGCACATTATAGCAAAATACAACTAACTTAGCGATAGCATTCTGAAATAAAGCGAATGATAAACTTAGCGTTCCTGACAGTTATTTATACCTTATATAGAAAAATAGACTAATTAATAATAAATCGCCATAGTTATAACTGCTAATTTAGCGTGCTTTTTATTAAGCATAGCAGTAATCTTCTATGTTAGAATTGTTGGCTTATAAATGAGTTATAACTTAAGTATCGCATAGAGAAAAAAATGTCAGATTCAGAAAATAGTAAATCAGCAGGAAGCCTTTTAGACAATGTTCGCATTGTTTTAGTTAATACGTCAGATTGTCGAAATATTGGTAGTGCAGCACGCGCAATGAAAACAATGGGATTAAGCCAATTAGTTTTGGTTGATCCTATTGAAATGCCTAATGGTCAAGCGCAAGCGTTAGCGGCAGGAGCAACCGATGTTTTATCTAATGCAAAAGTTGTTAGCAGTTTAAGTGAAGCTATTGATGATTGTGGTTTAGTTATTGGTACTAGTGCTCGCTCACGCACGTTGCCTTGGCCTATGTTAGAGCCACGTGGTTGCGGCGAGAAAATGATAACAGAGGCTAGCGAATACCCTGTCGCATTAGTGTTTGGCCGAGAAAGTAGTGGCTTAACTAATGAGGAGTTACAATTGTGCCACTTCCATGTACAGATACCAGCAAATCCTGATTATAGCTCGCTTAACCTTGCTATGGCAGTACAAACATTAAGTTATGAAGTTCGTACAAGTTACTTACTTTCATTGGATGAAGACAAGCAAGAGCATAGTACTGGTAATGGTACTTATATTGGAAAGGGGTTTAACGCGAAAAGCGAAGATGATGAACTTTATCCAGTGACTGAAGAAACAGAGCGCTTTTATCAGCACTTTGATAATGCGCTTAAAGCCACAGGATTTATTGGTGATAAACATCCAGGATTAGTAATGACTAAATTAAGGCGTTTATTTAACCGTGCACGCCCTGATGTTAAAGAAATCAAAATGATGCGTGGTATTCTTGCTTCAATTGAAAGAGCCTCTGTACAACGAGTTTCTGTTGAAAAGTCGAAGAATAAATAAAAGGAAAGAATATGTTTGGCCGCATGAAAGAAGATATTAACAGTGTTTTTGACCGGGATCCTGCCGCGCGTACTACATTTGAAGTATTACTTAATTATCCAGGATTACATGCTATTTGGATTCACAGACTAAGTCACCGATTATGGCGTGCTAACTGGAAATTAATAGCAAGATTAGTGTCAACTTTCTCACGTTGGTTAACGGGAATTGAGATTCACCCAGGTGCTACTTTAGGGCGACGATTTTTTATTGATCATGGTATGGGTGTTGTGATTGGCGAAACAGCTGAAATTGGCGATGATGTTACCTTGTACCACGGAGTTACTTTAGGCGGAACAAGCTGGAACTCAGGAAAACGGCATCCTACATTAGAAGATAATGTGGTTATTGGCGCTGGAGCACAAGTACTTGGTCCTATAACTATAGGGAAAGGCGGTAAGGTGGGTTCAAACTCCGTTGTTGTAAAAAACTTACCTGAAAATGCTACGGCTGTTGGCATCCCTGCACGTATTGTTAGCAATAATAACCAGAGTAGTTCTTTGCTTGATACCGACTTAGGTGAGAAACTTAATGTTAATCTAGGCAAGGATTCACGCGATAAAGCGGCGAAAAAATTTGGTTTTGACGCTTATGCGGTATCAGCTGATAACCCTGATCCTGTTGCTAAAGCTATTGGTCGCTTGCTTGATCATATGCACCTGATGGATGATCGAGTGTCAAATCTATGCAAAGAAGTGAATAACCTAGGTGGCGATGTTTGCCCTAAAGATTTACCTGAGCTTAGTGTTGGTGAATTCGTTGAAGATGAAAAAGCGGCAGCTAAACGTAGAGAAAGTAAAGTAGAGAGTTTTGACCCCGAAATATGATATGAGATATAGCTCTTGTTTTCTTGAATAAAACTAATTTTTATAGTAAAAAAAGCAATAGTTGACTAAAGCACTCAACTATTGCTTTTCGCTTTTAAGTTATTAGTGTAGAATACTTGAGTATATTACTCAGGTATATATTTGACTATTTTGTAGGGGTATGTAAAATTACGCAAAATAATTCCTCTTATAGCAAATACTGGCCTTGAGAAAAGTTATAAACACAACTTGAATGGCATGTATTAAATGAGCATATTATGAAACTAACCTCCAAAGGCCGTTACGCGGTGACAGCAATGTTAGATGTCACCATTCACGCTGCATATGGGCCAGTATCATTAGCGGATATATCTGAACGACAAGGTATTTCTCTGTCGTACTTAGAACAATTATTTTCAAAATTACGTAAATGTGGCTTAGTGAATAGTATTCGTGGACCAGGTGGCGGTTACCGCTTGAGTAAGTGCTCAGCAGAGATTGCCATAGCAGATGTGATTAGCGCTGTTAACGAGAGTGTGGACGCCACAAAGTGCGAAGGTAAAGGAAACTGTCAAGGTGGAGAACAATGCTTAACCCACTCTTTATGGGAAGGCTTAAGTGATCGTATAGAAGAATTTTTGAAAAATATTACCTTAGCAGAATTAGTCGCTAAAAATGACGTGAAAACTGTTTCTAAAAGACAAGATGATGTTCACAAACGTAGCAATAAAGAACAATCATTAGAAACAATTATTCCCATAAATTTATAAAGAACATAGTATTAAGTGGAGAAATAGAGTAAATGAAGCTTCCTATTTATTTTGATTATTCAGCAACTACCCCTGTTGATAAACGCGTTGCTGAAAAAATGATGCAATATATGACTACCGACGGTCATTTTGGTAACCCTGCGTCACGCTCGCACAAGTTTGGCTGGCAAGCAGAAGAAGCTGTTGATATCGCTCGTAATCAAATAGCTGAATTAATTAATGCTGACCCACGTGAAATTGTTTTCACTTCCGGTGCAACAGAATCTAATAACCTTGCAATTAAAGGTGCGGCAAATTTTTATCACAAAAAAGGTAAGCATATTATTACCTGTAAAACAGAGCACAAAGCTGTTTTAGATACGTGTCGAGAATTAGAGCGTCAAGGCTTTGAAGTCACTTATCTTGATCCTGAAGATAATGGCTTAATTGACTTAAATAAACTTGAAGCGGCCATGCGTGATGATACTATTTTAGTCAGTATTATGCATGTAAATAATGAAATTGGCGTTATTCAAGATATTAGTGAAATTGGCGAAATGTGTCGTGCTCGTAAAATTATTTTTCATGTTGATGCTGCGCAAAGTGCGGGAAAAATCAAAATAGACATGCAAAATTTAAAAGTTGATTTACTGTCTATTTCAGCACACAAAATGTACGGTCCAAAAGGTATTGGTGCACTCTATGTTAGTCGTAAGCCGCGTATTCGCCTTGAAGCGCAAATGCATGGTGGTGGACATGAACGTGGTATGCGCTCAGGTACATTAGCAACTCATCAAATTGTTGGTATGGGTGAAGCTTGTAAGCTTGCTAAAGCAGAGATGGACCAAGATCTTGAACATGTAACCGCTATGCGTGATCGTTTATGGGCCGGCGTAAATAGCATGGAACAAGTATTTATTAACGGTGATGCAGATAAACGTTACCCTGGTAACTTAAATGTTAGCTTTAACTTTGTTGAAGGCGAATCATTAATTATGGCGTTGAAAGACTTAGCAGTCTCTTCAGGTAGTGCATGTACATCAGCAAGCCTTGAGCCTTCATATGTATTACGTGCATTAGGGCTAAATGATGAAATGGCTCATAGCTCAATACGTTTTAGTTTTGGTCGTTTTACCACGACAGAAGAAATAGATTACGCTATAGAACTTATACAAAAATCTATTGGTCATTTACGTGACATGTCACCGCTTTGGGAAATGTTCAAAGACGGTATCGATTTGGACTCAATTGAATGGGCAGCACACTAGTTCTTTACTTAGCAATTAAGGTAAGTGAAGAAAATGTACGCAGTTAGGAGAAAATATTATGGCTTATAGCGAAAAAGTAATCGATCATTATGAAAATCCACGTAACGTTGGTTCAATGGATAAAAATGATCCATCAGTAGCGACCGGCATGGTGGGCGCACCAGCGTGTGGTGATGTAATGAAGTTACAACTTAAAATATCTGATGATGGCATTATTGAAGATGCTAAATTTAAAACTTACGGCTGTGGCTCTGCTATTGCTTCAAGCTCATTGGTTACTGAATGGGTAAAAGGTAAGTCAATTGAAGAAGCAGGTGAAATTAAAAATACGGCTATAGCTGAAGAGTTAGCCTTACCACCGGTAAAAATTCATTGCTCAATTTTAGCTGAAGATGCAATTAAAGCAGCAATTGAAGATTATAAAAGCAAGCAAGGCTAATAACTTTCAACGTCGGGCTACAAAAGAATAAAGTGAGAAAATAGAATGTCAGTTACTATGACACCAGAAGCAACAGAACGTGTTAAATCTTTTATGACTAACCGAGGTAAGGGCCTAGGTTTGCGTTTAGGTATTAAAACTACGGGTTGCTCAGGTTTAGCTTATGTACTTGAGTTTGTTGATGACTTGAATGAAGATGATGAGGTTTTTAACATTGAAGATGTAAAAATCATCATTGATGCTAAAAGCTTGGTTTACCTTGATGGCATTGAATTAGACTTTGTTAAAGAAGGCTTAAATGAAGGCTTTAAATTCACCAATCCAAACGCCAAAGGTGAGTGTGGGTGTGGTGAGTCCTTCAACGTATAATTTTTCTATTTATCTCTTTGCTATTTTGCTCAGCTGCAGCGTTGAAAGTACTCATTGACTAACGTCAACTCCGTACTCTCGCCTTGCATCAGAACAAACTAGCGTTGAGCTAAACAGAAAATAGTTCAAGTTATTTTAAATTTTAGAGCAAAAACTATTTTGAATTACTTCCAATTATTCGCCATTGAAGTTTCTTTTGATGTCGATATAAATCATCTATCACAATCTTATCAAACGTTGCAAAAAGCAGTTCATCCTGACAGGTTTGCTCATGCTTCATCTCAAGAGCAACTATTGGCAGTACAAAAATCAGCTGAAATTAATGATGCTTATCAAACGTTGAAGCAACCGCTGAAGCGCGCTGAATATATATTAACGCTGCGCGGTGTTGAGATGCCTAATGAGCAACAATCATTTAGTGATACCAGCTTTTTAATGCAACAAATGGAACTAAGAGAGATGCTTGGTGACGTAAAGTTTGCAGATGATATTGATGCAGCATTTAATCATGCCCAACAGGTTTTAGCACAAGAATACCAGCAGCTCCTTGATGTTGTGGAACAACAAATACTTGAAAATAATTCAGCAGCAAATACGCTAGCATGCGATAATTTACGTAAGTTAAAGTTTTACCAAAAACTCAATATTGAGGTTGATCGTCTCGAAGATAGTTTGTTTGACGACTAATGAGTGCAAATCACTTAGTTAAAAAGCAGTATCACAGCGAAATTTAAATACAAACCGGATTCATAAAATATGGCGTTATTACAAATTGCAGAACCCGGTCAAAGTACCGTTCCTCACGAACATCGACTAGCCGCAGGCATTGATTTAGGCACAACTAATTCATTAATTGCTAGTGTACAAAGTGGCAACGCTAGTACTTTAGCGGATCAACAAGGTCGTGACATTTTACCCTCTATAGTTAGCTATCAAGATGCTTCAGAAGACACTTTACCAGGTCATAGTATTTTAGTTGGAGAAGCGGCCAAAGCGCTAAGTGTAATTGATGCGCAAAACACTATTGTTTCAGCTAAACGTTTAATTGGTCGTTCATTGGCCGATATTCAAAGTAAGTACCCTTCATTGCCATACCAATTTTGTGGTGATGAAAATCATCCTGAAATAGTGACTCGTCAAGGAAATATTAACCCGATACAAGTGTCTGCTGAAATATTAAAAGCTTTAGCACAACGAGCTGAGCAAGCTTTAGGGGGCGAGTTAACAGGTGTTGTAGTTACTGTACCTGCGCATTTCGATGATGCTCAACGTCAAAGTACTAAAGATGCCGCTAAACTTGCTGGTGTTAATGTTTTACGTTTATTAAACGAACCTACTGCTGCCGCCTTAGCCTATGGACTTGATTCAGGGCAAGAGGGCGTTATTGCTATCTATGATTTAGGTGGTGGAACGTTTGATATTTCTATTTTACGCCTCAATAAAGGTGTGTTTGAAGTACTTGCTACTGGTGGTGATTCTGCACTTGGGGGCGATGATTTTGATGTGGTACTTGTTGATTATCTTGTCGAACAAGCAGGCTTAACTAGGCCATTATCTCCCTCGTTAGAGCGTCAATTGATGCAGCAAGCTTGTGCAGCTAAAGAACAGTTAACTGAGCAAAAAAGTGTAGATATTTTGTTAACGCTAGATTCTCAGTTAGACGAAAAAACGTGGACTACTACTTTAAGTAAAGAAACGTTTGATAGTTTAATTTCGGATTTAGTTAAAAAAACCTTACGTGCTTGTCGTCGTAGTTTAAAAGACGCACAAATTAGCACTGATGAAGTGTTAGAAGTTGTTATGGTTGGAGGCTCTACACGGGTACCATTAGTGCGCAATGAAGTAGGCAAGTACTTTAACAAAACGCCATTAACCTCTATCGATCCTGATAAAGTTGTTGCCATTGGCGCAGCTATTCAAGCGGATATTTTAGCCGGTAATAAGCCAGACAGTGATATGTTGTTACTTGACGTTATACCACTTTCTTTAGGTTTAGAAACTATGGGTGGTTTGGTTGAAAAAGTGATTTCGCGTAATACCACCATTCCTGTGGCAAAAGCACAAGAATTTACCACTTTTAAAGATGGCCAAACAGCAATGGCGGTGCATGTACTGCAAGGCGAACGCGAATTAGTAGACGATTGTCGTTCGTTAGCGCGTTTTGAACTACGCGGCATACCGCCTATGACTGCAGGCGCTGCACATATTCGTGTTACTTTTAAAGTTGATGCTGATGGTTTATTGTCGGTTAGTGCCATGGAAAAATCATCTGGTGTTGAATCCAGTATTGAAGTTAAGCCTTCTTTTGGCTTGGATGACAGTAAAATAGCGCAAATGATTAAAGATTCAATGAATAATGCTAAAGCTGATATAGATGCGCGTATGTTAAAAGAGCAGCAAGTAGAAGCAGCAAGAGTGATTGAGTCCATTCAAGCAGCGCTATCTACTGATAGTTATTTATTATCAGCACAAGACATTATTGATATTGAAGCGGCGATTAAAGCACTGGCACAAACTAGCCAAGGCAGTGATGTCAGCGCTATTGAAACTGCAATTGATAAATTAGATCACAGTACGGCGATATTTGCAGAGCGTAGAATGGACAGCTCTATTAATAAAGCGTTAACAGGCCAATCGGTAGAGAAGCTTTAGTATAAGCGACGAGCAATAAAGAGATTAAATAAGATGCCACAAATTATATTTTTACCCCATGAAGAATTATGCCCAGACGGTGCGGTTGTTGAAGCCAAAGCAGGAGAGAGTGTACTTAACGTTGCTTTAGCAAATAATATAGGTATAGAGCATGCTTGTGAAAAAGTATGTGCGTGTACTACTTGTCACGTTATCATTCGTGAGGGTTTTGATTCTATCGAAGAGGGTGACGAACTTGAAGACGATATGCTTGATAAAGCATGGGGTTTAGAACCTGAGTCACGCCTTAGCTGTCAATCAATTGTTGGTAATGAAGATTTAGTCGTTGATATTCCTAAATACACAGTAAATATGGTTTCTGAAAATCACTAGCTAATTATAATTGTTATAAATACAAAAAGGGTAATCGCATATCGATGTTGTTACCCTTTTTAATTGGTCTACTTAAACATCAAAATGGCCAACAGTGTGGTTAACAATATTTATAAAAAGCTTGGGTGAAGTGACTTTATGGAATAACGCTAAAGCAGTAAGGTAACTAATTGAACAGATTTTTACTTAAAGACAGCTGAAAATTATAGTAAAAACAATCCCTTTAAGTTTTATCCAAATTTAGTCTGCAGAGCGCTTTTTTTATCGCTAGTGCTAACCTTAAAATATACTATATACTTAAAATAATCATTGATACTTAGTTAAGTTATTGCAGGTAGTTTAACTACTTCTGAAATAGCTAAAGTTAGTGGTTGTCGTAATATATACCCGTTCCACTTGAAGATGCATGATTCAGCTGGAATTAGAAACGCTTTAGGCAAGGCATTGATTGAAGAGAATGGTCGTTCCCTTGTCGAAACCTATAAGCAGGATAAGCAATACTTTTTACACCTTAATTGATAACGAAATTCCTTAGTACAATTAATCGTAAATATTACTTATATGGTTGAATTTATTTAGTGTGGTAATTGGGGCATTTTATGTCAGAAATAAATAGCAATGATATTCAACTTATTAATGAAATCAAAAGATTGCGCGCAGAACTTATTGATGTGCATCGTTCTCAAGAAGTACGTGCCGCTCAGCTTTACAATAGTGAAGAACGCTTTGCTTTAGCCATGCGTGGTGCTAGTGATGGCTTATGGGACTGGGATTTAGAAACAGATGAGGTTTATTATTCACCTCGCTGGAAAAGCATGCTAGGTTTTGGTGAACACGAGCTCGAAAATAACTTAAACACATGGGCTGCGATGGTCCACCCCGATGACAAAGGCAATGTATTATTAATGGTTCAGCAATACTTAACCGGAGAAGCTGATTCATTTGAAGTTGAAATGCGTATGCGTCATAAATCAGGTCATGATGTTTTTGTGCGCTCTAGAGCATTTAAAATTACTCGTGGTTCAAGTCATGAGCCAGTGCGCTTGATTGGTACCCATGTAGATATTTCAATAGATAAAAAAGCAAAGCATTTCGATGAACAAAATACCAAAATTCTCAAAATGATTGCAAAAGGAAATCCTGCCTCAGAAATTTATGATGAAATCGCCTTATTGTACGAAGCACGCCACCTTGGGTTGAGATGTTCGATGCTTGAACTCGATGGCAATAGACTCCTGCATGGCGGCGCACCAAGTCTTCCTAAAGCTTACTGTGAAGCTGTACATGGTCTGATAAATGGTCCTGAAATCGGCTCGTGTGGTACATCGACCTATACAGGAAAGCGTGTTCTTGTTGAAAATATTGAAACTGATCCTAAGTGGAAAGATTTAAAGGCTGTAGCGCTTCCTTATGGCATGCGTAGTTGTTGGTCTGAACCTATTAAAAGTTCTTCCGGAAAAATATTAGGCGCGTTTGGTATGTATTATGACTACCCGGCGCTGCCTAACGAAGAAGAGTCAAAAGACCTAACATCCGCAGCTCAACTTGCTGGTATTGTCATGGAGCGCGACCATAATCAAAAGCGCATTCAATACTTGGCTTACACCGATGAACTCACTGGGCTTTCTAGTCGAGCCCACTTTTATTTAAGCATTGAAGAGTTGGTGAAAATTTCTGCACGTAATAATTACCGATTTGGATTGTTATATATCGACCTTGATAACTTCAAAAATGTTAACGATAGCCTTGGGCATGATGTTGGCGACTTACTTCTTCAGAGTGTTGCTCAGCGCTTGAAATGTGCTTGTCGTGAAATTGATTATATTGCTCGTCTGAGTGGGGATGAGTTTTGTATTGCAGTAAAAGATATTGCTGGTGATTTTGATACGATCCATGTCGCTCATCGTTGTATTAAGCTTTTATCAGCGCCTGTTGAGTTAGCGGGTCGAAAATTTACGCCAGCATGCAGTATTGGCATTGCCCACTATCCCGAAGACGGTGCAAACTTGCAAACAATATTGAAAGCTGCAGATACGGCTTTATACTCAGCAAAAGATCTAGGGAAAGGACAGTTTGCTTTTTATAACAAAAATTTAACTAAAAAGGCTGAGTATCGTTTTAAGCTCGAGCAAGACTTAAGAGAAGCGATAGAGAAAGAACAGCTTTATCTTGTGTATCAACCTAAAATAGATATAAGTACAGGAATAATAACAAGTGTTGAAGCATTAACTCGTTGGAATCATCCTCAACTAGGAATGATTTCTCCGGTTGAGTTTATCAATATGGCTGAACAAATAGCCATGATAAAACCACTGACTAAATGGGTGTTGAAAACGTCCTGTAAGCAGGCAGTGTCATGGAAACAAGCCGGTTTTCCTGCAATACGTATGGCAGTTAATATTTCGCCTAGCCACTTTGTTGATACTGACTTAGTACCTTTAGTTAATAATATTATCAGTGAAATAGGAATGAAAGCTGATGAGCTTGAGTTAGAAGTAACAGAAGGGCTTGTGCAGACAAATCAAGAAAATTTAGTTATTTTTGAATTGTTAAAAAATCTTGGTGTTTTAATAGCAATTGATGATTTCGGTGCCGGTTACTCTTCTTTTGCATCACTTAAGCATATAAATATTGATTTCCTCAAAATCGATAAATACTTTACTGGTGATATGCTCAGTGATAAAAAAACACAGTTATTGATTCAGACGATGATAAAAATGGGACAAAACCTTGGCTATGAGATCACCGCAGAGGGCATTGAAACTTTAGAGCAATTTAGTATGATTAAAGAGTTTGGTTGTGACTCAGCACAAGGATATTTATTTAGTAAACCTGTTCGTGCCCATCAAATTGAAAAGTTATTCGGTAGAGATTTAACCGCTTAAAGCTCAGCCATTAAAGTGTATAATGTACTTCGTTAGTTAATACTTTATCGTTAAAGAAGCTTTATTAGAGTAAAGATATTTACGCATATTTAAACATGACTGATTGTTAAGCTTATCCTTTTAAAGTTTATAAGTTCATTTTGGATGATTAAGAGGGTAATGACTTAACTGTTGTTACCCTTCTATGATTGAATATTATGTCTGGTAGAAAAATAGGGATGGGCAGATTTCATTACTTCAATTGTTATAACTTATAAATAGTATATCGTTTGAATTTTTATATGTGTTGGCGATAATAAAAATGCTATTTCGCTATGTTCCTTTAGCATTTACTTAATAAATTGGCTTTGGTTTGTGTGTTGTTGATGGGCTCCTATGAGGTAATATGCTTATTTTATGCTAGATTGAATAGTGTTAGAATACAATTACGTATTTAACATGCTGCTAACCAATTAGGCAATCATGGCCCGACACATTACCCTAGTATTTCTTATTTTATTTTCAGTGGAATTGTTAGCCACCGAGCGACAGACCCCGATCCTTGCAGTGATTGATTTTTATCCGTTTGGCTATTTGCTTGACGACAACATTCCCCGTGGAATGGTCTTCGATATTGAAGCTGTCCTAGAAGAAATATCTTCGCTCAATATTGATGCGCAATTGATGTCAGTACCCAGAGCACTGAGAAGTGCCTCTAATGGCCAAAATGATCTGTTATTTTCCTATAAAGACGACAAAATGGTGCCCAATGTAACTTGGCTGGGTAATGTCGGCTGTTTAACACCATTGGTTGTGCCTCATAAAGACAGTGATATTAAGAAGCTAAGTGATTTGGCAGGTAAGCGGGTAGGGTTTGTTGGTCTGGGATATTTTGATATAAAGATGAAATCTCGTTGGCCAATAAAACCTGTGGTGTTGAATGATAATTTTATTATGTTGAAGATGCTGCTCAGAGGCCGCTTGGACGCCATTATTGTTAATGATGGCGTCCTCAATGCATTTTTGGCCAATCAGGCCGTTTTGGAAGAACTTCCGTCATCTTGGCCCTTACAGTTATCGCAGCCATTGGCTTTGGATACTTATGAAACCCATTTGTCCATGTCTAAGGATTCAAAGTTTCAGGCATTGATCCCGCAATTTAAAAACGCAATTTTAAGTGGGCGCCAGCAAGGACGTTTTAAGGCAATCTTCCAAAAATATGGTTCAAAATTAGGTGGTCATTGTTTTACCGATGAGGAGCGAAAATTACACCAATGGTTGGAATTATCTCGCTAAGCAATCAACTCTCAATTAAGCTAGCCCGGTTAAGTGTTTATGTGGCACTTTTAATTGGGCTATTGTTAAGTTCACTTCAAGTGGTTGTTGATTACCATGATCAGGAAGCCTTGATTGATCTAACCATTGAACAAATTATGGTGGCAGCTCGTCCTCCAGCCATTCGTGCGGTCAATACCTTAGACAAGAAGTTGGCCCGTGAAGTTGTTGAAGGTTTGTTGAAATATAATTTTATTGAACAAGCCAGTATAGAGGATGAATTGTCAGAACAATTGGCGCTAGCAACGGAGTCATTTGAGCCAAGTAAAACCCAATGGTTAACAGGATCTTTTACCTCAGCAACTAAAACCTATCAGACCTTGCTAAAATATCCAGGTAATCCTGCTCTTAAGCCAGGGATTATGACGCTCAGAATTAATATGGATAGTGCGTTGTCTCCTTTTTATGATCGTTCACAGATGGTCTTTTTTTCGGGGCTTGCTAGAAATTTTTTCCTTTCATTTTTACTGTTTATCCTATTTTATTTTGTTCTGGCTAAGCCGCTTAAAAAGCTGGCATTGCAATTTAGTGCGGTTAAAATTGGTGGCAGCACTAAATTGTCGGTTCCTGAAGGCCACAAAAATAGTGAATTGGGGGTGTTGGCAAATGCTGCAAATGGTTTTGTTAACAAAGTTGAATTGTTAGTGCTTGATCAAGTTGAAACCGAAGCTGCCCTAATTCAAAGTAAACAACGTTTGTTAAAGCTTATCGATCAAATACCACAACTTATTTTGGCACAAGATAGCGACGGAAAGATCCTGTTTGCTAATAATAGCTGTTCGTTATTTTATCATATGTCAAAGAGAGATCTAGAGGGGAAAACCCTGAGTGAGATTCATCATCATTGCCGGGAAGAGGTCATTGATCTGAATAAAATTCGTCATTTGGTTTTACAACAAAATGAAACTGCTCATCAGCAAGAAATATCTCTGACGTCAATAAAGGGAGATACCAATACCTTTGCAATACAAATTGCGCCCTTTGACGATTATAGCCAACCTGCCACTTTGTTGGTCGCCAGTAATATTAGTGAACAAAAGAAAATTCAGAAGCACATTGAGCAACTTGCGAGTCACGATTCTTTAACAGGGCTTCCTAATCGCTTATTATTTAATGACAGGCTGGATCATGTAATGGCTAATAGCCAGCGTGACGGCCAATTCAACGCCATTTTATTTCTTGATTTAGATCATTTTAAAAATATTAATGATTCTTTAGGACATCATGAAGGGGATAAGCTGTTAGTGCATGTAGCTAAGGTCTTACAGAATGCGGTAAGAAAAAATGATACCGTCGCTAGACTGGGTGGTGATGAGTTTGTGATCTTACTAGAAAATTTGTCAAAAGACTCACATCAGGCTCAAAAAGCTACCCAGGATATCACTGAGAAAATTTTGGATAAGTTTTCTGAGCCGATGAGTGTCGATGAACACCTCCATCACATAGGCACAAGTATAGGTATAGTGATTTTTCCTATTGATAGCGAAAGTGCTGCCGATTTGATGCGTTATGCTGATACCGCTATGTATCAGGCTAAAGGCAATGGGCGTAAACAAGCCGTATTCTATGAAGCAAGTATGAGCGCTTTGGTCGAATACAAGCAAAGTATGGAAAATCAACTTCATCAAGCATTGAGAGAGCAACAATTTGTTGTTCATTTTCAGCCTCAGGTCGATAGGTTTGGCAGCATTTATGGTTTTGAAGCACTTATTCGTTGGCAACACCCTGAGTTAGGCTTAGTGGCCCCAAATGAGTTTATACCTATTCTTGAGTCCTGCGGTTTGATCGTACCAGTGAGTGATTGGTTAATAGACTACTGTTGCCAGCAAATTCTGAGTTGGCAACAGTCTTGTTTTTGGCAAGAAAGCTGGCATATTGCAATAAATATTAGCCCATTACAGTTTTACCAGAAGCAATTTGTAGAGACCTTAGCTGATAAGATTAGTACCACACAACTTCCTGGGAGCTGTATTTGTATAGAAATTACGGAAACGGTTGCCATCAAAAATATTGCCTTTACCGCTGCTCGATTAGCAGAAATTAAAGCGTTGGGTATTTTAGTGGCATTGGATGATTTTGGTACTGGGTATTCATCATTGAGTTATCTTAAGGATTTGCCGATAGATATAATTAAGATCGATCGATCTTTTATCAAGGAGCTAGGTCATGAAAACAAAGATAAATCGATTGTTGAGGCAATTATTGCCATGGCAAAAGTACTGGAACTAACCGTTATTTGTGAGGGGGTGGAAACAAATCTGCAGGTTAATATCGCCAGTAATTGTGGTAGTGAATATTTTCAAGGCTACTATTATTGTCGTCCAGTGAGTGCGATCAGTTTAGTCTCTAATTATAACAAAGAGCTCGCGTGAGTAAATCCAAAATATGGATAAGAATTGTTTTTTATGTTTTATCCAAATATAGCTATTTGTCCTAAAGTGAACATCCATTAATGGTGCCTGAGGATAATTAATCTTAGCTCTCGGAAATTATTTAGTAGCAGGTAGTCTCATTTAAATGTTACTGCTTTTTGTACAAAATGAAATTTGTCTATGTTGAGTAATCCAGAAATAGTTTAAAATTGACAAAACATCATTCCAGCATATTTTCGGTTTATGTTACCAAAACTCTCCTGAATAAAGTGTATAAACACCAAATGAAATATATAAAAAATCAGCAAACCTGTTTTACTTCTTTTAAAGGTAATATTGAAAGCTATGCTTTACCTGAGCGCTTCACCTTTCCATTTTGTTATGAGCCACATCCCTTATGTCTCTTGGCTGCGGAGCAATTACAACAACAATTACAAAACCATAAGCCATTACAACTTGAACTTGAGCAAACGGGCAAGATGTTTGGTGTGCTTTTAGTGGGAAATACTAAAGGTGAGGTAGGGTACCTTAGTGCCTTTTCTGGCAAGTTGGATTCGCATGAAAACTCACATCAAAGGATGATTAACTTTGTTCCTCCTGTTTTTGATGTTGATGCGCAAACAGATTTTTTTCATGAAGAAAGTAACATCATTAACCGGCTTAATAGCGAATTAGACAAGCTACTCGCTAATCCCCTGTTAGACGAATATCAGAAGACCCTTGAATTAAAGCTAAGCCAGCAAAATGAGCAACTTGATCAGCACCGAAATAAAATGGCTTTTAATAGGAGAATAAGAAAAGAGCAACGTAGCCATGCAAAAGGTAGTTTAGCTGGCGATGATTTAGCACAACGTCTTAAGCAATTAGCACAAGAAAGTATTGATGATAAAAATCAACTTCGCGACTTAAAAGAATACTGGCATGATTTAATTTCACAAGTTCAGCAAGAATTAGGCGCGCTAACGGTTGAAATTGACGGGATCAAAAAAAAGCGCAAGCAGCTCTCTACCAAGTTACAAAAAAAGCTGTTCAAACAATATCGCTTATTGAATAGTGCGGGTGTTGAAAAAGATTTAATTGAATTATTTCAAAATTCACTTTATCAAATACCACCAGCAGGAACCGGAGATTGTGCGGCACCAAAATTATTACAATATGCATTTAAGAAAAATTTGAAGCCGCTAGCCATAGCCGAATTTTGGTGGGGGCAAGCGCCTAAGTCTGAGATTCGTCAACATAAAAACTTTTATGGCGCATGCTCTGGTAAATGTCAGCCAATTCTTGTGCACATGTTAGATGGCATGGTCATAGACGATAACCCTTTATTGGTTAATCCAGCAGAGGGTAAGGCGCTTGAGATTATGTATCAAGATGATGACATTGTTGTGGTAAATAAGCCCAGTGAGTTTTTATCTGTACCTGGAAAAAATATTGAGGATTCGGTCTATTTACGCATTAAGCAGCAATTTCCTCAGGCTACAGGCTCGTATATTGTACACCGATTAGATATGTCTACATCGGGGGTGATGGTATTGGCGTTAACTAAACGAGCGCAAAAAAATATACAGCAACAATTTGTTAATCGCACCATTAAAAAACGCTATGTGGCAATACTTGAAGGAAAAGTCGAAGGTGATATTGGCAAAGCACAAATGAAAAACCAAGGAGAGATTAACTTGCCACTCAGGGGGGACTTTGAAGATAGGCCAAAGCAATTAGTGTGCTTTGATCACGGAAAAAAATCTAAAACCCAATGGGAAGTTATTGAAACTGTTGATGGTAAAGCTAAACTCTATTTGTATCCTGAAACAGGTCGAACTCACCAATTACGGGTACATTGTGCTCACCCACAAGGTTTGAATATGCCGATACTAGGTGATGATCTGTATGGTAGTAAAAATTACAGTAGTAATACGGGCAATAAAAAGCCTCAACGATTACATTTACACGCAGAAATGTTAACACTGAGCCATCCGGTAACTAAAGAAGTGATGACTTTTCAAATAGACCCTGAGTTTTAAAAATGGTTTTGATTGTAACACTCTAGTTCTAATGAAACTTTAGCGTTTTATAGCTTAAAATAACCCAAAAAGGTCTGTGTAATGGTAATGAAATTGATAAGGAAACTGCGTCAAAGTCGCTCGGTAATTAGTCCGACAGTCTCCCTTGGTAATGACACTAATGCAGGTTATTGATATGTTTTACGCTCTAATTCATATTTTTTCATTTTATCGTATAGTGTTTTTCTAGCTAAATTTAGCTCTTCCATGGTGTCTTTAATGCAGCCCTCATTACTTGCCAACGCTTCCTCGATAAGAAATTTTTCAAAAAACTCAACCCGCTGAGTGAGCCCCATACTGCTAAGCATTGAATTGGCACGGGCATTCTTTTTAAGATTAAACGCTGCCGCCTCACCCAATAATATGTAACGCTCAGCCAAGTTACGCAATTCTCTTACATTACCAGGCCACCCATAGCTTAATAGCTGTGCTTTATGTTCTTGTGATAATGGAATTAATTCTTTTTTATAACGCGCCGAAGCTATTCGAGCAAAGTGTAAAAAAAGTAAAGGCACATCTTCAATACGCTCTCTCAACGGAGGAATATCTACTTTCACCAAGTTTAAACGGTAATATAGATCTTCACGAAACAAACCTTGTTCACATAACTCTAACAAATCTACCTTAGTAGCGGCAATCACTCTGACATCAAGTTCTACACCTTCGTTAGCGCCTAAACGGACCACTTTCCGCTCTTCTAGAACTCTTAACAACTTAACTTGTAAGGCCATTGGTGTACTCTCTATTTCGTCAAGAAACAAAGTACCACCGTTAGCATATTCAAATTTACCTATGCGTTTTTTATCAGCACCGGTATAAGCGCCTTTCTCCGCACCAAATAGCTCACTTTCGATAATGTTTTCTGGGATAGCTCCACAGTTAAGCGCAACAAAATTACTATCTCTACGGATACTATGGTCGTGTAAATATCGGGCGACTAACTCTTTTCCTGTACCGGTTTCACCATCAATCATAATGTCTGCGGGTGCATCCATCACTTGATTCAGTATATTGCGCATTTGTACAATGTTGGGTGAATTCCCTAAAATTCTGGGTCCGGGTAAGCAATGTGTTTCTATTTCTTTTTTGAGTTGTCTATTTTCAAGCACTAGAGAGCGCTTATCTAATGCTCTTTTTACCGTATCAACTAGGTCATCATTATTAAATGGCTTTTCAATAAAGTCATAGGCACCATTGCGCATTGCGTTTACTGCCATTGAAATATCACCAAAACCTGTCAGTAAAATAGTTGATATATCTGAGTCGATATTATTTACCTCTGCCATCAACTGATGGCCATCCATTTTAGGCATATTAATATCACTGATGACAACGCCAGGCCAAGTATCGCTGAGCTGATTAAGTAATTGATGTGCTTGTGAAAAGGTTTTCACTTCAAAGTTTCGTAATTCAAATGTTTGTTCAATGGCACTTCGAATATGCTCTTCATCATCTATGACAAAGACGACACCCAATTTTTGCGTTTCCATAATATTTCCTTACTTTACGTTTACAGGCAAGCTAATGGTAAAAATAGCACCGCCATCTGGGTGATTACTTACGTTAAGTTGACCTTGCATTGATTCAATAATTCGATGCGAGATAGATAAACCTAAACCTAAGCCAAAGTTCTCTTTCGTGGTAAAAAAGGCCTCGAAAACTCTGTCGATATTATCGACTAAAATACCGGGCCCATTATCTCGTATTTCAATGATAACGTGTTCTTTAACTTCAGACACAGAAATGGTTATTTGTTTATATTCTTGTTCACTAAGGGCCTGTATTGCATTACTGAGTAAATTAACCAATACTTGCTCAAAGCGGATTGCATCGCCATAAATATGCACAGGATTTAGGCAAGGTTTACTGGTAAATTCTACCTTAGCCGCTTTGGCTTGATGTTTTACAATGCTCATCGCCGCCATGAGGCTCATTTGAACATCAACGGCAGTAGCAATGCCCATGCTTTTTTTCGAGAAATTATTAAACTGACTGACAATATCACTCAGCCGATCCACTAAGCCAATAATGAGTGTGAGGTTGTTTTTTACTTTGTCTGTCATATTGCGTTCTTGATAAGCCAGCGCATTTTCTGAGTAGCTTCTTAAGGCTGTTAACGGTTGATTGATTTCATGGTTAATACCCGCTGACATGCTACCAATGACCGCAAGCTTTTCTGATTGAATTAATTCATCCTGCATTTTGTTCATTTGAGTTTGTGCTTGCTGGCGTTGCGCTATTTCCTCATGTAATTTGACATTACTTGCACTTAAATCAGCCGTACGCTCTTTAACTTTTTTTTCTAACAACTGTTGAGATTGCTTAAGTCTTCGCGCATTTTTAAGTCGTTCATTAGCAAATAACAATAAAAACACCAATAATAAATAGCCACTAGCACTGAGAATGATTAATAAATTTTGCTGCTTTTTCATTGGCACTACAGAGCTCCATAAATGAACTTGCCAATTAGCCGTTTTCATCAATTTATTCAGCGCAAAAACCTCTTCAGATCCTTTGCTTGAGGTAACTTTTAATAATTCACTACCTAATATTTTTGGAATATAGTGGTTTGAAATATCGACCACATTAAGTGAAGATATCTCTTTATCGGTATAACGTTTTTCTGCAATTAAATTAAGCTGCTTAGCCTCAGATAGATTACCAATAGTTTTTAATCGCCATTCTGGTCTATCTGAAATAAAGACTACATCATCGGGTGCAACGATTAAGAAGTTAAAGCTATCATTTAATACCGTTTTTTTATACTGCTCTTCAATATCTGCAATACTTAATTTTAATGCAATGACACCAGCAATAACACCATCGATTACCACAGGGTAAGCATAATAAAAACCTCGCTTACCGCTACTTAGCCCGACTGCATAGTAATGAGACAGTTTACCTTTTAACGCATCTTGAAAATAAGGTCTAAAAGTGAAATTCATACCCACAAATGACGTAGGTAATTGCCAATTGCTCGCCCCAATTGTGATACCCTTTTTATCAATGAGGTAAATATCTAACGCCTGAGTCATCGTGCTAATATCTGCTAATAACTGGTTAAGTTTGGTTATTTTTGATTGTTCGTTAGGTGAGATTAAAGCTTGTGACAGTAAGGGGTGTTTCGATAAAACTTTAGGGATTCGGTCAAAGCGACCAAGAATATTATCTATGTAACCCACTAAGTTAGATAACTGCTGGCTCGATTGTTGATGCATTTGTTGATAGGCATTGCTCATACCTATCATCTGGGTTACTTCAATAGTCAGTATTAGGCCAATCACTGCAATACTGGCAACAATATAATTTTTACGTTCTGATTTACCTTGATAGACCAAAATTTTACCTTATGAAGAAACCCATAGCTGTTTTACTCATTTTATCAGTTATTAGCCGTTAACACGTTGTTTACAGTCATGCATTAGCGATTTGATATGAAACCAATGCTTTGTTCCATATCAAATATTGCATTTGGTCACACCAAATTAACTAATATTGTCTTAGTTAAAAATCGAATCTAACACCTAATTGTACTTCCGACATATTTTCTCCCGTTGAAGGTAAACGGGTCGTGTCATTATCTAACTGTTCAAATGATGCCCACAATCGAAATTTCTTAGAGAGGTAACGAATATACTCAACTTTAATAGAGCTAACATCCCCTTTTATTTCACAAGAGTTTACCGCATATCTCGCATGTATTTGGTTATTGTCTTGACGCCACTTCCCATATAAACCTACGGTTGAGCGGTCTTCATCAACACATGCTGTTACGCCGCCTACTTTTCCAGATTCTTCTGCTGATACTAACCTAACGTTGCCAGAAGAGTTACCCTTGTATAGGTCAAAATCGTCTTCAGCCAAATGATAAAAGGCTGACACAGTAAGTGCTTTTGAAATATCATACCAAGCACGAAAGCCATACAAATTACCGGTGTTTTCACCTTGTTGATCTGCTGCTAATGCTGCTTGAAGTTTCAAGTTTTGATTTTTATACTGCGCTGCTACTTGGTATTGGTCAATAGAATCACCATCTTGTTTCTCTGTTTGAATGGCTGCACCGAACTTCCAATTATTGTAAGTTTTTTGCCATTGCAGCATGTCATCATCACGAATAGCGCCTTGACGCAATGAATCTAATCCATCAGAAAAGTACGCACTGCGCACATATTGATGCCATATAATGGTTTGAGAACCATAAGTTACGGTACCAAAATTACCTTTAAGGCCAACATATATCTGACGCATACCGGCTTTTTGATTTTGATTGAAATTAACGCCATCATCGCCGCGTAAACCATACTCAACTTTACCTACACCAGTTAAACCATCAGTTAATTGAACTTCAGCATTTACACCAACACGACTTAAGTAGTCTCTACCATTTGCCGCATCATCAGAAGTACCACTATCAACATAATCAGCACCTAAACGGAGCGAGCCATAGAATGAGCTATCGACATCACTTGCATTAGCACTTGCACAGCTTAATAGCAGTACGTTTAAAAAAAATAATTTGCTTGTTTTATTCACTTGAACACGTTTCATGTATTTCCCCTTTATTTTAAGAAGTTATTATCTTTATAAATCGTCAACGATAATTATGTTAAGCCGACAGTTTGTTATCGCAATGTTCACGCCAATTTATTAGTTAAGCATTAGATAATAATAAACAACAAGATAACAACTACTTACATTGAAAATTAAAACTTCGCAGGGACAATGCTTGGGGGGGATATCACCCTCAAGGCTTGCTGGTGTATATAGAAATCCCCCCATAAAGCAAAATTAAGGTGTTTAAAACCAAGGAATAAAGGAGAGCGATAAGCCACTATTACGCGCAGTTAAGCCCATTAAATTTTTTACGGTGATAGTAACTGGCGGCTTTCCACACATATACAGTTTTTTATGGGTGGATATCAATACGTAATAAAGGCTAAAATAATTAACTAAAAATATAATTACCTTTATTAACAATAAGATGAAAACATGGCAGTGTCTTTGCAAAACATAAATTAGAACTATTATAAAAAACAACACTGTGAGGATATTTATGACAGATATTAAAAACAAAGCAACGCCATTGCGTATGCTCGTATTAGGGCCAGCATTAATGCTGTTCACCTTATTAGTTCCATCTCCTTTTGAAGGCATGTCTGCAGATGCATGGCATACCCTAGGCTTAGCATTGTGGATGGCCATTTGGTGGATATCTGAAGCAACCCCTGTTTCAGTTACCGCCTTTTTACCCTTGATAGTTGCTCCCATTATTGGCATAACACCCATTAAGGTAACAACGTCGTCTTATGCACACCCTTTAATATTCCTATTCCTTGGTGGCTTTTTTATCTCCATTGCGATGGAACGATGGAACTTACATAAACGCATTGCCTTAAAAGCGATGTCGTTATGTAGCACTAAACCCAGCCACCAAATTGGCGGCTTAATGCTTGTTACCGCGTTCTTATCAATGTGGATGTCTAATACAGCAACCGCAGTAATGATGTTACCTATCGCGTTATCCATTATCGAAATGGTCAAGCAAAAACAAAATGGTAATACCCCAGAAAACTTTTCAAAACCTATGTTATTGGCTATTGCCTTTTCTGCCAGTATTGGTGGTTTAGCTACATTAATTGGTACTCCTCCTAATGCGCTGATGGCGGCTTATTTAGCCGACAGTTATAATATTGAAATTGGCTTTGCCCAATGGATGATTATCGGCGTCCCGTTAAGTGCAGTACTTTTGGTGCTGTGCTGGTTTATACTGACCAAGGTTTGCTACCAAGTGAATGAAGGAGAACGAGTTGATACAAACAGCATGTTCCAAGAGAAACTTCAGGAATTAGGGAAAATGAACAAAGGCGAGAAACTCGTACTGTTTTTCTTTGCTTTTGCAGCTATCAGTTGGGTATTTAGACCATTAATAGCCAAAATGACCGGGTTAGCTATATCAGATACCGGCATTGCCATGTTTGTTGCTTTATTATTATTTGTGGTACCCGTTGACCGCAAAAAAGATATTCGTATTTTAGCTTGGGAAGACACAAAAAAATTACCTTGGGGTGTATTACTACTGTTTGGTGGTGGTTTAGCCTTAGCCAGTTTAATTAAAAAATCGGGGCTTGCAGGTTACATAGCAACTCAGCTTGAAGCAACGTCGAACATACCTGTCATTGGTGCCGTTTTAGTGGTCACTATTACTATTTTATTCTTAACTGAAGTAACAAGTAATACCGCAACAGCAGCTAGTTTTTTACCTTTACTAGGGCCAATCGCAGTAACGTTAACGGATGGACCTCTAATGCTAGTTATCCCTGCGGCATTAGCTGCTAGCTGTGCTTTTATGATGCCAGTGGCAACACCGCCAAATGCTGTAGTATTTAGTTCTGGAGAATTACGTATTACTGACATGGCCAGAGCTGGGCTCTGGCTTAATATCGCGGCTATCGGCTTGATAGTTGTAATGATGTTAACTTCTGTACCTATGGTATTTAACTTGTAAAGCACAATGTGTTTTTTCAAAGCAGATGAACGCTAGATTATTAGTCTGGCGTTCGTTTTTAGGTGTCTACCTATTGTGTTCTCGAATGTGATCTGCCAATAGTATCAATTGAATCACACTAATTATTTAGGCAGCACTAATCATTCTTTTGTTAGTTTACTCTGTATGTTGGCATCGTGAACTACCGTTCACCTTGAACATAAAAAGCCCATCATGACGGGCTTGGTGAGTTAGTGCTTTAATTATTAATCTTTAACTTCTGCGTTGTGGTATACGTTTTGTACGTCATCAATGGCCTGGGAATGTGCGTGAATTAAGAAATTTAGCTGAGCGTTATGTTTTACTTGGTTCTGCTGCCGCTTTTAATCAATAAGGCGCTACTGATTAAAAAATCGACAATTAGCTTACCAGAGCGAGTTAAATTTTTTGAAAGCTCACTAATTGAGGAAGCGTTAACTAATAATAATGGCAGTATTAAAGGCACTATGGGTGAGTTGATGTTAGCGAGAAAAACTTTGTATGATAAAATGAAAAAATATGATTTAGTGAGAGAAAAGTTTCTTTCTTGAAGATACTCTTTGGTGATTCCTCGTTATCTTTATTTATAGTACCTTAACAAAATAGACTGTAGTAAGAACTAAAAGTGAGATGTCATTTGACTTCTTTTCCCCAAGATTTATTTAATTACACTAAAACCAACCTAGCTATAAACTAGAACGTTTATTGTTCTTTAACAACTTTCAACCAAAGTATTGATTTTATCCTTGGTTTTATTCGTAGTTTTTGTTATTGCTAAACTAACGAATTAACATTCAGGAATTACTTATGGTATTAAGACGAACGGATGCGATAACTGCGGTTGATAAACAACAGATTAAACAGGCGTCTGATGCCGCACTTGCCTCAATTTTAAATCTCACTTTTTTGCCAGGTATTGCCTTTATTTGGTTAATGTTAGCTATCAATAAAATGTCACCAACCAGCATAGGTTATTATCACGCAAAGTTAGGCATCAAACTTAACCTTATTGCCTTTGTTGCACTCGGTGTTGTTTCAGTGTTGATGGTAATCTTAGGAGGGTTTGATTCTGCTTGGACTTGGGTTTATGTTATTACTTATTTTACTTTTGTACACACCACATTTATTGTCTTAGCCGTTTGGGCGCTTACGCGTGCGTGGTCTGGATTAAAATTAAAGTAGTTAGAGATACTCGTTATACCAATACCAATAAATATATGATCAATCTAAATGGCCTAAACCTCCAATAACATCGTTGCTTTCAATCCCAATAGCCAGCTATTGCTCAATCAAGCGCCTTATTCTTGAAAATTTATCCTCATTAATATTTGATCACTAACTTACTGGCATTGGTATTATTTACTGAGCTAAGTCAGTGTCACCACCAACATAATCACGGGGGATAGCTTAAAAGAGCCTTCATTATAAATAGTTCTCTGTGACTAAGCATAATGATTGAGGGGAGTATCATCTCGATAGCCCTCAATTTTTAAAGGCAACCACTCTTCTAGATTTCTTGGTACAACCTTATTACAGCCATTATATCTGAGATTTAGTCAGCAATAATAATGATCACTCTGTGGTGATAGTGACGGTTAACTCTACATCAAAAAGGAGCTTAACCCATTAGTTATTTATGACAACTTGGTGAGGGTTTGTTGACATGCCCTAGCGGTGGTTCTTAATGACGACTGATCGCTAAAAGCGGTCAGCAAGTGGCTAGAAGTTTTGAGCCAAGCTTTTCCTCTGCGATGAAATTAAAACTAGTATTTTTAATTAGGATTAACTTATTAATTATAAACTTTTTTCAATTACGGCATTTTCTGCATCTTTAATCATTCTTGTAAGCTCACCACTCGCCTTCATCTCTTTAAGCTTGGCATCGATGCGTGGGATTAAGTCCTTATGGTCTTCATGTATATAGTGATATAAATCTAAGGTAGCTAAGGGGGTTTCGATAGGAATAACATTGTTTATTCCGAGTTGCTTTAGTGCCATAAGTCCATCAACAGTATTGGTCAGCGCTACGTCGGCTCTTCCTTTTTCAACAAACCTCATCACTTGTTTTGTCGTGTTCAAATTAGAAATATTAGTAAGACCTTCGGTAATATTATTGGTATGCTTTACACCCCTTACCTTAGCTATAGCATACTTACTAAGATCACTTTTATTTCTTATCTTAACGCCACTTCCTTTTTTGATGAACGCCATCGTTTCCAAGTAATAATAAGGTGTAGGAACACGATGTGTTGTTGGATTTTCTAAGCCATAAGTGAAGATCCGCATAATTTCACCATCGCTTCTACCTGATGTTGCTTCATATTGTGCTCTTTTTCCTGGCAAAGGTATAATTGTGATATCTATGCCTAAGCTTTCATACACTTGGGGTAATACGATTCGTCCAATTTCCTGCTCAATTAATTCATTGATAGAGACAAAGTGATATTCCTCCGCATTAGTAAAGCCAACAAAAATCAAAAAAACAGCAAAAAATCTCATCGAGTAACCTATAAACGAGCTATCAAGTCTTAGCTTTATTATTGATGAAAAATATACTATTTGCGAATAGGCTTCAGGTAATAATCATAAATGCGAATTAGCGAAATGACTATATCATATCAAACTGCCCCTTAGATTATATGAATTAGGTTCATAAAACCGACCGCTTTGTAGCACGAAAGCGTCCATACTTCCTGAAACGAGCATCTTCAAGTGGAGCGGGTATATATGAAGAAGCCATATGATCTTGTCTTACCAATACTAAGTGACACCAAAAAAACTCATAGGTAATATTATTGATTCGGATTAGCTTTTGTATTGTTAGTGATTTCGCCATGGGGTTTCAATGTGGCAAAGTTAGCGGACTTACTAAGTTAAAAAATGATAAATTCGTTGGGCAGAAATTACATTGTCGAAGTAGATTGAAGGATATTATACGCCAATATATTCTCAGCCCCATGTAATATAAAGAAAAATTATTGTTTTAAGTTGTACTTACTAAGCAGTTCTTGGTATCGCCCTGACATCTTGAATTTAGCTAGTGCAGTATTGAACGCTCTCACTTCATCACTATATTTAAAAGCAACACTGTATGGATTTTTGGGAAATAGATAATGAACGTCGATATTCGATAAATCTTTAAGTTGTCCTGATAAAGAACTTAAATGATTGAATATGTTTTTTTCAATAATGACAACATCTACCTTTCCTGCATATAAAACTCTAACTTGTACACGTTGATCTTGCACTTCGGTGTAATTAGGAGAGTGCATAATTGCTTCAGCGTATTCTTTACCTAACACTTTGCCTGATTGGTCGAACGCATAGATAGTATAGTTGGCTAAATCAGCTGCTGTGTTCAATTTAATGTTTCGTTTTTTTTGCGTGATAGCGACATTTTCATATGTAACATATACATCACTTAGGAAATATGGTGAAACAACCAAGTCACTGTTCATTGTCATTATTGCATCGGCTATATTGTTTTGAAAAATTTTGGAGTTTCTTCCATATGGCGCAAATAGAAAATTTACGTCTTTACCAAGAGAAGTGAAAATGGTTCTAATAAGTTCAATTTCAAACCCTTTATCACCATTTTGCATCACATAAGGAGGTTTGTTTTTCCCCACGACGATATCATATTCTTCACCGAAAGCAGGTGATAAGAACAGAAAACCTAACACAATGCACAGGTGTTTTAATTTCATCTTCACAGCGATAATACCTTGTATAATTAGCACTAAATGAGCCATTACAGCCTCATCTGAAACATAAAAAAATGAGAATATTGATAAATTAACTATGGTGTATACATAACCAATAAACAAGTTTAATGCAATTCGTAATCATAGATGCGTAGTGTGACTCCGAATCAAATGTATGACTTGTTACTGTAGCTATGAATGTTTTCTTACTTGCGAACGAAGTGAATACAAAGCAATATGATATTAATGTCCACAGTCGCATCTCAAAGTGACCATAAATTGGTTGGTTTTTACCATTAATTATGGTCCGGAAAATGGCACTACTGCCCTTTGAGCAGTCTGGTGTATGAACTTTTATTTTTACTTTAGAAGTTCAACCTTTTAAAAAATATCCTAACGAGAAGTTGGCGCATTGAGGACATTAGTATTTAATGCTTTGCCATATGTTTCTAATAATTATCATTACTGATTTATACCATCGGACTTTTATCAATTATCTATATTTTCTCGTGTAATATTGGATAATTTTATTAAACAAAGGTTTAACAGTATAGCTATAGTTAAACAATTTCTAATTGGCTGCACTGTTTGTTATTCGTTTCAGAGGATGAGGGAAATTACAATGGAAAAGTTTCGCTGGGGGCTTATCGGACCTGGACGTATCGCCGAAAATTTTGCTCAGGCATTGACGGTAATTGACGATGCTGAACTCTATGCAGTTGCTAGCCGAAATAAACAAAGAGCAATAAGCTTTGCCGATAAATATAGCGCCAAAACAACTTATCAGCAATATTCTGAGTTAGTGGTCGATGATAAAATAGATGCAGTCTATATTGCCACACCACATCGTTTTCATTATGAACAAATCAAATTGTGTTTAGAAGCGGGTAAAGCTGTTCTTTGTGAAAAGCCGTTAACGGTAAACGCTGCGCAGTCACAAGAATTAATGAATTTGGCAAAAGCGCAGGGCGTTTTTTTAATGGAGGCGGTCTGGACACGATTTTTACCCATTTATGATCGTGTTAAGACGTGGTTAGATTCAGGTATTATTGGTGAAATAAAGTCGCTTGATTCTAATTTTGGTTTTTGTGTGCCACGTGACTTAGATGGTCGCATGTATAATCACGATTTAGCTGGTGGCGTTTTGCTCGATATGGGTATTTACAATGTTACTATTTCACAATGGGTTTATGGCGAAAATCCACAGTCTATTAAAGCAAGTGCTTTGTTAACTGAAACAGACGTTGATGAACATACCGCGGTAAATATGAGCTACAGCAATGGGCGACACTCTCAGTTTACTTGTAGTTTTTTAGTTAAACACAGAAACGATTTTTGTATATATGGGACTAAGGGTCATATTAAAATTCATGATATGTTTTGGTGCACTAGTGACGCTACCTTAGTTACCGAAACTGAAAAATTAACTATCAGCGAACCATTTCGTGCCACAGGGTTTGAGTATGAAATTGAAGAGGCTATGTCTTGTATTCGTGCGGGATTACTAGAAAGTTCAATCATTTCACATGCAGATACGTTAGCAACCATGACGGTAATGGATACTATTCGAAGTCAGATTGGGCAAAAATATCGTTTTGAATGATGTTGTTAGCGTACAATAGACTATGGTGACTTTTTAATACAAATTCTAATCCACTCATACCATTTAATAATCTGGGCTAATGCCTCTTTTATGGTATGAGTTAACCTAATGAATCGACCCCAATCGGTTCAATTTTTGGTTTCTAAATTAATCAAATGCTAACGACTTCTTGGTGCGCACAGGAGACCTTAGCTACTGCTTATTCTTTAGGTCAGCTTATCGTTAAAAGCGGACATGATTAAAATAATTTAAAACTCAAAAAATCACCAGATAACTATCGACATTAATTGTAGGTGAATATTTATATTCTTTACTTGTGCTCGTGAAATTTTAATTATTATGTGCTATTTTTTTATAATGAAAAAGTTATTCTTCAAATTAATTATACTTGCCCTCCTCTCAGTTAATTGCAAAGTATTTGGCTCCGATAAAGTTGTTTCTGTTGTGAGCTTAGTAGATTATGCACCTTATGTCTTTACTGAGGGAAATCAACCGATTGTAGGAGTCACATCTACTGAAAATAGCACTAAATTAGTAAGTGGGTATAGCTGGGACGTTTTTAAAGAGAGCTTTCATGTTATGGGTTATTCAATAGAATACACAATTGTTCCATGGTCTCGGGCTATAAAGCTTCTCGAATATGGACATACAGATCTTCTATTTCCAATTAGTAAATCAGACGAAAGATTACGAATTTTTGACTATTCGAAAGAATCAATCAACGTAGTTGACTATGTTATATATTTACTCAAAAACTCTGCTCTCAAATGGAAAGAATACGAATCACTAAAGGGACAAATAATTGGTGTTAAACGAGGGTTCAATTATGGTGAAAAGTGGAAATATTTAAATACTGTTACTAAATATGATATAGGAAATATATTACAAGGCTTCCAAATGCTTGAAAAAGGTCACATAGACGGCTTTATGGGTTATGAAGAGAGTTGGGATTATGTTTTAAAGCAAGAAGGTTTAGAACAAAAATTTAGAAAAACTCCTATTTTAGGCTCAGCTTTGGAGTATGTAGTTTCTCTGAAGGGAATTGGAGAAAGTAGCAAACTATTAGACGTTTATAATGAAGGTAAAAGAAAAATTATTGAAAATGGTAGATTAGATGAGCTAAAACGTAAGTGGTTTGGTTTAAATAAAGCTAAATCGAATGAATAAGTACTCTGTTACGTATTTTATTAACTGGATTATTTAATTGATTAAAACCTACAAGGCTAAGCCTATGTGTAATAAGTCAGGAATAGACGCCGTTAGTGAGGAAAATTGTAGCAATTAAAATAAGCGCATACTAGCCCGTAAATTAAAAATCTGAAAGGTCCGCTTTCGTATCAACAGTGACCAAAAAACGCCTTCAAAATTTACCATTGCTAAAGACTCCTCTGTGGCATTTTTTGTCATTAGGAGATCGTCCTTTAGTGGCATGAGTCAACTTTAAGGTCATAGAGTTAAGTGCTAATGAATGGGCTTGTGAGATGCTTTTTAAGTAAGCAAAATCACTTGGTTTGCGTTGACTAGCAGCTAAAAATCCCCCGTTTACCATTATAGACGACTTTAAATGTAGCTTTAATAAATGTATTGAGCGTGACTACAGTTAAGCTCAGGTTGTTAAACATAAAAGCAATAAATTATCATATTATTATTGAGTTGGGTCGGTTTTTTTTTGGTTAAATTAATATACCAGCCACTTTAAGAAGCTTGTCGATAATCATCATTCTCTTCAACATAGTTTATTGCTGATTTAATTGATCCAAAGTAATAAGTTAATATCTTAAGGCGTTTCTCTTTTACATGCTGAGGAATGTCTTGTTGAATAATGTCTAACCATGCTTTGACTAGTGGCCATGGAGGAAGTTCTTGGTTCATTATCTCATCCTTGAATTTATATGCTCATAAGTTAACAATAGCCAATATTAAAAAATAAGCCAATTCACTTATGGAAATGATTATATTTTTACATGACTATGCAGTTTACTCAGGTAACAGCTGTAACCGTCATCGTCGAGGTGTGTTTGCCTACAGGACGTAGGTACTTAGCTTTGGTCTGGAACTACAAAGCTGAATCGAAGATCTTGCAATTTATGACTAAGATTCCCGTTTAAAACACTACGGGAATGACGAACCTGAGCAATGTACATAGGCAAGTATTTTTATGTATAGGAATTCGTCTTCTTGGTGGTATGAACTGCCTCCTAATAGAGCTTATTATAAGGTTCCTTAGCATCGCGAAATACCGTTCATCCTGAACATAAAAAAGCCCATCATGAAGATGGGCTTAGTGTTTGCAGATGGGCTATTTTACTAATTAATCATCTTTGATTAAATAGCTATCTATTAATCTTTAACTTCTGCATTGTGATATACGTTTTGTACATCATCACAGTCATCTAGCATAGCGATGAACTTTTCAAAATTAGCAAGATCATCCTCACCTTCAATGTCGATATAGGTTTGTGGAACCCAAGTGATTTCTTCAACTTCTAAGTCAAACTCAGGCATAGAGTTAGCAAATTCGGTTTTTATTTTAAAGAATTCAGTATGCGGTGCATAAACAGTAATAATACCGTCTTCTAGCTCAACATCACTAACATCAATATCAGCCATCATTAAGTTTTCTAACACGGTTTCATCATCTTCACCTTTAAAGGCAAATACTGCTTGGTGATCAAACATGTGCGATACAGTGCCAGAAGAACCAATTTTAGAATGAGTTTTGGTAAAACACTGGCGTACGTCTTTGATTGTACGGTTACCGTTATCAGTTAAACAGTCAATAATTACCATGCAATTACCAGGACCAAAACCTTCATAACGTGCTTCAACAAAATCTTCACCACCAGCGCCAGATGCTTTTTTTAGTGCATTATCAATTACATGAGTTGGTACTTGGTCTTTTTTTGCTTTATCAATTAAGCTTCGCAACGATAAATTACCATCGGGGTCTGTTCCGCCATTTTTAGCACAAACGTAAATTGCTTTACCGTACTTTGAATAAACTTTGGTTTTTGCACCGGCGGTTTTCGCCATGGATAATTTACGGTTTTGGTAAGCTCTGCCCATCTTAAATGCTTCTTCTATTGGCTAAATAATAATGCCATAGATTCTACAGATTGAATGTGCTGTTGACTAGTCCATCCTCTTAACTATTGCAGGATTTTTTGAACGCATGTATTCGCTAGTTGCTTACTATAGCGGTAATCTATCTAATTAATTCGTTTAGTGGTAGTTTAGCATTTTGAATTTGCTTGATATAATGTCGCTTCATTCACCCATTGCTCTTGGAAAACTATTATTTCATGAATAACTCTATCGCTAACCAAACTAAAGTTCCTGATATTTCTATCGTTATTGAATTTTTAAAACAATTACAAGATCAAATTTGCCAGTCATTAGAACAAGCTGATGGCAGTGGTAAGTTTATTGAAGATAACTGGCAGCGTAAAGAAGGCGGTGGTGGTCGTACACGTGTTATGACTAATGGTGATGTAATAGAGCAAGGTGGTGTTAATTTTTCTGTTGTTTCAGGTGATAAGTTACCTCCTTCAGCAACCGCGCATAGGCCAGAGTTAGCGGGCAGAACATGGCAAGCTTGTGGTGTATCGTTAGTGATTCATCCTAAAAACCCTCATATTCCTACTTCTCACGCGAATGTGCGCTTTTTTATTGCAGAAAAAGAAGGTGAAGAGCCAGTGTGGTGGTTTGGCGGTGGTTTTGATTTAACGCCTTTTTACCCGGTAGATGAAGATGTTGTGCATTGGCATCAAGTGGCGCATGATTTAAGTGCTCCTTTTGGTGAACAAGTTTATAGTGATTATAAAAAGTGGTGCGATGATTACTTTTATTTAAAGCATCGAGATGAAACCCGTGGTGTTGGTGGCTTATTTTTTGATGATTTGAATAAGTGGAATTTTGATACTTGTTTAGACTATATCAAAGCAGTGGGTCAAGGTTATATTGATGCTTATGTTCCTATCATGAATCGTAGAAAAAATGATGAATACTCAGAGCAACAACGACAATTTCAATTATATCGCCGTGGTAGGTATGTTGAGTTTAACTTGGTATTTGATCGCGGTACTTTATTTGGATTACAGTCAGGCGGTAGAACTGAGTCTATTTTAATGTCGATGCCACCATTAGCGCGTTGGGAATATAACTACCAACCAGAAGAAAATAGCGATGAAGCTAAACTCAGCCATTATTTAGTACCACGAGATTGGTTATAAACTTTCATTGTTACTTGTTGTAATAGACCTTTAATGTCATCGACCGCTTTGGCGAAATAGCTAAGCCTAGCCAAAGTGGTCTTGCTCACTTCATTGGGTTCAATCCTGAATAAAAACGTTATTTAAAACTAGGCACTTATTCGTCTGTATTGACGATAGTTTGGTTGCCAAAAATTCTTTTCAATCTGCATTAATAGCGCGTAATCAGATACTACTAACGCATAATGTTGCTCAAAAGCAACTTTGGAAACAGCAAAAGCAATTTTTTTACTGAGTTCCGTAATTGACTTTAATGGTGGAAGTAGCTCACCTTCTCCAGTTTTTACTAATGGGGATTCCTGCGCCAATACTTCACTCGCGGCCATTAACATTTCATCAGTTATTCGACTGATATTGGCAGAAACAACAGCTAGACCAAGCCCAGGGAAAATGTAGCTATTGTTACATTGAGCAATGCTATAACTTTTACCTTGATACTCAACAGGAGAAAAAGGGCTACCTGTAGCAACAATAGCTAGTCCTTCAGTCCATTCTATGATTTGTTCAGGTAATCCTTCTATTTGTTTAATGGGATTACTCAGCGGCAATATTATGGGTAAGGCACAATGTTTTTTCATGGTTTTAACCACTTGTTCATTAAATAGCCCGGCTTGACCCGACACGCCAATAAGGATAGAAGGTTTTACTTGTTGAATAACTTCTTGCAAATTTGGGGATTTATCAGCAAACGACCAATCACTTAAAGCCTTTTTAGAATGAGCTAGCTTATGTTGGAAATCTCTAAGATCTGATATGTTATCCGTCAATAACCCTAGTCTATCAACCATAAAAATTTGACTACGAGCTTGTTTCTCAGAAACGCCCTCATTTACCATATATGCAATAATTTGCTCTGCAATTCCACAGCCAGCTGAACCAGCACCAACGAAAACAATTATTTGATTTGACAACTTTTCATTTTTACTACTACAGGCAGCTAAAAGCGTTCCTACGGTGACACAAGCGGTGCCTTGAATGTCATCATTGAAACAACATAACTCATTACGATATCGCATTAATAAGGGCGTCGCATTATTTTGAGCAAAGTCTTCAAATTGTAATAATACTTGTGGCCAGCGGCGTTTAACGGCCTGAACAAATAGATCAACAAATTCATCATATTGTTGTTGTGGTATTCGTTTATGGCGAGCGCCCATATACATAGGGTCATTGAGTAATTTTTCGTTATTAGTACCAACGTCTAGAGTAATAGGCAGTGTATGAGCTGGGCTAACTCCACCACATGAGGTGTATAGAGATAACTTACCAATAGGAATGCTCATTCCGCCAATACCTTGATCGCCCAAGCCTAAAATACGCTCACCATCAGTGACAACAATAACCTTAATATTTTTCTTGCTTGTATTTCTTAGAATGTCATCAATATTGTCTTTTTGCTGATAGCAAATGAATAGGCCTCTAGCGCTTCGATAGATATCAGAAAATTGTTCACAAGCGTCGCCGACGGTTGGTGTATAGATAATAGGCATCATCTCTGTTAAATAACACTGAATAAGTTTAAAGAATAGTGTTTCGTTATTGTCGTGAATAGCGCGTAGATAAATATGTTTATTGAGGTCAGATTTGAAATTTGAATATTGTTGATAGGCTCTAGCGGCTTGTTCCTCGATTGACTCATATCGGGGAGGCAATAGTCCTGTCAAATTAAATTGTTGGCGTTCAGGTAAACTAAAAGCACTGCCTTTATTTAGTAGTGGGGTTTCTAACAGTGTTGATCCTGAATAAGGAATATATAAAGGCTTGTTATTATTTTTTTGAGGTGAGTTATTCATCATTTAACCTGTAGCATACTTTTATAGTTAACATGGTCAAAGCAAGGTTTAGACCATTAATGAAATTAACAATTACGTATTTAATTACAATGAGTTAAAAAAACAATATCTAAAACGTTAGCTAAAGTAAGTGGATATCCGCCTATATTTAAATAGCGTTGTGACTTAATCCCCCCTTTATCTGGTAGATATGTTGAGTTTAATTTGGTCTTTGATTGCGGTACTTTATTAGGATTACCGTCAGGCGGCAGAACAGAGTCTATTTTAATGTCGATGCCGCCATTAGCATGATGGGTATAAACGCATAGTAGTCAACTCACTACTTAATTAGAGTTACTTATCCATAGGAAATTTTAACGTAAAACAAGCTCCTGATAAGCGTTCGTTATTACTGGTGGTAATAGACCCTTGATGCCAATCTATTACTTTAGCGCAAATAGCCAAACCTAAGCCGAAGTGGCCTAGTTCTCGTGAACGATCAGGGTCTAGCTTTACAAATGGAGTAAAAATAACATCAAGTTTATCACTTGCGATGCCTTTTCCGTCATCTTCAACCGTAATGACCAAGTGTTTATTGGTGATTGCTACATTCAATAAAATTTGATTGTTAGCATAACCAATCGCATTGCTTATCAAATTAACTAACGCTCGATAACACCAGTGATAGTCAAGTGAATAACTAATAGCAGGGCTTGTAGATGTTAGTTTAACATTGATGTTTTTTTGGTTTG
>Ga0209292_1000295_pt1 | contig 67290 bp, 69 predicted proteins | sample GOMGulsemesocosm_2_FD_184634 | JGI IMG/M metagenome (GOLD analysis project Ga0209292, IMG submission 184634) | Methane-oxidizing microbial communities from mesocosms in the Gulf of Mexico - GOM9C Gulf of Mexico (SPAdes) (version 2) | ecosystem: Environmental > Aquatic > Marine > Cold seeps... | reverse complement strand
AACACTAGCGGCTTCTTCGCCAAGTGCAGTCATGTAAAAACTCAAACGACCTTGACGTTGCGATGCCACCATTCTCTCATCGAGTACACGGTGAAACGCTAACGTTTTATAAATTTTTGTTGCAGATTCTTGATCTATTTCAGGAAGCTCGGCACCGTCATATACGCTACCGTCTTGTTTTAATACTTTGAGGATGGGAATTTCAACTGAATGACCATCAATAAAAGCGGGTTGATGTACCACCGGGCTTTCTTTATATACGTCAGAGTTCATAGCCTTCTCTTCTTGTCTTAGGAAATGTGTTCATTGCAGGATGCATTTACCCATTATTCTTTATGTATCTGTACTTAGTTTTAGTACTTATTGGATTTTGTGCAATGAGCTGTTGTAAATAATCGGACGTACTTTACCTTTACGTAAACTGAAACACAAGTTGTGTGAGCCAACTAAATTTTGGGCACACCGCAATACCATCAATATGCCCATAAAAGTTTACATCACTAGTTTCATTATTCGATAGTTGTCGGGATAACCGTTAATAATGCTCTCTGCCCGATAGCAACATTGGCATTAGGAAAAATTATAGCTTCCCCTTCCACATCTGTTTTTATTTCTTTTCCGTCATCTAAAGCAAGTACGGTGCCTTTCGGGAAATCAGTAAAGTTTTCAACATCATCAGAAAAGCTTAAAGAAAAATCTTCACCTTGACGATTAATCGTTTGATAAATTTCATAAATACTAAAGTCATTTTCATCATAATCTTTTAGACATAAATCTTGCCCAGAAACCAAACGGGTCAGCGTTTCTTTAACTTGAGAAAATTTAGCCATATCATTTTCACCAAATGGCATTACTTTACCTAATTCAACGGTAAAAGCATCAGCGTTAAACTCATTTGATGAAAAATAACTAAAAGTTGTCGTTGGTGAATGCGAAAGTAAAATGGTGCTAACACCACAGGCATGCATAAATTGTAGTTGTGATTTTTTCCATGGTTTACCGTGTCTAAACGGATAAACTGCAAACTTATCATTTTTAGAACCACGAATTGCCGTGTGTAAATCGTAATGACAGCGTTCACGTTCACTCTCTAAATTTAGTGCTTGGCCTTGTTCAAAGAAGTCGCGAACAGTATTTTCAAGCAAAAGTGCACGGTGACGTTCTTTATTAATCAATCCTTCACCATGACCTTGATCTTTAGAGTGACCTTCTGAAAATAAACGGTTCATGTTTTCTTCGACAAAGCGCTCTGAAATATTAATGGAAGCCGGATTACCGAAAATAAATAAAACACGTTCACTACAAGTAAGTTCACCTAAAATAAGTTTTTGGATAAGTTCAGCGCAAATTTCAATAGGTGCAGTTTCATTGCCGTGAACAGCGCTAGAAAGTACAATATCTTTTTTAGAAAGTTGTCGATCAACAGGTTCAAAAGTGATTAAACCAGTATCAAGTACCGTGACTTTTGTGAGGTTTTTATTTTCTTGATGTTTAACCTGAAAAGAAAAGCTTCCCGCTATTGACCATTCATTAGCGCGAGTTAGGGCGAGGAAATCACCTGTTGATTGTAATGTTTGTTGTTGATTTTGTACTATAGATTGTAATTTATCCAAACCACTTTCACTGAGTTATAAAAAATTACTCTATATTGTACAAAAAAATAGAGATTATTGCTCGGTTTGAAGGTAATTAAAGTAAATCCTATTTTTATAGAACACTAATTTGGAACAATACAGGTAATTCAACATTAGTCGTACAAAATGGCAATAACCCATAATGAAATGACCAACAGTGATGTAAGTAAGGTATTTAATCTCTGTTGGTTTATGAAAATACTGCTTTTCAAATAACAAAATGAACGAGTTCATTATGTTTTAAAATAACGGGTTATAAGCCCGCTTTAACAAACGCAGCACTCACCAGTACTTGTGCTTCAGTAATAATAAGTTGCAAATGTTGTTGGTCAATAAAACTTTCAGCATAAATTTTATAAATGTCTTCAGTACCGGATGGACGAGCAGCAAACCAACCATTATCCGTTGTAACTTTAACACCACCAATAGCAGCATTATTGCCAGAAGCATGTGATAAAACTTGATTAATCTTCTCACCTGCAAGGCTCGTACTCGTAATATCATCAGCGCTCAATGAAGTGAGTACTTTTTTCTGTTCTAAGCTTGCTACTGCCTCAACACGTCCGTAACAAGGTTCGCCTAATTTCTCAGCGAGTTCTTGATACAGTTGATATGGATCCTTGCCTGTAACAGCAAGAATTTCTGCTGCCAGTAACGCCATAATAAAACCATCTTTATCTGTCGTCCAACAACTACCATCACGTGCAAGAAATGATGCGCCAGCACTCTCTTCACCACCAAATGCATAAGAAGCGTCACTTAAACCATCAACAAACCACTTAAAACCAACAGGCACTTCTGATAAAGGACGATCAATTAATTGGGCAACACGGTCTATAAGTGAGCTAGACACTAATGTTTTACCTATTTTGCTAGTCTTAGGCCAATCACGATGTGTCATCAAATAATAGATAGAAACAGCTAAGTAGTGATTAGGATTCATCAATCCACCTGACTTTGTTACAATTCCGTGACGATCAAAGTCTGGATCGTTTCCTACAGCAACATCAAATTTATCTTTTAAGGCGATGAGTCCAGCCATAGCATAAGGAGATGAACAATCCATACGGATTTTTCCATCTTTATCTAACGGCATAAACGCAAAACTTGCATCGACTACCTGATTTACAATTTCAAGATTCAGTCCATATTTTTTAGCGATAACAGGCCAGTAATGAATACCTGAACCGCCGAGTGGGTCAACACCAATCTTAACACCTGCTTTTGCAATAGCTTCCATATCGACAACTTTTTCAAGCTCATTAACATAAAAAGTTATAAAGTCTTCTTTTGATAATAATGTCGACAAACACGCTTGTTGATAGTCAACTTGCTTAACATTAATCAAATGCTCTGCAATTAAGTCATTAGCACGTTGTTCAATTTTTTTCGTAACGCCGCCTTCTGCCGGTCCACCATGCGGTGGATTATACTTAATCCCACCATCTGTTGGAGGATTATGAGAAGGAGTGATAATTAGGCCATCAGCCTGATTATCTTTATTTTCTGGCAATTTGTTATGAGCAATAATCAATCGAGAAATAACAGGTGTTGGCGTAAAACCGTCATCATTTTGAATAACGACTGGAATATCATTAGCAATTAATACGCAAAGAGCGTTTGCAAAAGCAGGCTCTGAAAGTGCATGCGTATCTTTACCTAAAAACAACGGGCCTTTTAAACCTTGCTCGGTACGATGTTCCGCCACAGCTTGGCAGATAGCAATAATATGTTGTTCATTAAAGCTCGTTTTACTCGCATTTCCTCGATGACCTGATGTCCCAAAAGTTACACGTTGTTCGATAACAGATACATCGGGCATTAATAGAAAATAATCACTGACTAATTTACCAATATTGATACGATCTTCTGGTCTAACTGGTTTGCCTGCATGCGCATGAACAGTCATGATTTTCCCTATTATTTTATTAAAATGGTTATCTACAAAATCTTTATATTATTTATAAAAGATCTCGGATTTTTTCTGCGTCTTCATTAGTGTAACCTAATGTTAAAGATGCTTTTGTGAGCATCATTTTTTTACGCGTCGTATTTGAATTCGTCATGACCCAAAATGGGCTATCTGGAATTTGTAAAGGCTTGGTACTACTTCCGCTAGCAGAAAGTTCATCTTTACTTTTAGCAAAATATAAGCGGTCTCTACCTCTAATTTCAGATACAACTGAAAAGCTTTCATTATGTACGCGATGTAAAGCAGCTAATATAAGTAAAAATCGACCAACAGCACCGCGCTGCATAGCTAGTTCTTCTTTATTAATATAATTGAGCACATTTTCAATACTTGGTGATTCAACTACTTCCTCTTCAATTAACTTTGATGCATCGCTTTCAATAGTTTTTTCAATTTGGAGAGGTAAGCTCTCGACAGCGTCTTCTTTATCATCAGATAGTGCTACAACAATATCATCAATCGGATTTTCAGCCACGGTTAAGTTAAGCAAACGACGTAAGATTGACGAAGCACTTTCGCCAATAAACTGGGTATTCGAAGCTATGTATTGATAAAGTTCTTCATCTATTTCAATGTTTTTCATTAATAACCCTAAAATTTCACTAATCGCGCAGGATTATACTTAGCTTAAGGAAAACTTTCCAGCAACAATATCTCAATAAAGGCTTTAAAAAAATTGCATGGCGCTATAAAAGCTACGACAATAAACATCTTTTCAAGAATATAGATCGTTGAATGACCAATGACACAAACTTTACATTATCAACAACAGGGCTCTGGCGCCGATATTATTTTAATACACGGCTTACTGGGTAGTTTAGAAAATTTAAATATGGTGGCAAAAAGCCTAAAAGAAAATTTCCGTGTAACGAATATAGATGTAAGAAACCATGGATTGTCTTTTCACAAAAACGCTATGACCTACAAAGAATTAGCACTAGACATTGTAGAATTAATGGAAAAATTAGGTATTGAACGTTCACATATTCTTGGACATTCAATGGGTGGAAAAATTGCGATGGAGCTTGCATTAACGCATAACGAAAAAGTTGACAAACTCATTGTTGCAGATATTGCTCCCGTTGCCTACCCTTCCCACCACGCACATATTATTGAAGGTTTGCAAAGTATCAATGTTGAGAATATTAAAACAAGAAAAGAAGCCGATAACCAATTATCTCAGTTTGTTGATGAAGTGGGTATCCGACAGTTTTTGCTTCGCAACTTAGTGATAAAGGAAGAAAAGTTAAGTTTCAAATGTAATCTCGATTATATTGAACAATGTTATCAAGATATTATGAAGGGCTATCAAGGAGGGCAAACCTTCACTGGAGACACCCTGTTCATTAAAGGAGGTAACTCTAACTATATTACAGCTGAGCACAGAGATATTATCAAACATTTATTCCCAAATAGTCGTGCAAAAATAATCCAAGGTGCAGGCCATTGGCTTCATGCAGAGAAAACTATTGCATTTAACAAGCTAGCAAATGATTTTTTGAAACATTAATACTGTAATTAGCGGCCTGCTGCTCTATTTTATTCAATGCTTTCTCCCATCTAAAGACAATAAACGGATTGCACAAATTATGTTGCAGATGCGGTGTCATTTATGGTAAAAATTATGTGTTTAAATGCTGACTTATGCTATAGTGCGCCTGAAATTTTTAGGGTGAATTATGCTGGCTGAAAACTTAGAACTTATTGAAACCGTTGGTTTGAATTTATTTTTTGCTTTTATCTTTATTTTCATTGGCTTATCAGTCCATGATGTGATGACAAAAAATGATGTTCCCAAAATGGGCCGCATGGTGGTCTATTTGGTCTTATCTTTAGGTTGTGCTGGCTTTATTGCCAAAGGCATTATTCAACTGATTTGGGAAAGCCAAGGGGTTGGGTAAAAGTTAAACATGGCAAAAGAAGCAAGTGATTTAACCACTATTGATTTGTTTAGTGATGAAAAGCGCCCTGGGCGCCCAAAAACAAATCCTCATTCACGTAGCGTTCAAGTAAAAATAAATAAGCGCAATCAAGTTAAACGTGATAAAAATAATGGCTTAAAACGAGTAGAATTTAAAATTCATTCAGACTTGTTTGAGCAGCTAGACGAACTGTCAAAAAATCAAGGCATTAGTCGTAGCGAACTTATTGAGTCGATACTGAAAGCAGCAGTGACGACAGAAAATTAAATATTAGTAAATAAGGGTTTTATTCCATGGCAATTGTAGGTTTATTTTTCGGTAGTGATACAGGTAATACTGAAGCTGTCAGTAAAACTATTCAAAAAAAATTAAGCAATAAATTAGTTGAAGTTAAAGATATAGCTAAGAGTACTAAAGAAGAAATAGCCGAATTTGATTTGATCATTCTAGGCATACCAACTTGGTACTACGGTGAAAACCAATGTGATTGGGATGACTTCTTACCTGAACTGGAAGAAATCGACTTTACCGATAAATTAGTAGCGATATTTGGTTTAGGCGATCAAGAAGATTACGCTGAGTACTTTTGTGATGCAATGGAGCCTTTAAAAGATATCGCAGAATCAAGAGGCGCTGTTATTGTGGGTAACTGGCCAACAGAAGGTTATGAATTTGAAGCTTCTAAAGCTTTGGTTGATGACAATAATTTTATTGGTTTATGTGTTGATGAAGACCGTCAACCTGAATTGACAGAAGAACGTATCGATAAGTGGGTTGCTCAAATATTTGAAGAAATGTGTTTAGCTGAGCTTTCTGATTAGAATTAGATATTAGAGCCAAGCCAAATAACTAGCCTGCACTTGCAGGCTTTTTTGTATCTCTTATTTAAAAGCCTAAACCTGTAGTACTGTCAATAATGGTCTGATTTATTACAAAGATACGAGTAAAATTCAATGAAATTAAAAATCATCACAACTAAGGCTTCCCTCTGCCCTAATAACCTCCTATAATTTTGGTAATTATATGAATTAGAGAGTTAAAGTTGATGGCAGAACAAAACGAAGAGCTAAAAAGAGCCGGTTTGAAAATCACCCTGCCGCGGATAAAGATCCTTACTATTCTTCAAGACCCTAATAATCAACATATTAGTGCCGAAGATGTCTACAAAATATTGCTTGAACATAACGAAGAAATTGGCTTAGCTACTGTTTACCGTGTGCTAAATCAGTTTGACGATGCAGGTATTGTTAGTCGTCATCATTTTGAAGGTGGCAAATCTGTTTTCGAATTAAGTCAGAAGAAACATCATGATCATCTAGTTTGCTTAAAATGCGGTAAAGTGGTTGAATTTGAAGATGACGTTATCGAAACTCGTCAAGAAGACATCGCTAAAAAGCATAAGATCACATTAACAAACCATAGCTTATACTTATATGGCGAATGTGAAGATGAAGAAGCTTGTGAGTTATACAGAACTTCTCATAATTAATAGCGAATTTATTACCCCTATCTTTTTATAGAAACCTGCTTTAGCAGGTTTTTTATTAAATAAAATATATAAAAGCCATGTAACTCACCTAGACAAACCTAATATATCTAACTATTACTGTATTCTAGGCAAAGAAAAAGCGACTCTAGAGTCGCTTTTTTTCTATCTTAAATATAATGCTACAAATCCATTTGCTAATATTTAAACTTCCTTAATTTTACGGAAGTTACTTTACATGAAAATCCTTTTACTTCAATTATATGACCATCCTTGATCAGACATCCATTTCAGTACCAAACGTTTACTAAATCCATTTAACAAACTTTATATAAAAAGAAAATTAACTCTCTATCAAGCTTCCATTCTTAGTTGGTATCATCCTTAAACTTTTTGCATTATATGAGCGGTAAATTAAGTTAACTTCAGTGCTAGCTATTGCATCCATTCAAGTAAATTCCATTTATCTTCCATTCCATTGGAAATTCTAGTGTCCTTACTGCTAAATCCATTATCAACTAAATGTTAACTTATACCACTTTCCATTTTGTACATCCTGTACAGTATTCAACAAATAGTTTATTCCTTAAACCTATTTGCAATGTTCTCCATAACTTGTGTCGTCCTGACAGGATTAATATTAACATTAGTGGAATATGTAACTAGCTAGGAGAACAAAATATATTTAGCTCGAATTTTTCCATTTCCATAAAATTAAATTTTAATGATATTTAACAACGAATTATAGCAAGTAGATTTTTACACTTACAAATTATTGAATGATCACTGACGCTATTGTGCGAAATGGCTTACATCAGAAGTATGACTTTGCCAGAAGCTCTAAAAATTTGAAGTGTAACAATATGAAAATATCACTGAAAATATAAAGAAAATTGGTTACTCTTGCCAAAGATTTAAGACCAAATTATATTTTTAGGAGTTTATGTGCTTTTGTTGAAGTCACTATTTTGTTTAACCGGTTCAGATAATCGTCGAAGATTCATTGCTATTCATCTAAGTTGCTATTTTTTATTTACTGTTACCAGCGCTGTTTTATCTTTTAGCGGTTTATTATCCTTCTTTGCATTATTGTTTTTCGTTGGTATTTGTACCTTTTCAACAAAGCGTCGTTTAAATGATGCTAACCTCAATATAAACTGGTTATTGGCTCCTGCAGGAAGTTTTTTAATTACTGGTTTGATCATTATAATGAGTGGCTACAGTACAAGTTACTGGCTGCTTATTTTTCCTTTAGTCATTTCTACATTGTTAATGACATATAAAAGTCAAAAAGATAACCACATATTAGGTTACTTTGGCAATGTCGATTTAAGTCATTATGTAAAGCAAAAAAGTGCTCATCACGAAAAGAGAATAGAGCCAACTTTTAATAATAACGATGTGCCGCATTCACAATCAAGCAGTTATCAAGAGGCTAGCCAGACTTTTGTTCAACAGCTTGAAACATCTAAGAACTCAAACTTTAAGTCGGACTATGATATTGGTGAAGCAATAAGGCTAAAACTATTCAACAAGAAAAATGCAGTATTAACAATAACGATATTAACTATACTCGTCATAATGGCAATGATTCTGACCGCTATTATTTCATCTTCTAACGAAGATAAAAGTACCACTCAACAAAATAATGAATTAGCCACTAAAATTCAGCCCAAACCGGCGATGTTACATGAAGTAACGCTACCTGATGACTTCTCATTATTGGTATCGTCTTTTGATGGCATTATCATAAGGTGGGAAGGTGATTCGACAAATATTCGTTTTCTATGGCAACAGCAAACAGCTCAAGGTGATGAAAGCTGTATGGCCATTACTTTTAATAATGGAGATAAGATTAGAACGCTAAATGTTACTCAACAAAATGATGGTGATTATTTAGCTAAATTTTCTCCACTGGATACTAAAGTACTAATAAGATATCTTGCAATTAGAAGCAGCTTTAAATTATGTGGTTACAAGTTTTCACTCAGCGGTAGTCAATCAACTTTAGGGAAACATAGCTATTATTCAACGTTAATCGATGATTGATTATTGATTATTTAGACAAATTTTAGGCAAAAAAATACGGCCCTTAGAGCCGTATTTCTGAACTAGCTTATATGCTTCCTGCATATTAATTGTGTCCCGCTTCATCCATAAAGAACTGTCCGTAGTATATCCTAATAGTCCATTACTTTCCGTTCATCTTCCGTGATTGCAACTCATCCTGAGTAACATCATTAGTGATTTGTTTGTCCTTAATTGCTAATCCATTAGCCGTTAATCCTTTAACTTAAGTCCATTTACTCCCTTTGATGACATCTGTCACCCTACTTAATCCTTTAAGTGTCCATTGCATATAAGAGTATTCTTACTCTTTCATCTTCCTGATACGTATCTTCCTGATGAATTAAATAATACGTTAATTGAGATTTATTCGTACCCATCATAATTTTTTTATTTCATGCTAAATACATGGAACACTCATAATACAATAAAAAACACATTAAAATCAGACGTTAATAATAAAACAAAACTATCAACCTTATGTTATTTACTCAATATCTCACGTCAACGTAAGATATATCTCACAATTATTTAATCAAAAATGAATAAAATGTAAATAAATAGTAGCATTTCAAATAAACTAGTCGACGATATAAGAGCGTTCCCTTTGTAAATATAACCAATGGGCCTTATTATTGAAGCAAAAAAATACCGAATAAAAATTCGGCATTGCTACAAATACGTTAAATCGGAAAATTCAGTTTAGCTCTTTTTTCTGTAATGAATCATCAAAGAACCCGAAACATTACCTACCGAAAGCTCTTGAACAAATTCATAATCAACTTCAGTAAAAAACTGTTTATATTTCTCTGTTGTTGCATAAACAGCAACGCCCTCACTATCAGAGTGTTCTTCTAATATGGTATTTACAGCGGCTAAAAGATAATGCCCGAAGCCATGGTGCTGATGTAACGGGTGTATGGCAATAAAAGAAAGCATATGAAATTTTTTCATGGGTACAGCAGCAAGTACTATTTTTTCTTTTTCTATCATTTGCTTTGTACTAAAGTAACCTGCTCCAAGCATCATTTTTAAGCGCCAATGCCAGAATCGCTCTGAGCTTATACTTTCATCTGGGCTGTTTAAACAAGCAACACCAACCATTGCCTCTCCTAAATATAAGCCAACCATAGGTTGTTTTGCATGCCAAAAGGCACTTAACTCTTCACGAATAGCTGATCGTAACCTTTGCTCATAATCATTCTTTTCATTGGAGAAAATCTCCAAAAAAACAGGATCATCATGATAAGCTTGATACAGTAAAGATGCCGCTAGTTTTAGGTCTTCGCCAGACAAATATGCTGCTTTTATATCAAGGCTTGTTTTATCACTTATTGCTTCAGACATATTTTTTAGCCCTCCATTTTTATTTTTATAGAATCACCATAACAGTAAAAAACGAATCAGGTCAAACAAAACGCTTACATTATGTATTGGATTATGGATACCAAAACATCTAATAAAAAACGGTTTATTAAAATTATTACAGGTATAAAAAAAGGTAGTGAATATCACTACCTTTTATTAACAGATGTACAATTTAACCTGAAATATTACGCTTATAATCAGCACCATTACCTGTTTCTAATAAAACGCCATCTACAAAATGTAAATATGTACATTCATCCTTAGTCGTTAAGTCATCTTTATGTACACGGTGCGTACGGTAGAAAAGTACTTTCACCTCTTTTCCATCGCGTTGGTATTGTTCATTGAAATCGGCAAGTCCAAGTTTATGCTGTACATTAGTATAGGTAGCATTCAATGGGATTTTAGCAATTTTTTTACGGTTGTCATATTCACGATCACCAAACGATGTTGAAATTGAATGACCTTCGTCGTCACCACCGCCAACAGCAATTACACATCCGGTTAATGATAAAGTTAAAGGCGCGGCAACAAGTAATGCTATAATCGATTTTTTCATGATTTTTCCCTTATTTTTCTGAATGAGTATTCTTACTATTTTTAGTAGAATACTTTTTAATGAGTGTTAACTAACTACTCAGTTGATAGCAAGGGTCAAACCAACTTTACAAGCTATTGAATTTTATATAGTTAATATATAAACAATGAGTAGAGCAATACATTGATTGTGATATTCACCAAAATGTAGCTTCTTTGACAATTGAAAGTAATTTTATGACGATAACTGACGAAATAACAATCATCGCAAATCAACTCGCAAACCAAGGGAAAAAACCAACGGTAGCATTAGTCAAAACGCGACTGAGAAAACCGGCTCCGCTACCAACGATCATTTCAATATTAAGAAATTGGAAACATGACCCGAAGTTAATCGAAATGACTGTTGAATCTAACGATGTTGAAGTAGAAAAAAAGCACCTAACTTCAATTTCTGCTGAGATAGAAAATGCAATAATAGTTGCATTACAGCCTATTCAAGCAGAATTACTGGAATTAAGAGCTTTAGTGAGTGAATTATCAAAACAGCAAAATAAAGATTAAGGAATTCGAGGTGTTAACATATTCATAAAACTGGTAAGTGAGTCAGCCACTTTTTTATGCGCTTCACAACCGACTTTCTCGACCCAAACTTCTCCGTTGTCATTATTTAAACTTAGGATGATATTATCATCGTCTGTGAGTGCAAAGAATAATGTTAGAGGCTGTTTTAGTTTCTGTTTCATTAAAACATGACCAATCAAGTTTTCTTGTAAGCGCTGAAAATCATCTTCACTCCAAGCAAAAAGCAAAGATAACGCCCCTTCAATACAGTTTGCATCTAATGTATCGCTATAAAGCGTAGTGAAATAGGTCTTGAAATCAGCATGCATAGTTATTTCTAAAGCTTCTTCAACATTATCAAAACTTATCGACTCAACAATTTCACTAGGTTGCCAATACTGATGGTTCTCATCATAATCTCCTGATAAACAAGGAGAAGGCCATTTTTCATCTTTTTCAATAAGTGGTAAATGTTGATACTTCGCTTGGTATGATGATAAATACTTTTGTGAAAATAATGATAAAGATTGCATTAACTCGCAAGGTGATGATTTCATCTGCTAAAAAGATCCTTTAAAATGTAACAACAAATAGTCAATAGACCCCAAATAGCCATTTTATGACAAATTATATAAACGCAACAGCTTTAAGCCAATTAACACTAGGAAAAACCACTACTTATTGCAGTGAATATAACCCAGAACTCTTGCAAGCGGTACCTCGAAGTTTAAATAGAGACGCTTTAGCGATTTCAGCCGATAATTTACCCTTTATTGGTGAAGATGTTTGGTATGGTTACGAGCTATCATGGCTAAATAGTTCAGGTAAGCCAATTGTTGCCGTTGCTGAATTTCGTTTTCCTTGTACTAGTGCAAATATAGTAGAATCTAAGTCATTCAAATTATATTTGAATAGTTTTAATCAAAGTCGATTTTCATCTTGGCAAGATGTCGAAAACTGCTTGGTAAAAGATCTATCGAATATATGTGGAAGCATTGCGGCTGTAAAACTATTTTCTGTCGATAACTGCCCTGCACTTCAGATCAGTCGTCAAGTATTTTCCGAAAAAACAACCTGTATTGATGACATTGAACTTGAAATCGAAAACTATCAACTTGACCCAACATTACTTATTGATGCTAATTGTCGAGATGAAATAGTAGAAGGTGAAAGTTTAGTGAGCCACTTATTAAAATCGAATTGTTTAATTACAAATCAACCCGACTGGGCCAGTATATATATTCAATACAGCGGAAAAAAAATACCACACGCTTCACTATTAGCTTATTTAATATCATTTAGGCAACATAATGAGTTTCACGAACAATGTATTGAAAGAATATATTGTGATATAAAAAAGTATTGCGACGTTACTGACCTTTCTGTTTTTGCTCGCTACACGAGAAGAGGAGGCTTAGATATAAACCCATTCCGATCCACTTCGAAATTACGAGCTCCTATGGGTAGAACACTACGTCAATAATTATTATTACAATTAAATCAATTATTACAATTAAATCAATTATAAATGATTATCGATACTGACTTTTTAGTATCTAAGGTTTAATATTAAGCAATATCATTTATATTTTAGTAATCACTTTATTTACATTTAGTAGCTATACTGAACGTATCAAGTTTGCTAAACAATAAAGTACTTTACGGAAGACTGTTTTTTATGAGCAATAACTCAGCCGCTAACAAAGAAATTATTTTACTGAAGAAAAAACTCGATCTCGCAATTACTTCTCGTGCTGATATAGAAACTGACCTTAAATCGCAATCTTCATTATTAATTAAGTTTATAGAAAAACTATCTCTTGTTAGCAAAGGCATGGATATTACCCTTGATAACAAATTAGCGAAGTTACGACTGTTGCTAAAAAAAGCAGCACCTCTTGCTGATATTGAAGCACAAATAAAATCGACTTCGCTTCTGTTGCAAAAACAATCTCAAATAAATGTAACGAACCTTACCCAATTACATGAACGATTCCATGTTGCTGGATTAGCTTTGCAAAAAGTTAATGGATTACCAACCGAATTACGTCGTAAATTACGGGGGTTAATTACTGATTCAAAAGATCCCAAAGATGCCATTTTACAATATGTACCATTATTAAGTCAGCTATTAGAGTTTTACGACACCGCTTTGTCTACAAAAATGTCAACAACAGCTATTTCTGCTCCAGCATTAACGCAACACAATGCAACTCAAAAACCTATTGAGATGAATGACTCTGCTGAACTTAAATATATACAACGATTTGAAACGATCATTGCCAGTTTAGTCGTATCAGATAAACATGCAAAAAATATATTGAACATAAAATCACAAGTCGATGAAGACATGTCAAACAACAAACTATTGAACAGTCTATTGTCAGTATTTGATGTCATCATTGAAGATTTAAACGACGAAAGAAATACCGCGAAAGTATTTTTATCAACCTTAAGTGAGACTTTAAGTACCGTTCAATCAGCGGTAAAGACAACGGTTAGCAGCTGTGAAGAATCTCAATCTCTGCATAGTTCATTAAACGAACAACTGCAAAGCCAAATAGTTGATATGTCTACTGGTCTAGATAAAGCGACATCACTAGCAGATATTAAAGCGGATATTAATACAAAATTGCGAGTTATTGCTGGCACATTAGAAAAGAAAACAACCTTTGAACGCGAACATCAAGACGCATTACAAGGCCAGTTAGCGTCAATGACCGAAAAGGTCGATTTATTAGAGAAACAAAGTAAAAGTTTTGAAAAGCGTATTCAAGAACAACAAGCAAAAAGTTTGCAAGACGCTTTAACAAAACTTAATAACCGCGCTGCATTTGATGAATACTTTGACAGAGAAATTGTACGTTTCCATAATAAAAAATTCGAATTGGCAATTGTTGTCATGGATCTTGATGACTTTAAGCGGATTAATGATACATATGGACATACTGCGGGAGATAAAACTTTACAGGTAATTTCAAGCACACTTAGGAAACATATTGGTGATGAAGCCTTTATTGCCCGTTATGGTGGAGAAGAGTTTGTCTTAATATTTTCAGATATCAATCAAGCGGACTTGTTGGAAAAGCTTAACAAACTAAGGTTACAAGTGGCCAAATTACCCTTTAAATTTAGAGATAGTAAAGTAACAATTACTATTTCTATGGGTGCAAGCCACATCCAACAAAATGATAATGTACATATGGCTTTTGAACGAGCGGATAGTGCACTTTATAAAGCGAAAGAGAAAGGCAAGAACAACGTTATTTATGTATAGATATCCCATGTAAAACTAACTACCATCACGATGTCATCGCTAACAGCTAATAGTTTGTTTTGTTTCAAGTTATTAGCTTTATATTTTTTGTGAAAGGAACTCTATTATGCAAACTCAAATAAACCCTGTTGGCAACATGAATCTTCTGACGCAATCGGAGATAGAACAACTTCAGCAATCCGCAACTAGCAAAATATACCAACTTTATCGAAATTGCTCTCTCGCTGTATTAAACGCAGGAAGTCATACCGATGATGCGGAAGAGATATATCAAAAGTTTCAAGATTTTGAGATACAAGTGTTACGCCGTGAACGTGGTGTTAAGTTATCTTTAACAAACCCACCAGCGCATGCTTTTGTCGATGGTAAAATAATAAAGGGCATACAAGAACTTCTTTCTGCGGTTTTACGCGATATTCTTTTCACACATCACCAATATCGTTCAGATACAAAACAAGTGACTGACCTAACTTTTGATATTCTTCGAAATGCTAATGTGATTATTCCAGAAAGTGATCCAAACCTGTTAACCTGCTGGGGTGGTCATTCAATTAATCATAATGAATATAAGTACACCAAAGAAGTTGGCTATCAATTAGGCTTACGTGGATTTAACATTTGTACTGGATGCGGGCCTGGGGCCATGAAAGGACCAATGAAAGGAGCAACAATTGCTCACGCTAAGCAACGTAATAAAGACGGAAGATACATAGGATTAACTGAACCAAGTATTATCGCTGCTGAGCCACCAAACCCTATTGTCAATGAATTAGTGATCATGCCAGATATTGAAAAACGCTTAGAAGCATTTGTTAGAATGTCACATGGTATCGTTATTTTTCCTGGTGGCGCAGGTACAGCTGAAGAGTTACTTTACATTCTCGGTATAATGTTAAATAGTAAAAACCAGTCGCAAAAACTGCCCATTATTTTAACAGGACCAAAAGAGAGTGCAGAATATTTTATACAGATAGATCGTTTTATTGCTGCCACCTTAGGTGAAGAAGCACAAAATCTCTATGAAATTATTGTAGACGACTCAGTCGCCGTGGCTAAAGCTATGCGTTATAAATTAGAAGAAGTCTTAACTTATCGTAAACAAACGGGTGATGCTTACCATTTTAATTGGTCACTCGTTATAGAGTCTGATTTTCAACAGCCTTTTGAACCGACTCATAAGAATATTGCTAATTTACCGATTAATTATGATTTAGATACCGCTACATTAGCGGCCAACTTGCGGCGTGTTTTTTCTGCTATAGTAGCAGGCAATGTAAAGTCTCAAGGTATTCAAGCGATCAGAGATAATGGTCCTTTTGAAATATCTGGCGATTCAAAAATAATGCAACTTATGGATAATTTACTAGCGTCATTTGTTAAGCAACAACGAATGAAATTACCGGGTAGTAAATATGTACCATGTTACAAAGTAATTTAAGGGTAAATGAATGTCCGCACATCTAGTATTAATTGATGCGTTGAATTTGATTAGAAGGATATACGCAGTTCAAGAACGTCCTTTTCTTTTTAATAACGAGCTTGCAGAAAATACAAAAAAACAAGTATTGTTTAATACCCAGAAAGCTTGCGGGCAAGCTTTGACCAAAATACTTGAACATCTTGATCCAACGCATGTCCTCGCCGTTTTTGACAGTGAAAAACCTTGTTGGCGTTATCAACTTTACCCTGACTATAAAAAAGGTCGAAAGAAAATGGCAGACCATTTAGCAACAAGTCTGCCAGATATTCAAGATGAATTTATGAAACAACAAGTAGATTCGCTCATCCCAGAAGAAGACGAAGCTGACGATATAATTGCTACCTTAGCTATAAAAATGGCACTTAAAGGTCAAAACGTTACTATCGTATCAACCGATAAAGGTTTTCTCTCATTATTGAACCCTCATATTAGTGTTTACGACCATTTTAATCGTCGTCATCTTGACGCAAACTTTGTTCAAAGTAAATTCAATGTAAAGCCACAACAACTAATGGATTTATGGACATTGACGGGAGACAATACCAATAAAATCCCTGGTGTTGCCGGAATTGGACAAGTCACCGCAGCACAATTATTAAATCAATATGGTTCATTAAAAAGCATACTTGAAGCAACTGATATCAAAGCAACATTAGCGAATAAGCTCGTCGAACATACCGAGCAAATAGCACTGAGTCGTGAACTTATCACATTAAAAAAAGACATCCCACTAGGGTTTAACCTGAGAGATATACGAATTTTGCCTTAGTAATATAAAATGCAAAAAATCAGTATTAAACGTCTAAAAAACTTATTAAAATAAAAGATTACCTTTGGTACCGCATATCAGTGCCAATAAATAATTTAACGGAATTAGTATTAAATGAATAAAAAAGTCGTCGTTAGAATTTTAATTGCATTAGCCATATACGGTGTGTTTGTTGCCCTAGTGGTAAACTTTTATGATGACAGTCCTTCCGATATGGAATGGGGCGATAGAGAATCATATAACAAACAATACATTGGTAAGTTAACATTAGAAAAGTTCAATTTTGAACAAGCAATTGAAGAATTAGGTGGACCTGACATAACTGAAGCAAAAAAAGTTGATGGAAATAGTTTTCAAGTGATGTTTTATCGTACTCAACACATGAAATCTGATGGGTTTACTACTCAAGATGAATGTACAGCGCTTTTATTTAAAAATGGTTCACTTATTGCGATTGGAAAATCTGCTTACGAACAATTTCAACAACTATAAGAATCAAAAAGGGTGCAATAAATAAAACGAAAGTCTAATAACTTTTTATTGCACTGTCACCTATACTCACCTTAAGAAAATACAATCAAATAAAATCTAAACGTGATTATCTCGTGAAAGGTTTTATCGTAGATTACACAAGTACCACGTGCTATAAAGCACCCGTTTCCTTATTTGACATACTCTTTTGAAAGGCAGAAAAATGGCTACACAAACCATAACAGTGATCCCTGGCGATGGCATTGGTCCCGATATTATCGATGCGACTATTAAAATATTAGACAAAGCAGGTTGTGACTTTGCTTATGAATACGCGGATGCAGGTCTTACTGCACTTCAAAACCACGGTGATCTTATACCAGAAAGTACACTTGAATTAATTAAGAAAAACAAAATCGCACTAAAAGGGCCTCTTACAACCCCTGTTGGAGAGGGGTTTACCTCTATTAATGTGACCTTACGTAAATACTTTCAACTTTACGCGAATGTGCGTCCAGTCATTTCTTTTAAAGGTACTAAAGCTCGCTACGAAGACATCAATATAATTACCATACGTGAAAATACCCAAGGTATGTATTCCGGTTTAGGGCAAACTTTATCTGAAGATGGGGAAGTGGCAGAAGCGAAAAGCATGATCACTCGTGAAGGTGCTGAGCGTATACTTACCTTTGCATACGAAACAGCGATTAAAGAGGGTCGAAAAAAAGTAACAGCGGTTCATAAAGCAAATATTTTGAAATCTACTTCTGGTTTATTTTTAAACGTAGCCCGTGAAGTTGCCACACGCTATCCGCAAATTGAATCTACAGAGATGATCGTTGATAATTGCTGTATGCAATTAGTGATGAATCCTGAACAGTTCGACGTTATCGTAACAACTAACCTATTTGGCGATATATTATCTGACTTATGTGCGGGGTTAGTTGGCGGTTTAGGTATGGCACCTGGCGCCAACATTGGCGGTGACTGTGCAATTTTTGAGGCTGTTCATGGAAGTGCCCCTGATATTGCAGGCAAAAATTTAGCTAACCCTACTTCAGTCATTTTAGCTGCTATCCAAATGTTAGAATATTTAGATATGAGTGATAAAGCGAGTAACATTCGTAAGGCTATTACAGATGTGATTGCAAGTGGTGATAGAACTACGCGTGATTTAGGTGGTTCACATGGTACAACCGATTTTACTGAAGCGGTGCTTGAACGTTTATAAAACTGTATGTGTTTATAGTCTTTATATTATCTATAAACACTGAAATTTAAACAACAAAAAACCGACCTAATGTCGGTTTTTTATTGTTATAACATTTATTATTCTTTTAGCGGGGGTGGCGATAATAATCTTGCATGCACGGTTACTTCTTCACGGTCATAATATAAATGCTTGGCGTATAATTCATATTTAACGTTATGCTCGCTGAATGCATCTTTAATTATTTGTAAGTCATTAGTGACTTCCTGATAACGGCCTTTCATCGGTAACTTCAAATTAAAAATAGCTTCTTTACAATAACCATTCAACAACCATTCAGCCATTAGCTTAGCGACACGCTTTGGTTTTTCAATCATGTCACAAACTAACCAGTGAACATTCTGTTTCATAGGCACATATTTAAAACCATCCATCATGCGATGTTTAACTTGCCCTGTATCCATCAATGACTCAGCCATAGGACCATTATCAATCGCTGTAACCATCATACCGCGACGAACGAGTTGGTATGTCCAACCACCAGGAGCTGCACCTAAATCAACAGCCTTAAGGCCTGAGGTCAATCGTTCATCCCATTCATCTCGAGGAATAAAATGCAAAAAAGCTTCATCTAATTTTAATGTTGAACGGCTCGGTGAAGCACTTGGAAACTTCAACCTTGGAATACCCATGGTATAAACAGAGCTATTATCTGCTATCGAAAAACCAAAAATGGCTTCTTTACCACTTAAAAACAAACCATGTAAAATTGCGCCATCGTTATTACCTTTTTCCGTAAGAATTTTCTCTTTTCGTAAGGCTTGACGTAATGGTACCGCTAACTTACGACAGAACTTTGAAAGCGCTTTACCATCATTGGTATCTAGCATTTCCATGCGTAAATCAGCATATTGCCATTCAGTACCAAGTTCTGCAGTAATAGCTTCAACACGATTGTAATCGGGAAGTTCAATTTTATCTGTTAATGTAACAAACCAATCGCGAGCAAAGATTAAACGACGAAGTGGAATTTTTTCCATTAAAACCTCACCGTCTTTCGGATCATTTAAATGAAAATAGACCAACCCTTCGTTTTTAGTCAGCTGTAAATAACCGAAAATTTCATTCCACGCGGCTTTTTCTTGAATTTCTGCGCCACACTCTTTTTCAAAGCCCGGACGACAATATAATATAATAGAGGTCATAACTATTTTACCTACAAACGATCTTGAACTGTGCTTGTATTTTTCACAGTTTTATTAATTCCCGCCCAGCTAATACACAACCAGCCCAGCGCAAATGACATGCCACCAAAAGGAACAACTTTCCCGATAGTAGGGTAATCAAAAAATGTTTTTATATACAAAACACCACTAAAAAGTAAAATCCCGGCTATAAAGAAAGTCGCCGATAAATATAAAAGATTAATAACCTTAGCAGCATTATGCTTACCCGTTAGCGTTTGTAACCAAACTGCTACAGCAAATAGTGCTAAAGTGTGAAAAAATTGATATTGCAATGCATTAGCAAGGCGTGATTGTACTTCATCCGACAAGTTTACCCCAGCATGAGCAAACCAAGCGCCGAATAATACAGAAAAACAGCCACTGATACCAATAAATATCAAGATCCCTGTTAAGTAAATCGTATTAAAGTTTTTTTTGCTATTGTTCACGTTAGATGTGCCCATCAATAAACCTCACCATTTCATTAACCGCCTCTTGAACATGCTGACTATGTGTAAATCCTGATTTTATACGTGGCTTTAAATTATGGTCACCATCAGCAAAAAAAACACATTGACACTGACCTGAAAATTCATAGCTAGAGATCTCTTCTTCATTACCTAAAGCATCGCGTGTACCTTGTAGAATTAAAATTGGTTTTTCCGTTTCTTGTAAAGGTTCTAGCCTTAATTTATCTGACTTTTTCTGAGGATGAAAAGGGTAACCCAAGCACATAACTCCTAATACATTTAATGCTTTATCCCGTGCTAATGTCGCTGCAACTCGTCCTCCCATCGATTTTCCAGCAAGAAAAACCGGCAAGTCCGTATTAAGTTTTTCAATAACAGTTTCAAAACATTTTAAAAGTTTTGGCATTCTATCGGGTGGTCGACGATTACCTTGGGCCAAACGAACATCCATATAAGGAAAATTAAAGCGTAAAACATTTATATCTTGTCTGTTAAGAAGACTCGATACATTATCCATAAATTCATGGCTTTTATCCGCGCCAGCGCCATGGGCAAAGATAACAAATGCTTTAGGGTTTTCTACTGTATTTTCAATCGTCGAAATAGGGAGTTCTACTTTATTACTATTATTCATCATCAAAGTCTTCTTTCTCTTGAGCTACCGTATCAAGTACCCATTCGCGAAACGCTGCTATTTTACCTAAATCGACTTGTCGCTCACGACAAACAACGTAATAGGCATTCTTACTTTCTAACACTACTTCAAAAGGACATATAAGTCTTCCTGCTTCAATATCGGGTCTAGCTAAAAAGCTATGAGCTAGAGCAACTCCTTGCCCATGTAAAGCAGCTTGAACTACCATAGCCGAATGGCTAAAAATAGGACCGTGATTTACATTCGTTGCTTTAACACCCACTTGTTTGAACCACCGCTTCCAGTCGCGACGAGAAGTATCATGCAACAACGTATGATTGACTAGATCTTCTAAAACACTCAGTGGCTTTTTCCCTTGTAAAAGTAATGGCGAACAAACGGGAACAAGATACTCTTTTTGTAATTGTTCTGCATGTATATCAGCCCAGTGACCACGGCCGTAATAAATAGCAACATCGACATCTTCAGTGAGTGAACTCTCTGGCTGATCTACCGCTTTTATTCGAACATCAATATCAGGATGTAAACTATTAAAAGCATTTAACCTTGGCACTAACCACTGAATAGCAAAACTAGGTTGCAAGCTAACGGTTATTGCGCCTTTAGCCCCACGTGCTAACAAACGTTCAGTCGCATCGTTTATGGTATTAAAAACTTCTTTAATGTCCAAATAATAGGCTTGCCCTTCTTCGGACAGTAGCAAAGCCCGATTTTTACGCATAAATAATTTTATGCCTAAAAACTCTTCTAAAGATTTAATTTGATGGCTAATAGCTGCTTGGGTGACGAATAACTCTTCAGCAGCACGTGTAAAACTCAATTGTCTTGCTGACGCCTCAAATGCCTTTAGCGCGTTTAATGGTGGGAGTCTATTAGCCAAAATTCACCTTTCAATATTACTTCTATTATAATATCAGTCGAAATAACTGAATAATTAATCAACAATGACAAATATTTATTTGTCATTAGTTTTTCTAATGACAAGCATTATAAATTGTCATTTTAAAAGTTACCAGTAATAACGTAGAATTCACTTCATAGATGAAGGACTTCATCTTTATCCCAAACAAATTGGGCTAGCTATTGAATGTGATTCCCAACCCATATTCAAGAATTAAGTAAGAAAAGGTCCCAAAACATCTATATGGATATAACGTTTTAATTTAAGGGTGACCCTATGAAATTTTTTAATATAATTGCAGCACTAACATTTTCAACAATAATGGTAACACAAGCTCAAGCCATCGAATTAGTAAAAGCAGAACCAATTGTTAAGTTTTCAATAACTAAAGCGGCTCAAGCGAGCTTAGCTGAAACAATGAAACCGATAACGAGCAATGTAACGTCTGCTAAATTTGTTATCGATGCCCAGATGGCTCAATTGAACTATCTAAACCAGAAAAATACACAAGACATAGCAAAAGCTATATTGATCGCTGAATAAGCTATTAGTTGATTTAATTTATATTTAGTCTTTAACAGTAGTTTCTCTAGAGCTTCTCATAAAGCGTTATAATTAAAAGCAACAAGCTAAAACAGTGTAAAGTGTAATATAAAAAAAGGATGCCATTAGCATCCTTTTTTAGATCTTGGTATTACACCTATCGCACTAAATAACGAGTATTTTCAGATAAGTATTAATTAACTTGGAAATATACGATTGTTTTGCCAAATTTTACTGAAGATAGAATCAACAGACAGAGACGCTGCTTTTGAGAACTTTTCTGCCAAGGTCTTTTTAGTTACGTATTTCAGCGCAATAATTTTGTGTGATTTGCATCTCGATTGCAAAAAGTCATCACTTGTTTGAATTTCATCAACCAAACCTAGATCTTTAGCAGTACTGCCAAACCAATGCTCACCTGTTGCTACCTTATCAATATCTAAGCTAGGACGACGTTCACGAACAAAATCTTTGAATAACACATGGGTCTCTTCTAATTCTTCTGAAAACTTTTCGCGACCTTTATCAGTGTTTTCACCAAACATGGTTACAGTACGTTTAAACTCACCAGCGGTGAATTGCTCGTAATCGATATCATTCTTTTTTAGTAACTTATGAAAGTTAGGTACTTGTGCGATAACGCCAATTGAGCCAAGAATAGCAAACGGTGCTGAAATTATATTATTCGCAACACATGCCATCATGTAACCACCACTGGCAGCTACTTTATCAACAGACGCGGTTAATGGAATGTTGTGTTGACGAAGCCTGTCAAGTTGAGAAGAGGCTAAACCATAGCCATGAACCATGCCGCCGCCACTTTCTAAACGAAGAAAAACTTCATCTTCAGGGGTCGCTACTGTGAGTATTGCCGATACTTCTTCACGCAATGCGCTAACTTCACGAGCATCGATACTGCCGTTAAAGTCGAGAACAAAAATTTTAGGATCGGCTTTCACCACCTCATCTTCGTTGTCACCTTTAGTTTTAGCTAACTTTTTATCAGCCTTAGCTTTTTCTTTTGCTGCTTTTTTGTCTTTTTTCTCTTTTTCTTTTAACTCTTCTTTCGATAATAAATAATGAGTAATGTCTTCTTCTACATCACTAAATTCTTCGGATAAGTCGGTAAGCTCTAATTCACCCTTTTTTCCGCCTGGCTTCATCGCTGACGATGCAATCACCGCAACGATTGCTACCACAGCAAGAACAAAAGTTACTACCTTGGCTAAAAACAATCCGTATTCGTATAAAAATTCCAATATATTCTCCCGTTATCAACTTCATTACAGCGAGGTAAATCTTATAGTTGACGTTAACTTATAAATTATCTATTGAATATATGGGGGGTGTTATAAATAAATAAAGTTAATAAAACAAAAAGACAAAAAAAAACCCTCAACTGAGGGCTTTCGAATCTAAGAGTAACGTAAAGTTATTTTACAACATCAGTATCTGTTACTTTAATTAATTGCCCCATCGTCGCAAAGAATACCGCTACTTGCGATTGCATTTCTTGTGTTGCTTTAGCACTTAATACTGCGTCAGGTGAAGCAGCATTAGACCGCGGGTCAAGAATTGAACTGTGATGTCCATTAACAAATTTTACCACTCCAGAACCACTCGTATATTCAGGAGTTTCACTAACACTTTGCAAACCTAAAAAAGCAATTATAGGATCAGTGCCTCCCATAGGAGTGAATGGTGCTGTATTAGTCACTGTTTGGTCTGAAAGATTATCAGCACCATCGCCGACAACTTCAATTAAATGTGTAGGCGTTTGTGTTGCTGCTAATGCTTGTACATAAGCAATAGGGTCACCTGAGTCAGTCACTGTTTGTGCTGCCAAGGTAAATTGGGCAAAACCAGCGTCTAAGGCTGCTTTATCTTCAGCGGGTAAACTGTCATAGAAACCAAAATAGAAATCATTCAATTGATCTTGGCTATAATCGGCAGGTAAAGTATCTGCGACCGCTGCAGCAAAACCAGGCGATAACTGTAAAGTTAAACTAGATTTCACTAAACCTTCGAACGCCGGCGAGTCTATACCGAAGTTGGCTAACATTAAACCAGGCATAGCTAAAGATGTACTGGCTATGTTAAATAAACCATCAATTTGAGGATCTAATTCAGTATTTGCTACAGCAACTGCATTCATGCCGTAAATCCCCCCTAATGAATGACCTAAAAGATGGACTTTACTGCTATCAATCTTAATTGGGTTACCACTACCATCAACACCACCTAAAAAGTTCATGCCTAAACGTAAACCTAATAAATCGGCGGTACTTTGGCGAGTGTTATCACGCATAGTTAACATACTGGCTAAGTTGACATAATGTAATGTTGACACAGTACTGGTATTAATTTCATCACCTGGGTTAGTAGGGTCAATGTCAAAACCACGGCTACCATGTAATGGTTGATCAATAGCAATAGTTGCTATACCAAATGCAGATAATATACCGGTAATTGGCAACATTTGTTCTTTTGTTGAAGTAATGCCATGAACTAAAATCGCTACTGGCCAACCATTTTCAGGTTCTTCTAAGGCCGTTAACCCCATACTTGCACGCACTGGGTTAGCCCAAGCTAAATCTGGGGTAGTCATTTGTACATCAATTGGCATCATCGCACTTGTAGCTGGAATTGGATTAAATTTAGTTAAATTTCGTTCCGTATCAATAGCTACAGCTGAACTTAAGTCACGTAAACCAAAGTTCATACAAAAGCCATCATTTGCATCTAATGGCCCTGCTGGAATTGCCGCAGGATTTGTTGCTGCTAAACCAGCCAGTGTTGCACCCGAGTCACAACGTGCACGCCACCAGTCATTGACAGGGGCAAGTGGGTTTTCGGCAGATGGTAAGCCTGAGTAATAAGGTAGCGTAATCGAACCACGAATATAATTTGCTGAAGAATATAATGGAATTAAACTCTCAGGAATTAAACCCGTCAATACGGTTGCCACTGACATACCGGTATCGGCTACGCCAATTGCCGGAACGCCTTGCTGAGCATTAGCAACCAATTGTGGCACGCCAGCTGCCATCAAAGACTTAAGGGTACTTAATACGCGAGTCGTAGATTGTGTGGTCATTGCAGCACTATAAATGATTGTATCGCTATCAACACCAGCAGCAACAACTGCAGCCTCGTAACTGTTAATTGCAGCTTGTAATCCTAACTGTTCCGCGTTGCCTAGTGGTAAAGTATTAATATCTTGGCGTGCTAATTCATAAGTACTAGAGCCAGCAATTGCTTTACCATTGTTATCACGAAGATTATTCGTCATCACCATGACATAGGTGGTTTCTGCCTTAAGTGGCTTAATTGGCACAAAAATTACATTATCGCCAGACTTTTGTGTGACAAAATCTTGCATGAAAACGAGTTCATTTACGACTTTACACGCTAGACCACGTGTAACAGCTGTACAGTCAGAGTCATTAACGTCACCGCCCATTATTGTTTCAAAAACTCTAACCGATGCAGGTTCAGATGCACTAGCGGCATCTAAAGAAGTACCTGCTGGAAATTCAATGGCAAGAGGGAAAGGTTGAGAAATTGACCAACCGTCAAGTGCACTAAGAGCAACAAAAGGGTCCGAGCCATCTGTTGGATCGGCTACAGGGATTTCTAACGTACCATCTAAGGTACCAGAAAAAATCAAATCATTGGGAATGGAAAGCCCGGCAGCTCCAGCACTTGGATTAAATTTAACACGAGCAGTTGCTGTTACAGCTGTGCCGTTATCAACAACTTCATTTTGAACATCATTAATTGATTCATCATCACATGCACTTAGACCAAGAACACTGGCGATAGCAACACTGAGTACTAACTTTTTCATTTTATTTCCCCACAGACGAGCTTTATATTATTTAGCTTTTTATGTTTTTATGTTTTTATGTTTTATATTTGTGTGATTTCATGCGTTTTAAATCACAAAACCAACTTGTTCGACCAGTTAAACTTACCCGAAGAATTGCCTGAGTGCTAGCGGTTTTTTGTTTTATTATAATTTTTAATCTTATTTTTGATAAAAATTCAAATATTACTCGTCAGTCAATAGGTCTAAGTAGTAGAATTACCGCCCATAATTTCCTTGAAATAATTTGTATTCAAACTATGTTTAATTACCAAATAACCGCAAGCTCTTTAGCCAATAAAACAATATTAATCACCGGCGCAGGAGATGGTATTGGCCGCCAAGCTGCATTAACTTATGCTGAATTAGGCGCTACCGTTATTTTACTTGGAAAAACAACCTCAAAATTAGAGTCAGTTTACGACGAAATCATTGCTCAAGGTTCTGCTGAACCAGCCATAATCCCTCTCGACATGAAGGGAGCAACTAAGCAAAATTATATTGATATGACATCAACGATTGTCAGTCAATTTGGAAAACTCGATGGCGCATTACTCAATGCTTCAATGTTAGGAGAGCTAACACCTTTCACTCAGATACATGAACAAATCTGGCAAGATGTCATGAATGTTAACGTTACTGCTCAACACTTAATGGCACAAGCCTTAATTCCAGCATTACTACTCAGTGAGAATGCTTCATTAGTATTTACAACATCTGGTGTAGGCAACAAAGGAAAAGCCTATTGGGGAGCTTACAGTGTTTCTAAGTTTGCTACTGAAGGGTTGATGCAGGTCATTGCTGATGAATACGAAACTACAAGCTTACGTGTTAATGCAATTAATCCAGGTGCGACACACACCAATATGCGTAACTCGGCATACCCCGCTGAAAATAAAGATGAAATATCACAGCCTAAAGATATTATGCCTGCCTATGTTTATTTAATGACTAAAGATAGTTTGTCTGTTAATGGACAACGTATTAACGCTCAAGAATCGAAATAATAAAAAAGGCCGTAACTTTTAAGGTTACGGCTTATCAATAAAGTTAATCATTGATACAACGAATTAACGTAACTCTCTTCTTAAAATTTTACCAACATTGGTTTTTGGCAGTTCATCACGAAACTCAACTTTTTTAGGTACTTTATAACTCGTTAAGTGTTCTCGACAATGCATGATGAGATCTTTATCTGTTAATGACTTATCTTTAAGAACAACAAATATTTTTACAGCTTCCCCCGTTGATTCATGTTCAACACCAATTGCCGCAGCTTCTAAAACGCCATTATGCATCATCACAACTTCTTCAATTTCATTAGGGAAAACGTTAAAGCCTGAAACGATGATCATATCTTTCTTACGGTCAACAATTTTGAAAAAACCGTTTTCATCCATGCACGCTATGTCACCCGTTGCTAACCAGCCATCTTTTAAAATATCATCTGTGTCTTCTTCACGTTGATAATATCCCTTCATGACTTGTGGCCCTTTAACCCACATTTCACCTGAATCACCAATTTCAGCATCACTGCCATCGTCTTTAATAATACGTATATCAGTTGATGCCGCTGGCAAACCAATATTGCCACTGTAACTTTTTTGATCATAAGGACATAACGTCACTAAAGGTGCGCATTCTGTTAAGCCATAGCCCTCTAACAAGCGGGTACCTGTCACTTTTTCCCATTCTTCACCAACCGAACGTTGTACTGCCATACCACCACCGAGTGACATTTTTAAGGTACTAAAGTCGAGAGTATTAAATCCGGGTGTATTGAGTAAACCATTGAATAAAGTGTTCACACCGGTAATTGCGGTGAATTTATACTTTCCTAGTTCTTTAACAAAACCAGGCATATCTCGGGGATTAGTAATGAGTAGATTTGTCCCGCCAAGCGTCAAGAATGTTAGGCAATTAGCGGTTAAAGCGAAAATATGATAAAGCGGCAAAGCCGTGACAACTAATTCTTTTCCCTCTTCCATGAGCGGACTTATCGCGGCTTTCGACTGTAATAAGTTAGCAATCATATTACGATGAGTCAGCATTGCTCCTTTAGAAACACCCGTTGTTCCACCGGTATATTGCAAGAATGCGAGATCTTCACCACAGAGTTCAACCGGAGTATAAGTTAAGGTCATTCCCTTAGAAATTACTTTATTAAAACGAACGGTATTTGCTAACTTAAAAGCAGGCACCATTTTTTTGACGTATTTAACGACGCAATTAACAACAGCGCCTTTAACCGTGCCAAGCCTATCACCTAACGAAGTTATGATAACGTGTTTAACAGGCGTCTTATCAATAACCTTTTCTAACGTGTTAGCAAAGTTTTCAATGATCAACATTGCTTTGGTATCTGAATCTTTTAATTGATGCTCTAACTCTCTTGCCGTGTATAAAGGATTAACATTAACCACCGTTAAACCTGCCAACAACGCACCAAATAAGGCAATAGGATACTGCAAACAGTTAGGTACCATTATGGCGAACTTATCACCCTTAACTAACCCTAATTCATTTTGTAAATAAGCGGCAAAAGCTTTAGCTTGAATATCTAAATCTCGATAATTTATCTCCGCTCCCATATTGATAAAAGCTGTACGCTCAGCATAAATTTCTACATACTTATTGAACATCTCAGATAATGAAGCGTATTGGTCTGGATCAATATCAAATGGAACTCCAGGGGGATAACTCTTTTCAAGCCAAATTTTTTGCGTTTGTTGCACTGTACGACTCCTCTACTAAATAGCTTAATTTTAGACGATTATTGGTTTAATTCGATTAATATTTTTAGTTTTTTTGTATTATTTTCTAATCGATATCATCATTTTTTACTCCATATTAATTATTGTCATTAATTAAAACGGATGTTTGAATTTTCTTTTTACGTGATTACTGGTCTGATGTCTATAGTTTTCACAAGGGTTTACTATTTTCTCTTTATATATTCGTTATATTAGAAAAAATCAGCCAATAAACTCTAATATTTGTCTACTCGTAAGTTCAGGCACTTCCATATGGAAGTGATGACCACCTATTAACTTATGAGAAGTAAAATCATGAAACAAAGGTGCGAATTCTTTTAGACCACTTTGCACGAATGATAACCCTTTATCACCATAGATTAATTGTACAGGGGTTTTGATATCCTGAATAAATTGTTTTGCTTGCGCTAAAGTTAATCGGTATGGAGAGGTATTTCTTAAACGACTGTCTGAACGCCATTTAAAACCATTGTCTAGTTCAATAATACCACGTTCAACCAGTAACTTTGCCTGTTCAAACTTCAAATCAGATACTTGTACCCTGGCGTTAATTGCAGAATCGATACTTGGATGGAATTTCTTTTTGTTAGACGATGACAATATTTGTGTATTATTCTTTAATCGACTGAGCATCCCTTTACGTAAATGCTCTGTACTTTCGTCAGCTTCACTGCTAATAAAACCAATTGAATCAAGTAAAGTCAATGATTTCACTTTCTCAGGGAATGCAGCTGCAAATGCAGAGGAAATCATTCCTCCCATTGAGTGAGCAACAATATCAATGGGTTGCCATTCATTGCTTTCAAACAACAATAACAAATCATAAACATAATCTATAAAGTGATAATGGGCATCAGGACTTCTATGGGATGATATTCCATGACCAGTCCAATCAATTGCAATAACACGTTTACCTTTTAAATAAGGCATCAAAGGTAAAAAACTTGCCGCATTATCTAACCATCCATGCAAACACAAAATTAATTCGTCGTTTTTATTGCCAAAAGCTAAACCTGTTAGTGTAAGTTCACCTAAATTAAAGCTAACGTCTTCTGCTTTATAATCCACAAATAAAGCCTATTTTTTCTTTTTATTTGAAGTTGAAGTTGAAGGTTTACGAACAATAACTCGTCTAGGGTAAGTTGAATATTGAGGATAGCGCCAGTAAGAAGGTGTATACCAAAAAGGAGATTGGATAATACGCACATCAACTTTTTGAATATCTTTCCATAAATGAATATATGACGCTTTTAGCACCGGGTAATTATATTCGTGCTCACCAATCTTACCATTTTCTGAAGAAGTTACAGTGCCTAACGCAGTTATGCTTCGTCCTTCTTTATAAATTACAGGGTCAAGTAATCCCGCAATATAAACACGAAAACGCCCCTGAGTCTCATCACCTTGCTTTGGTCTGGCTGATGACTTTAATGGAAAGTGCACAACTTCCAGCATACTGTTGTTTACATTATTCGTAACTTTAGCAATAACACCACCCCAGCGTGCTAGATTCCCCTGCTCACTATTTGTATTTTCACGAACCGCTGAAAAATTTGTTAATGTGGTACCTTCAGATACCATTAATGCTTTAGGTACAGCCGAACACCCCGTAATGAACATGGCACTTACCAACAACGGTAACGTTAAAATCAGATTAAATTTTTTCATGCTATATACCCTTTTTAGACATCTTTGCTAACCAAACAATACCACCAACACCAATACTAAACCATACAACGACCCATAAAAATTCAGGTATGCCAGTGAGTTGTGTTAATGCAGCACCATCACCAAAGTTTCGACCATCGACTAAATACCAAGGGCTTTTGACACTATTAAGTAAAATGAGCGCCCCTGTTATTTGCAAACTTGTCTGTAAGTAACTTAATTTACTGTATTTAAATTTCAACAAAACCAAAGCTAATAAAACAGTGATAATAATTAAGGTGAGGATATCTCTAGCCCAAAAAATCACAGTAGTGAGTAACAATAAAGCAATTACACCACTTAATATTTGTGCAATTCGTTGATGCATAGAAGCAATAAAATAAATACAAATCCCCCACAATGCTGCGCCAGCATAGCCCATAAAACTGATCAAAAAATTCCAGCCTCCGCGAGTAGTACATAAACCGCCCCCATTAGGAAATAATTGTATTTGCACAATACTGCCACCGGTAATTAATGCCGCAAGGCCATGACTTATTTCATGAAAGTAAGTTTCAAGCCACTTAAAGGGAATGGATACAATGGGAATTTGACTAAGAATAAAAGCGGAAAATAATATTAACCAAAATCGATGTTTTTTCATAAAAGATAAAGAGTGAGCGTTCATATTGTATTTTTCTTTATAGAGTAAGTGAGATGTAAAGGAGGTGAATTAAAATTGAAAAAACGGTCCTACCTGATCATTAGACGAGTAAATCGATACCAAATACTTGCTTAATATTTTCACGTTGTGTGATGTTGTCTACCGATGAGTATGCGGCAATGGCTGTTTGGTTTTGCTTTGATGGGCTATCGTAACTCGCTTTACTGCTGGTTTGATTATTACCTTGCTGTGAAAAAGCGTTGTTACCTTGTGAAGGTGATTGTAATGCGTTTGCAGATGTTTGCGCTTGTTCACTACTAAACTGAGCTTGTTCTACTAAGGCAAGCGCTTTTGCGTCAACATCAAAACGTTCAACTTGGCTCGTTTGCTTATTTTGTTCTTGGGATTGTTGAGTGCTTTGTTTGTTACTTTGTTCAACTTGCGTGGTACTTTGTTGTACACGTAAACGATCACGTTGCTCAGCAACCTGATTTTGGTTATCAACCGGCAAAGAACTGCTCGTTTGAGGAGTGTACGAACTTGCACCATTAATCTGCATACTTTAAATTTACCAAAGTTTTGTCAAATAACAAAACTTTTTGTGTTCTTACTGTAAAAAATTTCTATTTGCCCGGTAGTTTTTTCCATGAAACTGTATCTCGCACATAAACAGGCTGAGCATTTTCAGCACTGACTGCCATCCCTTTTGAGAAATAATACTGACCAATTTCTAAGAGTTCTTCCGCATTAGGAAAAAGTATTTCAGGTGAACCTGCATTGATTTTCAATGACTCAAGTTCATGTTTATAAGCATCCCAACCTGTACCAACGCCATATATTTGTTGTTCTTCAGCTAAATGTTCATTCAAGTATTCAGCTAATTTCGCAGGAGGTAATACAGTATCACTAATCACAGACTCCATAATACCTTGCTCGTTTAGCTGGTAGTACCCTGCATAAACTTCTGACATTCTTGCATCAATAGTTGCAATAACGTCAACTTGCTGATGCATTGTATAAGCTCTTTGTGCCATGACTTGTAACGTTGACACGCCAACAACTTTTAAGTCTGCAGCAAAAGCTAAACCTTGTGCAACACCTACACCAATTCTAACACCCGTAAAACTTCCAGGCCCTTGACCAAAAATAAGCCCATCTAATTGTGCTAACTTGATATCTGCTTTTTTAAGTAAGCGGTCAATCATAGGTAGTAAAAGTAAACTGTGTGATTGTGGTGCTAACTCAAACTCGCTTATCGTTTGATTGTTATATGTTAATGCTACTGAACACGCTTCTGTTGAAGCGTCGATTGCCAAAAAATTCAAATTATTCTCTCTAAAATGTATCATTAATACTTTTGTAGTTATCCGCTATTTCGATAGCTCACTGAGAAATCGACTTGCTTGCTCGATATCTCGACTACGTTTCATTGTCGGTAGACTTTTCAAAAATACTTCGCCATAAGGGCGATTCACTAATCTATCATCACATATTACCATGACACCTTGGTCGGTAACATCACGAATTAAACGACCGACGCCCTGTTTTAAGGCTATAACTGCTTGCGGTAATTGGATCTCCGCAAAAGGATCTCCGCCACGACGTCGGACATCCTCGCAACGCGCTTGTAACATAGGGTCATCAGGTGACGCGAAAGGTAATTTATCAATGATCACGCACGTCAATTTGTCACCTCGAACATCAACGCCTTCCCAAAAACTTGCCGTTGCTAATAAAATTGCTGCTGGGTTTTCGATAAAGGCATCTAATAAACGCCCTTTACTCATTCGTCCTTGTACTAATAAAGGTGATTCGATTTTTTCAGCTAGTATGTCAGCTACTTGGTTTAACATGCGATAGCTGGTAAAAAGTAAAAAACATGCCCCCTTGCTCGCTAAAATTAAGGGAATGGCTAATTCAGCTAATGCCAATGCTCGGCCATGATGTTGAGCATCAGGTAAATAACGCGGCACGATGAGTTGCGACTGTGCTTGATAATCAAACGGACTATCAACTAATAACGTAGCGGCTTTTGTTTTCGCTAAATTCAAACCGAGTTGCTGAGAAAAGTGGTCGAAGCCTTCATTTACCGCCAAAGTCGCTGAGGTAAAAACCCAGCCGGCATCTGACTTTGCAATATAGTTACTAAATTTATCCGCAACACTTAAGGGGGTCAAATGTAAGACAACATGACGACGAGTAGTTTCATACCAAAAACTCATGCCATCTATATCTACATTCGCCATAATGTCGTATTTAGCCAGTATATCTACTGCGCGTTCATAGCAATTATCAATGGCTTCGTTACGAGAAATACAGATTTTGATCACTTGATAAAGAAAGTCTAAATCTGTTTTCAGCGCTGAAAATGCTTTTTCAAACCTTGGCTGACGATATTTTTCTCGCCAATTTCCTCGTTCAGGATCATGAAAAAATAATAATCGAAATTCCTGAGCTGCTTTTTGGCACTTTTCCGCGGCTTTACCTAATTGTTTTACATCGGTTAGCGTGGTTTTATATATTTGAATAACATCAGAGCATAAATCAAGAATTTGTTTCGTCGAAAAAGCTTCACCGAAGTACTCACTCGCAATATCCGGAATTTGATGGGCTTCATCAAAAATCACCACGTCAGCCTTGGGAATAAGCTCGCCAAACCCTGTGTCTTTTAACGCCATATCAGCAAAAAACAAATGGTGATTCACAACAAGAACATCGGCGTCAATTGCTTTTTTGCGGGCTTGAACCAAATAACAGTCATCAAAATTTGGACAATCTTTTGCCAGACAATTGTCGGTGGTACTGGTAACAAACGGGAAGATGCCTGAGTCTTCAGCTACGTCAACTATTTCGCCTATATCACCGCTACGCGTAGCTGTTGCCCATGTGCGAATTTTAACAAAATCAGTGAGCATCGCTGCATCTAACTGCCCTCTTTCTTTTATATAAAGTTCAAGACGATAAATGCACAAATAATTTGCTCGTCCTTTAAGAAGGGCTACTTGCACATTAGTTGCCATGGCATTACGAATAAGAGGGATATCTTTATGAAACAATTGCTCTTGTAAGTTTTTTGTTCCTGTAGAAACAATTACTTTTTTTTCTGACAACAAAGATGGGATCAAATAAGCAAAGGTTTTCCCGGTACCAGTACCCGCTTCAACAATTAGGCAAGTTTTTTGTTCAATGGCACGGTCTACGTCTATTGCCATATCAATTTGAGCTTGGCGCGGCGAATAGCCGTTAAGCACTTTAGTGAGAATACCTGAAGATGAAAATGCTTGTTCAACTGGAGTCATGAAAAATACGGCTAATAAATATTGCCATTAGTATAAAGAATAATGCGCTAGAGAGAAATACACATTCGGCGTATTAAATAATGTTTACTTAAATGATTAAACAAAAAGATCTAAATGGTGAATATCTTCATCAGATTCATCGTGTCTTTTTTTCGGATGAATGAGCTCTTCTTTTTGGGTAATGACTCTTGCCTCTCCATCATCAAAATGGTCTGCAATGTTTTTTATAAGATCGTCTGAAACGACAACGTTGGACTCCTCATTTTCTTTTTCATGTTGTTGATTCTGTTTTTTGTCTGAATGCTCTTGGGACAAGTCAACATACTGTTCATGGTTTTCAAGATGATCAATATCATCCGTCAAATCATTTAATGACGGTTCTTTAGAAAGCGCTTTAACGCGAACACGATCTGGTTTAATGGGCGTCTGCACAACACGAGTTAATACCGTGGTAAAAATATCCATTTGTCATTTAACCTTTTATTAACTTATCAACTTATAGTATCGGCCATAATCGACATTTCTTTATATCCTTATTCCATTATTTTATAAGAACTGTTTATTTATTACTTGCTCATTATAAAAATAATCAGTAGTGTGATTATTAATTAGAGAATGATTTGAAATGAAATATAATTTTCGTCAAATTATTAACAGAAATTAATTAATCAAGTAATAAACTGATTAGTTAAAACACAAAACAAACAATGAGCATTATATGAATATTAACCTAAGCACACTACATCGCCATCATCACCATATCGATTAGCTGCTCAGGTTTATTCGCTGAGGGGCAATGACCTTTCGGCGAGTTATATAACTCAAATTTAAACCCCCGAAAGAGTCTATCTCTCTCGGGGGTTTTTCGCATTTTATAGCCCTTGGAATTGTATATACAGCAATTTTTGGCCAACGTTTTATTTAAAGGAAGTACTAACATGACAACACAAACTCGTTTACGCATCGCTATGCAAAAGTCCGGTCGCTTAAGTGACGACACCCAAGCTTTACTGAAACGTTGTGGCTTAAAGCTCAATGTTACTGACCGACGTTTATTGGCACATGTGGCGAACATGCCTATCGATATAATGCGTGTTCGTAGCTCTGATATTCCTGGCCTCGTCATGGACGGTGTTTGTGACTTAGGTATTGTCGGTGACAACACTTTAGAAGAAGCGGCATTAGAACGTGAATTGATGGGGCAGAAATCTCAATATATCCGCACTTCACAACTTAACTTTGGTGGATGTCGTTTGTCAATTGCGATGCCTGAAGGCTTTGATTACCAAGGAGTTAAGAGTTTAGATGGTTTGCGTTTTGCAACAACCTACCCACAGTTATTAAATCGTTATGCGAGAGACAATGACATTAACGTTGATTTTTGTTTGTTGAAAGGATCGGTTGAGGTTGCTCCTCGTGTTGGTTTGTCTGACGGTATTTGCGATTTAGTTTCAACAGGTGCCACTTTAGAAGCGAATGGTTTGATTGAAGTTGAAGAAATATTCAAATCTACAGCATCACTCATTCAAACCTCTACTGTTTTATGTACTGAAAAGCAGAATATTCTTAATACGCTTCTTCCACGTATTCAAGGTGTAATGAAAGCCAAAGAAAGTAAATACATTATGCTACATGCACCAAAAGACAAAATAGCAGAAGTAAGTGCATTAATGCCGGGCAAAGAAACTCCGACAATTTTACCTTTAGCAGGTCGTGATGATTTAGTCGCTGTTCATGTTGTCGCTACCGAGACTTTCTTTTGGGAAACCATGGAAGAACTAAACGCATTAGGCTGTAATTCTATATTAGTTATGCCAATTGAGAAGATGATGGGTTAATGCGCATCTTCTTTCGCGATAAATAAAGTATCAAGTCTAGGATTTAGAAGTAATGAAAAATAAAATGATCGATTGGCAAGCATTATCAAAAACAGAGCGAAAATCAGCGCTTGCTCGACCAGCGATAAGTGAGAGCGGCTTGCTTTCGCAGCAAGTTGAAAACATATTGAACAATGTTAAGCAAAATGGTGACAAAGCACTTTATGAACTTACTGAAAAGTTTGATGGTGTAAAACTTACGACGCTCGTTGTTACCGATGAACAAGTAGCAGCAGCTCGTACAGCATTAACAGCCAAAAGACTAACAGCAATCGAAACGGCTTATGGCCAAATTAAGCGTTTTCATCAAGCACAAATTTGCGATGACATAACAGTAGAAACTACACCTGGCGTTCGCTGTACCTTAAAAACAGAAGCGATTGAAAGTGTTGGTTTATATATTCCCGCAGGTTCGGCGCCCTTACCTTCTACTGTGTTGATGCTTGGTGTACCGTCACAATTAGCACTATGTCCTCGTACTGTTTTAGTTTGCCCTCCCGATAAGAATGGCAAGCTCGCTGATGAAATTCTTGTTGCCGCTAAGTTATGTGAAATTGATGAAATTTATACTGTCGGTGGCGCTCAAGGTTGCGCAGCCATGGCTTTTGGCACTGAAACAATTAAATCCGTCAACAAAATATTTGGACCTGGTAATAAATACGTGACCGAAGCCAAAAAGCAACTTGCTCAACGAGTGAATGGTTTTGCTATTGATATGCCTGCAGGCCCATCTGAAGTTTTAGTCATTGCTGATGTTAATGCAAATGCCAGCTTTGTTGCAGCGGATTTACTCTCTCAAGCTGAACACGGTCCAGATAGCCAAGTTATTTTATTGTCCGATAGCGCAGAATTAATTGCGAAAGTTCAAAACGAATTACTGAGTCAAGTCGCCGTGTTATCTCGTCGTAAAATAGCTGAACGGGCGCTTACTCAAAGCCGCTTGATTTTAGTTGAAAGCTTGGCCAAAGCTGTTGAAGTGTCTAATCTTTATGCACCAGAGCACTTAATCATTCAAACAAGTAACGCTCAAGAGCTTTTAAAATCCTTACGTAATGCAGGCTCTATATTTGTGGGTGAGTTTACGCCAGAATCTGCCGGCGATTACGCCAGTGGTACAAATCACGTTTTACCCACGTACGGTTACTCAAAAGTAGTATCTAGCTTGTCGTTAGCTGACTTTTCTCGTCGATTTACTGTTCAAGAGATAACGAAACAAGGCTTAGCCAATATTTCTGAATGCATAATTGAATTGACCGATGCGGAAGGTTTAGATGGTCACAAACGCGCTGTAACCATCAGGTTGGAGGAATAACCATGTCAACAATAGCGAATAAACTTGCCCGCGAAGAACTTGTTGATATGGTGCCATATCAATCAGCAAGACGACTTTATGCGAGTGGAAGTGACTCACCTTCTGCGCAAAATAAAATTTGGCTTAACGCTAACGAAGCTTCAGGCCTTGGTAACTATAATATCAATAGCAACAGTATTAACCGATACCCAGATTTTCAACCTGATAATTTGATTAATGCATATAGTGCTTATTCGGGATTAACGCGAGCTAATATTCTCGCCACCCGTGGCGCTGATGAAGGTATTGAACTGATCATACGTACTTTCTGTAAAGCCTATCAAGACAGTATTCTAATTTGTCCACCTACGTACGGCATGTATGCCATTAGTGCTGAAAATCACGGCGCAGATATTGTTCGAATACCCTTAATCGATAATCAACTTGACCTTAACAGTATGAAAACTCAGGTTGGCCAAGTGAAAGTTGTTTTTCTCTGCTCTCCAGGTAACCCCACGGGTAACCTATTAACAACAGAATCAATTCAAGACGCTCTCGAACTGTTTGGTGATACAGCAATCGTTGTTGTTGACGAAGCTTATATTGAATTTTCACCTGAAAACACAAAGGCAAGCTGGATAAAAGGCTATCCACAATTGGTGGTACTGAGAACATTATCAAAAGCGTTTGCGCTTGCCGGTTTACGCTGTGGTTTTACCTTAGCTAACCCAGATATTATCACCATGCTTAGCAAGGTGATTGCACCTTACCCCATTTCAGCCCCTGTAGCCGATATTGCAAGTTCAGCTCTAGCAAAAGCAGAACTTGAGAAAATGCGCACCCGTGTTCAAGAAACCGTAATTTTACGTACGCAATTATTTGACTGGCTGAACAACCAAAAGTGGTGTGTTAACGTTTTCGAAAGTGATGCGAATTTCATTTTATTTCAAACAACAGACACCCACACGAAAAACTTTATTTTTGATTGCCTAAAGCAACAAAACATTCTTATTCGAGATCAATCAGCGCAACTACAATTAGCCCATTGTTTACGTATTAGTATTGGCAGCGAACAAGAATTATCACTCTTAAAACAAACGATTATTAATGCCTTAACACCAGCAACATCAGAGACATAAAAATGCTTAATACAAAAAAAGAAAACATACTATTTATCGACAGAGATGGCACTTTAATAGAAGAGCCTGTTTCTGATAAGCAAGTAGACACACTTGAAAAACTGGTTTTTGAGCCTGATGTTATTCCTGTTTTATTATCACTGCAAAAAAAGGGTTTCAGATTAGTCATGGTATCAAACCAAGATGGTTTGGGAACGATAAGTTACCCGCAAGCAGAATTTGACTTACCGCATAATAAAATGATGGATATATTTAGTTCTCAAGGCGTTATTTTTGATGACGTACTGCTTTGTCCACATTTTGATGAAGACAACTGCAGTTGTCGTAAACCAAAACTAGGTTTAGTAAGTGGTTACTTACAGCAAGGTAAAGTAAACTTTGAGAATTCTTTTGTAATAGGTGATCGTGAAACCGACATACAACTTGCCGCTAATATGGGTATTCAAAGTATAAAATACAATCGAGATGATTTGAATTGGCCAGCAATTTCTGAGCAATTATTGTCTCAACAACGTGAAGCTAAAGTTGTTCGAACAACAAAAGAAACTGATATTAACGTTGCCGTTAACTTAGATAAAGTCGGTACGGTAAAGATTAAAACGGGATTAGGTTTCTTTGACCACATGCTTGAGCAAATCGCTACCCATGGTGGTTTTTCAATGGAAATAAGTGTCGATGGCGACTATCACATTGATGAACATCACAGTGTTGAAGATACCGCACTTGCTCTTGGTCAAGCCTTAAGAAAAGCACTTGGCGACAAACGTGGTATTGGTCGCTTTGGTTTTGTTCTGCCTATGGACGAATGCCGCGCTGAATGTTCAATTGATTTATCTGGACGTCCTTGGCTTGAATTTGATGCAGATTTTACCGATAACAAAGTAGGGAATATGTCGACGCAAATGGTTTCGCACTTTTTCCGTTCTCTCGCTGACTCTATGGCTATTACCTTGCACCTTTCTACCACCGAAGGTAATTGTCATCACCAAGTAGAAAGTTTATTTAAAGTATTTGGCCGAGCATTGCGCCAAGCAATTACCGTAAGTGGTGATGTACTCCCTAGCACAAAAGGTACGCTCTAATGCCTTCAGAACAAGCAACGATGAATGTTATTGTTGATACGGGTTGTGCTAATTTATCATCAGTAAAATTTGCGGTGGAACGTTTAGGTTTTAACGTAACTATCACTGATGATATTGAAACCATTAAAAACGCCAAAAAAGTCATACTCCCAGGCGTAGGCACAGCTAGACATGCGATGGAAAATATAAGAAGCAGAGGCCTAGTTGAAACACTACAAAATTTAACCCAACCCGTTTTAGGCTTTTGTTTAGGTATGCAATTAATGTGTAACTCGTCCGTAGAAAGCAGTGACGGCACTAGAGTCGCGTGTTTAGGCATTATTCCAACTGACATTACACCGTTAAGCGCTGAAAATAATAGATTGCCTCATATGGGTTGGAACACGCTAACATCAGTTTCGGATCATCCTGTATTTGAAGGTATTAATATCGGTGACTACTTTTATTTTGTTCACAGCTTTGCAGCACCAATAAGTAAATACACTGCGGCAAGTTGTACATACGGCAGTGAGTTTTCCGCAGCTGTTGCCAAAGATAACTTTATCGGCTGTCAATTTCATCCTGAACGGTCAAGTGAATTAGGCAGTAAAATTATTAAAAATTTTTTAGAGCTCGACTCAAAGGAAATAACAACATTATGATGATCCCAGCTATCGATTTAATAAACGGTGAAGTTGTCAGGTTATTTCAAGGCGATTATAACCAAAAAACCAATTACCGATACACGGTTCAAGAGCGCCAGCAAGCTTATGCAAAATCGGGTGCAACTGTTATGCACTTTGTCGATTTAGATGGTGCAAAAGATTCAACGAAACGTCAGCTTGAAACATTAAAAACCGTCGTAAAACATCCAACAATGACCATTCAAGTAGGTGGTGGAATACGGTGCGAAGAAGATGTAAAACAACTATTAGCACTGGGTGCAGACCGCGTTGTCATTGGCAGCTTAGCCATTAAACAACCAGAACTTGTTACCCTATGGTTAAAGACTTATGGCTGTGAAAAAATTGTTTTAGCACTCGATATTAAAATTGATGCCCTTGGCAATAAAACCTTACCTACACATGGCTGGATTGAAGACAGTGGGGTGAATCTTGAAGACTTACTCGCTCAATATCAAGATGCGGGTATCAAGCACGTACTTTGTACTGATATCAGTAAAGACGGTACATTAACGGGCACCAATGTAGATTTATACACTGAGGTTTGCGCTAAATATCCCGATATTCAATGGCAAGCTTCTGGTGGTATTGGTAGCCTTGAAGATATTAAAGCGTTAATTTCTACAGGTGTGAGTGGTGTAATATTAGGTCGGTCATTACTTGAAGGTAAATTCACACTTGAAGAGGCAATTGCATGCTGGCCAAACGCTAAAGGTGAAGTGTAATGTTAGCAAAAAGAATTATACCCTGCCTTGATGTTCGCGACGGGAAAGTCGTTAAAGGTGTGCAATTTCGTAACCATGAGATTATTGGTGACATTGTGCCACTGGCGAAAAAATATGCGGAAGCAGGTGCTGATGAATTAGTCTTTTATGATATCACCGCCAGCTCTGATGATAGAGTAGTGGATAAAAGTTGGGTAAGCCGAATAGCTGAAGTCATCGACATTCCATTTTGTGTTGCCGGCGGTATTAAAACAGAGCAAGACGCAAAACAAATATTGATGATGGGCGCTGATAAAATATCCATTAACTCCCCTGCTTTGCGTGATCCTGAGTTAATAACCCGTTTAGCTGATGTTTTTGGCCAGCAATGCATTGTCGTGGGTATTGATAGTTTTTATGATAAAGAAACAGGTCTTTATCAAGTATATCAATTCACTGGTGATGAAAGTCGTACCCAAAGAACACAATGGACAACCTTTGATTGGATTAAAGAAGTTCAACAACGCGGTGCAGGGGAAATCGTCTTAAATTGCATGAATCAAGATGGTGTACGTCAAGGTTACGATTTAGAACAATTACAAAAAGCACGTTCTGTATGTAATGTACCGCTAATCGCATCTGGCGGTGCGGGAAAAATCTCACACTTCTTCGACGTATTTAACGAAGCAGATGTTGACGGTGCACTAGCCGCAAGTGTATTCCATAAAGGAATAATTCCAATGAATGAATTAAAGCAAACATTGAAAAATCAAAAAATAGAGATAAGATTATGTTAGTTACCCTAGAAAATATCAAAGAATTGGCTTGGGATAAAATGAACAACTTAATCCCGGCAATTATTCAACATCAAGATACCGGCGCCATTTTAATGCAAGGTTATATGAATGCTGAATCACTTGAGCAAACACTAACATCGGGCAAAGCCACTTTTTTCAGTCGCTCTAAACAAGCATTGTGGGTAAAAGGAGAAACTTCAGGAAACTTTCTTAATGTCAGTGAAGTTTTAACCGATTGTGATAACGACAGCTTGCTCATTGCATGTCGACCTATTGGCCCTAGTTGCCATCTTGGTACAGAGTCTTGTTTTCCTGAACAGAAATTGACTCAACAAAATTTCCTTAGTGAATTAGAGCAAGTCATTGCGAGTCGTAAAGATGATGATCCTGAAAAAAGCTATACTGCTCACTTATTTTCTCGTGGCACGACTAAGATTGCTCAGAAAGTCGGTGAAGAAGGCGTAGAAGTTGCCCTTGCTGCCGTAGCTGAAACGAAGGAAGACTTATTAGGTGAATGTGCTGATTTGTTTTATCACACTCTCGTTTTACTTCAAGATCAGAATATTGAACTGTCAGAGGTTATGGCTGTACTGCAAAAGCGTCATAATAAATAGTTAAAAGCTTTCAGGGAGGTATGAGGCTTGTAAGAGACTTTATATGCCACTTACTTTCCTGAATTAAGAAGCTATACTTATCAAGTAATATGCGATTATATAAAGAAAAGGATTTTTACACCAGAGCTCCATTATATGGGTGAAGGCAATAATGTTAAAATTCTCTACCAAATTGACGACTTTTCTTATCTTTGCACTCTTCTTTCAGAGTTTCCTTCATAGTCCCATTACAAAAGCTGAAGACATATTAATTTATATACGTGACGATGTTTACGAAGACTATATTAAGTTTGTCGGTGATCGTGATGTACATACCATTGAAAATTTCTCAGGAAAGAATATTCGCCGTGATGTTGTCGATATGATCATAGCCCAACAAGCGCTAAAAATTGGCAACTTCCAACATAAATTTACTTATGCCGCAGGAAAACTAAACTTTCGAAATACAAAAATGTTAGAGTCTGGACGTTTATTGATCAGTTTTGATACTTATTGGTTAACTGATGCAAAAGCCTTAAATGACAGTGTTTATATATCAGCGCCAGTTATTCGTAAAGGTGAATATATTGCAGGTATATACACTAGCCCAAGTAACAAAGCTGTTTTGGCGATTAAAGAGCTGAGTGACTTACGGAATTTCACCGCCGTTTCTACACCCAAGTGGCGAACTGATTGGCAAACATTGCAATCGTTACCACTGAAAGACCTTATTCAAGAAGACGAATGGTTAAGCCAGGCACGCATGGTTAATCTAGGCTGGATAGATTTCTTATTAATGGCATTTAACTCAACACCCGATCAATCATTTAGTATGGAGAAAATACATTTAGTTCCGGTAAAAAATATTGGCATCGAACTTAAGGACAGTCGCCATTTTGTAATTAGTGCAAAACACCCACTCGGTAAAGCCGCATTACACGCCATAGATATTGGGCTCAATAAATTACGAAATGAAAATAGAGTCAAGCAAGCTTTTACTCAAGCTGGTTTTTTTATTGACCCGGGTAAAGTTAAAATTTTAAACCTACAATAGTGATTTTTATAAGATGTAATGTTCGCTGCAGCCCCCATTTAATATCACATAATCGCCAGTTAACCTTTAAAATACATTGACAATATCTTAGATTGGCGTATATTGCGCAACAGAAAATGGATGATAAAAACTGCTAAGGAATAGCAATGTTCAAATACTGGTCAATCAAACGTTACGGCACAAAACTCCTTCCCATTCTGGAGAAAAATTTCGGTTGCAAAGAATATTACAGCGCTTCTGAAATACGGACAACAATATTCAAAAACAACTTTTCAACAAAGTACTTACCTTTGGGATATATTTTATTTCTTGATGATTTATCATTAAAAGAAACGATATATATTGAATTCCCTCAAATAAATATTTGTCAATATCGTAAAGAAATTACAGATTACCTAGAAAGTAAAAGTTATCATGGTTACTTGCAGGTACTAAGCCAGCAGGCATAGTCTTTATTAATGTTACCTGTATAGGTTATCATTAAAAAGTAAACCGTACTCTTACACAAACAGGTAAAATTCAATGACTATAGATTGGCAAATAAAGACTTTTAAAGAGCTCAACATCGATGAACTATACGAAATATTAAAGCTTCGTATTGATGTTTTTGTCGTTGAGCAAACCTGTTTTTATCCTGATTTAGATGATATTGACCGACATAAAGAAACGATACACCTTTTTTGTTATATAGAAGGTAAGATTGCAGGCTATTTGCGTATTTTAGCCAAAGGACAGAGTTATGATGAATACATTGCTATTGGCCGTGTAATCATTGCTGTTCATGCAAGAGGAACCGGCTTAGGACATCAATTAATGGCTGAAGCGTTAACCGTTTGCCAACAGCATTTTCCTGACCAACAAGTTAAAATTTCAGCACAGGAACATCTTGAACTTTTTTATAATCGACATGGCTTTGAGCGTGTATCCGATATGTACTTGGAAGATAATATTCCGCACATCGCCATGTTACAAAGATCAATTTAAATTACGGTTAACTGATAAATAGTCGTATATTTTCAACCGCTAAAACAATAATAACGAGAAATAGTGATAACATACCTATTTGTCGTTGTTTAGAAGTGCCTGTTGTTTTGGATAATCCTATGGCATGGAGAACACGTCCAATAAACAAAATGGCACCAAGACCATGCAACCATATAGGGCTTGCGCCATTGATTTCATAAGCAGCTAACATCAATAATGCCATCGGAATATATTCAGCGAAATTTCCATGAACACGAATGGCTTTTCCTAATGCCTCATTGCCACCATCACCAATACCTACTTTGAACTGCAAACGCAGACGAATAATATTTATTGCTAAACCGACAAACAAAAGTCCCAACAAACTCGCATAAAGACCCGTTATAGATAAACTAACTTCCATTAAATTTCTTCTTACATTTATATATTAGACAAGACAGTTTACTTTTAAAAATATATTTTGATAGTGTTAAAAAGGTAATTATTTAGGGAAAAAGGTCAACGAAGTAAATTTAACCGAAGATAAAAACAAAAAAGTTCGCCGAGGCGAACTTTTATACACTGTTTAATGATGAAAAGACTATATAATTTATGTTCTAGCGTTTAACTTAATTCTTTAGAAATTAAAGCACTTACTTCTTCAACTGGCTTTGTACCGTCAATTGTTAAGTATGAACATGCACCTGATTTTGCTTCATCTTGGTAATATGAAACTAATGGTTTAGTTTGTTCGTGGTAAATACCTAAACGCTTTCGTACGGTGGCTTCTTCGTCATCAGGGCGAATAGATAAATTATCACCTGTCTCGTCATCTTTACCTTCAACTTTAGGCGGATTGTATACTAAGTGATATACACGACCAGAGCCAGCATGAACACGACGACCACTCATGCGATCAACAATAACTTCATCAGGAACCTCAAATTCAATAACACTATCAACTGATACGTTATTCTCTTTCATCGCATCAGCTTGTGGGATTGTACGAGGAAATCCATCAAGTAAAAAACCAGCTTTACAGTCGTCTTGGGCAATACGCTCTTTCACCAAACCAATAATTAAATCATCAGAAACCAATTGTCCAGCATCCATAACTGCTTTAGCTTTGTTACCAAGTTCAGTACCCGCTTTAATCGCAGCACGTAACATGTCACCTGTAGAAATTTGTGGAATACCAAATTTAGCCATTAGAAACTGTGCTTGAGTACCTTTGCCAGCGCCCGGAGCACCTAATAAAATAATACGCATAAAATATTGCCTTATATGTTTAATATACTAATTGGGCTGTTGTACTTATGAACAACATACCGCCAATATAACAGCCAAATGAGTATTTATTTGAGTTGCAACACTATACAAGTTCAGTTGTAGTCAAACAAGTAGCATTACCGCTCTATCATCAAAAAAGGGGCAAAACAGCCCCTTTTTCTACTAAAGTCTAAGCGAATAAATAGAAGTTTACTTAGTTAAACTCAACATCAACTTGTTCAAACGTGCAACAAAGCTAGCTGGGTCTTTTAAACTACCACGCTCTGCCAACATTGCTTGTTCAAATAAAACGTCTGTCCACTGGTTAAACATCTCATCATCAGTTTCATCAGCAACATGTTTTACTAATTCATGTTCGGCATTGATTTCAAAAATAGGCAATGAATCAGGCACTTCTTGTCCAACTGATTGCATAAGTTTCATCATTTGGCTGCTCATGTCATTTTCATCAGCCACAATACAAGCTGGAGAATCAGTTAAACGTTGTGACAATTTAACGTCTTTCACTTTACCTTCAAGTGATGCTTTAATACGTGTTACCACTGTATCAAATTCTTGCTCAAGTTTTTCTTGTGCTTGTTTTGTTTCTTCGTCGTCCATATCGCCAAGATCTAAACCACCACGAGTTACCGACTGTAATTGCTTGCCGTCAACTTCTGTTAAGTGGCTAACTAACCATTCATCAATGCGGTCAGACATTAATAATACTTCAATGCCTTTTTTGCGGAATACTTCTAAATGAGGGCTATTTTTAGCGGCTTCAAAGCTGTCAGCAACAACATAATAAATTTTGTCCTGCCCTTCCTTCATGCGTTCTACATATTCAGGAATTGACACACTTTGTACCGAAGTATTACTTTCTGTTGAAGCAAAACGTAATAACTTAGCAACTTGTTCTTTATTAGCGTTATCTTCTGCTGGGCCTTCTTTTAAAACTTGACCAAACTCATTCCAGAAAATCTGGTATTGTTCTTGATCTTTTTTACCAAGTTTTTCTAACATTTTAAGTACACGTTTAGTACAGCCCTTACGGATTGCTTGTGTAATTTTATTGTCTTGCAGGATCTCACGAGAAACGTTTAGTGGTAAATCATTAGAGTCTAATAAACCTTTTACGAAACGTAAGTAGGTAGGCATGAATTGTTCAGCGTCATCCATAATAAAAACACGTTGTACAAATAACTTTAAGCCATGCTGTTTTTCACGGTTATGCATATCAAATGGTGCTTTACTTGGAATATAAAGCAATGATGTATATTCAGTTTTACCTTCGACTTTATTATGTTCCCATAAAAGTGGGTCACCAAAGTCATGTGATACGTGCTTATAAAACTCTTTGTATTCTTCATCAGAAACATCTGACTTTTCACGAGTCCAAAGTGCAGTCGCTTTATTTACAGGTTCCCATAATGCAGGAACTGCATCTTTTGCTTCTACCGCATAAGTGGTTATTTTATCTTCATCATCTTTAACTTCTGCAACCGCTTCAACTGCGGGAACTTCTGCTGTTAGCATTTCAACCGAAACTGAAATGTGATCAGAGTATTTAGTAACGATTGACTTTAAGCGCCAGTCATCAGCAAACTCTTTCTCTTCTTCTTTTAGGTGAAGAATAATATCGGTACCGCGATTCGTTTTTTCAATTTTGGCAGTAGTGAATTCACCTTCACCTGCACTTGACCATTCAACACCTTCAGAGGCATCAACGCCAGCAGCGCGAGAGCGTACAGTTACCGAGTCAGCAACGATAAATGCAGAATAAAAACCAACACCAAACTGACCGATTAATTGTGAATCTGAAGCCTGGTCACCAGAAAGCTGCGAGAAAAACTCAGCGGTTCCTGATTTTGCAATAGTACCTAAATGATCTACGATTTGGTCATGTGTCATGCCAATACCGTTATCAGAAATAGTAAGCGTATTGCTTTCTTTATTGCAACTTACACGTACGCGTAAATCGCCATCACCTGCGTATAAAGTATCATCTGAAAGCGCTTTAAAGCGTAGTTTGTCAGCGGCATCTGCAGCATTCGACACTAACTCACGTAAGAAAATTTCTTTGTTTGAGTAAAGTGAGTGGATCATTAATTTAAGTAATTTAGCGTTATCAGTTGCAAACTGATGATTTTCTTTTTGGCCTGTTTCTGACATTTGAAATACTTCCTAGGTTTATCTGTGTTTTAAAGCGAGTATTGAAAATACGATACTCGTGTTGATAGTTAACATGTGGGGGTAGCGAAAACGTTTTCAAGCAAAAAATCAAAATACCTTAGATAAACCCCAACTCTTTCGCTAACTCTCGTCGATCTTTAATTTTATTCATATCCTTTTTGAATAATCTTCATCACAATTAAAGATCTCTTTCAGCGAACACTACCCTTACACTGGACCGCTAGCTCGCTATAACACTGTTACTCTTTAATAACTTTGTTTGTTACTGTATGTATAATAATTATCTAAAAGACTGGCAATATTGAGATTATTGTTATTGAACTTAAACTAAAATGATACTTCTTCACCTTCATTCAATATGTGTAAAGGTACTTGAGAATTCATTTCTTCATGCATATGTAATAATCGTAACAAAGCAGAGTGAGAACTATGATCGCCCATTTTCCAGCTAGCATTTCCGTAACCCCAAGGGATCATCACTTTACAATTTAGCTCTTGGGCTGCCACTAGAGCGTCCTCAGGCGTGGTATGAACATAACGATACCATGAACCATTTTCTTTATGAAAATATGAAGCTATAGGCATTAAGCACACATCCATATCACCATATCGTTGTTTAATTTTTTTAAAATGGTCTGAATAACCCGTATCCCCGGCAAAAAATATTCGTTGACCTTCGTGTTCTATAACCCATCCCCCCCAAAGCGTTGTATCTTGATCTTCATAAAGATAAGGCACCAAAATTCGACTACTAAAATGATGTGCAGGAACAAAATTAATAGTCAGTTCACCTAACGCTTTCTTTGAAAACCATGCCATTTCATTAATGCTATAAGAATCATTAGGAAAATGTTCTCCAAAACCTAACGGGGTAAAATACTGAGGTTTATTCCCAATGTCCTTAATATCATCTTTATTGAAATGGTCGTAGTGAATGTGAGAATACAAAACAGCATCAACAGCTTTAATTTCATTGTCGGAAGGCCACACGGGTAAATTTCGTTCAAAGCCCATAGAGAACTTAAAAGCCCAATTTACCGGCCAGTCAAATTGTTGACTGACAGGGTCTAGTAATAAAGAACTTCCGTCTGGACTTTTAATATAAAAACTTGCGTGCCCGAGCCAACGAAAGGTAAACCCCGTATTTATCTTTACAAGGGTTTGCTTGCCAATAAAACGACAATTTTCAGCCGGAGATTTACATTCAACCAACGGAGAAGATTCATAACAATTTTCTTTACAGGTAATTGGATAATTTTTCTTTTTAGGATATAAATTAGAAAAACGTAAAGGATCAATTGAGTTATCTTGATATTTTATTATTGAGTCCGCTTGCTCGATACGTTCAACCTGATTATTAGAGGTACAACCGACAGCTAACAGTAAGGTCAAAATGATGCTAATTCGATGCAAGCTATTAATCTTTCGATTAAAATTATTTTTAGTGTTTATGTTGGCATTAATACTCATGATTATCATGATCTCAATTCAATATTTTATCATTCAAATTTGCACAAAAATTAAAAGCTATAATTTTTCCGACCCGACAACGCGTGCGATAACGTATTGCCGTCAACATATTCCAATTCACCACCAACAGGTACTCCATGGGCAATTCGAGAAATAATAACCTGATGCTTCTTAGCCAGTTCAGCAATAAAATGAGCCGTCGCTTCACCTTCAACGGTAGGGTTGGTTGCTAAAATTATTTCTTTGAATTGCTTAGTCGCAAGTTGATCTTCTAGAATGTCTAAGCCTAAATCGTCTGGCCCAATTCCATCAAGCGGCGATAAGTGCCCCATTAAAATGAAATACCTTCCTTGAAATTCACCCGTTTGTTCTATCGCTATAACATCCCCTGGGCTTTCAACAATACAAAGCTGTTGGTTAATTAGACGTTTAGCACTTTGACAAATTTCACAGGTATCGTCTTCAGTAAAATTTCGACATTGTGAGCAATGACCGATATTTTCCATCGCCACCTTTAATGTTCCGGCAAGTTTAGCGCCACCAATACGATTACGTTCAAGTAAATGAAACGCCATACGTTGAGCTGATTTAGCACCAACGCCCGGTAAACATTTAAGTGAATTAATTAATTCTTGAACAAGTGGGCTAAATTTCATAACAACCTTAACAACAAAATGGGTCTGATTTACAACGAACGCAGTTTATCATTTGAATAAGAAAAACCAAGATAAATTATTCTCTCTCCGATAAAATAATACGTTATGATGTGTGCAGAATAATTATCATAAATGAACAGCTATGTTATCCAATATCATTATTACCCTCGCATTATTATTTATTAGTGCTTTTTGCTTATCTCGATATTTTTCCTTGCCAAAAAATATTTGGTTATTGTTTGTTGCTCAGCCTTTAGTGATGGCAGCATCTCCAGTCATTGTTTTCATTGGCGGCATATTGTCAACGAGCATGGCAAGCGATCCATCTCTAGTTACCCTCCCTGTAACTGTTATGATCTTAGGTGTAGCTTGCGGCGCTATTCCTGCAGCCATGCTTGCAAAAAATAAAGGACGACGCTTTGCAATTTTTACCGGTTATAGTTTTGGTTTACTCGCAACACTTACGGCAATGGTGTCAGCTCTAATTTCTAGTTTTGAACTTTTTGTATTTTCTGGATTATTATTTGGTATAAGCACAGCGTTTATCCAACAATTACGATTTGCCGCGATAGAAAGTATAAAAGACGATAAAGATATTCCTACCGTGTTATCTATTCTCATGTTGAGTGGAATATTTTCTGCCTTCTTAGGCCCTGAAATTGCCGTTGCAGCTAAAGACTGGTTAGTATCTCCACATGGTTATGCAGGGTCATTTTTGGTTTTAGCCGGTTTAATCGTTTGTGCAATGGTTATCATGCTGAGCTTTAAAAATACACACATTGAAAATCATCAACAAGTTGGTGACACTCGCCCGTTAAGTGAAATAATTAAACAACCTATTTTTATTATTGCAATTTTATCTGCGGCAATTGGTTTTGCGTTAATGAGTTATTTAATGACGGCCACACCTTTAAGCATGCATCAAATGCATGGTCATAGCTTAAATGATACAAAGTGGGTCATTCAGAGCCACATTGCTGCTATGTTTATTCCGTCTCTTTTTACCGCATGGTTAGTTAAAAAGATTGGCCTAAAAAGTTTGATGCTCATAGGTACTGTTATTTATGCAATAGTCACTGTAGTGGCACTTTCTGGCGAACAAGTCGTACATTATTGGTGGGCACTCATTTTATTAGGTATTGGTTGGAATTTTTTATTCTTAACCGGCACAACCTTACTGCCACAAAGTTATAGACCAAGTGAACGTCATAAGGTACAAGCAATTAATGACTTTATAATTTTTGGCTTACAAGCAACAGCATCGTTACTAGCGGGTTGGGTTTTATTTAAAGCGGGCTGGCACATGGTGGTACTGACCAGTATGCCATTTATCGCAATACTGTTTGCAGTGACCTGGTTTTATTATATTAAAGACAGAAAAAAAGCCACCCATTTGGCAGCTCAATCATAGTTCAACAATCAGTACGCTAAATAATTAAAGGTTATCGTCGTTATCAGAAAGACCAAAACCAATAGATAATGTCATGTCGTTATCGATTTCAAACTCTAAACCTGTTATCGCTTTATAGGCAATACCTTTATTTTTTTCTTCACCAAAAAGTGTGCCATGGTTCGTTTGTACTACGCCAACAGCGAGTTCAATGAAGGGAGATACATTTTCGCTTAAACTTACATATTTAAAGCGTGATGTTGCCCATAAACCTAATGCTTCATAATTGCCTGTAAAGGATTGTTGTTCTTGAGAAAAGCTATTTTCGCTTTCATTTTCAACAAAACCATTAAAATGAGCCTTAGCATAATGAAGTGATATTTCAGTCGATAATTGCCAATCTGCATTTAATTGATAATTTTTACCTAAACCGAATGAGACTTCAGGTACTAAATCTATTTCAATATGGCTTAAATCTAGGTTTGCTAAATCATCATAATGCGTTAGACCAAAACCAACAAATTTATAAGACTCATCATCGGCCGCCGCTGAGAAGCTAGTAAAATTACCTGCTAATACAGTACACGCAATAATTGTCGCTACAGTTTTTTTCATCATCATTCCTTGTTTATTCATCTGCTTCATAAAGTAAAATATCACCTGGCTGACATTCTAAGGTTTTGCATATCGCTTCAAGCGTTGAGAATCGTATTGCTTTTGCTCTTCCACTTTTAAGCACTGATAAATTTTGTGCGGTAATACCTACTGACAGAGCAAGATCGTTTAATTTCATTTTTCGCCTCGCCAACATGACGTCCAGCTCAATAATCATAGCCACTAGATCACCAACTCCTGTTCTTGATGCAAACTAGTTGCTTCATTCATTATCCAAGCAATTACGTATATGACTAAACCTATTAATAAAAGCCTTAACTCATCTGAGCCTAAGCTCATGTATATTGCTAACGAATCAGAAGCACCTGAAAATCGTAAGACCAAGGTTACAACTACCGGGTATAAAAGCTTTAATGCAATCCAAGCAAGCAGCACAGTACCAATATTCTTAATACATTGAATATTGGCCGTAGTAAAAACTAATCCTTGTTGGTATAAGCCAAATAACTTAAATAATGAGAAATAAATAAGAAGACTAGGCAATAAGTCCGCAGTGCCTAAAATAACTAAAGCGTTAAAACCTTCATCAGTTAAGGCTTGTGCCAAATCCTCCCAACTACCCGAGAAGTCAATATTTACTGCCGAAGAGAAAAAATAGAATTTTTCAGAAAGCTCAAATGTTCCGTCAACATTATTACCGAACATTAGTAATAACGTAAAACTTACAATTTGCATTAGAATAAATAGCGCGACTAATGCGCGCACTATTTTGCTGACTGTTGAAATACTTTGATGTTGAAACATAAAACTCATCATGTGAACTCACTTAATAAGCTTAATGTAGCATAAATCAAACAAAGAACAATTGATTTTTATCGTAAAACGATAAAAAGCACTTTTGGTTTAGTATATTATTATGGAACGGCTTGACCATTTCTCGCTTCAAGTAACCGATACCAATCTTCTCGACTATAGTTAAGTTCAAGCGCAAGCTTTGCCGCAACAATACGTTCAGGGTTCGTAGATCCAATAATTGGAAATATATCTGCAGGATGCTTTAATAACCAAGCTAAAATAACTTGCCAAGGTTCACAATTATATTTTTGTCCTTGTAACGTTAATTCACTAGAAATACGTTGCTTATCTTCCTGAGAGAATGTATTTCCCCAAGCATCATAAACAACGGCACCTAATGGGCACCAAGCAATGGGAGATATGTTATTTTGTTGGCACTGATCCAATGTGCCGTCATTGAACGTATCAATATTATGAATATTAATTTCCACTTGGTTAACTAACAATGGTGAATCTAAAACACTCTGCAACATAGAAACTTGTGAAGGCTTGAAGTTACTGACACCAAAATGTGACACTTTACCGTTGGATTTAAGTTGATTGAAAGTTTCGGCAACTTCATGAATATCAAATAGATAATCTGGACGATGTAATAAAAAAAGGTCAAGTTGCTCTATGTTTAAACGTTTCAAAGATCCTTCAACACTCGACAAAATATAATCTTTGCTGAAATCATACCGGGTTGGTGCATACGAATTTTCATCGTTTCTCGGGCGAATACTCGCCTTGGAAGTGATAAGCATTTGCTCCCGCAAATGAGGCGATTGCTTTAATAGTTCTCCAAATAATTGTTCACTTGCCCCACCACCATAAATGTCAGCATGGTCAAAATGATTATACCCAGCATCAATCGCACTAAGAACCGCAAGTTTACCTTTAGCAATATCATTAACCGATTGATCACCTGCAATTCGCATGCAACCATAGATTAATCGTGATGATTGAAGATCGCTCTTTCCTAAACTATAACTTTTCATTACAACTTTGCTCTCGTTTTCTCGCTAATTGACTGACATAATAGCGGCTTTATAGTTGTTGTTCATCAATAACTCACTCATTGCATACGTATAAATAAGGTTATTTCATTGCAACATTTTATTTGGGATATTGATCCAGTTCTACTTTCTTTAGGTCCATTAACAATTCATTGGTATGGCGCTTTATTTGCAGTCGCGATAATGTCAGGCTTGCAAGTGATGAAATGGGTTTATCAAACAGAAAACAAGCCACTTGAAGCACTAGACAATTTATTAATGTATGCCGTATTGGGTATTATTATTGGTGCTCGCTTAGGCCATTGTTTTTTCTACGATCCACAATATTACTTTGCCAATCCATTGAAGATACTAGCAATATGGGAAGGTGGTCTTGCTAGCCATGGTGGTGGCTTAGGCGTTATTATTGCGCTAGGGGTATATGCAAGAAAGTATAAGGAAAACTACCTCTGGCTACTTGACCGAGCAGCTATTTGCACCGCACTATTTGGTGTTTTTGTTCGTTCAGCTAATTTTGTTAACTCTGAAATATTAGGCGTTGCCAGTGATGCTCCATGGGCAATTATTTTCGCACGTATTGATAATATACCTCGACACCCAGCCCAACTTTATGAAGCAGTCGCTTATTTACTGATTTTTATCACTCTTTTCTTCGTTTATAAGAAATTGAAAGACAAAACACCACAAGGTTCATTGTTAGGTTTATTTTTAATATTAACGTTCACCGCAAGATTCTTAGTCGAATCAGTAAAAGTTAAACAAGCTGCGTACGAATCAATATGGGCATTAAATACCGGTCAAATGCTCAGTATTCCCTTTTTCATTGCGGGTATCGTTTTATTAAGTTGGTCGTTATCGACTAAAAACAAACAAAAATAGACATTGAGAAAATAGATAATGAGTAAAAAATATTACGTTGTATGGAAAGGCGCAAAAACAGGTGTGTTTGATAATTGGCCGACGGTTCAATCACTGACATCAGGACGCGCAGACGCACAGTTTATGGGTTTTCCTTCACAAACTGAAGCGGAAGCTGCTTTTAAGTTAACTTATACGAAAGCATTAACACAGCGTTCTTTAAAAACACCACCACGAACCGGAGGTGAGTACCCCGCAGCTGCTAGAACAGCCAGTTCCTCTGCAAGTAAAATGACAAGCTCAGCAAAACCGGCAGGCAGTACGGTACGAAGTGATCGAGAAGTAACAAAATCAAATATTGATATTTATTGTGATGGTGCGTGTTCGCCAAATCCTGGAAAATCAGGAACTGGCGTTGCTGTTTATCATCAAGGTGAGATTCACAGCCTTTGGTACGGCGCATTTAATGCAAATGGCACCAACAATACTGCCGAATTAATTGGCATGCTACAGGCATTTAAATTGGCAAAAGCCTATATTAATGCAAATCCCGATAAAACGATCCAAGTGTTATCTGATTCTAAGTACTCTATCGATAGCATTACAAAATGGGCGACTGGTTGGAAAAATAAAGGTTGGAAAAAAGCTAGCGGTGAAGCGATTAAAAATCCGGAATTAGTAAAAGCTTGCTACACCCTTTATCAAGAAATTAAAAAGAATATCTCAATTACTCATGTGAAAGGTCATGCAAATATTGAAGGTAATGAATTAGCAGATCGCATGGCTGTACTTGCCAGAACGTCTCAAGAAGTTGGTTTTTTACAATACGAGAAGACAATAAATATTCGTGAAATATTAGCGACAGAGCCTGGATAACCAATAAAGACATTACAAATATAAAAGCCATAAATTTCACTCTTTGATAAGTAAAAAGCCTCCTTCATCTGGAGGTTTTTTTGTTATTAACGCTATATATTTATAGATTTAGTCTTATTAAATTAGGCAAATCACTTTTCTCGTTCAACAGATTATATATGTTTAAAAAAACTGAGTGTTCGCACGTCTTTTCGCTTCATAATTTTGACTCGCTATAACCCTGCTATAATAAAGTTGTGAGAAAAAATAACCGATAAAACATTTTATTTAGCGTTAAATTTGATTCCACGAATTAATCTACTTTAATTATGCTTATATAAACAATATCGTGTTAAATAACAAAGTGTAAAAATCTATACATAATGGAGATAATAAATGTCGGATAATAAAAAATACCGTTTAGTAACTCGCAGTGATTTTGATGGTTTAGTGTGTGCAATTTTACTCAAACATATTAATTTAGTTGACGGTATTCTCTTTGTTCACCCTAAAGATATGCAAGATGGAGTTATTGATATAAATTCCAATGATATATCAACCAACTTACCTTACGTTGACGGTGTTCATATTGCTTTTGATCACCATCATAGTGAAACGCTTCGAAATAAAAAGCGCGACAACCATATTATTGATCCTGAAGCTCCTTCAGCTGCTCGTGTTGTTTATGATTTCTACGGTGGGTTAGAAACGTTTCCAGAAAGCTGGACAAGCATGATGGAAGCCGTTGATAAAGGTGATTCTGCACAATTTAATATGGAAGAAGTTTTACATGCGAAAAGATGGGAGTTACTTAATTTCATTATGGACTCTCGAACGGGTTTAGGGCGTTTCAGAGAATTTCGTATTTCAAACTATGAACTCATGATGGACTTAATTAATTTTGGTAAAGATCATAACATTGATCAGTTACTCGCACTTCCCGATGTTAAAGAACGCACGGATCTTTACTTTGAGCATGAAGAAAAGTTTAAGGCGCAAATTAAACGATGTGCTAGCGTTCACAATAACTTAGTTGTTTTGGATTTAAGAGAAGAAGATATTATTTACTCAGGTAATCGTTTTGTTATTTATGCCTTATTTCCACAATGTAACATCTCCATTCATGTGATGTGGGGACTTAAAAAGCAAAACACTGTTTTTGCTACAGGAAAATCAATATTTGATCGGAGTTCAAAAACAAATGTTGGCGAATTAATGTTGAAATACAATGGTGGCGGACATAATGCAGCAGGAACCTGTCAGGTGCCACATGATCAAAATGAAGCGTGTCTTGCAGAGCTGATTTCAACAATTAATGCTGATGGCTAAGCATTAAAGACTACCTTGCACATGTATACTTTTGCTATCATGGAAGATGGCAAAAAAACATGGCTTAACTTTAAAAATGTTCCGCATCGAGAAGGATTTTAATAACCTTTTTCCCAGTCAATATAAAGCGGTAACTGCCCTTTCAGCCGATATTCTTTGATATTTTCAGCAACAATATTTCCTGCACTTTCAAAATGCGTGGGAGCAGAAATATGAGGCAGAACGGTAATATCTTTATGAGACCAAAATGCATCATTTTTGTTTAATGGTTCTTGTTCAAAAACGTCTAATATTGCATGTTCAAGGTGATCACTATCTAAGTGCTGGATGAGATCCTCATTAGCAACGATACCACCACGGGCAAAGTTAATTAAACTTGCACCTTGAGGTAAGTTTTTCAGTAAATTATGATTTATTAGTTGGTAAGTGTCCGAAGTAAGCGGTAATAAGCAAATGATGATATTGCACTGTTTCACCATAGTAATTAAACCGTCATCTCCTGAATAACATTGCACACCTTGAATTGATTTTTGACTTTGACTCCAACCAAGAACATTAAAGCCATTATCGTTCATACGCACAGCACTAAGCTCACCTAATTTACCTAAACCTAAAATGCCAACAGTACGTTCTTGAGGACGCAAATAATGGTGCTGTATCCATTGAGATGACTTTTGTTGATTCAAGTATTTTGGCATGTCTCGATGTAAATAGAGTACCCACGTTAAAACAGCTTCACTCATTGTTTGGGCTAATAATGGGTCAATCAATCGAATAAGTTTAAAGCTTGGCAGTGACTTGTTATCTGTTAATTGCGTAACTAAAGCATCAACACCTGCCCATAAACTTTGTATCCAAATAAGCTGACTGTATTGAGACAAAATAATAGGGTCAGGATTAGCGACAATAGCAATTTCACATTGAGTTTTTTCAACCGCTGATAAATCTTTATCAAGCTTTATGCATTCATTTGGAAGCTTAGCTGACAAAAGTGCTAACCAAGCGATTTGTTCTTGATCAGCCAATTGACTGACAAAGCTTATAATAGGATTATTCAAGGCGATTCTCTTTTTAATTATTCTTTCAAAACCATATCAATACACATAACAGCAGCAATAATTAACTTTCTAACAGGGTGATTTTCAGGAACATCATCAGATATTTCAAGCACGTAATTGTCAGCACTAGTAAACAACTCTTTACCTATTCCGCCCCATTCTTTAGAAATATGAGCAAGTTCATCATTACCATCCATAAAGCGGAACTCCCAACCCACCCAATTTCCTTTTAAATGACAAACAAGTCGATCTTGATTATCATAAATATCGAATTTACCGCCAATAGAAAAAAGCTTCTGCTGAAAATACCCTACCGTATTACCATCACTATCAGAAATAGTCACTTTGGAAACAAGAAGAGATATACCTCGCTGAATTCTCACAATACGTTGCTCATCGGGTGTACGTATTTGAACATCAAAAGGAGTCATGGTTTTGTAGTCGCTAAAACGAAGTATTTTTGTAAAAAACCCTAAATTGGGCTCTCGACATTCCATTATGATATTGCCTGTTTCAGGATCATAAACGTCATAATTGTTGGCTGCTTTGAATATGCCAACATGTTCTTTAATTAAAAATAAATTCTTATTTAGTATGTCTGTCATTGCTAGAAGTCCCTTTTATTTTTACATTGATCTATTACGTAAATCCATCAGCTAGTATTGTTATACGAAAAAACAGCCGAAGCCGTTTTTACGTATAGTCATATTAACAGTAATTTCTATCTATTGAGTTATTTTAAGCGGTTGACGTTTTCCGTACGTCATACTTCGCCATAACCATTCAAAAGGTCCGAATTGATAGCGCGACATCCAGAAACTTGAGAAAAACAATTGAAAAGTCCATACGCCTAAAACAACAAGCAGCATGTCACTTCGCTCAAAACTACCGTAATAACCTAAACCCCATCCATAAAAAATAAATCCACAGATTAAGGTATGTGATAAATAATTAGTTAACGCCATTTTCCCTACATTTGCGAACAAATTTTTCAATTGAATTAACGCTGATGAACGACAAAATACAATTAAAAGACTCATGTAACTATAAGCCATTAAAATACTGCCCCAGTAGTTAGGTTGAATACCAGACATCATTGAATCAAGTCCCCATCCGCTATCAAAATTAGCTTGATTACCCGTGATTACAAGAAGTAAGCCTAAAGCGAGTGTGATTACTGCGCTTATAACTAAACTCTTATTGCTGAAACGTTTGCCAAAAAAATCAAGTTTAAATAATGCCATACCAATCATCATAAGACCGACAATTCTAAACAGATAAAATAATACATTGGTTTGCATCTTAGAAGCCATGAAGTTGCGATGTTCCATTTGTCCTAACCAACTTGCTTGGTTAACTAAAATATCTTTATCAATCATTTCCTGTGTTGGCGCCCATATTGCGAGCATACTTTGTAAATCAGCTTCTTCCATCATAGGAATTGCAAAACTAATTAAAAGCATCACTAAAGAACAAAAACCAATAGATATAAAAGCGGTAATAAGTAAAAATTTAACTGATTTTTTACGTGCTGTATAAGCTATCATCCCCGCTAAAGCATAAGGAAATAGAATATCACCAAACCATAATAAATAAGCATGTAACAAACCAAAGGTAGCTAATATAAACATGCGCTTATAGTGTATCTTACTTGGGCTCCCACCTTTTTTTTCTATGTTTTCAGCCATTAAAACAATACCTACACCAAATAGTATTGAGAATATGGTCATAAACTTTTGATCTGCAAAAATATGCGAAAAATAATATACATAGAAATTTACGCCGGATAAATCTCCAATTGACGTTGGATTGCTATACGCAGAGAAATTCATTGAAAAAGCTTGAATGTTCATTAAGAGAATGCCAAGTAAGGCAATACCTCTGATAATATCAATGTTGAGTAGTCTTGATTGTAGGGCCATGGGCTCTGCTAGATTTTGGGTCATATATTCCTCAATTAATTATTTCAATTTATATAGCAACTAATTAGTCTGATAAAATAGAGTTTTATTACAGCGTTTGAAATTATTTTTATTGAGTATGAATATTTAGTGTTTAAGCAGTTCATCAAACATACGTCTCACTTGTAGATCACCAAAACTATAGATACCTTCTTTTTGATGAAATACCCGAAATACTGTTGGGAAATCTTGAGTATCAAGATTCTTCATAATCAATAACAATTGTCTTTCTGGTCTGCCGTAACCACTATCATCAGGTAACCTGTCAATTTCAGCATTTACTGCAGGAAGTAAAAAAGGAAATCTCTGTAAAAGGCCTGTAGCAATTTGTAGCAGATTATCAAAATTCTTTTGTTGATAATTCGGCCATAAATCGGCTAAACACTTAACTTCTGTAGTCTCAATAATGTTAGCAGTATTATAAACTGTGATTAATTCTTCTTGGCTCATATGACCAAAACTATATTCATTGCCTTTATTAGGCCGAACTAGGTATATTTTGTGACCTTGATCTTGTTTCTTGAGTAAATGTAAGACAAACCAAAAATTAACCTGACAAAACAAGTCATCTTCAAACCAGCAATATACCGTTGCCTTTGGAGGAATGTGCATTATTTTTTTTATTTCAGGTACCGTTGTTTCGAAATATTTTCCTTTTGGGACTTGGGAATAACTTTCAATATGTTCGGCTCGGTTGGTAAATAATTTACTCAGAGTGTCACCCTGAATATTGCCATCAACTAAACATTCACGAGCAACAATGAATTCTCCTAAAATTGATATCGGGAGTTGGCTTTTTAAAGAATCACCATTAAGTATGTGATAGATATTATTCATTAGTTAGCTTCCTTTGTTGCTTTTTCTTTGGCAGAAAACGCTAGATGTTATACCGTTAAATTATCCCCACTTCACTTTAATAAACATTCTGCCATTTATTAGATAAACACTGTCTACTCACTTTGTCAGCATTAATAAATGTTGAACTCGCCGCAGAAAAAACATTGTCACTCGTGAAAAAGTCAATAAAACTGACTCCAATATTAAAAATTTCATTATGAGCCTTTGTACATAAAACGATTAACCATAGCTTTTGTCACTAGAACATAACACTTCATAAACAAAATACAATCAGATGGAATAAATTGTATCTAAGAAATATGACTAAAGAATATATGTGAACTGACACTATCAAAATACATAAAAAGTCTAGACCTAAACGTAACGACATTGCTAACCGATAAACGGCAAGACCTCTCTTGGTATGTGAATAATGCGGCAAATTATTTCCCCCTTTACATATAAGCAACCATCCTAACCTGTCAAAATATAAAGCTTTTAACTAATAATATTAATGATATTGAATTGGCACAGTAACTGCTATCAATTAAGAATAGAGACAAAACAAATAAGTTAGAAGAGTATGCATTATGATGATTAACGTTAACTACAATGAAATAATCGCTCTGGCCAAAACAAAAGGTGCGAGCCAAGCTAATTTCAATAACATCAGCTCGACTCGTACAAATAATGCTGCAAATCAAGATACCTTAACCTTATCTAATCAAGCATTATCGCTATTGGAGGGTAATAAAAATATCATTCAAGAAATATCTCCCATTTATGTTAGGCCGCAAACATCAGCAGAATTACTCGCCAAGAATCAGAGTAGTCAATCAAGCTTGCAAGTGGCTACTTCTTCATTAGATGAAAATAAAATAAAAGATACCACTGAAACTGATTCTCGTTTTGGGGATATGATGCAAGCAATACTTGATAAGCGTTTAGGCGTTGACCGGAAAAAACTTGAAGAACTCGATGCTATGATGGCAGAAATAGCAAAGAATGAAAATCTAAGTCCAGAAGAAAAAGAAAAGGCGATGGAAGAAATAAGTAAAATGCGCGAAAAAATTATCGAAGAAAGCATCGATATTAAAAAAATAGCAAAAGAAAGTTTTATTGACCCTAATGAATAGATGTAAATCATATCGCGCCATAGCCAATTAACGAACACATCCAACAAAAGACAGTAAATAACAAGGACTTAAAAGAAAAAACAGAGAAAAAAAACAAAGAAACAAACATTATCGCACTCAAACATCGTCGTTTTACGACTAAAAATTGCCGCTATTTTGCTATTCCTACCCGCCTTAAATCAGTAATACTGAATCACATGCTTATTAAAGACGTCACATAGAAACGGCGTCTTAAATTCTCAAAATTTAACTTAATTTTTATCTTTGTTCACCTGATAACACTTTACGTTAAAACATATAAAAACTATAAAATAAATAATCAGAGGTTTAACATCATGAACTTAACAAAATTATCTGTAGCAACTTTACTAGCACTATCGGCATCAACGTCAGTACTGGCTGCTAATAGTGTAAGTGCAAATCACAGCAACATGAACGGTAAATCCATTAATAATGTTGCGCAATTAAGTACTGATTACAGTTTTAACAATGGTAAGTCGTTTTCAACAGTAAAAGGTAATACCAAACGTAAAGCACAAATGTTTTATAAAGGCGTTCCTGTTTTCGGACAGTCTTTAGTTTTAGAACAAGATAGTGCTGGTCGTAATATTGGCATGCAAGGCTCTATATCAGTTAACATTTCTAGCGATTTAAGTTCAGTAACTCCTGGTATGCTTCACGGTAAAGCACTTGGTAAATTGAAACAACTCCTCGGTCACAACAACATTAAAAATTCAAAAACTGATTTAGTTATATATATAAACAGTGATAATAAAGCACAATTAGCTTATCGAGTTGAATACTTAGTGAGTGACAGTGACGTACCTAGTCGCCCGATGGCATTTGTTGATGCAAATAGTGGCGAAATATTAATGTCTTGGGAGGGCCTTAACCATGCGAAAAAAGAAGGTAAAGGAAAACCAGGTGGTGGCGGTGGTGGTTCAACGACGCCAACAACATTAACAGGCCCTGGAGGGAACGCCAAAACTGGTATCTACTATTACGGCAGTGACTTCGAAAACCTTTTAGCAACTTCAAATGGCTCAACATGTTTATTGGATAGCCCAAATGTTATTACTACGGATATGGGTAACAGTACGCGTCGCGGAAGCACTGCTCAGGTAACTTGTGGGGATACAGGTCAAGACTTAACAAATGGTGCATATGCTCCAATGAATGATGCCCAAGCTTTTGGTAACGTTATTTTTGACATGTACAGTGATTGGTATGGTGTTACACCATTATCACAAAAATTAGAAATGCGTGTTCATTACGGGCGTAACTATGAAAATGCATTTTGGGATGGTTCAGCAATGTCTTTTGGTGACGGCGCTTCAACATTCCATCCATTAGTTAGCCTTGATGTATCTGCTCATGAAGTTAGTCATGGAGTAACAGAGCAACGTTCTGGCTTAATTTATAGTGGTGAATCTGGTGGTATGAACGAAGCATTTTCTGATATGGCTGGTGAAGCAGCTGAATATTATATGCATGGTTCAAACGACTGGATGGTCGGAGAACAAATTTTCAAAGGTAACGGCGCATTACGTTACATGGATGATCCAACTAAAGACGGACGCTCTATTGCTCATGCTTCGGATATGACCAGTGGTTTAGATGTACATTTGAGCTCAGGCGTTTATAACAAAGCTTTCTACTTATTATCAACAACTAATGGCTGGTCTGTTGAAGAAGCTTTCGGTGTAATGTTACGTGCAAACGACATGTACTGGACTGCAAGCTCTACTTTTAATGCTGGAGCATGTGGTGTTGAATCTGCAGCAACTGATCTTGGTTTAAATTCAAGCGACGTTACAGCAGCTTTCGCAACCGTAGGCGTTACTTGTCAGTAAGTATATAAACTCACATTAATTTAAAGGCCAGCAATGCTGGCCTTTTTTATTTCTAATGGCATACTTTATAGTCAAAATTAGCATAAAAATAAATCCTACATGCTGATTTGAAAGGCTAAATTTCGCTTAATTATACCCAAGTACATAATTTTCATTATCTTCATTGAGTGATAATTCAATATCAATATTTTCATTTTTGTTACTATTATCCAAGACTTCATTTCGCTCTTGTTGAAGAGAATAAAGATTGTTAGCTGAAAGAATTAATCGTCTAGTCGGAGTTGTTTTATTACTGATCATAGTACTACCCTCGTTTATATTTTTAGCTTCATGATAAGTATTGCATTAATGAGGCCAAAAAAACTCATCACTTAAACAGTTGAAATATCAAAACAATTGAAAAACACTTTAATTTTATTCGTATCTTGCTTCGCATTATCAAAAGAGAACATCAACTTGAAAAACATTAATTTAAGTGGCAGTGCGTGTATAAAAAGCAATTAAATTGCTTTTTATATAATTTGCTTAATAGACGTTTAAATTAAAAACGATAGTTAGCATAGATACCAGCAACCTGATCATAACTATTATCAAGTTTGTAGCCATTTTCTTGTGCATCAAAGTCTGAATAACCAACAAATATACCGATATCCGTACTCTTGCTAAACGCGTAATTAACGCCCACACTGGCTTCATGCGCTTCGCTTTGATTAAAATCTTTTAAATCACGATAGGTATAGCGAGCAGTTGCGGTCCAATCCTTTGCTATATTAGTTTGTAACCCTACAGAATAGCGATATTCATCTTTATTCTGTAGCACTTCTTCATCCCATTTCACATAACCTACAGAGAAAATCATAGCGAAGTCTTTATCAAAAACATATTTGCCATTTAAGTCAGTGCCATAAGCGATGGATTCACCGGTAACAGATGACTTTTGAAAGCCTCTTAGGCCTAAGCCTACTGTTAACTCAAGACCCGTTTCATTATTCTCTCGAGCTAAAATTCGATAATTAACCCCACCAAGACCGAGTGTTAAATTATCAGTTAAACCGTAACCAATATTTAGATTCAGCCCTAGACTATCGTCATCTTTCTCTTCGGACCACGTTAACCCGCCGCCAACAGACACAGTGCCATCTGTTAAAGTGAGTGGTCGTAATACTGGGTTTTCTGGATACTCTGTTTCAGCAAAAACTGTTGATGATGCGATAAGTAAAGCGATGCTAATAAGTGATTTATTCATAATGTTAATTTCCAATTTTTTTTATGTTTGTAGTTTATGGGTTCATAATAAAGCCTTATTACGTTCGTTTCTTTATGGCTTTTGTTGATGAAATGTAGGGGTAACGTGAGAAATTGTAAGAAGCTGCTGATGAGTCCACTATGGCATTAGAGCTTATTCAATATTTACCATGATGGTGACATGAGACATTACAGATAACGAAACTATGAAAAATGAAACAATGAAAAGTACAATTCTGTTACCAACAATACCGAGTAAAATTAGTCTAAAGCTTTACGCCTGATAGCCGATAACGAGTTTGAGTAACATCAACAAACTAATTTTATGATAACTATAGATTCTTCAAGCATGCAAATAGCGACTTCTTTCGCCTATTCGACCTTAACGTCGAAAACCGTTGACGATGAAGATAGCCTTGCTAAAAATAATCCGCAGAGTAGGACCTCAAGTACACAGGTCAACATTTCTCCTGAAGCCAGAGAAAAACTAGCGCAGCAATTACAAGCTGAGAATAATGAAGAAGGTAAAAATGAAGTTGACACTGAGTTTCTCGATAGAATGATAGAACAAATACAAGAACAAATTAAAGAAATTCAGCAAGAGCTCCGTAAACTTAATGGTGATAATGCAAAAGAAGTACAACAGGAGAAGAAGATGCTTGAGAGTCAACTCTCGTCACTCAATGGCACCTTACTAGGGCTATTTGGCAAGAAATTAGCAGCATTAGAGGAATCAGCACCATAATTGTTTAATGTTAATGAGTGCATGTTTAACTTTCTTGATAAGACCCCTGAGTTGTCCCCTCCCCTTTAATTTGACTTTAATTCTAGCCTTTTAGTTGTCCTCGCTACAACTACAATATATGAATGACAAGAAACCCAAGCGTTAAAGTGATCCTTTATATTTATCAAGCTTGGAATACAACAAAAAATAGTCTACGATGAGAGTCGTAGAATATAAGAAGTTAAACAATAAATATAAAAATATACCTAAAAAGGACGTTAAACAATGAAACGACTATTCATACTTATTTTGCTAGCGATACCAAATATCGCTTCGGCTATAGATAACAGCATTTCTATTGGTAAGACAGTAGAAATTGAATCTGTAATCCTTAATGAAAAACGCATTATCCAGGTTCATTTACCTGCGGCTTATCGCAACGGGGAAACTCGTTTTCCCGTTCTTTACCTTACTGATGGACCTGGGCATTTCAGCCATACTGTAGGCACAATGAATTTTCTCGCTAATAATGGTCGCATCCCTCAAATGATAATTGTCGGCGTTGCCAACACGGATAGAACGCGTGATTTAACCCCTGAAATATTAATATCAAAAGACGAGCGATTTCAACACGGTGGTGGCGCCGATAAATTTTTAAACTTTTTTGAACAAGAATTGATCCCTCATATCGAAAAAAACTATCGTACTCAGCCCTATCGTGTGTTTAGTGGCCATTCATTCGGTGGACTATTTGCCTTAAATGCTTTTTTAACAAAACCAGAGGTGTTTAATGCCTATATTTCAGTAAGTCCTAGTCTATGGTGGGACGATCAACGCCTAATAAATGATGCTAAGGTTTTTTTCAATAAAACAGCATCACTTGATCGTACGCTTTTTGTAACCATGGCTGCTGAAGGTGACCGTATGATCGCACCATACAACGAATTCGTTAACGTGGTAAAAGAGAGTAAAGTTAAAGGTTTAATATTTGCTAATAAAGAATTTGATGATGAAGATCATGGTTC
>Ga0209292_1000292_pt1 | contig 68005 bp, 52 predicted proteins | sample GOMGulsemesocosm_2_FD_184634 | JGI IMG/M metagenome (GOLD analysis project Ga0209292, IMG submission 184634) | Methane-oxidizing microbial communities from mesocosms in the Gulf of Mexico - GOM9C Gulf of Mexico (SPAdes) (version 2) | ecosystem: Environmental > Aquatic > Marine > Cold seeps... | reverse complement strand
GAAATAGATAGAATATGTTCGTAAAGAGAGAGTTCATCCATGGCAATAAACTTAGCTAAATAAAGTTACTTAGGATACTAACTTGAGAGGGAAAATACTAATGATCCACTTGAATAGGGGAAGACCCATTTAAATGCAGTAATAAGTCTTACCATACCATTATGAGTGAGCTTGAACGTGGTGAGTATATACCTCAAGGGGAAACAGATGAGGTTGTTGATATATTTGAGCAGCTTGAAATTCGAGGTTGCGCAGAGTTCGATAAAGATGATTGGTTGAGCTTTCTTCCGAAACTCAATGAAAGTACAAGTAAGTATACACACTGGGATCACCCGCATTTTAGGTTGCCTGCATCAGGAAGTGGATTGGTTTCAATCTAATGTTTTGTGTTTACCAATATATAAATAAAATTGAATAGAAGTGATGGTATGAAAAATTTTACTATTTTATCGATCCTTGTTTTATCGGTTCTGAGTTTTTCAGCAGCAGCCGTTCCTGTAAATAAAGGGGACCTTGAGGTTGTAGAAAAGATATACAAGGAAATTGGGCTTTCTATAGATGATGTGGATATATCGGAGCGTGTTGATCATATTGATATTGAAATCATGCCGTCAACTAGGGTTGATATTTCTGCTCTAAATAGTGATGGGGAAGAGCTATCTCTTCATCATTATTTGGTAGATAAGAATGGTCGTGTGGTTTATTTGAGGGTTCCGAAAGGGGTAGGTGATAAAAAACTAATGAGCTTGGAAGGGATAGAAAAACTTGAGGCTTTAGAAATTTTAAAAGTATATGGGCATGAAATATCAGATCTGAAGCCATTGGCTAAACTTAAAAATATTAGAGGATTAAAGTTAACAAAAAATAAGATAAGTGATGCTTCATATCTTAAAAAGTTGGAAAATCTAGAATTCCTAGACCTAGGTTATAATCCATTAAAGAGTACAGGCTTCTTTAGTGGATTAACAAATTTGAAAAGTTTGGATTGTCATGTCTGCAAGATACAATCATTAAAAGGGATGGAGGTAATGAAGTCCTTACAGTTTATTGATATCGATGCTGAGGGAGTAACCTCTATTGAGGAGCTTAGAGGCCTCAACGAATTACGTCGGGTAAGTATGAAGGTAGGAGATGTGCTTGACTTCTCTCCCTTAGCCAACAAGAAAAGATTGAAAAGTTTATATGTTTGGGGAGGTGAGAGTAAAGATTTAAGCTTCTTGAAAACATTGATTAATCTTGAAACATTTGACTTGTCTGGTAATAATTTCAATTATATTCCAGATTTGTCAAACTCTAGTAATTTATGGAAGATAGCATTAGTTGATACAAAAATTAAAAAAATAACAGGTTTGGATAAGCTATCAAACCTCGTGGTCTTATCATTATCTGCGAATCCTCATTTGAAGAAAATAGAGGGCCTAGATGGTTTAACTAATTTAGAAGAACTTACCTTTGACGGGTCTCCAATAAAAAAAATGGAGAATTTAAACCTTCCAAAACTAGGCAGCTTAGATATTTCTCGTACAGATATCATTAAAATGGAGAATATGAGCGGAATGCCGAATTTATATTATCTCTCTATGTATGATACGAAGATCGAGAAGATTGAAGGCTATTTGGATGCGCCAAGCCTGACTAATGTTGAAACTGATTACACGTATGAGTTCTCTAAAAATAATGAAGAAGCAATTGAGTTTTTAAGTAAGCGAAAAAAGTCAGCTTACGGATTTTTAACGGAATAAAATTATGAAGTCAGAGAAATCAAACAAGATCTTAAGGGTGATATTGCCTATGGCGGCAATATCAATGACCGCCATGGCCATCATGAAGGAAAGTTGGGTAGAGCTATTATTGTTGCCCTTGATACTGTTAGCTTGGTACGACAGCTATCAGCCGATTGAAGATAAAGTAGAAAAAACAGAACAAAGTAAAACTAAATAACGATTCATAAAAAAGCCCGCTCTCAGAATTATCCAAGAGCGGGCTTTTTTTGTGCAGTATAAAATCTACTGCTTACGTGTCTATAAGCTTATTTATAAACAGGCAAGGTCGCGCAAAGTGCTTCAACTTTCGCTTTAACAGCCGCTTCTGCAGCATCTGAAGAACCGTCTTCTAAAGCAGCAAGCACATCACAGATCCAGTTAGTCAGATCGATACACTCAGCTTCTTTAAAGCCACGGCTTGTTACAGCAGGGCTACCGATACGCAGACCAGAAGTAACAAAAGGAGAGCGAGGATCGTTAGGAACAGAGTTCTTGTTCACAGTGATGTTAGCGCGACCAAGAGCAGCATCAGCATCTTTACCTGTGTATTCCTTATCGATAAGGTCTACTAGGAACAAGTGATCGTCAGTACCGCCAGAAACAACTTTGATGCCACGGCTAATAAACGTCTCTGCCATTGCTTGAGCGTTCTTAACAACCTGAGTCTGGTAAGCAACATAATCGTCAGCCATCGCTTCTTTGAAACAAACCGCTTTAGCCGCGATTACGTGCATCAAAGGGCCACCTTGGGATTCAGGGAATACCGCAAAGTTAAGCTTCTTGTTTAGCGCTTCGTCGTCATTGGCTAAGATCAAGCCGCCACGTGGGCCACGTAGCGTCTTGTGAGTTGTTGTAGTAACAACATCAGCAATGCCAACTGGAGATGGGTAAACGCCTGCAGCGATTAAGCCAGCAACGTGTGCCATATCAACGAATAAGAAAGCACCAACCATATCGGCGATATCGCGGAAACGCTGCCAATCAACAATACGGCTGTAAGCAGAGAAACCGGCAACGATCATCTTAGGCTTGTGCTCTTTCGCCAAGGCTTCAACTTGATCGTAATCGATTTCGCCAGTGGCTGGGTTCAAACCATACTGAACGGCGTTATAGATACGGCCAGAGAAAGAAACAGAAGCACCGTGAGTCAAGTGACCACCGTGAGCAAGGCTCATACCTAAAATGGTATCGCCAGGCTTACAAAGTGCCATGTAAACCGCACCGTTGGCTTGTGAACCAGAGTGTGGCTGAACGTTAGCGAACTTAGCGCCAAACAATTCTTTCGCACGATCAATCGCTAGCTGCTCGATCACATCAACGTGTTCACAACCACCGTAGTAACGCTTACCAGGGTAACCTTCAGCGTACTTGTTAGTAAGCTGAGAGCCTTGGGCTTCAATTACACGAGGGCTAGTATAGTTTTCAGAAGCGATAAGCTCGATGTGGTGTTCTTGACGAGCGTCTTCTGCTTTCATTGCTTCCCATAAAACTGGGTCGAAGTCGGCAATATTCATATCACGGCTAAACATACGGAGATTCCTCGTATAAAGGGTTCGGATCTAGAGTAATTAATGGGCGGCATTCTACATTAAAGTTGAGCTTCTGACACTTGAAAAGCTGTCATTAAGAGTATGACTGTTCTTCATCTTGGCTTAAATACAGAGTAAAGGGTACTAACCTGATTGGATGGTCAAGTATGTAGGCCAGTTTAGTGTGCTCATTGAATACTTCATCTTGCAGTGAGTAACAATAAATAACCCTAAGTTGTCATAAGTCAGCCTAAGGGCACTGTGAATAAAAGCGCTTAAAGCCTATGCTAAGTAGGTGTCTTTCAATTGTTTTTTTGCCTATGAAACTTAGTCTGATCATCTTCATCATGCTGGCACTCGTCGCCTGTGATGCTAAGCCTCCGCAATATGATGGTGACCTAGCGTATCGTGAAGGCGATACCTTGCCGTTAGACAGTGATGCAACGAGTATATGTGCGGATGACTTACTGTGGTTTGAAGAAACAGTCTGGCAGCCCGTCATCTTAGAAACTTGTATCAGTTGTCATCGTACGGGTGATTTAGCCTCAACGACCCCGTTAGTTTTTGATCCTGCCAGTTCAGCGAATAGTTTCTCTCGCCTAGTTAATTACTCCAGTAATAGTGAGCGCGCCCAATGGTTGTTAGATAAGCCAACCGGGGCAATCATTCATGGCGGTGGCCAAAACTTCTCCACAGACTCCGAACAATACCAGGCCTTAGTTAATTGGCTTGCGCGCCAAGAGCAGCTAGGTGCATGCCAAGGGGAGGCTAAGAATCTTTGGCAAGGGGTAAACCTTTTATCTTCTCAGCAGACTTTGCGTAAAGCGTCGCTATTAATGGCAGGGCGCTTGCCGACGTCCAGCGAAGAAGAGCAGCTACAGCAAGGTGGGGATGAAGGCTTAAAGCAGATAATCCGCGAATTGATGGTTGGGGATAAGTTTCAGAGCTATGTCGAAGAAGGCGCTAATAGTCAGTTTCTAACGGACAAGTGGAATAACCAGCGTACACCGGGGTTAGACCTGATTTATGAAGGCGGACGCTTTCCGAACGTTGAAAGCCGTTTAGGCCCTTTGCAAACCGCCGTTGATAATGCCGCGGATGACGATGCTCGTTTATTAGCGCAGCAAGCGTTTGGCGAGGCTTGGTTAAATACCAATTATGGCTTGGCGAAAGCGCCGTTAAAGCTAGTCTCTTCGATTGTTTCATTAGAGCGATCTTATAGTGAAATTTTAACCGCCAACTATGTCATGGTGAATCCTTATACTAATGATGTTTATCAAACCGGTTTAAGCTTCACGGATAATAACGATAAAGATGCATGGCAGCCGGGGCGTATTACCGACGGCTATTTAAATGGTGATATTCCTCATGCAGGTATTCTCACCGACATCATGTGGCTTGCGCGTTATCCGTCGACGGATACCAACCGTAATCGGGCGCGGGCACGCTGGGCGTATTACTTTTTCTTAGGTATTGATATCGAGGGTACGGCGACTCGTCCGACCGATGCCGCTTCGTTAATGGATACCAACAATCCAACCCTCAATAATCCTGCCTGTACGGTGTGTCACATTGTAATGGATCCGGTGGCGGGGGCTTTTCAGAATTTTGGCGATAGCGGCCATTATCGTGATAGCTGGGGCGGTAATGAATCGTTGCCTGATAGTTATAAAAATTCAGATTTATTTACCCTAGGTGACCATTGGTATAGCGATATGCTGCGTCCTGGTTTTAACAATACCAACATGTCGAACAGTAATAATGATGCCAGTTTACGTTGGTTAGCTTTTGAAATAACCGCCGATGAGCGATTTGCGACCGGTACGGTAAAATTTTGGTGGCCTGCTATGTACGGTAGCGAATTGTTAATCGTACCGACGGCGGTTGACGATGCTGACTATCAACAGAAGTTGGCGGCTTATAATGCTCAGCAAAGTTTGGTCGAGAGTTTTGCTGATAAATTCCGTTTAGGAACGGCAGGCACCGCGGCCAACGGTTCATTAAATTTAAAAGATTTGTTTGTCGAAATGATTATGGCTGAACCTTTTCGAGCGCTTAGTTTTGAAGAAGCGGCGCCAGAGTTAATAGCAGAGTTAATACCTGAACTGTCTTCTATGGGCGTCGGGCAGTTATTAACCCCAGAGCAACTGGATCGTAAATTAGAAGCGCTGGTCGGTAAGCGCTGGCAGCATATTTGGGACGAAAATAATATTCAGCTATTACGCGATTATTACGGTCTTTTTGGTGGCATCGATAGTGACAGTGTTAAGGAACGTGCAACACAGCTCAATACGTTAATGTCGGCAGTTGCCGGGCGCATGTCACAAGAGCTGCCGTGTCGGGTAGTGATTGATGAGTTTGAACAAGATAAAGCTCAGCGTTTGTTATTTAATTTGGTCGATATCAGTGATACGCCAACTTCAAATAATGCGGCGGTGCGTGATCAGATTAATCAATTGATTACTCGCTTGTGGGGCAATCAGATTCATACTGACTTGGCGGTTGAACAAGAGCAGGCTTACCAATTATTCAATGCGGTTTGGCAAGGCAGAGTCGCTAATGCACCGAGTATTTGGCTTTATCATAATGATGAAACTGATGGTCCGAATGCCGGTGATGATGACGAGTTCTGTGTGCTCGACTGGGATAATGAGCAAGCCTTACGCCATGATGAGCATCATACCGTGCGGACTTGGATGGCGTTATTAACGTACTTGCTCAGTGACTTCTCCATCTTGTATGAGTAAGGACGATGGCATGACAAAGGTCGATATTAAATGATGAAGCGACGCAACTTTTTGCAATTAATGGCCAGCGCAGGGCTCACTTCGACACTGCCTTCATTAATGCTGTCTGCTAATCAAGCATACGCGGCAGATCCGTTAGCAGAGATTACGCCTTATAGCGGTGACTTTTATGTGTTGATCGATGCCGAAGGCGGTTGGGATGCGACGAGCTTTTGTGATCCTAAGCAGAATGCCAGCATCAACAGCTGGGCCGCGAGTGATACGTTAAAAACAATTTCAGGCTCACCGATTCAATACGCGCCGTTTGCTCATAATGAACGCTTTTTTACTCAGCACCATAATGACATGCTGGTAGTGAATGGTATTGATGCACAAACCAATGCTCACCAAGCAGGACGTCGACATAATTGGAGTGGCCGTTTGGCAGAAGGCTATCCTTCTTTCGCCGCGTTGGTCGCGGCGATTAAGGCACCCGAATTGCCTTTAGCCTACATTAGTAATGGCAGTTATAATCAAACCGCTGATCTTCTAACCTATACCTTAATGCAAGATCCTAGCGCATTGAATAAGTTGGTTTATCAAGATCAGTTTTTAGATTTTGATCCGGCTGAATCAGATTTAGCGCGCTTCTATCATCGAAAAAATACGCGTGACATTCTGGCTCAATATCAGCAGCAAAGAGTCGAGCGTTTACAAGCTCAGCCAAGTCTTGCCAGCCGTTTGCAAAAATCGATCAGTCAATTCTCTTCGGCTAAAAATGGTCAGCCTTTATTAGATCGCTTAGCCGCTAATATTCCCACCACACTGGTGGACTATTTTGATAGCGATGGTGAGTGGAATCCTTTATTACGCCAAGCTCAAATTGCATTGGCGGCGTATAAATCGGGCTTGTGCGTAAGCTGTGATTTAATCTCGGGAGGTTTTGATACACATGCGAATCATGATGTGGACCAAGCCACAGCGCTGCGACGTTTACAAAACGGCATCGAGTTCTTGTGGGCCGAAGCAGAGCGCCAAGGTATCGCGCATAAATTGAAGGTATTAGTCTCGTCTGATTTTGGCCGTACGCCGGAATATAATGACGGTGAAGGAAAAGATCATTGGCCGATTGGCAGTGCGATGTTTATGCAAAAAAATGCGACTTGGGCCAATCGCGTCGTGGGTGCCACCAGTGCGAATCACGAAGCGCTGGCGATCGATCCGCTGAGCTTGCAAACGGATACCGGTGGCATGATCTTGCAACCAAAAGATATACAACAGAGCATGAGAATATTAGCAGGTATCGATCAACATCCACTGAGCTTACAGTTTCCACTCGCCGCTCAATCGATGAATATTTTTTCAAACAATTAAGTCTTCTAAAATTCAGACAGAAAAAGATCTATTATTGGGTAATTGTGAAGCAAATATGCGAGGCAGGGATGCCGAACTAAGGCTACAGGGAGGTATTTACGCCGTTTTGTGTAATAAATACCCAGTCATGGATCGATTTATAAAACCTGCTGAGCAGTTATCTTCTTTCTAACAATTAATTTGTCGGTTGTTTTTAATATTATCGATGAGTGTTTTGGCGGGTACCGGTTTACTGAAATAGAATCCTTGTACTTCTTCACAATCAATCTGCTGTAAAAACTCTAGCTGCTCTTTTGTTTCAACGCCCTCAGCAATAACTCCCAAGCCTAAGTTATGAGCCATAGAAATAATGGTTCGAGTGATCTGAGCATCATCATTGTTATCAGGTAAATTTTGAATAAAGCTTTGGTCAATTTTTAGCGTATCAACGGGGAACTGTTTTAAATAGTTCAAAGAAGAATAACCCGTTCCAAAATCATCAATAGCCATTCTAACGCCCATAGCACGTAATCGATTCAATACGTCTAAGGTATGCTCCAAGTCATCAATTAATATACTTTCGGTGAGCTCTAATTCAAGTTGATTAGGGTCGATAAGACTTTCAGCAATAACCTCTTGTACCAAATCAATAAAGCCAGGTTGCTTAAACTGGCGCGCAGAAACATTGATAGCAATACGATCAACGGCAATGTTGTTCTTTTGCCATTCTGCCATATCACGGCAGGCTTGGCGTAGCACCCATTCACCGATAGGAATGATAAGCCCGGTATCTTCGATAATCGGAATGAAATGGCCTGGTGGAATCATGCCCTTGGTATTGTGATGCCAGCGCAGCAACGCTTCCACGCCCTGCATGCTGCAATCGGCTGCGGCGTATTGCGGTTGATAATAGAGTTCTAATTCACCACGACCAATGGCATGGCGTAGATCGTTTTCCATCTCCAATAAATCGACGGCTTTTTTATTCATTTGTTCATCAAAGAACTGAACATTATTACGGCCATCATCTTTCGCGTGATACATGGCCATATCCGAATTTTTCAATAGCTCGGTAACGGTTTGTCCATCATGTGGAAAAATAGCGATGCCGATGCTGCCAGTTAAGAATAACTCACGCTGTTCAATAAAGAAGGGCTGCTGTAAGGCATGCAATATTCGCTCGCCCACTTTAACCGCGGTATTGGCGGCACTGTCTGCATCTTTTTGATCGGTAATAGCAATGGTAAATTCATCACCGCTCATGCGTGATACTAAATCTTGTTTTTTTATACAGTTCTGCAAGCGTGACGCGACTTCTTTTAAGACGCGATCACCGGCAGGGTGCCCCATGGTATCGTTAATCGGTTTAAAGCGATCCAGATCTAAAAAGAGAACAGCAATATGCGTATTGGTTTGGCGTGCGGCAACCACCATCTGATCTAGGCGTTCGTGCATCTGACTGCGATTTGGCAATCCTGTTAAAGGATCAAAATAGGCTAGCTTATGAATGCGACTCTCAATGACTTTACGTTCAGTAATATCAGAAACAATAACAATTAGATTTTGAACTTTTCCCGAACGATTACGGGTTGCGCTAATACCTGCCCAGCTAACGCGCTCTTCGCCATTTTTACGTAGATAATGAACTTCTCCTTGCCAGTAGCTGTCTTGTACAACCGCTTGGCCAACTTCAGCATAAAACTCGCGGCCATGAAATTTTTGATTGATGATATCATCGGGTCTTAGGCCACGAACTTCATCTAAAGAGAATTGAGTGCTTTCAAAGAATGCAGGGTTAGCATTAATAACGTATCCCTTGTTATCAGTTACCAAAATAGCTTCGGTACTGTTCTCGAATACTTGGCCTGCTAATAATAATTCACGTTCAATTTGTCGTGCTTCGGTTACGTTACGCACAACACCAAAAATGCCTTCAAGCTTTTTATCTTCGTTCCAGAGATAGCTCGCTTTAACTTCAATGATCAGTTCTTGCCCACCCTTGCAGGTGGCTTTCATATCAATGTTAAAAATAGCATCGCCATTTTCACGCGTCGAGGTCGCTGCATTTTTTAATCCGACTCTTATGCGCTGCTCAATTTTCTTTAAATCACCGCGCGAGAATACGCCATTGACCGCGCCACGATAAATTTCATCAGGCTTATAGCCAAGCATTGAATAAATAGAAGAACTAATGAAAGTGAAGTTTAATTGATTATCAATCGACCAAATAACATCAGTTACATTTTCAGCTAATAAACGATAGCGGCGCTCATTCTCGATCAGTTCTATTTGTGCTTCTTCTTCTTCAGTGACATCTCGCGCAGAACTAATGTAGCGGCAGACATAACCTTTGTGATCGAAATCAAAGGGGGTATTGGTGAAACGAATAATTCGCCAGTGATTATTGCTGTCTTTTACTCGGCAAGTTTCGAGCACTGTTTCGTTGCTTTTTAAGTTGCGAGTATTGTTTATTAGTTGAATAAGCTTCGTTTTATCATCGGGATGAAAGGTTAGATTCCAGTCCTTCATGTAAGGACCTGTTGCTTCTGGTAATCCAAATAGCTGGTTAATACTGCTATTACAGTATTCTACACAAGGCTGAATTTTGTCATTAAAGGAAAGTACATAAATCATGTCGACAGTTTCGTCCATGATTTTTGCCCAGAACTGTTCTCGCTGATACAGCTCGGCCGTTGCTTTTTCGCGTTCGGTAATATCGATAAAGGTAATGAGGGCATTTTCTTCACTACCAGCGTATAGGCTAATATTGATCCAAAGCACTAGATCCTTACCTAAGAAATCACTGACTTTAAGTTCAAATTCGCTCCAGCTTCTGCCGTTATCTAAAGTGTGCTGTATGTTCTCTTGTAATGAGCTGACTTGGCGTGACATTAATTGTGGGAAGGCGTGAATTAAATGTTGTTGGTCTTGGGCATGAAATAACTCGATAGCGGCATCATTGGCATTAATGATACGAATCGGCTCATGATCGAACTTTTTATTGCTCGGAAGAATGATAATACAATGAGCAATAGCGGCTTCGTCAAAGATAGCTTTATAACGACTACGGCTTTCTTCTAGCGCGCGTCGATTGATCACGGCATCAGTGACATCACGTAATAACCAAACAACACCGGATATTTGACTGTTGTCATACAATAAATTGTAAGACTGCTCCAAAATGAGTTCATCATTTTGAATGTGAAGGTACAGCTCTCGTTGTTCTTCTTGTAAAAATTCTAATTCTTTAATGGACAAATCTTTCGCCCAGAGAGAATTTTCATCAGGCCAAAGTTTGGCCAACTCTTCACCAATAACTTGTATATTGCCCAGTCGACTGAATATTTGGCTGGCCTTGGGGTTTACGTAAGTTATTATTTTTTGATTGTCGGTGGTAATAATAGCTTCATCAATCGACATTAATGATTTTTCAGCCCGCTGTTCAACTTGGCGACGAGCCGATGTTTCTATAAATTGCTTTTGTGTGAGCGAGCGTAGATAAACACGTAATATCAGAGTGACCAGTAGAAAAATGACCATGATAGAGAGGCTAGGTAATAGCAGTCGCCAAAGTACTGATTGCATATAACTCGGCGTGCGAATGGCTAATAATTCCCAAGGAGAGGCAGAGATTCTTCGACGATATTCTAAGCGATTAATTAAGCTTTCCAATGGCAGGGCGTTTTTATCGGATAAGTAATTATTTTCAGTGATGATGATGCGCTTTAGCTCTTGATCGTATAAAGCAAGCTGGTAGCCAGAGAAACCCCCGTTATAGATGAGGGCAGAAAACTTGTTATATGGGCGACGTACAATAAATCCGTAGGACTTATCCTCTTGAGTTATCCAGCTAATGCTATAAAAACCGCCATTATCACCGTAGTGGTGAGCAAAAAAACGATTACTATGGTCGTTATTAACGACCGACTTTTTTATGGATAGCGCTTCATTTTCAGCTAACAAAGGGCCATCTAAGAATAATAACTCGCCTTGATTATCAACCAACATATAGCCAGTGAGATTGAAGAAATTCTTATTCATCTCTTGGCGTAAGTTATATTGAATATCAGTATCGGGTTGATGAATTAAGCTGAGCAGTTCGGCTTTGTGGATCTGACTAAATATTTGATTAACATGAATAGAGGCTTTGGCGGTGATTGACGCTTGCGCGACAAAGCTATCGACGGTTTTAATCATGTCGAGTTTATAATGTTGTTCAGCTTCATTCCATTGGTGCCAGCTATAGGCAATAAGCACAAGCGATAAGAAGATAAAAAAAACCATGAATATCGTCAGGAATGACTTATCTTGGCTTGAGTTAGTATCTGTATCGTCAGAGTTGTATGTACTGTCAGAACTTCCTGTACTGGCAGAATTGATAAAGCCTTGCATACCGAGGATGAAACTCACTTTTATTATTACTACTTTATGAGTATAGAGAGAATTAAAGAAAATGCCTTAGGAAATGCGGCTTGAATTGCTAATTGGCCGACTTTTCAGTAGTTTGACAAATATTCCTAATTTGAATCAATGTTTAACGGAGTAGCCTAGTGGCTCAATATCCCCATCTATCCTATTAAATTTTAGTTACGTTTTATAATAAATGCGGATAATGCCCGCGGTACCTATAATTTTAGCCCTCTTGAATAGTTTTCTTCTCTCATTTTAGAGAAAATTAATATTTATAGTCACCTTTGCTGAAGTTTGGCTAAATTCAGGCTCATAAACTTAACTTTTTTGGTTGTGGTGGTACGGATGTTCCGTCCAGTTTTTGTTGATAAATATTGGTCCTGGGTATGTTTTTTATACTGTAATCCCCCCGAAAATTAAGAGCAGTCATAAGTAGAGAAAAATCTGACACAAATCTAAACTGACAGGCACAATTTAAAATTGTGCGACTGTCAGACAGAGTTTAAGCTACTGCACATAAGAACACTTACAGTTTTAGATCTAAAGATTTTACTAGTTCAGGAGGTAAAGCTACTGTTCTAGAATATGAATCAGCACAATTTATACCCACAAGAATTCGTTTTTTTAACCAGTATTTTTTATGCCCATCTAGACTGCAAGAGCTCCAAGGAATTTTAATAGGACGTATAAAAGGCTCAAATGGAAAGCTAACCCCTAAATATAAAAAGCTTTCATCTACCTTTATATCTATATAATCATTACTTTTCCACTTGTTGTTTAAACTATATGCAAAGCGGCCATCTGTGTTTTTTGAAGATTTCACACCCTTAAACTCACTTTGCGAGCAACCAAATTCTGCATGTAATCCTTTCCAAAAAATAGATTGAGATAACATCCAACTATATAAATAAAATAGAAAGCCTCCAGAGAGGCATACTATAATAGCGACTAACAATGAACTCATATTAAACTCCTAATACCAGCGATCTTCATTAACATCTAAACCATAAGCATGCGTCATAGAAAATCCACCTTTACTTGTTGTAAAACCTCCCTCTAGAATAGCAGGCCGAGCGTGTATATAGCGACCTCGCGCTTCTAAAGGCACAGAAGAAGATGCAGTTCTATGTCCTGAGGCAGCAGTAAATGATAAGGCAGTACCTTTAAGGTCATCTATAGTATTATTTACTCCAATAAGTCCTCTTAAGAATACCTCCCTGCCAGGAGTTCCCCCGCCTAAATCTATATTGAATAAACTAAGGGTTCTTCCATCTGTTCCTGCAGACCCCGTAAAAGAAAAGCCCCATGAAAATCCCCAAGAAGTTGTCCAAGAGAACCCTGTAGTAAATCCTACTATACCGCCTCTCCACTTAAAATTTTCGATATCAAAAATGTTATTATTAAAAGGATCAGAGAACTCTGTCTTCCACCACTTAGGGAACTCACTTGCAATCACCCCAATTGGATTAATATTATCACTTTGCGTTGAACCATTCGATAAGTATGATACTGCAACCACATTCGAACCAGAATTACTCGAAGACACAGTTGTAGTATTCGACCATTCTCTTGTAGTGGTAGGAGTAGCAGTACCAATAGCAACATTACCATTATTAGATGCAGATACATTAATCGTATTATTAATACTGTAATCTAATACATCATTATTCTGTTCAATATGCCCACTTGGATCACGATATTTCATCGGATTACCACGAACATACATATAACGATTATACGAGTCCCAATTGTTAGGATCAGGCACAATAGTATCCGCACTCAGGAATCGACCATTAGTCGGATCATAAATACGAGCGTTCATGTGCACTAACCCATGCTCCGCCAGAGGCTCTTGACTGGTGTACCCACGAAGACCTTTAGCAATAGATCCCTGATATACAGCTTTGTCTGCTGGAGTAAAACGTACTTGCTGTGTAAAAGCTTTATGGGTGCGAATAATCTTACTAGTGCTATTTACGCTACCTGTACCAGTTGGCAGACGAATAGATTTTATATTATTACTATTATTACGTTCAGCTGCTAGCAACTCCCCCGTCTTAACTTGTTCGCAACGATCATAGTAGTAAAGTGGTCTCCCTGGCCCGCCGTCACCACGGTATTTAATGACAGTGCCTGCTGGAGGCAGCGTGAACGATACAACTTCACGACATTCAGTTTTATAACCTCCTTTTACTTTACCAATATCATCTTGTATTTTTTTAACAGTACCTCCAACTTTGGATTGCATTTGTTGAATTTCAGCAGCGGAGCCTTTCAGCTCCTCATAATTCCCAGTATTTAAAGAGCTGGCGGCAGTCAGGCGTTTATGATCAGCATCTGTCTTGATTCCAATCTCTTTCATTGATGTAGCAATATCAGTAAACTTTTTCATTGTCGCTTGATAAGAGTCATCATTACTGGATTGTGTTTGCGTACCGACCAAAGGCAGTCCAGTAGCCGTGATATAACCCAGTAATTTTCCATATGGGCTGTACAAACGATGACTACCTGCAGATTGATCACCATCTTTTTCATCCTCACTGTCTTGCACCGTCAGAACATTACCATGAATGTCACTTACAGTATCTGGATTCCCTTGCAGGTCTCGATGAATGAACGCTACTTTATCGGCTTCGCCTCTTTGCTTTTCAACAGTGGCAACAACATCATGACCTGCTCTAATGTGATAGCGCCAAACTTCTTTGTCTCTACTACTGACAAGCTCTGCTTCACCATTAATGTAATGAATTCTTTCAGTACCCGCTTTACCCTCAGTAACTTTATAGGTGCGTTGTCCTCCTGCTTCATAATAAAATAAAGTAGTACTCTTATTACTGTCAATTGCTCTTGGCTTATTATACGGCGTCCAATGCATAGTAAGTCCATTACCATTATTTAATAAGTTACCGCTATCAGTATATTGATGGTTAGCCCGAGCTTTGGTCTTTGGCTTCGCACTCACTGTTCGGTGAGACGCGTGATCGAAGACTAAGTCATCTCCTGAAGATATATTTAAGTTTCCGTTGCGATCGTAGTCGTATGTTTCAGTAATCGGCATTGCTTTACTATTGCCTGGTTGAGACCACGTCCAATTAGTTAAGCGATCTGCACTGTTGGGATCTTCATACAAATAACTTTCTTCAGTACCCAAATGCAGATCATACTTACGGGTAACATTTCCTCGGTTGTTGTATTTATATTGAAGGTGACGAACGACATCCCCGGTTGTTTTTCCACCAAAAGAAGTTGCTATCGTATCGATTCGCTGTGAATTTGAATCAACGGTACGTTCAGTAGTGTAGCCATTGCCATATATTTCAGATAACAGACGCCCATCGGGGTGATAGCGAGTAGCCGCCCATAATGTTGCGTAGCCATTCTGGGAATCATTTAATTGATTCTTAAGCTTGTTCAACTCATCTTTACCAGTACTCGTAGATTGTAACTGGTCATACTTAGCTTGATATTCCAAACTATTTTGACGCCAGCTCTGATACGCTAACTTTGCATTTGTAAGGCTATTCGCTGCATCTTGAATGCGTTTTTTAATAGATTCTTTTATAGTACTATATTTATTATTATTCTTTACTTCCTCAAGGAGATTGATAGAAAATGTGTTCTCGTAGGCTTGCCTAAGTTGAAGATAATAATTCACAGGGTGAATTCCAGGAGCGCATTGATTCTTCCTTGTATATCCAATTTTTCCAAGTTTTACGACACGCTTGAAATACCTACGGCATTGCTGTCCAGTAACATTAGTGCGTTTACGCGCAGCTTGTCCTTCTCTTGTATAAGCATCGATTAATGTAACCGTATCTGAATCTTTATAGTAATTAGTGTGTTTCCCATCCTTCTCTTTTCTTCTGGAATCCCAAGCATGATAGAGGTTAGTTGGGCTACGATTTTTCATTGCTACAAAATGATCCATACCTCGCTTACGCATGATATCTAATTGCTGCTGTGCAGCATTCATTTTTCCTTCATAGTATTTTCTACTAGTGTAAGCGCTGTGTGCTTTCTTATTAAGAGTTTCCAATATATCAAATTGTTCTTGATCTATTGACGCTAAATTTTCAGCATGTTTTTGTAATCTCAAAGCTTCTTTTGCAGAAGTTTTGGCAGCGTTTAGATTTGTTTCGACTTCTTTTTCTAGTAAATCAATTGCTCCTTGCAAGTACCTAATAGAGGCATCAATTGCATTTAGATTATAACCACTCACACTGGCCTTCGGCATCGAGACACGCTGCAGGCGCCCCATATAATCATAATCTCTACGAACCTTAACGCCAGAAGGGTGAATAGTTTCTTCTAAACGATTCGCCTCATCGTACTTATATTCAGTTTTAAAGGTTGTACCAGTGCTAGCAGGTCCCTGCGTTAATGTATCGGATTTTATACGACCAAGATCATCATATTGAAAATCACGATTAACTTGATTTCTGGTTCTAGTAAATTTCACATCTCCAATTGCATTGACTGGATCATAATCCCACGACCACAAATCACCTTCAAATACTTTATGCAATAACCGACCTAATTTATCGTATACTAAAGTTGTTTCTTTTTTATCTCCATCGACTTGATGAACCAGCTCCCCAAACGCGTTATATAAATAGGTCCAGGTTCCCATATCTGGGTCAGCCATACGTATCTTTTGACCAAAATCGTCGTACTGAATATTGGATACAAGGTTGTCACGTGTAACGGTAGTAACTAGGCCTAGCCCATTACGCTTGAAGGACATTGTAGTCCCTTGCTTCTGGACATTTAGCGGAGAGGAATGAATGCTATTTGTTATAGTTTGTTCAACTGAATTATTAATACTTTCTTCTGCATTTGCACCGGTGTAAAGGTATGTACGGATCTCATCCCCTTGTTCGTTAGGCTTGATTTGCTTGTCTTTTCTACCACGATTGTCATATAACGTAGCAGTCCAAACTTGAGTATTAATATGATCCAAACTGCTATCGCAAGCACCATAGGGATAAGTCATTCCATTCTGACGCCCTAATTTATCGTAAGCGTAATCAGTATAAATATCCTGCTGTCCATCTTTACAACTTTGCAACTTGTGATTTCCAACGATAACATTTCTTAAAATACGGCCAAAACGATCACGGTATTCAATTGCTTGTTGATGGATATTCGCACTGCTTACTTGCGATTTCAATTGAGTGGTCGTTGTTGTTTTATAAGACGATGGTGTACTTGTATATAAGCCTTCTACATCTGTTAGTCCCCGATTCAGTGTTTCATCCCATTCCCATACTTTTGTTGTAATACTGCCATCAGGGGATCTTTTGTAATTTTCTCTACAAAAAGCATCATATCTAAGCTGGTGAACACGTTTGTTCGCATCTGTAATTGTAGTTGCTTTATGACAACGTAAACCTATTGAGTCATATTCATATTTAGTGAGATGCCCCAGCGCATTAGTTTCAGATTGAAGTAAACCATTGGCATAATACTTGATCTTTTTAACTCTTATTCCCCTTTCCCATACTCCTTTATTATAGTCAGCAGAACCTATTTTTATAATTGCTTGTGGCTGGTCTCTATCTGTAAAATCATCATAAATAGTCCTCAAGGCAAATTCATGATCTTCATTTACCGAGTTGTTCTCATGAACAGTTTTAATTTTTTGCCTTAATCGCCCATAATCATCATATGTTCTAACCATGGCTGGTCGTAGAGTTTCATCCGAAGATTTAGATTTAATTGTCGATATCTCATGAGACTTTAAACCGTATAAATGTATTTTAGGTTTGTGCTCATATCTAATGTCTAACTCTACACTCGAATAATCCTCATTAGCTGTTCCCGTAGTTACAGTCGTAATCAGCTTAGGGAAATTGTATTCATCAAATTTTTTGTAACTATATTCAGACGTCTTATATAAAGTGCCTTGATCCCACAATATGTTTTTTTGATCGGTTAGGCGTTTTAAAAAATAGCCTTTATTTTGATTGATTTCTAAAGTCCGTGATGATTCAGAAATGAGTTGTTCATCATTATTAATTTTTTCAGATACTGAGATTTTCACCAGCTCACCTACTAGGCGTGAATTATCAGCATATTCACGATTGGTGATGAGATTCGATGCCTCAGCCGTTTCCTTAACGGTAAGAAAGCCCACGTTCTTTCCAAATGAGTTGAGACTGAAGTCAGAGTATTCAAAACTAGTACGATTCATACCAATGGAGCTAAAATCTGCTGCTACATTTTTCTGCCCATTATCAATTAATAATGTCGAAACAACTTCTATTGCAGGGTTTCGGATAATAGATTCAGTATCTTTATTTGACTGAACATATACAGAATAATCAAGTGTAGAGCCATAGCGAACGCTCTTTTTAGCGCCATAGCTGTTTTCTATCGTACGAATTCGGTGCTGACTTGTTCGAGCCTGATTCACACAACTGATTCCAGCCTCACTGCGATAGCAGATTTCAGGTCGACCATCACCATCAGTGTCATTGATTTTCTTCAGAGGGCCAAAAGAGATTGCTGAATCTTGACTAAGATAATAACGAACGCTACTTTCCCCATCTTTAAAGCCATTTTTAACATATCCTAAAGTCGACTTTTTCTTTTTCTTTTTCTTACTTTTTAAGCTTACAAATACATCTTCTGATAAGTTTAGTGGAATAATTTCTTGTGCTTCAGTAAAACTTGTTATAGTTGCCAAAGAGCACATCAAAGATGCACCATTTACCCAGCAAAGATCATTCTTTCCGTCACGATCCCAATCCTTAATTTCAAATGATCTATAGAAACGACTCATATCATTCTCATTATACTTTCCTGAATTCATACTGAAATTTTCATAAGCATTAACGTCTTCTATCTTAAACTCTTTTGAGAATCCACCTATGCCATTATTAAGTCTACAAGTAGGCATTGAACCAAAGATAAAGCATATATCATTACTACCGTCGTTATTAATATCACCAAAGGTAACTGTATCTAAAGCACGCTTTATGTCTTTCTGACCTGATGCATTAGAATATTTTCCTGCAGTTTCATACAGACTCCCTCCCGCTATCAGTTCATAAATGTTTATATTTATTACATCATTATCTTGGTAATTGATTTTTCCATTTTCTACACTTCCCAAGTAACATGTAATTTTCGAGTTTACGACACAATAATCAGTTATCCTGTCAGCATTAATATCAAGGAAAAGAGTTGAGAATTTTGCTGGATATTCGCTCACTCTAACTAAGCCACCATTATTTTCTTTGACTTGAGTATTTGAAGAGGAATCTGGATATTTTATAAAGGGCTTAAACTCGTGCTCATCCAACATACTGACTTGACTTGCGTTCTTCCATACTCCTTCACCATCATTTAAGCGGCAATGTAGATATAGCTTGCTATCATCCCTAATATGTTTTTTATTGAAGCAAATATCAACAAAGCCATCGAAATTCATATCGAGATAGCGTGTAGAGAATTTTTGGTCTTCACCTTGTAGCGGATAGCTTTTTAATGCTAAAAAACGATCGCCAAATGTTCCATCTTGATTGTTGAATCCGCACCAAAGATTTCTGGCATCTGAATAACAATAATCATCGAACCCATCATTATTTAAATCCAATAACGTGAGAGAATTTAAAGACTGTATATCATCACTATATTTCTGTTGTTTTGCGCCAAGTGTTGATTTGTGTAAACCAGATTTATCATAATATTCTTTGATATAACTAAGATCTTTGACGGGTTCTGAGCTTGGATTACGGCGAGAAAAGTCTTCAGCTCTACTTCCACAGACAATACCATTCAGCTCCTTATCTACAGAATAAGTACAGAAATCTACAATGCCATCGTTATCAATATGGCCTGTTGTATAGCCGCTTAAGTGAGGAACCTCAACAGAAGTGCTACTCCCTTTTTTAAAAATAACTGAACTATCTCTTGCGTAGTCTTCAAAGGACTCTGCATCTTCGTACTTTACTAAGCTCGGCCTTGTACAAGTGTTTAAATTCTCAAAACAAGAGCTGACCCCCGATATTCTGTAATCACGATTATCATTTATATTTTCATAATGAAGATTGTATCTCGAGTAAACCACCCCAGGTTCTCTATAAACATCTATGGATTCTAAACGCATAGCCGCACGCAAGAACTTTCCTTGTCTAACCTGTGGAGTAGTCAATTCAAGAAAGTCATAGTTAAAGAAAACAACTACATCTCCATAGGTTATTTTGGCAGGTGTAATATTATAATTATTATCATTATACTCATACGTAATGGCTGTTAATTCGGGGCTATCTGAATTAATTTTTCGGATATTTTTAAGCAACCAACGATCATTATGATGAGCATTAACGCTATCTCCTGTTTCATCTTTATCGAAAATAGCCTCTCGCCCATCTGGAAGTAATGCGATCCAACGATCAGGGTTGTTTTTTTCTGACCCCGACGACTTAAATACAGTATTATCATCCGTTAATTTTCGATACCCATCGTCTGTTTCAATAAGCAATTCACCATTCATGCAGAATTCAGATGCTTCCGGACTGAGAGCCAATGACATATCATTGCGTAGCTGATTATTCTCGGGCGTTGGCTGACATCTGTGGATGTAATCCAATCCCTGTAATCGAAAAGATCGCCCAAGTAGTGATGATGAATACCCTTGAGAGTAGCTGATACTTAATTTAGGTGGGACTCCCATTGGAATTTCAGGTAAAGAAATGGGGAAGTCAGCCATAACGCGACCACGATCAACAGAAAGTTGAACTGGAGTTAAGCCTGGAACCTCATTGGCAAGACTGATAGCTGAAAGAGCCATCCCTAGCACCAGCAATAAATTGCTCAGTTTCATAATAATCCTTTATCTTTAATCTTGTAATTCGGGTAATGATTCAATGTCAGACGAAGCAGAATCAAATGCTGTAATGATTTTTTGTTCTTCTGCTTCAAAATCTAATCCGGCTGATTCATATATTGCCTTGAGCTTTTGGTTCAACTCTTGCGTATCATCTGCAGTTGGAGCTGTAGGTGGCTCTGAGTTTTGAAGAAGGCCTTTTTGGAGTGAGTCTTCAATATCAGTAACCAAAGCTGCCAATCCAGCTTTTTCATCCTCATATTGAGAGTCCATTTGACTAATAATGTCTTGCACGTCTGAGCCAGACAGCTCTGAAGACTCAGCAATAACGATTATTGGTTCTGATTGAAAGTAAATTGCTGCAGCAATAACTGCGCATAAAGATAATAACAGGCCGATTCCTTTCACTTTTAATCCCTCTTAAGTTTTCAGAGGCATATTAATTACATAAAAATCATTAGTCAATACGAATCATTAGCATTATGAAAGGGGCAAGCTTATGAGTTACAGGGAGATTATCGGTTTTAATGGAGTAACCTAACCCTCTTGGTGGCCATTAGGTGTTTCGCACATGGGTATAAAGTCATTCTCTGATAATTCCAAAAAAGTTTATGATCTGGATTGGTGTTTAACGAAAAAGTATAGATCTATAATCATTCTCTCTTGTTTATTGCTTCTTCCTGTATTTAACATCAAAAAATCTGCGTATCGACTTCCAGTCTGGATACTCAGTAGCCCCAAACTGAAGCAACTGGCCTTTAAAATTCTCCTGGCCCTTACCTTCGGTGTAGTCATCAATCAGGTAGTGACCTAAATTTAAGCCTTTATTAGGGCTAATAATTAATTTGTAGGCCGCATCAATACCTAGATGCTCTTCAACCCAAAGCCGTTTCTCAGTATAGGAATTTGGATTTCGAACAGAGGGTGCTGTTAGAATATACAAATCCAGATCCTCTTGATCTCCTAGCCATTGAAACACTTCAATAGCGCCTGGAATAGGAGCAAGTCCACTGAAAAATCCTGGTATGCTATGTGGATACTCAACCTGTGGAAACTTTTCTCTGTATTTCAAATATGATGCAGAGAAATTACACAACGTATGATCCATATCGACATATACAATCTTCTTATCCATCATAAGCAAACCACCTTAAATACAGTTTTTTCATATTCAGCTCTACTAACTAAAAGGAGATTCAAAAGCAGAGATGATTTCTTCCCTGTAATTTCCAAGCAAGTCGATATTAAAGAACTCTGAATCATGAGTTTTATCTGCATTAACATCAACGCTCTGCCCAAAAGCAAGACTAGATTCATTGCCCAACAATTCGTTCTTTAACAAGACATGAGCAGTAGGCTTTGCATCACCCAATTTATGGTTTACATCCTTGCGCCCACTATTAATCAATAAATATGAATCTGGGATGTCCTTTTCTATTTGTCTCGCATATTCCATGAGCTTATGCTCAGCGAACGTATACAGCCATGCCTCCTGATTAGGAGCATTGTTTACCCTTAAAATTCGGCCCAATACCTGTCTGAAATAAAGCTCTGTTTTAATGTTACTGAGATGACAACAGACCTGTAACCTTGGAATATCTGTGCCTTCACTAATCATGCCGACACTGACAATCCATTGAATGCCTGAACTTCTGAATCTATCAATGATTTGATGCGCGCCAGGAACCTTGTACGAGACCAATACAGCAGACTGCCCTAACTCTTGAGTTAATACCTTTAATATCTTTTCGGCATGCGAGACAGATGACGCGACAACTAGACCTCCCGCATCTTTGTTTTCTTCACGGATAGCCGCTAGCTTTTCGCAGCCCATTCTCAATAGGTACAAAATAGCTTTCGGATCATTAAGGATTAAACTGTAATTGACGCTAGGTTCATTGAGTAAATTACTGATGCTTGTAAAGTGCTTAGACTTGATTTTACTGGTGCTTAAAATCAGCTTTTCATTATCGATCAGCACCACCTTTGGTTTTCTACAGACATTATCTTGTACCGCATTGAACAGGCTGTACTGATAATCACATTCTATTGGCGGAGTTTCTTTTGATAATACGATCGCAGTATTGTCCGACCGCCATGGAGTACCACTTAAGGCTAGCGTGTAAGTGGCTTTGTTTTTAACGTGCTGAAGAATTTTCTCGCCCCAAGAGTTTGAGTCTTCCTCAGACCTTCCTGAGCAGTGATGAATCTCATCAAAAATAACCAATACCTTATGATGATCAAATATCTGCCAGAACTCATCATTTACAAACGCCATACTTTGGTAAGTGTATGTACCACCAATAGCCCCCACTTTTCCATCGAAACGCCTGTTAAAGCGTTTACTTAAAGCCGTATGAAATCCATTAGATACTGAGATTGAGGGTGAGAAGCATAAAACAAAATCTACCTTTCTATCCTCATGCAACTTTGCCGCTAACTCAGTTGCCATCGTAGTTTTACCTGCGCCAGGCGTTGCTTGGCAGAAAAAGTGAGAACGTGATTCAAAGTGTTCTAATGCTTGAGTTATGCACTCACGCTGCCAGTTACGTAGCTTCATTATTTAAGAAGGTTCTATTGATAGTTGCGAGATGATTTTTTGAGTGGCGGTAAGTTGTCCGAGTAATTTGGAACTATTATTTCTCGACAACTCATACTGAGTTTCTAGCTGAAGCTTTAAAGAGGGGTATGATTCATACAGAAGCTTATATTCTTCAGTCTCACTAATGCTCGCATTCAGATCGACCTGATACTGCTTGGCCTTATCTTTTAGCGATTCGAGAATATCTTGAGTTTGATGGGCAGTGTTTGAGGTACATTCTTTTACTTCATTCAACGAGTCAAAATGGCAGGAAGTAGCATCCTTTATTTTCAAGGAATTAAACTTCTCAGTTAACCTATATACTGAAAGCGAATCATCTTCAGAAAGTACTTTGTCTAAATAACCTTGTGCCGTCATTTTATAAATACGTCTATAAACCCACTTTCTGGCCTCGGACGAATCTATTTTTTTTCCTGTCGAGCGCTGATATGAAGTTCTATATAGGTCTCTTAGCTCTGTAACAGTAAATTGATGAGTAGCTAGATCTACCAGTATCTGTCGTAAGAGAGGGTCTAGCGTTAAAGTTTTCTTCATTATTAAGCTCTAAATGGATAAAAATGCGATCTCACTGAATAACACCTAAATCCCCTAGCCTTAGTTAATGAGCGAATTCAGTTGCTACCAATTCTGAAATAACATCGTTGCCTTTCAGAGTATCAATACGCACGGAGAAACCCGTTCTTGAAGTTGCTCCATGCGCACTAAGTGATCTTTATATCTGTGGCGAAGTACAGTCTTGAAGAATGCCACTATCCACTAAGAGGTGTTTGAGTTCTGGGCCATCGAATGAGTCGTTTAAATGGTGACGTACCCTTTAAGGGTACATCGTAGCATGTACCTTATTCTGGTACAATGAACAAAGCAATTACATCAGAAAAGTACAATAAGCTTAATTTAACCTTCAAAGAGCGCCGCTTAGCCCTTGGCTTAAGCATGCGAGATTTGGGTGAGATAATTAAAGAACCGCATAGCTTTGTGCAGAAAGTAGAAGCTAATCAGCGAAAGCTCGATATTTTCCAATATGTACAATATTGTGAAGGCCTTAAGATAGATCCTGCTGAAACACTTAAAATCTTAATGAAAAAAATCTAAATAATAGTCAATTTTTTCAATGCCATTTCACTAACAGAATAATGATTCAAAAAAGGCAAACATGGTAAATATAGGGAAGCGAGAGTTACTGGAGCTACTGGAAAAAAAGACATTGCGTAAACTTGTCGATAGCTTCGAATTACCAGTCAGAGGCAATGCCAGCCATCAAACACTGGTAGATGCTTTAGTTGCTAAACGAAGTATTAAGCCCGTAGATGATATTTTGCCTGAAGCGAGTCTTAGTGAACTCAAGGCTGTCTGTACCTATGCAGAATTGCCCTCAAGTGGCAAAAAGGCTGATCTGCTTGCACAACTCATTGATACCTATCAGAACAACCTGAAGCCGAGCAAAAAAACTACCAAGACAGTATCCCGAAAGGCAGATTCTCCCGTAAATAAGCCACCATCAGCTGTTAAAAAAATTGTAAATAAGGCTAAACCTAACGCTATGTTCGAACAAACCTTCAAAAACATCGACGACATTTTCCACAAAGACGCAGGTTGCTCTAGCGAATTAGATTACACCGAGCAATCATCGTGGATGCTATTCCTCAAATACCTAGACGACCTAGAGTTTACCAAGTCTCAAGAAGCCGAATTAATGGCCGAAGAGTATCAATACATCATCGACGAAAAACACCGCTGGAGCGCATGGGCTGCCCCTAAAACCGCCGATGGCCAGTTCGACCATGACAACGCCTTAACGGGTGATGATTTAATGGAGTATGTAGACGGCGAGCTATTCCCCTACCTTAAAGGCTTCAAGCAAAGAGCCGAAAGCGCAGGCCGTGTGGAGAGTATCGAATACAAAATCGGTGAAATCTTTGGCGAGATCAAAAACAAAATTCAAAGCGGCTACTCACTGCGCGACGCCCTAGAAAAAGTCGACGAACTGCGCTTTCGCTCCCAAGAAGAAAAACACGAGCTATCGCACTTATACGAATCCAAAATAAAAAACATGGGCAACGCTGGCCGTAACGGTGGCGAATACTATACTCCACGCCCATTAATCCGCGCCATGATCGACGTACTGCAACCAAAAATAGGCGATACCATTTACGACGGTGCCGCAGGCTCAGCTGGGTTCTTATGTGAAGCCTATGACTACCTGCGCCAAGGTGGCAGCGAAAAGAAAGCCCTGTCTACCAGTGACCTAGCCACACTGCAAACCAGCACCTTCTACGCCAAAGAGAAAAAATCACTGGCCTACGTCATCGCCATCATGAACATGATACTGCACGGCATCGAAGCCCCTAACGTTATTCACACGAATACACTGGCCGAAAACCTACAAGACATCACCCCAAGCAATCAGCACGATGTGGTACTGGCCAATCCTCCATTCGGTGGTAAAGAGCGCCCAGAAGTTCAGCAAAACTTTCCCATTAAAACCGGCGAAACCGCCTTCTTGTTTTTGCAGCACTTTATTAAAATGCTTAAGCCCGGTGGCCGTGCCGCTATTGTTATTAAAAATACCTTCTTATCGAATACCGACAACGCCGCAGTTGCCTTGCGTAAAGAGCTACTGGAAAACTGCAATCTACATACGGTACTCGACTGCCCAGGTGGAACCTTTATAGGGGCTGGCGTGAAAACCGTGGTGCTGTTTTTCACCAAGGGTGAGCCTACCCAGAAGACATGGTTTTATGAGCTAAACGTTGGCCGTAACATGGGTAAAACCAATCCGCTTAACGATAAAGATTTAAAAGAGTTTGTTGAGCTCCAGAAAGGTTTTGAAGAATCTGAAAAATCTTGGTCGTTAGCGACAACGGAATTAGATGACGCCACATTGGATTTATCGGTTAAAAACCCGAACATCGAGGAAGAAGCTCCACTGCGTGAGCCGCAGGCCATTATCGAAGAAATCATTGCGCTGGATAAAGAGAGCGAAGCAATTCTTGGTAAGATTCAGAGGTTGTTGTGATGAGTACTTGGACTAAAAGTAAACTTTTATCGTTAGGGGTTACTCAAACGGGCACCACTCCAAAGACTTCTGTTAAAGATAACTTTGGCAGCTTCATTCCTTTTATCAAGCCTGCATATTTTTCACCAAACGGTGAGATTGACTGTAAAGCTGGTGAGGGATTAAGTGAGAAAGGATTAACACAGTCTCGGTTAATTGCAAAAAATAGCGTATTAATGGTTTGTATTGGCGCGACCATTGGAAAAGTGGGTTATACGAAAGTAGATGTATCAGCAAATCAGCAAATTAACAGCTTTACTCCAAGTGATAAGATAATTACGAAATTTGTTTATTACGCTATGTTGAATGACAGATTTCAAAGAAGCGTTATTAAAAGTTCAGGCCAAGCAACACTTCCAATAATAAATAAAACGAAGTGGTCAAATTTAGAAATTAGTCATCCTACAGAGATCCCCGAACAAGAACGCATCGTCGCCATTCTCGATCAAGCCTTTGCCGACATCGAGCAAGCCCGCGCCAAGACCGAGCAAAACCTCAAAAACGCCCGTGAGCTGTTTGAAAGTTATTTGCAGCAAGTGTTTAGCCAGCGTGGTGAAGGGTGGGTTGAAAGGTCACTGGAAGATATTGTGACAGATGATTGTTCTTTGTCGTATGGAATAGTTCAGCCAGGTGATGACATTAATGGCGGCTTGCCAATTGTTCGACCTACAGATATGAAGAAAGAATTGATAAACCTAGATGGCTTGAAGCTAATAGATCCTTCCAAAGCAGAGGGTTATAAGAGAACAAGTCTTCAAGGGGGCGAGTTATTGGTATGTGTCAGGGGTACTACGGGCACAACTTCAATTGCGTGTGAAAGTTTAGTTGGAGCAAATGTTACTAGGGGTATTGTTCCTGTACGATTTGATCCGCAAAAGATTTCGGATAGGTTTGGATATTATCAATTTATATCTCCCCTAATTCAAAGGCAAATTAAGGCAGCTACTTATGGTGCCGCTCTAATGCAAATTAATATTAGAGATTTTCGCAAGATTAAAGTATGTGTACCTCCATTGGAGGTTCAAACTGTACTGTCAGATAGATTGGATGGGATAAGACCCGACTTAATAAGAATTGAAAAAATATACAAACTAAAATTATCGGCGTTTGATGAACTCAAAAAATCCATCCTACAAAAAGCCTTCTCAGGTGAGTTAACTAAAACTCTTGATGGAGATACAAGCAAAGGAGCGGCTGCCTAATGTCACAAGCAAGGACCCGTAACGAAGCCGACACCAGAGCGGATTTTATTGACCCTAAACTGATGGAAGCAGGTTGGAGCAAGGTTGAAGGCAGCTACATTCGCCGCGAGCTGATCTGCCCTGGCCAAATCATCGCAGGGGGCAAGCGTACCAATAAAGTCCCTTGTGATTATGTTTTAATTTACAAGGGCCGTAAGCTGGCCGCCGTAGAAGCCAAAAAAGAATCCTTAACCTATAGCGAAGGTGTACGCCAAGCCAAAGACTACGCTCAGCGCTTACAGTGTCGTTTTGGCTACGCCACCAATGGCCATGACATTTATCAAATTGACATGCGTACCGGCATCGAGACACTGGTGGATGATTACCTATCACCACAAGCCATGTGGGACCTAACCTTTGAACAGCAAGGTGACAAACCAGAAGCATCCTTTACTTCAGTTTGGCGTGATGCCTTTGCGAGTATTCCGTTTGAAGCCAAAGGCGATTGGGCACCGCGCTATTATCAAGAAAACGCTATTGTTAACGCACTAGAAGCCATCGCCGAAGGCAAGCAACGAATACTATTAACACTGGCAACAGGTACAGGTAAAACTTGTATTGGTTTTCAAACCGCATGGAAATTATTTCAAACCCGCTGGAGCTTAACCGCCCAGTGCGATCCTAGCCTTGCCAAAAAACGCCCGCGTATTTTATTTCTAGCCGACCGAAATATTTTAGCCAACCAAGCCTTTAATGATTTTGGTGCCTTTGGTGAAGACGCCATTGTGCGTATTACCCCAGATGAAATTCGCAAAAAAGGCAGTGTGCCTAAAAATGCCAGCGTATTTTTTACCATCTTCCATACCCTTATGTGCGGGCCAAAATCTAGCGTAGTGGAAGAAGATGAAGAAGGCGTAATCACTAAGGCAGACAACCCGTATTACGAACACTATCCAGCAGATTTTTTTGACCTAATTATTATCGACGAGTGCCACCGTGGTGGTGCCAACGATGAAAGCGCATGGCGCGATATTCTTAATTACTTTGCCCCAGCGGTGCAACTAGGTTTAACCGCCACACCCAAGCGCACCGATAACGCCGATACCTATGGTTACTTTGGCGAGCCTGTATACAGTTACACCTTAAAAGAAGGCATTAACGATGGTTTCTTAACCCCGTTTAAAGTAATGCCTACTGTGGGCACCATGGATGAATACACCTATATGCCAGGAGATGGCGTGGTGGTAAAAGGCAACCCAGAGCCAGGCAAGGTTTATAAAGAAGGTGACTTTAACCGGATTATCACCATCCCTGCCCGAGAAGAGCGCCGCGTGCAGCACTGGATGGATCGCTTTAACCCCAATGAAAAAACCATAGTCTTCTGCTCCACACAAATACACGCAGGTATGGTGCGCGACTTTATTAATCAGTATGCCGTGAAGAAAGGCTGGACTAAAAATACCAGTTATTGCGTTCGGGTGACTGCCAATGACGGTAAAGCTGGCGAGACTGATCTAAAGACTTTTTGTGATAACGAAAAAACCATCCCGACCATTTTAACCACATCACGCAAGCTCTCTACCGGAGTAGATGCGCGTAACGTGCGCAACATTGTATTGATGCGCCCTTGTAACAACATGATCGAGTTCAAGCAGATCATTGGTCGTGGCACCCGTACCTACGATGGTAAAGATCACTTTACCGTATACGACTTCGTAAAAGCCCACCATAACTTTGCTGACCCTGAATGGGATGGTGAGCCGCTGCCAACAGAAGTGTGTGGTGAGTGTGGTAAGTCAGTCTGTGATTGTGAAGATACAGGGGCTGGCGGCACCGGAGAGGGACAAGACTGTAAGGTCTGTGAGCAGAAGCCTTGTATCTGTGAAAAGCCAGAGCCTGAAGAGTGTGAAGAATGTGGGCAGCGTCCTTGTGTATGCGAAAAGCTAGAAATCAAGTTATCGGATGGTCGTGCTCGCCAAATTAAACACATATCCTCAGCGATGTATTGGGCTGGTGATAAGGTGATTACAGCAAAAGAATTTGTTGAACGCATGTTTGATGACCTACCTAGATTCTTTGAAAACGAAGATCAACTGCGTGAAATTTGGAGTGATCCGACGACCCGCGAGAAGCTATTAGAAGATCTTGCTGAAGCAGGTTACGACAGTGAAAAACTCGATAGCATGAAAGAACTGATCGATGCTAAAGACAGTGACGTGTATGACGTACTAACCTTTGTCGCTTACGCTACAGAAGCTCAAACCCGCACCGAACGTGTACAACATGCTAAGCCAGGTATTCGCTCTGCATTTACCGATTATAAGCAGCAAGAATTTATCGACTTCATCTTAAGCAAGTACATAGATGATGGTGTGCATGAGCTAGCGACGACTAAGATGCGAACCTTGATTGAGCTGAAATACAATACCATCAGCGATGCCGCGGCTGAGTTTGGTTCGCCTAAAGCTATTCGTGAAACGTTTGTTGGATTTCAGAAGTATTTGTATGAGTGATTAAGAGCTTAGAAATTAGTACCCACCAATTAAAGTTAATGCTTAAGTTATATCGATGAAGCAGGAATCACACAGCCAAAGGAAGGTAAATGGAAATTCAAATTGAGCAGTGCAATAACCTAACATCAGCTAAAATAGCCATTGAGCTTAATAAACTGAATATTAAGTTCGCCCCTAATGGAACTGGAAAAAGCACAATCTCCAGAGCCATTCGGTATGCTTCATCAGGGAATGAACAATCCTTATCTGACCTTTTACCTTTCAAATTACGAGAGAATAATCCAGAAGAATTGAGTTCTAAAGTGTTAGGCGTTGACCACCTTAGTTGTGTCATGTGCTTTGACGAAGATTATGTAAGCCAATTTACGTTTAAACCGGAAGAATTAGTCAGTAATAGCTTCGATATTTTTATCAGAACGGATGCTTATAAAGCAGTTGAAGCAGAAATTAAGGATTATGTTCAAGCCACTCAGCAGCAGTTTACCAATAACCCTGATTTAGATGCACTTATCTTAAATCTCAAAGAGTTGAGTGGTGCTTTTAAACTTACTACCAAGGGAGGATTATCTAAAGCCTCAGCAGGAATGAAAGGCTTGTCGGGAGGCAATAAACTCCAAAACATTCCAGTTGGCCTAGAGCCTTATGAACCGTTTATCCAAAGTGCAAAGAGTGTTAACTGGATCGATTGGCAAGCGAAAGGCCACAAGGAATTTTCAGAACTATCCGAATCTTGCCCATTTTGCACAACAAATTCATCCGATAAGCGAGAGCAAATTGCTAAAGTAAGCCAAGAATACGATAAAAATTTGATAAAGAGTCTAATCAGTATTCTTGATGTTATTGAAAAATTGGATGGTTTTTTATCCACTGAAGCAAAGGATAAACTCAGAGTAATCACTTCACAGAAGAATGGTATTGGCAAAGAGCATGAAGAGTACTTAGTTCATGTAAAAAAACAGATCGATATACTTATTGATAAGCTCGAAATAATAAGATCATTATCAAGCTTCGATTTCAAAGAAGGCGAAAAAGTTATTGATAAATTGCTTATTTACAAGATAAGTTTTACATTTTTGGATACTTTAGATACTCAAAAAACCAGAGAAATTGTAGCCTCAATCAATCACTCTATTGATGATTTAATAAAGAAAGCTGGCCCACTCCAGGGGAAAATTAATATTCAACGTGAAGAGGTGAATCGTCTTATTGAACTCCATCAAAAAGACATTAATGGCTTCCTTACCTATGCGGGCTATAGATATGAAGTGGGACTAGTTGGTGAGGGTGACCAGGCGCAGCTCAAACTTCGTCATATGGACAATTCATCTCACCTTAGTGGTGGAAGCCAGCACTTGAGTTTTGGAGAACGAAATGCCTTTTCTATCGTGTTATTTATGTATGAATGTCTAGCCAAAAAGCCAGACCTTATCATTTTAGATGACCCTATATCTTCATTCGATAAAAACAAAAAATATGCCATTTTAGAGATGTTATTTCGCCGAGATGCCAGCCGTTGCTTAAAAAGCAAAACCGTCTTGATGCTGACACATGATGTTGAACCGATTATCGACACATTAAAGGCTGTTCATGGCCAATTTAACAATCAGGTTTTTGCTGCATATTTACGACTGAGAGATGGAGAAATTACGGAGCGATCAATATCTAGTGATGACATTAAAACTTTTACTCAGATTTGTAAAAATATATTCTCGTCTATGCGGGATCCTGTTATCAAATTAATATATCTGCGACGAAGATATGAAGTTTTAGGCGATCTTGAGAATGGATATGAAGTCCTATCAAATTTGTTTAAAAAGCGAGCTGAACCAGAGGATTTTCGTATACCTAAAAAGGATGATGGGGAAAGCACACCACTGTCAATTAATGATTTACATGATGGCATTAGCGATATAAAAAGCTTTATTCCAGATCTCCCAGATGACTATTCATCAGTAGTTGTTTTCTTCAGTAATGAAGAACGAATAAAAGAGCTTTATCTGCAAAGTAATAATGGCTACGAGAAATTGCAATTGACTAGAATTTTATTAGATATCGATGCGGTTGAAAATTCAGTGATTAGAAAATTCATCAATGAAACATATCATATTGAAAATGAATTTATCTTTCAGCTTGATCCGTCTCGCTTCGACCTAATTCCTGAATATGTTGTGAAAGAGTGCGATAAGATACTAGAAGAAATGATGAATATGGAGCTTTTAGCGACAGCTAGCGAAGAGTAGAACTCATTTCGTGCCCTATAGTATGACATTTTATTGTCTGCCTAAATGCTCCTCGTTTGAGTTTAGTCTGATCCCCTGTAGCCTTGCTCACGCTTGGCTAGTTTCCTCGACACCGCATTGCTCAGTGAGACTTACTCGTCGAGCAACTTGAGGTCCTGCCTCACTGACTCCAGCTCAATAACTAAAAGTCCGCCACGGCATTTTCCGATTATTTCTTGTACTGAGTCAGTGGTCGATCCAGCTTCGTTTGAGATACTCCATACATATCCGCGTTTGCTTGCCAAATTAGAAAGCGCTCGAGAAGCAACTTATTAACAGCTTTCTGTTTCTGATAGGCTTCGGTCAGTTTTTCGATGCGCTCATTCGCGTCATGGATGTCTTTTACCCAGCCAGGCTTCTCTGTTGGTGCTTTGAGCGCTGCCTTTCGATCCTTCATTACCATGTCTATAGCGGGCAGTTTCATCAAAGACTGGCGAGCACGGCTTATTCCTAGCTTGGCTTTGCACTCATCGACAAGAAGAGGCCAGGTCAGCTTGGCTTCAGACCACTCTTGAATTAATTTGATGATGCGTGTTTCGTCTTTTTTCGTTAAATGTCCCATCGTTATTCCTCAATCTCATTTAGCATGGCGGACAGTTCCTCTAAGGACGGCAACTCCGCTTCTTTCGGGGCTTCGATTGTTTTGGCGTCGATAAGCCCAGCCATTACAGCGGCGTTTTTAGTCAGGTTCCAGCCGTTATCAGAGTTCCACACAATATCACCCTGTTCGAGTTCAGGATTCTCTAGAGTTTTGATTAACGCATTGCATTTAAATAGATCCAACCCTACTTTTTTGCGCCACACAACGGCACCCAATTCCTCTTGGGCCTCTGCTGCTAATGCTTTCTCATAGCGCCTTTTTAGGTCCGCCCGCTCTTCTTTGAGGTTGGCTAGCTTTACGTCATCTCCTTTTACACAGCCTAGATTTCCGCAGGACAAGCACGCTCCCATTTTGGGGCAGGGTTCACTCTCAAATCGGTGCACACAGATACCGAGGTGAGTTTGGTGAATTACTCGATCTTGAGAGCTTGCTGCAAGATCAGTTACATCACTGAGACGTAAGGGCTCATTGGTTCTGATCTTTTCTAAACGCTTCGCAGCATTGCTCTGCTTAGTTTTTGGATGAACTGCTGTAACGGCTGCGGTGCGCTCTTCAACGGTTTCATGGTTGTAAACGTGCCCCATGGAGGTTCGTCCTGAAAAGGCGTCGATCAGAAGTTGTGACAGGCCTGCTCGGTGCATCTCAGTATTTAGTTCATGGCGAAAGGCGTGAGTGTTTACTTTTAGGCTCCCGTACCCATGGCGCTTGAAAATACTTTGAGTATGCAGGGCCCCTCCTAATTGTCCTGTCATGCGCTCATTGTTGGCAGCGATCTCCACACCAAAATCACGGCGGATTGCGACCGCATTTTTCGTTTCATCATGCAAGCTACCTGTTCGTACCGTAAACAATGCATCGCGATACTTCACTCGCTTTTTACCACTTTCCGCAGGGGTGGTGTATGGGAAGTCTTTAGACAAATACTTTGTGCGCATTAGAATATTGAGTTTCCGCAATGTAATGGCAGCTTTATCATCAAATTGAAAATGATGGAGTCTGCCGTTCACATAGACTCTCTTCCCGTTACTGGTATCCCATCCTTCTCTTATTTCATCAAATACAGCTTGTGCATCAGGACTTAATGCATTGTGCTTTGCCAGGGAGTCAAGCCATTCACTCTTGAAATAACTCCTCGCTGATCTCCCAATAGACGACTTGGTTTTAAGCGCTAAGCGGACCTCTTCATACGTGAGTGGATCATCTTGGCCTTTCAGGGGTAAGTCTTCATGTGGTGGAAATTCATTAGGATGATCTTCGAGCCATGCGGCATAGGTACGGGCTTCTTTCGTGATCGGTGTCAGCAGTTTAATGACCCGTTCCACTGATGGCTCCATGCCTTTCATAACAGGCTTTATCGTCGCTCCAAAGCCCTTCTCAGCGTACCATCGCAGGAACATGCGCTTACCTCTATCAGCATCCTCTTTGAATACCAAACAATCACGTTCGACATCGGCTAGCTCACCGATACGACTGGGCTGACTTAGCAGGAGAGCGCACGCTGAAAGAGTTATAATGTCTAGTCGGCTGGTTAGGTCATTATTGAACAGCTCACCTAATGCTAAAATAGATTCACTACTCGGCAGCTTGTTGTTACGATTTTTCTTCTGTTCCTTCAACGTACCTGGCTTCTTCAATGGCAAAGGAGAAGTCCACCGGAAGGGATTCGCGAGCAGCCCTTTCTCCCTCATCAGGTGGACTATTTGTTCAAGATTCTTGCTCTTCCTGTAAGCAGTATCACTAACTGGATGCTCAGTTTGGAAATATTCACAGGCTCTGTTGCAAATAGCAGCTGATACTAATGTCACATCTCTTGTGCCAGACAATTCGACCAGGGCGGTCTCAACAACCCTAGCAGTGGAGAGCCACTCCTTGGCCGATTTTTTTCCTTGAAATATCCTGTAATAGACAACTAGCGCTTTGGCGAAATCCATGAACGGCGGCTGCATATACTTTTTATCTTGCGCCTTCACATTTCTAGGTGATCCGTGAGCAGTGAAGGCGCAACTGTGAATTCCCGACTTATGCCATGAATCTATGTCCCATCGAATACCGACATGGACCAGTTTATTAGGAATTCCCTTAGGTAAAGTGGCTTGTGCCCATGCAATAAAAGCATCCAGTTGCGCAGCGGCCTTAAGGTGGCTTTGGGGTTTAAAATCGATAATGTCACTCATACGTCATTTTTTCCTGCTTCGTTTGACGCATGTAGTACGTTGCAATCAAGAATAATCTTACGACATGCCAGAATGGCTCGGTCCCAGACAACCCCAGTGGTTTTATCTGTCGCGATGGTTTGAGCACGGCGACGCTCTAATCGCTCAAGTGCAGTGCTGTGATCTGCATCCAGAAGCGGCTGGAATTTACTGCACGGGTAGCAGCTGAATGGAGCATCCAGATGGCAGATCGTATCAGCACCGCAGACAGCTATGTCTTCAATCTGACGATCCTCACGATCCCCGTTTTTGGCTGAAGCTCGATCTGTAATAATTGTGCCGGAAAAAGCTTCCACAACCAGCGCGAGATGATTAGTCATCTTCTCGTCAATCAGATTCATCAATTCCGCTGATATCGCTCGATATTTGCGGACAGATCGTGTTCCTGATTGCATTAATGCACTAGCCATTGACCACTCGTCCAGTCCAGCGTTTGAGAGGTCGGTGCCGAGTGTATGCCTGAAGCGGTGGCCTTTACTGATTTTCAGTGGTTGATGTGTGCGCGAAGAAATAGGAAAGCCAGGCATACTCTCCATTTTCAGCAGCCAAGGTCTTATTGCTCCACTAGTAGCATGAAACCTCGGCTGCGGTGCCAGCTCTAACGATTTTTGATCAAGAGTATCAACTAATACGGGAATTTGTGAGTGATCCGTACCTTTTTCACTATCGAATTTGCGACGAAAGAGGGGCACATGTTTAACCGCTTTATCCCAATCGGCCCGGCCAGGATATTCCTGCTGAAGTCGAGAAAGGATAATTGACTGATAGGCCTGCACGATATTGTAGAGATCTTCATCTAAGTTAAAGGTCTCAGATTTTTCTCGCCATCCCGCATTATCGTCTTTCTGCTTCGCCCAGAATATTCGAATCTGGTATCCCTGTTCGGCTTTGATGAAATCATCAAAAACTATCTTGCGTAGTTGTGTACCACGTTGCCCGTAGATCATGGCCAAACGCAAATAGAGGTAGCGCTCAGGATCTAGATTGCCGTGACAGAACTGCTCATTTACCCACTGGTACAGTGCGTCTTGCTCCATCTGCGTAAACGGCCCCTGTTCGGGGTCTAAGCGTAAGATGACGTCGTTTTTGGAGCGCTTCTTTCTTGGGAGTATATAATAAACATCAATCAGCGCTTGCGAAGGTCGCTGTTCAAGCGATTCACATCCCCCCCAAAATTCCATAAAAGCGCACAGCGCGGAAAACTCCCCCATATTAAATCGTTCGCGTAAATCGATCAGGTGATCTTCATTAAGAGGATCTAGTCCTGCCTGTGCAGCACGTGAAAAAATTGAAGCTGTTACCCCTAAACTTCCTTGCGCGGCCTCCGCCATGCGATAGGACAAAGCCGCGTGCAACCAGTGTTGCCAATCGGATGGAACGCAAGCGATTGCGGCTTGCCAATTAACCGCACTGCGGTCTGACCTGTCAGGCCACCACATTGGTTCTGAGGGAGTAAAGAATTCACCACATTTGGCGAGTCGAGGTGTATCCAACCACGCATCAAGAGAATCCTGAGTCGGCGCTTCAAGAGCTGAAACCGTGATATTCATTTTTTGTCCCCTTTGCGAATTTCAGTCTCGATAGACTCTATGATTGCCTTGAATTTATCCGAGCGTTTTCTCATTGACTTGTCTGCTTCTTCCTTCCAAAATTTCGCTCCATAAAGGCTAGGCATTTTAGACTCTTCGCTCCAGCCAAAGGCATAGGTGAGGATCTTTTGAATCTTTGTGGTACGGTCCTCGGGAGTAAGTGCGTTTAACTCATCTCGCATGCTTTCGAGTAGTATGCAGACTGCATCGTGGCGCAATATGTGAGGGTGAATATGCGTAAGTTCAGGTGCTACTTTACCAACCCTAGGTAAGATGCCGTCCAGCGCTTTAATACTCATTGGGCAGCCATAATTACGACGATGGGACACCAATAAAAATGGATGTTTTTTTGCCTTGCGTGGGCTCTTCTTCGAGACGCGATAGGTGTCTGTATATTCCTTTAATGCCCAGGTCAGGTCATCACTCATTGGAAGCATACGTTCGTGGGTTTTGAATTGTGGAGCTAAGGTGCGCGGGTCGATTTCATGATCCTCAAGATCGACAACTGAGAGTTGTTCGCTGTGCCAATGAATATCACTGAGCTTAATCAGAAGCATTTCAGAGCGACGTAGTCCCAAATCAAGACCCAAGAGTAAAATGATGTAATTACGAAGCTTTAGTGCTTTATTAGCAAAAGGGTTCTCGGCATTCTCTGGATGCATGACTTCTAATAAACGATCTCGCTCCAAGCTAGACAGTCCTTTGATGTCATCATTTTTTCTCTTTTTCCAAGCAGGTCTAGCGGCCTTTATTTTACGATTGAAACGCCGCTCAAGATCGTCAATGGCTGCATCTCGAGTTGTCTCTTCACCAAGTTTGTCGTACAAAAAATGAAGGTAATCGCGCACTGCTTCCAGTCGCTGTTGAGCATGGATTCTGCCTACCGTTTCGTTGGCTTTGAGGAGTAGGCGGATGCCTGTGTACTTTTTGTCTAAAGTTGATTTGTTCAACGCGGCGTCAGCAACAAAACGCGATATCTCACTATCAGTTAAATAACGCGATACTGGGCGTTCCTCAAGGCGAGCAATAAGATCAATCGTTTCATATTTCAGGAAATCTTCAAACAGTGCTATGTGTTCCAGGTGCTTTTGTTGTGTGTTTAATGCCCTAGCTGACTTCTCTTGGGTCACATAAAGGTTTGGGTAGTATTTGGGGATGAGCTCTTGCACTAAAACTTTTCTTCTTGCACCATTCATCTTTATTTCAACGATTTGATGAGTCATCAATTCACATCCAAAACTTAACTTTTTAAAAGTATAGTAAAGAACTGAATTGTCACAATCAAAAACATAACTTTAATGAATTAAATATTCGTGTGCTGAAAATCTTCAACAAGCACGTAAACACTGACTTACAGGTAAAATAAGATATGGCTAAAAGTGACAAAACTGGTAAAACAGGTTCTTACGTATATACCATGAATCGGGTAGGCAAGATCGTGCCTCCTAAGCGTCAAATCCTTAAAGATATTTCTCTATCTTTCTTCCCTGGCGCCAAGATCGGCGTACTAGGCTTAAACGGCTCTGGTAAGTCGACTCTACTGCGTATCATGGCCGGTATCGATACTGATATCATTGGCGAAGCGCGTCCGCAGCCAGACCTTAACGTCGGTTACCTTTCGCAAGAGCCCGAGCTTGATCCGACAAAAGACGTTAAAGGTAACGTTGAAGACGGCTTACGTGAGCTAATGGATGCTAAAGAGCAGCTTGAGCAGGTTTATGCCGATTACGCTGAGCCCGATGCTGACTTTGATAAGCTGGCCAAGAAACAGGGTCGCTTAGAAGCGATCATTGAATCACAGGGTGGTCATGATTTAGATCGCCAGATGGAGATTGCTTCAGACGCACTCCGTCTGCCACCTTGGGATGCGGATGTTTCTAAACTGTCAGGTGGTGAACGCCGTCGTGTCGCGCTTTGTCGTTTACTGATGTCGAAGCCAGACATGTTGTTACTAGATGAGCCAACCAACCACCTGGATGCTGAATCAGTTACTTGGTTAGAGAAATTCTTAGAAGAATATCCAGGCACCGTTGTGGCGATTACCCACGATCGTTATTTCTTGGATAACTGCGCCGAGTGGATTCTAGAATTGGATCGCGGCCATGGTATTCCTTACGAGGGCAACTACAGCTCTTGGTTAGAACAGAAAAACGCCCGTTTAGAAGGCGAAGCTAAGTCGCATGAGTCGCATAAACGTACCATTCAGCGTGAATTAGAATGGGTACGCTCTAATCCGAAAGCGCGCCAAGCCAAGAGCAAAGCCCGAATGGCAGCATTCGAAGAACTGAACTCGAAAGAATTCCAAGCGCGTGCAGAAACCAGTGAAATCTACATTCCACCTGGACCGCGTTTAGGTGACAAGGTCATCGAATTCAATAACGTGACTAAGTCTTTCGACGGCCGTGTTTTATTAGATGACCTTAGCTTAAGTATTCCGGCGGGTGCCATTGTCGGTATCGTTGGCGGTAACGGTGCCGGTAAATCGACACTGTTTAGAATGATTGCAGGCTCAGAACAACCTGATTCTGGTTCGATTGAACTGGGTGAAAGTGTAGAGCTGGCGTTTGTTGAGCAGTTACGTGATCAGCTAGACGATGATAAAAGCGTTTGGGAAGCCGTTGCTGATGGCGCCGAAACTTTCATGATCGGTACTCACGAAGTCTCTACCCGTAACTACATCGGTCGCTTTAACTTTAAAGGCGGCGATCAGAAGAAACGTGTTGGCGACTTATCCGGTGGTGAACGTGGTCGTTTGCAGTTGGCGTGTACTCTGCGTCAGGGCGCAAACGTATTATTACTCGATGAACCCTCAAACGATCTGGATGTTGAAACCTTACGTGCGTTGGAAGAAGCCGTATTGGCTTTCCCAGGTACAGTGATGGTGGTATCCCACGATCGCTGGTTCTTAGACCGCATCGCGACGCATATTCTAGCGTACGAAGGAGATTCAAAAGTGAACTTCTTTGACGGTAACTACACCGAATATGAAGCAGACCGCAAAGCCCGTTTAGGATCTGATGCTCAGCCGAAGCGCATGAAATATAAGCGTTTGGCGTAAAAAAATTGGCATGTTTGCACCTACGCAGGCATGCCAAACTAGCCCATTATGACCTTATTAAATTAAAGAATAATAAGATTAAGGGTTCCTCTCATGACTCAAACTAGCTCCCATACCTCTAATAGCCAAGCACTTGGTGGCAAGGTTGAAATTAAACCACGCCATATGTCTTTCCCATTCTCCAACGTTGAAGAGAAATTCTTTTGGGGCGGCAACTCGGTATTAAGCGTTTTTGCAGGTGCCTTATCTTCTACCTTCCCTCCAGGGGAAGCGGAGTTTATCGAATCAGTTCGTAACTACCGTGATCAAATAAGCGATGAAACCCTAAAGCAACAGATTAAAGGTTTTATTGGTCAAGAAGGTCACCATAGCCATCAGCACAAGCAAGCGAACTTAGTTTTACAAGAACGTGGTATTGATGCGGTGCGTTTAGAAAAGCATCTTGAGAAAGATATTAAAAAGTACATTGGCCGTAAGCATGTAAATAACAAATTCCGTTTGGCCATGACCGTCGGTATGGAACATTTAACCGCGATTATGGCAGAACATATTCTGACAAAACCTGAATCGTTAGGTGAGTTAAATTCAACCGTTCAAGAATTGCTTTATTGGCATGCAGTTGAAGAAATAGAACATAAGGCCGTAGCGTTTGATGTCTTTATGTTATGTGAAAATGATCAGAAGTATTTACGTAGAGTCTTACGATTGACGGCGGTATTATTCAGTGTTCGCATCACTTGCTACATGGTCGCATTGCTTATTTGGGCACGTAAAAGACCTTCTTGGAAAGAGTTGAAAGAATTTGGTTCGTTTATGTTTAATAAAAAAACGGGGCTAATTCCAGGGATTCGCAGCAACTACAAAGATTATTTCAAAGAAGGCTTTCACCCTTGGGATCATGCTAACCAAGAGCTGGTGGACATGTGGAAAGAGAAAATGTATCGACCAGAGCATGACTTAGGTTTGCAGCGAGCAAATGCAAAAGCCGAGAAAAAAGCGGCAGCAGACGCGACTACTTTGGGGTTGGCGATATGAGTTTAGAAGTAGATTATGAAATCGTTATTATTGGTACCGGTTTTGCCGGTATTGGTATGGCGGTTAAATTACAACAAGCGGGTATTCATTCGTTCAAACTGGTCGAACGCAGCAATGAAGTGGGCGGAACTTGGCGCGACAATACGTATCCGGGTTGTGAGTGTGATGTGCAATCACACCTATATTCATTTTCGTTTGAACCTAAAGCCGATTGGTCGAAAAAATATTCCAGCTGGAATGAAATTCGTGATTACATTATTGCGGTTACCGACAAACATAATCTTCGTCAAAAAATTCAATTCAATACGGGCTTAGAAGGCGCGAGCTTTGATAAAAACAGTGGTACTTGGTTAGTTAATCTCTCCGATGGCAGCAAGACAAGAGCACGGTTTGTTATCACCGCAGTCGGGCCATTAAGTAATCCTTCAATACCTGAAATTAGCGGCAAAGAAAGCTTTAATGGGCCTATTTTTCACAGTGCGCAATGGGATCATGCAGCGGACCTTAAAGGCAAAAAAATTGCCGTTATTGGTACCGGTGCTAGTTCGATTCAATTTGTGCCGCGTATTGCAGAAAATGCACAAAGTATTGAGTTGTTTCAGCGCAGTGCGCCTTGGATACTACCTAAGCCCGATCGTAAAATTTACGCCATCGAAAAAGCATTATATCAATATTTACCCGGCTGGCGTTTAGCGCACCGTGCGTCGTTATATTGGGCCAATGAAGTCACATTACGCGGTTTCCTAAAAGAGAAATCTTGGATTCGCTCTATCGCAGAGTGGGGCGCAACGAAGCACATTCATCACCATATTAAAGATGAAGAACTGCGTAAAAAACTCACCCCCGATTTTCAATTCGGTTGTAAGCGCGCGTTATTATCGAATGAATATTATCCCGCCCTTGCCCGTGACAATGTGGCCGTGGTGGATACCGGCATCGAACGTATTACTGAAACCGGTATTATCGATAAGCAAGGTAAGGCCCATGATGTCGATGTCATTATCTGGGGAACCGGCTTTAAAGTTGATGAACCGCTCATGGGCATCGATATAGCCGGTATCGATGGCCAAGATTTAAACGCGGTGTGGAAAGATAACGGCTTTGAATCTTACTATGGCACCACCGTCGCAGGCTTTCCGAACGCCTTTATTTTAGCCGGTCCTAATACCGGTATTGGTCATACTTCGCTGGTGGTGATGATTGAAGCGCAATTCAGTTACATTATGGATGCGATTCAGAAAATTCAGCAGCAGGATATCAAATACATCGACGTGAAAGAGTCGGTACAAACTCAGTTCTGTCAAAGTATGCAAGACAAAATGGTGGGTACGGCTTGGACCTCGGGCTGTAATAGTTGGTATCTTTCTGACTCGGGTAAAAACTTCACTATCTGGCCAGACTACACTTATAACTACATTCGCCAGATCAAGCAGATTAATCTGGCGGATTATCATGTTGAAAAACTGAATGAGGCTGTATCAAGCGAAGCGACATTAGCGGCGTCTTAATCGACGCAGTCGCTTCGTTAGTCGTTAGCGAGCCAGTCACATAACTGACATTTTAACTTCATCGCACTGTCATAAATTATCTATTTAATTGAAATCTAACAGAAACATTCAATGGAATACGATAATGAAAACACTCCTTAAATCTGCCGCAATTTTTCTAAGCTCCGCTGTTCTAGCAACAGCGGCAAACGCTACCGATATGACCACTATTGAAGGTCTAGTCACCTTTGATCAAGGTGACTTTCATCTTGTTACTGCGACCGACCGTATTATTCTTACCGGTATGAGCCGTGATGAATTGAGCTTCTATTCAGGTCAGGCTGCCATTATTACCGGCGAAGCACATACCGATGACGGTGAGGCTGGCATGATGGAAGTGTATAAAATTCAGCTCGAAAAGCAGGGGCAGCTAGTGACACTTTATGACTGGGATGTTGTAAATAAGGAATTATACGAAAACTGAGCATTAACCCCCAACACTTTTTAAAAAGGTAGCTAAACTTAAGTTAGTTATAATTTTGGAGTGTAATTGAATGACTAAGCAAGACTCAACCAGTGCTGAAGAGCATCGACGATTCCGACGTATTGATTTCGTAGATGCGGTGCAGGTTATAAGTGACGATGTAGACGGCTCAGAAAAGCATAGCTGGCAGGCCCAGTGTACTGACATTTCAATGCGCGGCATGTTGCTAGAAGTTCCTGAGCAGTTTTCTTGCAGTATCGGCACGCCTTGCGAAGTATTGCTGATGTTATCGGAAGATGTGCAAATAGAGATGCCGTGTACTCTGGTTCATCGCGAAGAGAACAAAGCAGGCTTTCGGGCAGAAACAATGTCCTTAGATAGCATGACCAGCTTACGACGTTTATTAGAACTGAATCTTGCTGATAATGCCGAAGTAGAACGTGAGTTGGGCTTTTTAATTGAAAAAACAGCTTAGCCTATTGGCTGGGCTGAATGCGCACTGAATCAGCGCGAGTCATTAAGTCTTTGCCCTATGTCTGTGCGAAAGATATTAAGCGACAACTTGCCCACGATAGATTCGTTTACTTTTAGGCGCCGATAATTCTGCAACAGATGGAACTTCAATTAACTGAGTTTGGCCACGATAGACCTTGGTGATATAGCGCGGTCCTTCTACATCTACTACCTTTTTAGCCTCTTCAACGGCCTCTCGTAGTTTATCCGGCCAACCTTCCCCTGCTAGGTTAAACGTCTCTTTGATGATCGCTTTTAGAACGGTATCGCTCGAGTTGTGATAAATTTTATTGAGTTCGCTGAGTACATCGGGGTTTGCTAATTTAATACTCGGTTTGTCTTCACTCGGTGCACGGCGTCGTGCTTCAGAAATCAAATCGATCATTGCTTTGTTGTAATTCATAGCTTTTATCTCCTTCGTTGGAATAAGCTAATAGTGGTGAGAACCGTTAAGTGAATAACGGTTCGCAACAATCGTGCCTATAGTTGGAAGACTATAAAAATCCTTTATAAATCAGCAGTTTTAATACTTTTATCCTTCAATGTAATCACCTCAATATTGCGAATTTCAATCGAACCATCGCGCTCATTCACACTGTCTTGAATCAAAATACTGCTACCATTTTTCTGAATGCTGTAATCCGCGAAATTGCCTTGCAGTAAAACCGTATCGTTACCATCAGCGCCGTCTAAAACATTGGCCCCTGAATTTCCCGCTAGCTGGTTATCCAATGCATTGCCCAATAAACCACTGTTGTTCGAGCCGGTTAAGCGGGCATTCGTCAAGTATTGAGACTTGTAGGTATAGGTTTGATTGTTATCAAGCTGCAGTGAAAAGGTACCACTAAAGCCAGCATCAATACGTGCCATATAGCTGATATTAGGCTGAAAATAAGCCTGCATTGCCGCATAGCCTAAAGGATCTTTAGTTTGTACATCAGCGCGAGTTTTAGCTGTGTAAATACCCCACATACCACCTGGGGTGCTGCTTACCTGCCAAAAACCATAATAACTATCAAGCACACTGGCTAGATATTCTTGCGATAAACTCCCTTCTTTACTCAGCTCCTCGATCCAACTAACAGTACTGCTATCAGCACCAGCAGCGGGCCATAAACTTTGCGCTCTGGCATTTTCTTGCGCTGTTTTGACTTGCTTGCTGAATACCATATCAGCACCCGGTTGAGAGGCTGTTCCTATGCCATAGTCATGCATTAAATGCAGAATTTCCTCGAAAGAAGCATCGCGATAAGTCCCTAAATCTGCTGATAAATAGCCAATAGAACCTTCGGTGATCATCTCTTTTTCATACAGCGGCTGGCCCTGTAAGCCTTCTGGCAATTCGATGTCGCCGTCGGCGCCTTTTAATAGCATCATGTGAGCGCCATTGTCTGCCATGTGGTTGGCTACCGTGTCTTTACCTTCTAGATAGAAGCCTAAAATGCGCTGTGCTCTGATCAGTTGATCGTCGCTGATAGCTTGCTGGGCATAAAAACCGATGCTTTTACCGTTAGGGGAGGTAAGGCCAAGGTATTTACAGAAAGTCGTCTTGTATAGGGCGCTGCTAGCCTCAGGAAGTTTATTAATGCCTAGGGTATTGCTTTCGAAGCAGTTATTACCGGTTACTGTCGTCGTGCCACCGCCAGTATTATTAGCATTGCCGGTATTAGTATTGGCATTATTGGAATCACTACTGCCGCCGCACGCAGACAGCAACGAAACGAGGAGACCTGTGGCCAGGCTGACAGAGAGAAGGTAATGCTTGCGTATAAGTTTCATAATAAATGAATTCCTCATGGGTAGAGCTCAAGCATAAATATTGCCGCGGTCTAGATCTGTCACAAGCTTGTGTGGGTAATGTCAGCGCTTGTCATCTGACAAACGCTGACTTAAGGGCCACAATGAAAGGATATAAGTCGACAGTCTTTTGGTTACACTGGCTTATATCGATCGCATTGAAATTTCCATCAGAGTTCAATTAGAGTTCAATCAAAGTTCAAGTAGAGTTCAAGTAGAAATGGTCAATCAACAAGCAAACATATTCGTCGTTGAAGACGATACTGAAATTTGTCGTCTCTTAAGATTGTTTTTAGAGACAGAAGGGTTCGCCATTAGTTTTTGCCACGATGGTAACGACGCGGTAAGCCAAATTCGCCGAGCTAAGCCCGATATTGTGATCTTGGATGTCATGCTGCCCGGACAAGATGGCATACAAGTCTGTAAGCAGGCGCGAGAATTTTATTCAGGCCCTATTTTAATGCTCACCGCCAGTGAAGATGACATCACCGAGTTGACGGCGTTTAAAGTGGGAGCGGATGACTATGTGCGCAAGCCAATAAAGCCTGAGGTACTTCTCATGCGCTTACAAGCGCTATTACGTCGTAGCCAAGGGATCAAAAGTGAACAAGTAGAAAACATTTATTGTGACGAATTAACCATCAATTCATCACGCCGCGAAGTCTTATTAAATAATGAACTGGTAGACCTGCACAGCTCTGAAATTGATCTGGTTATGTTGTTATCGCAAAGCCAAGGACAAGCGGTCAGTCGAGATGAATGCTTCCGCGCGTTACGTGGATTTGATTACGACGGCATTGATCGTTCTTTAGATATGAGAATCTCCAGCTTAAGAAAAAAAATCATGGACCAAAAGTCTCCCCATCGGTTTATTAAAACCGTACGCGGAGTGGGTTATATGCTGGCATCCGGCAATGAAAAATAATCTTTTCTGGTTGTTATTCGGCAGTACCGCAGTCGGTTTATCGATTTGCGGACTGGCGCTGTATTTTTCAATACTGTTTGCGATGGCGCAAGATCAAGTCTTGGATTTTGCCGACGATGTGCAAATACTGCGTACAGAAATAGCAGAAAACTGCGCGCCTGCAGGACAGCTTGATGAATTAAAAAACTGCATCGCTGATCATGATGGCATATTCAACTTCATCGTCGAGTTAACCCAAACAAAGCCCCTGTTAAATAGAGAAGGGGTAGATGGAGAAGCGCTAGAGGCCGAAGAAATAGGACTAGTCGGCGATAAACGAATTTATGATTATTTTGATCACGACAATCAAGAAGAAGGCTTTCTCGCCACCATGCCATTACGAGTGAAGGGCATCAATAAAGACTTCTGGTTGATTATACGAGACGATTTTAATCAAGATGCACAGCCGCATGGTTTAAGTGCAGAAGAGAATGACTCTGCAGAAGAAGATGAAGATGGTTTAGACATCGCATTAACCGGGGCTATGTATGGCATCTTTATACTGTTATTTATTTTAGCGCTGTTTTTATACATTCCGGTACGCAAACTGAATCGCTGGATTGGCGATATGCAATACGCCAGTGAAGAAATTGCTAAGCAAAACTATGACGTACGTTTGACCGAATATAAAACACAACCTTTAGGCAATCTCGCATCCAGTTTCAATAGCATGGCAGAAAGTATACAAGGCCATATTCGCGATAAAAATATTCTCGCCAATGCTATCGCCCATGAATTAAGAACACCGTTAACCCGCTTTCGATTAGCATTAGGGTTATTGAATCGGCAGCCGTTAGCAGGCTTAGCCAAAGAACTGGTCAGCGACTTAGAACGCTATACCGATGACCTAGAAATGATCACCGATAATACGCTGCAGTTAGCGACCCTGCGTGATAGTAAAATTAACCTGTTAACGATAAACCTAGATGAATTTATCAATAACCAAGGTGAAAAGTTTAAAGCGAGTTTTCCTGAACTGACTTTATCCGTATCCAATCAATCCTGTCAGTTGCAAACGGATGTGGGTTTTCTGCAGTTAGCACTGGATAACTTATTAAGTAACGCCTGTCATTACGCAGAAAGCAGCGTCAGCCTTAGACAGTGGAAAGATGAAGGTCATGTTTATATTGAAGTGTGCGATGACGGCCCAGGCATTCCAGAGAAAGATGTGGAGTACATTCAGCAAGCGTTTACCCGCTTAGATAAAAGCCGTAATCGGGCAACGGGTGGTACAGGGTTGGGATTAGCGATAGTGCGTATTGCAGTGCAGCGTTTAGAAGGCGAGTTGAAATTTCAACCCGCCGAGAAGGGGGCGCGTATTTGTTTGAGCCTGCCTTTAAAGACGGCTAATTAATTTATTGACCTCTAACGCAAACTCAGCACCAGAATCTTCTTGTAGAAAGTGGCCACCGGTTAACGTGACATGGGGCTGACCTTTCGCTCCCGGGATTTTCCCCTGCATGTATTTATCGCCGCCACGAGTGATCGGATCACCATTACTGAAACAAGTAAGAAACGGTTTATGCCATTGCTCTAAAATTTTCCAGGCAGCGCGGTTAGCGTCACTGGCAGGGTTATTCGGATCAATCGGTACTAAGCGTGGGAAAGCACGGGAACCCGCTTTGTATTTGGCACTGGGGAAGGGCGCATCATAAGCGCGGCGCTCATCCTTGCTTAACGTTTTAAAACAGCCGCCATCCACAATACGGGCAATCGGAAACCACGGGCTGTGGGTTGCAAACGCCAGCCATAGTTTAAATACTTTAGGCAGCTTGCCTTCATCACCTGTGGGTAACATGCCATTACCCACGGTAATCGCATCAAAGCGTGCTTCATTTTCAGCGGCTAAGCGCAAACCAATTAATGATCCCCAATCTTGGCAGACTAAAATCATATTCTTTAGATCAAGCTGCTCAATAAAAGCGGTCATCCAATCCATGTGCGTCGCAAAAGAATAATCATTGATATCGGTGGGCTTATCCGACTTACCAAAGCCAATTAAATCAGGCGCAATAACGCGATGCCCAGCGGCCACACAAACAGGAATCATATGACGATACAAATAAGACCAGCTCGGTTCACCGTGCAACATCAGCACGGTTTTTTGTTGGTGGTTATTTTCATCATTACCTTCGTCGACGTAATGCATTTTCATGCCATCAACTTCAAGGTAGTTCGCCTTAAATTGATAATTTGGCAAACGCTTAAAACGGCTTTCCGCTGTGGTAACGAAGTTCATAATGATCCCTATTTTTATTATTAATTAGTATTCTTCAAACGGCTCTTTCTAAATAGCCTCTAGCGCCTGGCTGATTTTCTCGACACCCACGACCTGCATGCCGGGAATTCCACCTTTTGGAATATTACCTTTCGGCACAATCGCGCGCGTGAAACCATGCTTAGCCGCTTCTCTTAAACGTTCTTGGCCAGAAGGTACCGGGCGAATTTCCCCCGACAAACCCACTTCACCAAACACAATCAAATCTCTAGGTAAGGGTTGATTACGGAAACTGGATAAAGTTGCAATCAATAGTGCCAGATCAGCCGCAGTTTCAGAAATTTTCACGCCACCGACAATGTTAATAAACACATCTTGATCACCTAAGTGCAAACCACCGTGACGATGCAAAACCGCCAATAACATGTGCAAGCGATTAAAGTCCCAACCGACGGCAACGCGTCTAGGGTTGTTCATGCTCGATTCATCGACCAGAGATTGTACTTCTACCAACAACGGGCGAGTACCTTCCCACACTACCATCACTAGACTACCGGCGGCGGGTTCTTCTGAGCGCGACAAGAAGATCGAGCTCGGGTTCTTAACTTCTTTTAAACCCACATCCAACATGGCAAATACACCCAGCTCATTCACCGCGCCAAAACGGTTTTTAATGCCGCGCAGGGTCCGATAGCGACTATCACTTTCACCTTCGATCATCAGTGACGCATCAATGATGTGTTCTAAAACTTTCGGCCCCGCAAGATTACCGTCTTTGGTAACGTGGCCAACCAGAAAGAGCACCGTATTGGTTTGCTTAGCAAAGCGCGTGAGATAAGCAGAGCATTCACGCACTTGCGTCACGCTGCCAGGGGAAGATTCAACGCCGTCCATATTCATCACTTGAATCGAATCGATCACAATGACTCTAGGCTGTTCTTTTTGCGCAATACGGGTAATCGCTTCAACGTTGGTTTCCGACAGCATCTGCAAATTATTCATCGGTAGCTTCAAACGCTTGGCGCGACGGGCAACCTGCTGCAGGCTTTCTTCGCCAGTGATATAAAGGGTCTGCATCGTTTGCGCGAGGTGACACATCACTTGTAATAGCAGAGTCGATTTACCCGCACCGGGATGACCGCCGATCAAAATAGCCGACCCCGGTACTAAGCCACCGCCTAATACCCGATCGAATTCTTGCATGCCGGAAGAAAAACGCGGCACTTCATCAAGATTAATATCCGACAGCTTACTGATCTTGCCCGCTTCTTCGCCATTACCGGCATAACCTTCAAACTTCACATCACGGGTTGCTGCTTTCGCACTGCTCGCAACCACAAATTCAGTCAGCGTATTCCACTCATTACACTCAGCACACTGGCCCTGCCACTTCGTATGATCAGCACCACACTCGGTGCAGACATAGGCTGTTTTTTTCTTCGCCATTTGAATTCAGCTATCTAATAAATATGAGACCAGAATACCTGAGCGAACAAAGAGAAGGTAATAGTTTGTCAGCTAACAGACACTTCTAGAAAATTAGGGGATTGTCAGCAATGACAGTTAATAGTCTTATTGGTAGTATCGATGCTTACAATAGTAAAAAATAGACAATCATAGGGAAGGCAAGGCATGAAATTAGAAACACAATCGATCCACGCGGGCTTTGAAGACGATCCAACGACACGCGCCGTGGCAGTGCCTATTTACCAAACAACGTCTTATAGCTTCCGTGATACTCAACACGGCGCTGACCTGTTCGATCTAAAAGAGCCAGGCAACATTTATACCCGCATCATGAACCCAACCAACGACGTGCTAGAAAAGCGTGTGGCTGAAATGGAAGGCGGCATCGGCGGTTTAGCGTTTGCTTCGGGTATGGCGGCGATTACTGCAGCGATTCAAACCGTTGCGCGCGCTGGGGATAACATCATCAGTGTTAGCCAGCTGTATGGCGGCACGTATAACTTCTTCGCTCATACCTTGCCTAACCAAGGCATTGAAGTGCGTATGGCGAAAGGCGATGACCTTGCTGGCCTAGAAGCATTGATCGATGATAATACCAAAGCACTTTTCTGTGAGTCTATCGGTAACCCAGCGGGCAATATCGTCGACATTCAAGCCTTGTCTGACATGGCGCACAAGCATGGCGTGCCAGTGATTGTGGATAACACAGTCGCGACACCGATTCTTTGTCGTCCGATTGAACAGGGTGCTGATATCGTGGTTCATTCCTTGACCAAATACATCGGTGGTCACGGTACTTCAGTTGGCGGCATGATTGTCGATTCAGGAAATTTCCCTTGGAAAGATCACCCACGCTTCCCAACGTTTAACCAACCTGATCCGTCTTATCACGGTGTGGTTTATGCCGATGCATTTGGCCCTGCTGCCTTTATCGGTCGTGCGCGCGTAGTACCTCTACGTAACATGGGTGCTGCAATTTCACCGTTTAACTCTTTCCTTATTCTGCAGGGTTTAGAAACATTAAGCCTACGTATGGAACGTCATACTGAGAATGCTCTTAAAGTGGCTAAGTACTTGTCGGCTCACGCGATGGTTGAGTGGGTTAACTACGCCGGTCTTGAAGGCGATAAGTTCTATGAGCTAGCGAAGAAGGTTGTTGATGGTAAGCCATCAGCGATTCTGAGCTTTGGTATCAAGGGCGGAGAAGCCAACGGTGCTAAGTTCATCGATGCCTTGTTATTGGTTAAGCGTCTAGTGAATATTGGCGATGCTAAGTCATTAGCTTGTCACCCAGCCAGCACAACTCACCGTCAGTTAAACGACGAAGAGTTAAAGTCTGCCGGTGTTAGCCGTGAAATGGTGCGTATCTCTGTGGGTATCGAACACATTGACGACATCATCGAAGATATTGAGCAGGCGCTTGTTGCTGCAAAGTAGTTGCTGCTAAGTATCTAGCTGATAATATAGCGCTCACGAGGGTTACTGAGGTAATCGCCGTGCAGCGCTATTTTTTTATCCATCTATTGTCGTTAGTATTCATAAATAGCATTTACACCGATTCATTCACACAGATCTAGAGCTAGGTATTGCCATGTCGTTCGGACAATTTATCGCATTAGCGAGTTTCATATTATCAGCAGGCACCATCGCACTGACTTATTGGGTCGGGGTTGCGCAAGAAACAGTGAATATCTGCAATCCTTTTCTCGATGGCTGCACCGACATTACCTATACCGGGCTCGCCGGGGATGCAGGCTTCATCTTTCGCGGCGGTCTCGTCAGTGGCTGCGTATTCCTTTTAGTCTGGTGGCATTGCATGCGAGTATGGTTACAGCCCAGCATTCAAACCCGAGCCAGCCGCATAAATCTAAATCTAATGACCTTTTTTGGCATGTTAGCGGCCATCGGTTTAATAATAGGAACGGCAGTATTAGCCCCTTTGAAAGATCAAGTATTATGGGGCCCACATATTCGCGGTGCCAATACCTTCTTTGAAGGCATTCTATTAGCGCTGTCATTTAACTTTTACTTAATTTGGCGTGGCCGTAAAGACGGATTATTAGACGTTCCTTCGTTTAAATTTAAAGCTGTATTATTCGTATTAATCTGGATCGTGCTGGTGGTTTTCGTGGCCAACTCGATTGGCGAGCACATGAAAAAAGGCACTAAAATTGCCGAGTGGTGGGCAACGCTATTAATCTGTCTGTATTTTTTAACCTCCTATTGGGACTGGAAAAAAATAAAATTACAGATAAGCAATCATTAACAATGAAGCACTATTTAAAAAACGTTAAACATCACTATCGGTAGGTTTGCCTACACTAAGGAATTGATCATGAATACTAGAATTTTAGCGGTACTATGCAGTGCTTCTTTTGTCTTAACGGGTTGCGGTGGCGGAAGCAGTGGTAGCGACAGTGATGATAATGGCGGTGATAAAGAGCCTGTGATTAACATGGGCGTCTTTCTTGATAGCGCAGTGGGTAACTTAAGCTATCGAACCGCCAGCCAAAATGGCAGCACTGATAGCCAAGGAAGATTCAACTATGTAGAAGGTGAAGATGTTACCTTCTCAATCGGAACACTAGATTTTCCAGTAGTAAAAGCGGCGGGTGTCATTACACCGATGACCTTGTCGGGAGATGCTGCGCTTAGCAATCAGCAAGTCACCAATATCGCGATACTGCTGCAGTCATTGGATACCAATAGTAATCCAGACGATGGCATTACTATTCCAGTTGGGGCTGCCTCTGCGGCCTCTGCCAGCATTGACTTAGGCGTGCCGACGGCCGAGTTCATAATTACAGAAGCGGTAACCAACATGGTTGCTAACTCAGGTTCTGATACGACAACATTAGTATCAGCACAAGCTGCCCAAGATCATTTACAATCGACCATCGAATCACAAACACCGTATGTTCGATCTTGGAGTATTATCACCGGAGACTCTGAAAGCCATTTGATATTTTTTCCTGACAATACCTTTGTCTATGCAGAAAATGATGCTCTAGAACCTAATGGCCTAGAACTCGGTAATTATAGTTACGATACTGCAAGCGACAATATGACGTTAAGTATTACTTTCGATAACAACGGCCCGGGTACAGACTCAGGTGTGGGTGATATTGGTAAAGACGTCGTGAACGATATCGTGCTATCGAATAATAATGAAACAATGGCCATCGCCAATGGCGCATTAACTTTCACCGCGGATGATTTAGATACCAGTTCTATCGTAGGCGCTTGGTCTATTACCCATCAGCATGAATCTCAACACCTGATCCTCTATTCGAACAATACCTTCATCTACGCAGAGAATGATTTAACCGAACCGAACGGCTTAGAGTTAGGAACTTATGCCTATGATGCGGGCACCGGTAAAATCACTTATACCATTACTTATGACGATAATGGTCCAGGTCAAGATTCAGGTCTAGGGGATATCGGAACACTGGAGCCAATCGATATAGCGTTAGAGAACGGTGCGAATACTTTAAGTATCGATAACGGAAGTTTAATGTTTAGTCGCTCGCTATAAACTGACTGATAAAAAAGTGCAGCGCTGTACACTCTGTGCCGAACACCTTCCTCATGGCGTTCGGCCTATCTTGCAAATCAATCCCAAAGCAAAAATTCTTATTGCCGGCCAAGCACCCGGCCGAAAAGTTCACGAGTCTGGCATTCCATTTGATGATGCCAGTGGTTTGCAGATGAAGTCCTTCCTATCTTAAAACAGCGCATCAATAAAAGTTTATCGCGTACTTACAATCCGTAACGACATATAACTCAGAACGCCTGTACAGTAATTGACTTATAACCTATTAATTAACAACTCAAATAGGAAACTTCTTACAAGGAAAGTTATGACACTGCCGCAACGCATCTCAGTTAGCTCCGCACTTTTATCATTAATCACCATGACCGCTTGCTACATCATCGCCGTAAATTATGGCTCAGTGCCACTGTGTATTCCTTGGTTACAAGGCTGCGCTGCGATTACTGAAACCGGAATTACTTATCCCGAAGCCTATTTTTTTAGAGCGGGCTTTATCAGCACCGGCGTTTTGATCATAGTTTGGTGGTACTGCATGCGCGCCTACTTGCGTGAAATTCGGGCAGAGCGTTGGAGTCGTTGGTTAAAGGTTGTTTTTCAAACAGGTATTTTAGCGTCTATTTTATTAATCGTTAGCGTTACGGTACTGGGTCCGCATATGTCAGATTCCAAAGTGACAAAAGGATTATGGCAACTGCATACAATAACTGCCGTCTTGTTTTTCTTATTAACCACCATTAACCAAATCGCCGTAACGTGGTGGTTGAGCATTAGCCTGACTGAAGATCATAAAGAATTTGTCACGTTAAAAGTTAAGAAAGTAATCAATGTTTTCCAAGTGATATTACTACTGTGGTTATTCAGCAGTCTTGTGTCTGAACTTAGCCGAGAAGCGACCAACATCATCGAGTGGTGGATAGCGACATTATCTGCGCTTTATATGTTAACCAGCTATTGGGATTGGAAAGAATTTAGGTTAGCAAGAGAAGAGTGAAGTGATACGTCTTAGTTGGGTATGCGACTTGAATTGATATTAATAATAATATACCGTCCATTGCTTTATTATCTGCTGTACTGATACACCATGTACAAGGACGTAGTGATGACTCTCTTTCGAGAAATTAACAATCAGGCATTCAAACTCCTGACAATTGTGGGAATATTTTTTTTAGCTTTATTACAAGGATGTGCGTGTAGTAATGATACCGATACATGTAATTATGAAGCAGGAACAGTTGCGCTGTGGTCTGACAATAATGAAAAGCTTGCTGTTGTAGTGACTGATTATGGTGATAGTACCAGTGTTAATGACAATTTCCAGTCAATTGTAACGTTAGATCTTGATGGTCGTAATATTGCGCATGTATACGGTAATAGTAATGTTCTTTCTTATGAATATAGACTCAAATCAGAGCAATATTTGAATTATTATTCTGCGTTAAAAAATTATATTATTTTGGCTACTAATAATCATTCTGGTATTGGAGTAAGGCAATACCAGCGGTTAGATTTAGATAACTTAAATTTAGAAACACTTGTTACAAACGATGAAACTTGCATTAGTCGTCATGTTCTCCCCTCTCTTGACGGAGCAGTGTTAGCAATAATTGAAGTCGCAGGGCAAGAAAATGGATTTTTTGTATTTGACGATCCAGAATATTCAAACGTTCGTTATAAACAATATTTTGATAATGCAGATAGCAATACTGGCTGCAACAAGTTGACGATGAAAGTGACTTTGGTTGACGTGGATACTAAAGAGGCGATTGCAGAGTTTTTAAATGAAGAAATTAATCTTTCATATTTTGTATCACGGACAAACAGTATGTCAGTTGATCTCAATATGTACTGGTCGAATCAGGGATTGATTATTAAGACTAACTCTCAAAATAAAATATACTCAATATTTAATCTTGAGAGTACGACCGCAGTCTATGATTTCCCAAAAAATTGTTACCCTTTAGCGACTTCCTCATCTTATGTTTCTCAACAAAATATTGAGGCTAAGGCATTTGTTATTCTCGATAACGGCATTTATAGCACAGATAATAAAGTTGAATTAACGGATTTATCAGTGAAGGGTCAAGAATACGATTCTTGGGATCATTATGTGCCATCTGTAGGGCAGGATATCTGCGTATTATGAAAATCATTACTTTAATTCTTGCGTTAACAATATCCTCTCTTCCTGTGTTTGCTAAAGAAGCAGCTGATCTTCGCTATGGCGGAGGAATAGGTGCACCGTTTTACGATACGTTTGAGGGTGAAAGTAAGCAATTCAGAGGTAATTTAATTTACTTCTCTTGGCGTGATAATTATCGATCAAATCAATTAACACTTCGCCAATCAACACATGGATTGCAAGTACTAACATCGGTCAATGATAGGCAGGCACAGAGAAATTGGGACTTAGAGTATAGTTGGGATGAATTTAGTAACTCGAATAAAGTAATCGATTTTTATTTTGCACCGGTATTAGGGGGTAAAATCAAAGAAAGACTTTCTGTAAAATGTCGCGAGAAAGGTAAAGTCTGCTTTGATTCATTTATCGACGAATGGGAAGTAACCGATAAAAAGCAAGAGCTACGCCCTTTGGTAGGTCTAAACTCTGGTATTAGATTTAAGCTATTTCATGTTGTAATCAATAGCAATGTGTTTATAAAAACTGATTTTGAAGATAGTTATTATGGTATCGAAATAACATTAGGAGGACAGCAGTAGAAATTGTACTGAAAACTGTTTAGGCATGTAAATTGCTCTTTGTGGTCAGGTATAGGAGGAATGCATGATCACTAACAATTATGGGCTGTTGCCTGCGATAAACCAGAGTAAGCCGGCTGAAACTCGTGCTGCGGTTGCCACTGTAGGCGGCAATGAATTGCCAGCTAAGAAGGGCAGTGTCGATACGGTTCAAATTAGCGATGTAGCAAGATCAAAAATGTTACAAGAGTTAAGCAGCGGAGAAATGGTCGATTTTACCGGAGAAAATGGCGCCTATAAAAAAGGCTTAATGGCGCTGGGCAGTAATACGATACAAGGCTGGAAAGATCAAGGCTTAGACATTTCTGATGAAGCTATAATTGCGGCGGGTGAAGCTTTTCAACAAGGCTTTAGCCAGATCGTCGCACAAAATGGTGATGCCACTGCGGGCAGTAGTCTGGCACTCAACAAGCACCAAATAGTGATCAACTCACAAGCCATTCCTGATTGGTTTATGCAAGAGTATGAAAGCACGCTGGCAGCGATGGATGATAAACTCATGAAGAATGCGTTTGAAAAAGGCGCGACCGTTTTTACATCGATGCCATCGCCGTCAAATCTTGATGCCGTTGGAAGCTACGCAAGAATCGCGACGACTACCTGAGTTTAAAGCTGCGACTTATCCCGCTCAATAATCTCCTTGCATTATCACCACAGCAATCTGTTCTAAAGTAACACATTGATGATATTCTATAGGCACTTGTCATATAGAATGTTTGTTAGGATAAAAATGATTACTTTTCACGGAATGAAAGCATCCCCATCAAGAATTATGCTCTTACTTGTTTGCTTTATAGTCTTACAAGGCTGTGGCCAATGTGACGATGATGTTTGCGGCTATAAGCCTGAAACAGTCGGCTTATGGTCTGATGATAATAGTAAACTGGCGGGTATATTTACTGATTATGGTGATGATAAAAGCCCTAGTGATAATACTCGCTCAATTTTCACCTTGAACCTCGACGGTAGTGATTTCAGTCCTTTATATAAATTAGAGGGTGGAGAGTATTTAGAATATTACTCATCTATTCAAAACTATATGATCTTAACAGAGCCGCATTATACTGGATTAGGAAGTAGGCAATATACAAAGCTCGATTTAGAAAACCTCAATACCGAAATCCTTTTTACGAATGATCAACCTTGCCTTGATCGACAAATCCTTCCCTCCCTTGATGGTTCAGTTCTAGCCGTTGTAGAAATAACGGGAGAAGAGAATGGTTATGTCGGTGATAATGATCGATCGGGATCGGAGACTCTCTATTATATACACCTTGGTAATAGTGATGATAATGGTGGCTGTAAAAGCTTATCGATGAAGGTCTATTTTATAGATGAAAAAACCGGCGATAAGATAGTGACTTTCCTTAATGAACATATCGATCTTAAATATTATGTATTCAAAGGTAATATCATGTCGATCGCCATTAATATGTACTGGTCTGAGCAGGGTTTTATTTTTAATAATTCTACTTTTATCGACGACTACTATTTATTAGAATCGGATGGTTCAAATGCCGCTTATGATTTTCCAAAGGACTGCTACCCCTTAGCGAGCAGCTCATCTTTAATTTCCCACAATAATGTACAAGCAGATATATACGGCTTTGTCGATAAAGAGCTATACAGTGAAGCGGCGGAGGTTGAATTAATTGATATGAAAGTGATAAGCGAAACTGTGTATAGCTACCCATCAGCAGGAAAGGAGATCTGTGTATTATGAGATTCATGAACGTAACCCATATACCCTTGCTGCTCATACTCATGTCGGCTCAGGTATTTTCTGAAGAAAACAGTCAAAATAATACCGAGATAAAAGAACCTAAAATTCGATACGGAGGAGGTATTGGCAGCCCGCTCTACGATACGCTAGAGGGTGAAAGTAATATATTCGACGGACGATCACTCTATTTTTCTTGGAGTGAAGATGAAAAGTCTAATCAATTGACCCTGCGTGAATCGGTGCATGGCTTAGAAGTACTGACACCGATTAATGGCAAGCATACACAGAAAAATTGGGACGTAGAATACAGCTGGGATGTATTAGGGCACTGGAGTAAAAAGCACCACGCTTATATCGCTCCCATCTTAGGAGGAAAGGTAAAGGAAGACTTAACCGTTCGGTGTCGAAAGACAAAGACTGTGTGTTTTGATTCTAATATGAGCAATTGGAAAATCACCGATAGAAAACAAAAGATACTGCCGATTATTGGTTTAAATGCAGGGACTAGGCTGATGTTGTATAAATCTCATATAGTCGCTAATACCAATCTCTTTCTTAAAACAGATTTAGAAGATACCTATTATGGGATGGAAATATCACTAGGGCTTCAGCAGTAAATATCCACATGATTTTTAGTTGAACCATAACTTCGTTGATTCATCTGCAGGATAAAAACTCTCAATACGCAATTCTTGCAGCGTTATATCTTGCGGAGTACCAAAGGTCGTCAGCGTACTGAAAAAACTCAATTCAGTGGTATCGTTTTTGATAGTGAATTCGAAAATAGGCCCTTGGTCCAACTTACTCGCGCGGTATTGCCAATCCTTTGGAATATGCGACCAAGATAAAAATTTATTCAGTAAATCATAACCCGCGGGATCACTGGTATTGAGCAACTCATTTTGCAGTTGTTGTAATAGTACCGACGCGGCATCCTCCCAGTCTGGAATATAATCTTTAAGGCCATCCTCGGCTAAATATAAATCGTATACGTTGCTGTACTTATTTAATGTGCTGGCGGGCAGGAAGGTGAGCAGCATCTTAACGGTGCCACTGTTTGCCATCAATTGATTACCCAGCGCATCCATGACAATGGCCGGATAGGGCGAGTGATGATCTAACATGCTTTGTAATGCGTGACGAACCTTACTCATCTCCGCAGAATCTAAACTGCTCTTGCTATAACGAGGGTTAAAGCCCGCCGCGACCAATAATGAATTCTGTGATTTGAGTGGCATCCCCAATGTTGCACAAAGGCGCATAACCATATCAATACTGGGCTGGGATCTACCGTTTTCAAGAAAGCTAAGATGCTTAATCGATATGTCCGCATTCATCGCCAAATCCATTTGGCTGAGCCCTAAGGTCTTGCGCCATTGACGTATTGCTTGGCCAAAAAGAGTGTTTGCCATGGTTGAACACCTTAATCATTGAGAGGGAAGTTTACCTCTTAGGTAATTCTTTTTCGATACTATTAATCAGATAATCACTCTGTGCTTGCGAGACCAACTTTCTGTTAAATAAAGAGTTTCTGTCAATAGGAATCAAAAAATGAAGGATCAAACAATGAATTATTCAAAACAAGTAATAGGTTTAATGGGACTACTGACGGCCTTCATACTTTTAACAATGTATATCGCCTTAACCTCAACAGCGCCTATCTGGGTTGAAGCGGCTCAGATGCTTTCGAATGTATCCAGTTTACAATTTCATGTGATGATCGATATTTACCTACTGGTATTACTCTTTTGTATTTGGATGATTAAGGATTCCCGAGAACAGGGTTACTCGATAAAAATACAAATTATATTTGTGTTTTTATCCGTCTCTCTCATATCCATAGGCGTGATGCTTTATTTACTGTATCGCCTTACAGTTCACACCCATCGGGAGCGTGCCATAGTTAAGTCACTGGCCAGCTAAGCATGATTGGGTTCACGACTGAGGTAGTAAAGCAATTCAAAGTAATCATAGCCATATTAAAGAGCGCCGGCTTACAGCACATCCGTGTGCCTATATCGCTAGATTATTTTGAGCTTTAAATTTACTTTCTATGGAGTGAGACTAACAGGTTGAAAAACCACCGACTCTTGCGCTAGTTCACTTGAAGTCCGATCAAAAAACGGATAATGATATTCAGCGAAAAAGCTCTCATGATAAGCACGAGACGTACTAGTGCTAGAGCCCATAAAATCTATATCGACTTGAATAGGCCTATCGCTATCAAAAATCACGTCTTTTAGCCAGATATCTAGATCTGGCCTCAAAGTTATTATTTCGCTAGCAATACACTGCACCAAGAACTGTTCCTGAAATCCTGCTTGATCGGGACCATCATTTGTAGGAATGATCGCTGGAATAGATGAAAACTGTATTGGGGTGCAGTCACTGAAACTATAGCGAGTAAGATCAGCATCAGTATCGGGGGCATCATAGGTTTTAATCACTAAATTCCTGCCAGCACCGTCTCGATTATCCCACCAAGTTTGATTGGAATTAGCTGTCGTTACAAAGCTCTCAAAATGAATCTGTACCGGCTCTAATAACCCAGCGATATACCCATTACGAGGATCTCTCGCTAAAGGTTGCTTCAAAGGGCTCGGGCTAACCATTAAATTAGGCGCTACTAGTTCAACGTTATTGATAAAGAATAAAAAATCATTCCGTTTTACTCTGGTCGCTTGTGGCTCACCTTTATCAGAAAGATTTAATTCCCCTACAACGCCTGTTAATTGAATCGGGTCGAATGAACTTAATGGATCTGAAGTACCTTCTGAAGTAACTGCTGACTCACCTCCTCCACAAAAATTTCGCCATAAGGTTGGATTATTACTATTAAAAGCGGCTTCGATATTAAACCCACTCGTTTCACTGACTATACAACTAGAGAAACCTGTTCCAGATGCAGATCCTGTGGAGGTGCCACAAACCCATGTGCTTCCATTCGATACCACCAATTGACCCGCGCTGCACACAAGACCAGCTAAGGCCCCATCTGCACCTCTGGGTCCAACATTACCTCTGGGTCCAACATTACCTTGGGGACCTACATCACCTTGGGGACCTACATCACCTTGAGAACCAACATCACCTTGAGAACCTACATTACCCTGGGGACCAATATCACCTTGAGGGCCAACATCACCTTGAGGGCCAACATTACCTTGAGGGCCAACATTACCTTGAGGGCCAACATTACCTTGAGGGCCAACATTACCTTGAGGGCCAACATTACCTTGAGGGCCAACATTACCTTGAGAACCTACATTACCCTGGGGACCAATATCACCTTGAGGTCCTACACCACCTTGAGGGCCAACATCACCTTGAGGGCCAACATCACCTTGAGGGCCAACATTACCTTGAGGGCCAACATTACCCTGGGGACCAATATCACCTTGAGGTCCTACACCACCTTGGGGACCAATATCACCTTGAGGTCCTACACCACCTTGGGGACCAATATCACCTTGAGGGCCAATATCACCTTGAGGGCCAATATCACCTTGAGGGCCAATATCACCTTGAGAACCAGCAACACCTTGAGAACCAATATCTCCTTGAGAACCAATATCTCCTTGAGGGCCAACATCACCTTGAGGACCAACATCACCTTGGAGGCCAACATCACCTTGAGGGCCAGCAACACCTTGAGGGCCAGCAACACCTTGAGGGCCAGCATCACCTTGAGGGCCAGCATCACCCTGAGGACCAACAGCCCCTGGGCAGGCACCATCAATTCCGTTTTCGCAATCCCAAATTCTCTGCTCGAGAGCACCTAAACCACCTTTAAGGCTTTCTACTATATGGTCCACATTATGATCTGCTTGAGCCATAGGGGACCCTGAGATTAAAATCAATACCATTAAAAAGAAGAGAATAAATACACCCCCTCCACTAGAAGAATTATTAATTTTTGAGATGTTCATTACCTTCAACTCCTCACCGTTTAATTGAAAAATACAAGTTATTCTATTAAATGACTCTTCCTTTTAAATCGTATAAAAAATTCATGTTTTCTATTATCAACCTTATTGAAATCTAAGTTAAATATTTATTAGATCGATATGAATCCAAACAATCCCCTTTATAAATAATGAATATAACGCTAAGAAATTTAAGATAGCTAAAAGGTTCAACCTATGATCGTTGGATATTGTTTAATAACTAAGCCACCAACACCGACTTATTAGGAAATGCCGATAAATCGTCCCCGACGCCTTCAGCAAACGTAAGCGGGTATCGGATTTTTTAGCCAGGGAGGTGCTCCTGAATACGTGGGTTGATGTTCATTTGTTAATAAATGAGCAATGACTCAGTGGTTTGGGCAAGAGACGCTTGTGACTATAGGAATGGCTGGGTAGGGGGTTTTCGGTTAATTCGATTTATAGGAGATAACCAAACAGAGGCTAAAGTGATATAAAATTTCTAAAGATCGATCAGCTTCAAAAAATTATCGAATAGTCTTTATCTAAAACTAGTTTTGCAACTTCCTAAACGAAATTCATATTTTAAATTAAGTCTATTAATTCTATTCACTTTGTCATTTTAATATTTGAAAGGTAATTATATTCTCTCTAATTACGTGGCCATATTTACTGTGCCACTACACTTACCTTCATCGTCGATACTTTATTTGATAGGCTCATTTTATTTAGATTCTGTTTTGGGTAACCATCTCAGCAGCGTCTGTTGAAGTTTATCGACTTCTACAGGTTTAGAGAGAAAGTCATTCATACCCGCCGCAAGACATTTCTCTCGGTCTTCTTCCATCGTGCTCGCGGTCATTGCAATAATTGGAATGGACCTGTTCAGTACTTTTGAATCAGAGTCTCGAATTCTTCGACTGGCTTCAAAGCCATCCATTACCGGCATCAAACAGTCCATAAGAACTAAATCGTAAGGTAGACTTTCGAGGGCCTGTAATGCTTCCACACCGTTGTCGGCTATGTCTGATTGGAGACCAAGTTCTTTGAGTATTGTTTGGGCTACAATTTGATTGATGACATTGTCTTCCACGATTAAGACACGGCCATTAAACCCAGACTTCTCTTTACTAAGGCTGTTTTCTATTTCGGTGCCGTTGAAGATTGTGTTACTTGCAGCGGGCGCATTGATGGCATTGGCAAGATCGAGGGTGAACCAAAACGTTGAACCTTTACCTTCTTCACTTTCAACACCAATATCACCGCCCATCAGAGTCACCAACTGCTTACAGATTGATAGTCCAAGACCTGTGCCACCATACTGGCGAGTGGTGGAGCCATCTGCCTGACTGAAGCGCTCAAAAAGTATTGTCTGCTGTTCTAAGCTGAGACCAATGCCATTGTCGGTAATTTCAAAACGCACTTGCTGACGCGCCTCTGTAGATCCGGGCTGCAGAGTATAGAGCACAGATACTTCACCCTGCTGAGTAAACTTAAGCGCATTACCGATCAGATTATTGATAATCTGGCGGATACGTCCAGAATCTGCACTAACCCACAACTCTTCGATCGGATTGACAGGACAGATCAGCTTTAGGCCTTTTTCATCGGCCTGAAACGACATCGTTCTGCCAATTTCGTGAGTCAAAGCGGCCAAGTCAAAATCAATAAGCTCTAACTCCAGCATACCGGCTTCAACTTTAGAAAAGTCGAGGATGTCATTAATAATGGTTAACAGTGAATCGGCACTGGACTTAACGGTACTGGCGTAGAGTCTCTGCTTTTCGTCTAACGAGGTATTGAGCAATAAGTGGGTCATGCCGATAACGCCATTCATCGGGGTGCGAATCTCGTGACTCATATTGGCTAAAAATTCGCTCTTCGTTTGACTGGCGGTTTCGGCACTACTTTTAGCTTCTAGCAATGCTACTTCCGCGTCTTTGCGTTCGGTGATATCACGGCTTATGCAAACAAAACGTTTGATATTATCGATGTTTATTTCACTGACCGATATTTCCAAAGGGAATACGGAGCCATTTTTACACACGCCTTCCATCTCGGTAACCTGGTCGCTTTGATTTACCCCATGAATAAATTGCTCAATGTTTAAGCCGACAATCGTATCGTTTTGATAACCGAACAGGGTTCTGACTGCATGGTTATGGGACAGAATCAAACCCTGGGCATCAAAGGTAAAAAGACCATCGGCAATACTTTCAATAATGTTATCCATGTAGTCTCTAGACACTACGTTCTCTTCCAATGCCTTGCTCATATGATTAAACGACAGACTAAACTCGTTCATTTCATCGTTAAAAATACCGGGGAAGCGCTGCACTAGAAATTGATAAAATGGCAAACTTAATTTTTTATCAGGAAGGACAATCTGGCTGCCAAGGCTACCGGATTTAAACAGTTCTAAATGTCGAGTGACTACGGCTAAGGGTCGTGTAATAGAGCGCGTTATTAAAAGGCCGATGGTGATCGCGATCAGAAGGGTGAGGAAGATAAAGACTGCCAATAATTGTTGGCTTTTTTGCACGGTAACTTGCGCTTGTTTTGCTGCCAACCTTACCGATATTAAGCTTTGACCAGCACGGCGGTTGCTAAGGCGATAGTCGCGCAACGCATTATCAAAATTAAGAACATTGAGTCTGTAGGGCTCACTTTCTAAAGCGGCCAGTGCAGCAAGAATATTCCCCTCTTTGACCTTATTTATAGCGGCGAGCTCAATCTTGGCTTGTGCGCTTCTAGCATCTTTGGCTTGCTTGAAAAAAGACTTGTCTTCTAAATCGCTGCTGCCGATTAAAGTGGCGAGGGCCGGATTCATTTCATATGAAAACGCAAAGTAACGTTGCTGCCAGTGTTTTTTCTGGGTAAACGCGTATTGGTTAGCGCTATGCATCAGAACTTCTTGCACGTATTCAATATGATCAGTCAGGCTATCGATGTTCGAATGAGCTTGGTACTCATCGATACTTAAGGTAACGTCATTATTAAGAAGATCGGCAATGCCTTCCAATTGCCGCAGACCAATGAATCCGATCAGCCCCGCCAAGATAGAAATAATCAAGAATCCAAGAATAAGTTTTACAAATATCTTCATCTACTTGATGATTTCCTTCACGCTTTCTAAGAACACCGGACTGATATTTACCTCTAGAATATTGACTGTGGTTTCATTAAGAACAATGTAGCTATCTCTAGGGGATTCGGTCTTCAACCAGGTCGGAGCAGCCCCGTTAAAAATTTGCCCAGCCTGCTCCCCAGAGATTGTTGCGATAGCCTTGAAATCACCAATATTCCCCACCAACAAGCCATTGATTACGCCTTCTTTGTTACAAGCGAACGACGGTATTTTATGACGCTTACCAAATTCAGCAATGATCGCATCACCGCCGTCGTGGGTCAGCGTATCGCAAGTGGAAAAGATCGCTTCAATATTAGACACATTCTTCTCAAGCTGACGTTGGATATCATCTAGATCGACAGCCGCAATATCGATAATCGTGATGCCACGTTCTTCTAGCTGAGCTTTAACTTCTTTTAGCTGATTAGTAGAGTTGGATTCTCCTATGCGGCGCACAACCGCCAGTGACTTGGTATCCGGAAACAGTTGCTCAAAAATATAATATTGCTTAGCAAACGGCACGTAATTACGGGTGCCTACTAGGTTGTTTTTGGAGTTGTCTAACGATGCAATTAACTCTGACTCGACAGGGTAGGTGCAGACCGAAAAAACAACAGGAATAGGGCTTGGCATTTTTTCAGTGAGAGCTTTCGCGATGGTGGTGCCGGGAGTGGTCAATGAAAAGATTAAATCAACTTGTTGGTGAATAAACCCTTCGATGATTTTATGCTGTTTAGCCAAATCTGCTTCTGGATTTTTTTCGATAAACTGAATGTTTTTCCCTTCGGTGTAACCCTTCAGGGCTAAGCCTTCTTTAAAGCCCATAATGCTTCGATCATACTCTAGAGTGGATCCCCATCGAGCGATTCCTACCGTGATCATCTTAGGTTTTGAAAGGATCATGTATGCAATCGCAAGAGCGGCGACTAAACCAAACCCTATCAAAACACTTAAAATTGTTTTTGCCTTGATAGTTTGATTCAAAAGTTTATCTCCGATGTCCATATGATGGGAATTTAAGTCCCATAGTGATAAGTAAAGCGTAGCTGGCAGATGTTGAATAGCCAGCTATGTGAATTCCAACTACCCGTAATACCAAGGCGTCAATCGCAATGGCCGCAGCGGACTTCCTCGAATACGGTATCAAGATCAGCCTCTTCCTGAATAAAGTCCAGAACGATGCGTAAAGCCTTACCTTCATCGTCAATATTATACTTCTCAGCCATCTGTTTTAACCAAGTGATTTGGTCATCATTGAGTTCGACTGAATAGCTGGTTTTAATGCCGCCCATTTCGTATCTCCTAATGTTTCTCTATCAGTTTAGTTACAGGATTTGTATGTTTTTCATACAATTAGTATGGGTCTAATCGGATGGAATGCAAACGAACATGGCCAGCGCAATCACATCCTCAAATTATCATTAGCGTTATAACGTTGTGGTGTTATAATGTTGTAGTAGGCATTAAGGAGTAGCATCATGAGCAATTTATCAAAACGTTCTACCGTTTATTTTGAACCCAGTATTCATCAAGCATTAAAAATGAGAGCGGCATCTTCTCATCTGTCAGTTTCTGAACTTATTGATGAAGCCGTCCGTTTATTAATGCGTGAAGATCAAGAGGACTTAGCGGCGGTTTCAAAAAGAGCAGCTGAACCTGAAATATCTTATGAAGACTTATTAAATGACCTGAAGTCGCATGGCAAAATATAAAATAACCTTCAAAAAATCAGTTGCCAAAGATCTTCGTACCATCCCAAATCAGGATGTAAAAAAAATCTTGAATAAGATCGAAGCTATTTCTGAAAACCCTAGAGCAGAGGGGTGTATAAAGCTTTCTGGTCAAGAAAATTATAGAGTTAGACAAGGTCTTTATAGAATTGTCTATGAAATAAGGGATGAGGTTTTAGTCGTGAATGTAATCAAGGTCGCGCATAGGTCAAATGTCTACAGTAAGAACTAATAGTAAACATTAATAGGACACTCAGGATAGTGGCGATCAAGCCATACGCCTGAGCCACGGCCCATAAAGAGCTAAAGCTGAGGCTTAGCCCGCTCAATAATCGCCTTACAATTAACCCCCTTCGGCAGCGCGTATATTGACATCTGAGTGATAAAGGTATACTTTTTATCCTATGTATACATTTGAATTTGACACTAATAAAAGTAGTCTCAACTTAGATAAGCACGGAATTAACTTCATTGATGCCCAAAAACTCTGGGCGGACTCTGATTTACTTCAAGTAAAAGCAAAATCTGAAGGTGAGCAACGCTACCTAGTTATTGGAATTATTGCTGGAAAATTTTGGTCTGCTGTCATCACTTATCGTGATGATAGCATTAGAATTATTTCAGTTAGACGCTCACGTAAAGCGGAGATATCACTCTATGAAAACTGAAAAATTTGATCAAAAATTTGATGCGAATGAAGACGACATACTGGATGATCTAGATCTATCAACAGTATCACGCCCGAATCAAACGCAAAAAAGAGTTAATGTTGATTTCCCTAGCTGGGTAATTGATTCGCTTGATAAAGAAGCAAGTCGTGTCGGTGTAACACGACAGTCAATTATAAAAATTTGGTTAGTTGAACGGTTGGAACAGCAAGCCGCTAACAAACACATAAACTAGGCCTAAAGCCTCGCTACAACTGAGGCGTAGCCCGCTCAATAATCGCCTTACAATTAACCCCCACTGGCAAGGTCCCATAATTCAGCCCAGCAGGCTTCTCAATACGAGAAGCCACAAACCCCTCAGCCACATGCTCATCACCGTCTTTCAGCAATACACTCGCCTGCAACCCAAGCGCTAGCTTCTCGACCACAGTGCGTGAACGATATTCCAATGTGGATAAGTCAACAAACTCATCTTTCAAGCCGTTCAAAAACACATCAAAGCGCTTATCCAAACCTTGGGCACTGGCCAACTCGGTTAAAAAAGCATCCACAACCTTAGGTTCCTTATTCATCGCGCGTAATACGTCTAAACACTGCACATTACCCGAGCCTTCCCAAATCGCGTTCACAGGGGCTTCACGATAAATGCGCGGCATGATGTTCTCTTCCACATAACCCACGCCCCCTAAGCATTCCATGGCTTCATAAGCATGGTTGGGTGCGCGTTTGCAGATCCAATATTTACCAATGGCGGTAGCAATACGGGCGAAAGAATTTTGCTGCTCGTCTTGCAGGTTATCCAACGCATTACCGACGCGCATAGAAATCGCCAACGCCGCTTCCGA